>LNFM01011719.1_pt1 | contig 11816 bp, 14 predicted proteins | sample 596031 | NCBI WGS metagenome assembly LNFM01 (sample SAMN04254537, study PRJNA301005) | activated carbon metagenome | isolation source: dual media filters at the Ann Arbor, Michigan drinking water treatment plant | place: USA: Ann Arbor | reverse complement strand
GGATGGCGACGCCGACGCGGGTGAAGTCGGACTCGGGGCGAAGGCAGAGGATGTCGGTGGGCATCGGGATTCGTTCAGCCGTTGGAGGTGCGGGTGGCGATGTCGCCGACCGGGAAGAAGCAGAGCAGCTTCAGCGTGGTGTCACCGGTGTTGCGGGTGGCATGCCATTCGCCGGAGGGGAGCACGATCGTGTCCCCGGCGGCGAGCGGATAGCTGCCGCTGTCGGCCTCGGTGCAACCGCTCCCTTCCAGCACATGGATGACTTCCTCGAAGCCGTCGTGCCGGTGCGGCTTGCGCGGCCCGTCGCCGGGCTTCGCGACCGGGATCTCGACGTAGCGCAGGGTCACGTTGTCGGTGCCCATGGACTGCGAGGCGATCTCGATCGACTTGCGGCCGGGGAGCCCCATCGACTTCGCGCCGGCCTGGGTGAATACGCGTGCCATGTCTGGGGCTCCTTCGATCAGCTGGCGAGCTTGAGCTGCTTGATCTCGGCGGTACCGCCCTGCGCCTCGGCCAGCATGCGGAACAGCTCGCTGGCTTCCTTCGCGATCGCATCGGCGATGTCGGACAGCATCTTCAGGCCCTTGTCGACGGTGGCGTGCTCCGGCGCGCCGTACCAGCCGGTCGGGGCGATGGTCTTGATGTCGCGCAGCACCGGCTGGAAGGCATGGGTGCGGCGCAGCTTGTCCCACTTGCGGCCCTGCGAATGGTCGGACGAATAGTCGATGCGGTCGAGGTGGACCAGGTCGGGGCGATAGGCGAGCACCGCCAGCGCCTCGATCTCGCCGCCGTGCGTCAGGCCGCCGCAGTCGTGGCCATACAGTTCGGCGGCGACATAGCAGGCCTGCACCACCACCACGTTCATGTGGTGCTCGCGGTGCAGCTTCTCGGACGCCAGCGCGAGCGACGGGATGTTTCCTTCGTGCCAGTTGAGGATCAGCAGGTCGCGCGCGCCGTGGCGTGCGGTCGATTCGCAGGTCTCGACGACCACGCGCTGGTAGGTCTCGGGCGAGAGCGTGATCGTGCCCTCGAACGGCATGTGCATCGGCGTCACGCCGAGCGGGCCGCCGGGCAGGACCAGGCCGTCCATGCGTTCGGCGACCGCATTGCCGATCACGTTCGACGCGTAGATGTCGGTGCCGGTGGGCAGGTGCGGGCCGTGCTGCTCGACGCTGCCCGCAGGCAGGATCACCAGCGGGTTGTGCTTCAGCTGCGCGGCGATCTCGGGCTGGGTGAGGTCGATGAAGTAACGGGTCGGGAGCATGTCTGTGTCCTTTCTCGGGTCAGGCCTTGCGGGCTGCTTCCATCACTTCGTCGATCGGCACCAGCGCGCCGTTGCGGTCGATCGACTTCAGCGCGGCGTTCATCATCGCGATCGCGACGTTGCCGTTGTGGGCGGACAGCATCGGCACGGTGCCGGTGACGCAGCTCTGCGCGAACTGCTCGAGTTCGTCGCGGAACATGTCGCTCGCCGGGATGGCCAGGTCTTCGCGCTTGCCGTAGCAGTCCTTGCCGCGCTGGATGTACAGCGCCGAGGTCTTGTGCAGGTTCGACGGCGTGTCCCAGGTGCCGAAGTCGACCTCATAGTGCATCAGCCCCTTCGAGCCGAACACGCGCACCGAGAAGATGCCGGGCGAGGTCCAGCAGGTGCCGACATAGGCGACGGTGCCGTTGCCGAACTTCACCAGCGACATCGACTGGTCGTCGACCTCGGCGCCGACCGGCGACAGCTTGGAGGCGATCGAGGAGACCTGCGACACGTCGCCGCCGAGCAGGTGGACGATGTCGAACATGTGCACCGCGAGCTGCGACAGCGGGCCGCCGGGGGCCTTGTCCTTGTACCAGCGCCACGTCTGCGGGGTCAGTTCGAGCGCGCGCTCGTTCGAGAAGTTCGCCTCGATGAAGCCGACGCGGCCGAGTTCGCCGGCATCGATCTTCTCCTTCATCATGCGCACGCCGGCCAGCAGGCGGGCCGAGTGGCCGACGGTGACGGTGATGCCGTACTGCTTCTGCAACGCCTCGATCTTCAGGCCGTCCGACAGTTCGGCGGCGATCGGCTTCTCGGTGTAGATGTGCTTGCCGGCCCTGGCGATCTGCTCGGCCACCGGCAGGTGCTGCTCGTTCGGCACGGTGATGATCACGCCCTTGATGGACGGATCGGCGAGCATCGCTTCCATCGACGGCGCCGACTTGAACCCGCTGTCGGCGAATTCCGCCTGGAAGGCGTCGCGCTTTTCCTGCGAGCGGCTGTAGCCGGTCACGATGCGGATGCTGGTCGACGCGCGCGCGGCGCGGGTGAGTACCTTGGCCCAGCGGCCGAGGCCGACGATGCCGACTTTGATGGGTTCGCTCATCTTGAAACGCTCCTTGGAGTTCATCGTTCTGGTGGTCGCATAATACCGTAATACGGTCGGACAAACCTGCGGGCCTGCCTTACACTCGACCCTGACCATGGACCAGCCGCCCGATACCGCTGCCGTACCCGAACCGCCGGTCCGCCTGGCCGTGAGGGCGCTCGCCGCGCCGCTTCGCCAGCAGGTGGTCGACCGGTTGCGCGCGGCGGTGATTGCCGGCGACCTCGCGCCAGGCCAGCGCCTGACCGAACGCGAGCTGATCGACCGGGTCGGCGTGTCGCGCACCGTGATCCGCGAGGCGCTGCGCCAGCTCGAATCGGAGGGCCTGGTCGAGACGGTGCCCAACAAGGGGCCCGTGGTGCGCGCGCTGTCGCGCTCGGAGGCCGTCGACCTGTACCGGATCCGGGCCTCGCTCGAGGCACTGGCGGCGCGCCTGTTCATCGAACGCGCGCCGACCGATGCGCTGGACCGGCTGGCTGCCGCCCTGCGCGATGTCGAGGCCGCCTACAAGGCGGGCGCGGCCGACGGCATCCTCGCCGCGAAGAATCGCTTCTACGCAGTGCTGTTCGACGGCGCGCGCAGCGAGGTGCTGTCCTCGATGCTCGGCGGGCTGCACGCGCGCATATGGCGCTGGCGCGCGGTGGGGCTGTCGCATGCCGACCGTTCCCGCGCGCGTTCGACCCAGGCGATGCGCGGGCTGCGCGAACTGGTCGCCGCGATACGGGCTGGCGACGCAGTGGCGGCCGAGCAGGTGATCCGCGAAGACACGGCGGCCGCGGCACGGGAAGTGATGCGGCTGGTGGGGATGGCCGACGCCTGATCGCCGGCACCGGCACGGGCGGGGGCCTGGCGCGATCGCAGCCGGGCTTCGGGTTAAGCTCGGCGTCCCGTAACCATGCGACGACGTGGACCTGCAGGCCGCCGTGCCGGCAGCGACCGTGTCCTGCACCCAAGGAGGCGACGTGACCCGATCAATCCAGCCAGCAGCGATCTCGCGGGCGCGCGCGACCCTGGTCCGCGCAACGGCCCGCATCGTCCTTGCATCGACGCTGGCCGCCGCGGGCGTGCTGGCCTCGCCCTCGCTGCTTGCCCAGCCGATCGCCGGCGGCAAGCCGGTCCGCATCGTGGTCCCGTTCCCCCCGGGGGGCAGCGTCGACGTGATCGCCCGCCTGCTCGCGGCGCGCATGACCGAGATGTCCGGGCAGAATTTCCTGGTCGAGAACCGGTCCGGGGCGACCGGCGTCATCGGCACCGAGTACGTCGCGCGCTCGGCGCCCGATGGCGTGACGCTGCTGCTGAACACCCTGCCGTTCGTGGTGAACGTGCCGCTGATGGGCAAGGTGCCGTACGACCCGATCCGCGACTTCGCCCCGATCTCGCTGGTGGCGACCTCGCCGGCGATGCTGGTCGTGCATCCGTCGGTGCCGGCGCGCAACCTGAAGGAACTGGTCGCGCTGGCGAAGGCGAGGCCGGGCAGGATGACGTTCTCTTCGTCGGGCAGCGGCTCGAACCCGCATATCCCGGCCGAGTTCATGAAGCAGCTGACCAAGACCGACATCGTCCACGTGCCCTACAAGGGCGGTGGCCCGGCCCTGACCGCTGTCCTCGGCGGCGAGGTGGACATGAGCTTCATCAGCCTGGTGGCGGTGCTGCCGCACATCGAATCGAAACGCCTGCGTTCGATCGCGGTGACCAGCCTGAAGCGCGTGCCGCTCGCGCCTGACGTGCCGACGATGGCCGAGACGCTGCCCGGCTTCGAGTTCAGCGGCTGGTTCGTGCTGATGGCGCCGGCCGGCACGCCGGCATCGATCGTCAACCCGCTCAACCAGCTGGCGGTGAAGGCGATGCAGTCGGCCGAGATGCGCGACCGGCTCACGAAGGAAGGTGCCGAGGCACTCGGCACGCCGCCCGACCAGGTGACCGCGCTGCTGAAGAGCGAACTCGCACGCTGGACCCGGCTGATCCGCGAGAACAACATCAAGCCGGAGTGATCACGCGGGGCGGCGGCGGGGCGGTCCTTCCGCCGCGCCGCCGCCCGGCCACCGCGCGCGCTGCAGGCTTCTACTGCCCCGTGCAGTTCGCCGCCCGGGCCCGGCGCTCGCGCACCGCCTCGGCCAGGGCGTCGAGCACCGGCACGCTGTCTTCCCACGAGATGCAGGCATCGGTGATCGACTGGCCGTAGGTGAGCGGCTTGCCAGGCACCAGGTCCTGGCGGCCGGCGACCAGGTGGCTCTCGATCATCACGCCGATGATGCGGTCGCTGCCGCCGGCGACCTGCCCGGCGATGTCCTGCGCCACCAGGATCTGGTTCTCGTGCTTCTTCGAGCTGTTGCTGTGGCTGGTGTCGATCATCAGCCGCTGTGCCAGCCCGGCCTTGGCGAGTTCGACGCAGGCGGCCTCGACGCTCGCCGCGTCGAAGTTCGGCGCCTTGCCACCGCGCAGGATGATGTGGCAGTCCTCGTTGCCGGTGGTCGACACGATCGCGGACTGGCCCGCCTTGGTCACCGACAGGAAATGGTGCGGCCGCTCCGCGGCCTTGATCGCGTCGACCGCGATCTTCACCGTGCCGTCGGTGCCGTTCTTGAAGCCGACCGGGCAGGACAGTCCGGACGCCAGTTCGCGATGCGACTGGCTTTCCGTGGTGCGCGCGCCGATCGCGCCCCAGCTCACCGTGTCGGCGATGTACTGCGGGGTGATCATGTCGAGGAACTCGCAGCCGGCCGGCACGTCGCGTCGGTTGATCTCGAGCAACACCTCGCGCGCCATGCGCAGGCCCTCGTTGATCTGGAAGCTGCCGTCGAGCTGCGGGTCGTTGATCAGCCCCTTCCAGCCCACGGTGGTGCGCGGCTTCTCGAAATACACGCGCATCACGACCTCGAGTTCGCCCGCCAGCCGCTTGCGCTCGGGGGCGAGGCGTTCGACGTACTCGAGCGCCGCGCGCGGGTCGTGGATCGAGCACGGGCCGATGATCACCACCAGCCGGTCGTCCATGCCGTGCACGATCCGGTGGATCTTCGCGCGCGTCTCGTACACCAGGTCGGACACCTTGTCGTCGATCGGGAACTCGCGCACCACGTGCGACGGCGTCGCGAGTTCCTTGATTTCCTTGATGCGGACGTCATCGGTCTTGTGCGGCATGCTGCTTCTCCATCGGGCGGGGTGGATGCCGGCCATCGACCCGGCGAAAAAAAACCGCCAGGTGTTGGCCTGGCGGTTGGTATCGGGTTCGGTCTGTTTCAGCAGCGCCGATCGATTCCTTCCGCCAGGGGCAGAAAGAAACCGGAAAAGAAAAAGTGTGCGGCGCGCAGGTTCATGACCCGACTTTAGTCGATCAGGGGGTGGTGGTGCAAGGGGGTATCGCCGCGCAGGGCGTTGCTGCCGGGTGCGTCAGATCGGCCTGTCGATCGCCGACGTGGGTGCGGCCTTCAGGTGCTCGTCGCGGTTCTCGTACAGCGAGGCGTCGGCGTAGCCCATGGTCTCCGGCTTCCCGCGGCCATGCATCACCTGGAAATAAACCGGCTCGAGGCTGCGGTTCTCGTAGCCGTGGATCACGCCGGGCGGGCAGGAGATGCAGTCCCAGGGGCCCAGCCGCTTCCACACCTGGCGCCCGGTCTCGTCCTCGAGGAAGACGTCCAGGAAACCCTTGAGCACGAAGAAGCATTCTTCGGACTCGTGCGTATGCGCCGCATTGCCCTGCCCGGGGTTGACGAACATGATGGTCAGGGTGAAGCCGCGCGCCGGGATCACGTCCGGATCGCCATGCTTGCCCGAAGCGCCGGCGCCGATGAACCGGTGCTGCGCGCGCTTCCAGCCTTCGATCTTCGCGTCCTCGAAGGCGTACCAGTCGGGCACGCGTTCCGAGTAGAGCGCGACATAGCGGTCCATCACCTGTTCCAGCGACAGGTCCTTCACCTCGGGTGGCATGGGGTGGCGGGCAGCGCCCATCGGTCGATCTCCTCTGCAGTTGTCGAAAGGCGTCTCGATCAGCCGCCGCCGAGCACGAAGTCGCGCACCGAGGCGAACAGCACGTTGCCCGGATCGGCCAGTGCTTCGGCCACCGAAAGGTGATGGCATCCGGGCACGTCCAGGTGCCCGCGCACCGAGGCGGGCCAGCGTTCGGCGAGCGCCCGGCACTGGCGCCGGAATTCGTCGCTTTCCAGCGCGCCGGCCGCGGTGCGCACCGGCACCGGCCAGGCGGGCGTGCGCTCCGTCGGGCTCAGCGCCTTCGCGCTGGCGGCGTCCAGGCGGATGTCGGCGTTGAACGAGAAGTGCAGCATCGGCATCAGGTCGAACAGGCCGCTCACCGCGTACGCACCCTTGACCATGTCGACCGGCAGCGCGGGGTCAACCTCGTTCCATCGCGTCGCGGCCATCATCGCGGCCAGATGGCCGCCGGCGGAATGCCCGGCGACGAACAGTCGGGCAGGGTCTGCACCGTGGCTGGCGGCATGCCGGTGCAGCCACGCGTGCGCGGCGACCATCTGTTCGACGATCGTCGCCACCGTCACCGAAGGCGTGAGGTCGTACTCCGGCATGGCGACGGTGATGCCGGCGGCCACGAAGGGCTCGGCGATGAACGCGAACTCGGACTTCTCGCGCGAGCGCCAGTAGCCGCCGTGGATGAAGGACAGCAACGGCGCGCCCGGCCTGGCGGCCGGGTACAGGTCGATGCGCTGGCGCGCGGACGGTCCGTACGGGATGTCCAGGCGGGCGGCAAGCCGTGCGCGCGCCGCGGCCGATCGTTCGACCCCGCGCACGTTGAAGGTGGCCGCGTCCGGGATCGACAGCCGGTTGTTGTACTGGGCTTCGTAGTAGGCGCCGGGATCTTCCATCGTTGCGGGTCCTTCGCTGCAGTTTCAGGGGCGCGCATCCATGGCCGGGCGATCCTTCAGTGCGATCTCCTGGGCTTCCAGGAATGCGCGGCGGAAGCCCATCGGGTCGCGGATGCCAGGAACCGGGGCCTGTGGATTGCCGCCGCCGGCAATGACGATGGTGCCGAAGTCGAGCATTCGCCCGAGGATGCCCTGCTGCACCTGGACGCTCTCGACCTTCTGTATGTTCAGCTCGACGGTGTCGCGCTGGATGAAGCCGAACTTGGTGATCACCCGCTTGTTGGTGACCGCCAGTTCCGTGCTGCGCTGCTTCACCCACGCCATCACGAGCAGGACCAGACCGACGCCGAGGGGAGCGAGGATCGCGCCGAAGAAGAGGTAACCGGACAGCGACCACCAGCTCGTTCGCCCGAGGTGCAGCACCGATTCGCCGCGGGTCAGGGCCTGTTCGACATACGTTGACATGGATGAAGCCTCGGAAGGGCAGGGTGCGCAATCATAGGCCCGGCCTGCCTCCCGCGTTAAGCTTGCGGCATGAATCCGCCGAAACCCCCGGGCGCGCCGGGAGCCCTGGCCATCGCGCTGCCCGGACGACGGCTGTCCGCGCTGCCGCCGCTGTCGCTGTACATCCACCTGCCCTGGTGCATCCGCAAATGCCCGTACTGCGATTTCAACTCGCACGAGGCCAGGGGCGACACGCCGTTCGAGCGCTATGTCGATGCGCTGGTCGCCGACCTGGAGGCGGTGCTGCCGCTGGTCTGGGGGCGCCGGGTGTACACCGTGTTCATCGGCGGTGGCACCCCGAGCCTGTTCCCGGCCGCCTCGATCGCGCGCCTGCTCGACGCGGTGCGGGCGCGCGTCCCGCTGGATTCCGAGGCCGAGGTCACGCTCGAGGCGAACCCCGGCACCTTCGAGCAGGCGAAGTTCCGCGGCTTCCGGGACGCGGGCGTGAACCGGCTGTCGGTCGGCGTGCAGTCGTTCGACGCAGGCGCGCTGCAGGCGCTCGGACGCGTGCACGATCCGCGCGAGGCGAAGGCGGCGGTCGATGGCGCGCTGTCGCTGTTCGACCGGGTGAACGTGGACCTGATGTACGCGCTGCCCGGACAGACGCCGGAGCAGGCGCTGGCCGACGTGTCGGCCGCGCTCGAACTCGGCGCACGCCATGTGTCGGCCTACCAGCTCACGCTGGAACCGAATACCTGGTTCCACCGCTACCCGCCGCGGCTGCCCGACGAGGAATGTGCCGAACTCATCGAACAGGCGGTGCATGCGCGCCTGGCCGAGGCGGGGCTGGAGCGCTACGAGGTGTCGGCCTTCGCGCGGCCCGGCGATCGCGCCCGCCACAACCTCAACTACTGGACGTTCGGCGACTACATCGGCATCGGCGCCGGGGCCCACGGCAAGCTGTCCCTGCCCGACCGCATCTTCCGGCAGGTGCGCCATCGACAGCCACAGCGCTTCATCGACGCTGCGCTCGCGGGCGACGCGGTCTCCGGACAGCATGACGTGGACAGCGGGCAGCTCGGTTTCGAGTTCATGCTCAACGCACTGCGCCTGGTCGATGGCGTGCCGGTCGCGCTGTTCAGCGAACGCACCGGGCTGCCCGTGACCGCGATCGGCGGGCCGCTCGCGGTCGCCGAGGCGCGCGGGCTGCTGGAGCGCGACCACCTCCTCCTGCGGCCGACGGCGCAGGGGTTGCGTTACCTGAACGACCTCGTGTCTCTGTTCCTGCCGGACTGACCAGGCGCCTCGCGACCGATACCCCGCCCGCGGACGCACCGCTTCGATCGCGCGGCGACCGGGTTAGACTCGGCGTGCGATCACACCAACCGGAGGAAGAAGATGATCTACGAAATGCGGACCTACGACATCAAGGGCGGCTCGCAGGCGGAAGTCGAGCGGCGGTTCGGCGAAGCCTACGAGAAGCGGAAGAAATTCTCCGAACTGGCGGCGTTCTTCCACACCGAGATCGGCGCGCTGAACCAGATCATCCACATCTGGCCGTACGAGAGCATGGCGGAGCGCGACAAGGTGCGCGCCGCGGCGATCGCCGACAAGACGTGGCCGCCCGACATCAAGGAGTTCCTGGTCTCGATGCGCTCCGAGATATTCATCCCGTTCTCCTTCTCGCCGCCGATCCGGCCGGGCAAGTACGGTCCGATCTTCGAGATGCGCACGTACACCTATCCGGCGGGCAAGCTGCCGCTGTTGATGGACAACTGGGAGAAGGCGATCCCCGAGCGCATCCAGATGTCGCCCTGCCTCGCCATGTGGTACTCGGACATGGGAGCGCTGAACAAGTTCGTGCACATCTGGCCGTATGCATCGATGAACGACCGCATGGAGACCCGCGCGAAAGCCGTGGCCGGTGGTTCCTGGCCGCCCAGCGCGAAGGCGAAGAAGGATGGCCGCGAGGCGCTGAACTACGTCGCGCAGGAGAACAAGATCGTGATGCCGTCATCGTTCTCGCCGGTGCAGTGACCCCGCGGTGAACCTGCGGTGCGTCGACCGCGGCCCGGTCGCGCACCGGAGGTTGGCTCGGGGCCGGGTCCGGCCCCGGCCCTGGCCCTGGCCCTGGTCCTGTTCTCAGCGGCGCCTGAACACCAGGTCGAACACCTCATGGCCCAGCCGCACGCCGCGCTGCTCGAAGCGGGTCAGTGGGCGGTAGCCGGGGCGCGGGGCGTAGCGATCCACCGTGTTCTCGAGCAGCGGCTCCGCGCCCAGCACGGCGAGGATCTGTACCGCGTAGTCTTCCCAGTCGGTCGCCACGTGCAGGTAGCCGCCCGGCGCGATGCGCGATGCAAGCAGCGCCACGAAGGGCGGCTGGAGCAACCGTCGCTTGTGGTGGCGCTTCTTGTGCCAGGGGTCGGGGAAGAACACATGCACGCCGGCGAGGCTGTCGGCGCGCACCGTGTCGCGCATCACCTCGACTGCGTCATGCTGCACGATGCGCACGTTCGTGAGGCCGCCCCGGCCGATCTTGTCGAGCAGGCTGCCCACGCCCGGGTTGTGCACCTCGATGCCGATGTAGTCGTTCTCCGGATGCGCGGCGGCGATCTGGGCCGTGCCTTCGCCCATGCCGAATCCGATCTCGACGATCAGCGGTGCACGGCGCCCGAAGATGCCGACCGGGTCGATCGGCGCCTGCGCATAGGCGACGCCGAACGCCGGCAGGAGCGCGTCGTAGGCGCGCTGCTGGGCCTGGGTGATGCGGCCCTGCCGCAGCACGAAGCTGCGGATGTGCCGCGCGCGCAGCGTGCCGTCGGCCGGGTCCGATGCAACCGCCCCGCCATCGGTCGCTGCTTCCCCGGGGCTTCCGTTCAAGCGGACCTGCCCGGCGTGATCAGTCCTGCCGTGGGCGAACTCGGTGCCGCGCTGTAGAGCTTCTTCGGCATGCGCCCGGCGAGGAAGGCCTCGCGACCGGCCTCGACTGCCTTGCGCATCGCCGAGGCCATCAGCACCGGCTGCTGCGCGGCTGCGATCGCGGTGTTCATCAGCACGCCGTCGCAGCCCAGTTCCATCGCGATCGCGGCGTCCGATGCCGTGCCGACGCCAGCATCGACGATCACCGGCACCTTCGCATTGCCGATGATGATCTGCAGGTTCCACGGGTTCAGTATCCCCATGCCGGAGCCGATGAGGCTTGCCAGCGGCATCACCGCGACGCAGCCGATTTCCTCCAGTTGCCTCGCCATGATCGGATCGTCGCTGCAGTACACCATGACCTCGAAGCCGTCACGCACCAGCGTCTCGGCAGCCCGCAACGTTTCCGCCATGTTCGGATAGAGCGTGTGCGGGTCGCCCAGCACTTCGAGCTTGCACAGCGCATGGCCGTCGAGCAGTTCGCGCCCGAGGCGCAGCGTGCGCACGGCATCGTCCGCGGTGTAGCAGCCCGCGCTGTTGGGCAGCATCGTGAATCGCGACGGCGGCAGCGCATCGAGCAGGTTCGGCTCGCCCTGGTTCTGTCCGATGTTGGTGCGCCGGATCGCCACCGTGACGATCTCCGCGCCGCTGGCCTCGATCGCCAGCCGGGTTTCGTCGAAGTCCCGGTACTTGCCGGTGCCGACGAGCAGGCGCGACTGGAAGCTGCGTTCGCCGATCCTCAGGGGGGACGGCGCAGGCGTGGTGGACATGGATGTACTCCGGAAGGTTCGGTGGTCAGGGGACCCTGCAGGCAGGCGTCAGCCGCCGCCGACGGCGACCACGATCTCGATCGTGTCGGCGTCCGCCAGCGGGGTATCGGCCAGGCGGCTGCGCGGCACGATCTCGCCGTTGCGCTCGAGTGCGAAACGGCGACCGGCAAGCGACAGCGCGTCGACCAGCCCCGCGCAGGTGAGCGGGGACGGGAAGGTGCGGCTTTCGCCATTCACGGTCAGGCGCAGCGGCGGGCCCTGCAGGGTGGCCGGCCGGGCTGGGTTCAGTGGGTCCATCCCGCCATTTTATCGCCCGCTGGCCGTCCGCGTGCCGGCCGCATCTTGCGCCGCGCACAAACAGATGCATCCGGCGGCCGGAAACCGCAGTAAAATCGGCGCGGCAGGCGGGTGTAGTTCAATGGTAGAACGAAAGCTTCCCAAGCTCTAGACGTGGGTTCGATTCCCATCACCCGCTCCACTTCGACTTTCCACGGACT
>LNFM01011716.1_pt1 | contig 11818 bp, 14 predicted proteins | sample 596031 | NCBI WGS metagenome assembly LNFM01 (sample SAMN04254537, study PRJNA301005) | activated carbon metagenome | isolation source: dual media filters at the Ann Arbor, Michigan drinking water treatment plant | place: USA: Ann Arbor | reverse complement strand
ATCCACGTCGAACATGTGGATCTTGTCGTAGGTCGCCTTGATGGCGCCCGACGGATCGATCAGGAACGACCGGTTGGCGATCCTGGTGTCGGACAGCCTGATCGGCAGCGATCCGGTATGAAGCCAGATGCCAAGTTCGTCCGCCAAGGCCCTGAAAGCCTTGAGGGCTTCGTCCTCGTCCTGCGGCCGGACCTGTTCGAACACAAGCTTGGAGCGGGTCTCCATGAGCGAAACCGTCTCCGGCAGCATGACCAGGTCCGCGCCAGCGCCACGGGCGGCGCGGATCATCTCGCTGACGGCGATCACGTTCGGGCCGACCTGATTGCCCGAATTGGTCTGCACAAGGGCGAGGTTGAAGGGCGCGCCCATCAGGCGGCCAGCAGCTTGTCGAGCTCGCCGCGCGCGTCGAGCTCATGAAGGTCGTCGCAGCCGCCCACGTGCAGGCCGTTGATGAAGATCTGCGGCACGGTGTAGCGGCCGCCCGCCTTCTCCATCATCTCCTCGCGCAGCGATGGATTCATGTCGACGCCGATCTCGTCGAATTGGGCGCCCTTTTCCTTCAGCAGCCGCTTGGCGCGGGCGCAATAGCCGCAGAACGCCGAGGTGTAGATGACGATGTCAGCCATGGGCAACTCCTGGTCCGTTCCCCCTATATAGAAGCCTGGTCGGGCAACGCAACACGCGCCAGCGTCAACACATCGACGCGCTCGGCGCCGGCCTTGCGCAGCGCCCGGGCGCAGTGGCCGGCGGTGGCGCCGGTGGTCAGCACGTCGTCGACCAGCACGATGCGGCGGCCCTTCACGATACCTTCATGACGCGGCGACAGGGCGAAGGCGCCCCGGACGTTGCTCGCCCGCTCCTTGCGGTTCATGGCGCCCTGGCTGGGCGTGCGGCGCGTGCGGGTGAGCAGGTCGGGAACGAATGCGGGTCCGCCGGCCCTGGCGATGTGGCGGGCCAGGATCGCCGACTGATTGTAGCGGCGCGACAGCAGCCGGGTCCAGTGCAGCGGGACCGGCGCGATGATGTCGGCGCCGTCGAGCAGCTCGCGGCCGGCACGCGCCATCCAGCGGGCGAACACCGGCGCCGGATCGAGCCGGTCGCCGTGCTTGAACCTGAGCACCAGGCCGCGGCTGAAGTCGTCATACAGCATCACCGCGCGCGCCCGGTCGAACGCCGGGCGGTCGGTCAGGCATTGCAGGCAGAGCGCGTCGGCGCCGACGTCGAACTCCAGCGGCACGCCGCAGCAGGTGCAGTACGGCGCGCCGATGAAGCGGACCCGGCTCCAGCAGGCGGGGCAGAGCTGGGCATGCTCCTGGACGATGGCGGCGCAAACCGGGCATTGCGGCGGGAACACCGCATCGAGCACATGACGTCCGATCTGCGAAACAGCACCCAGCATGGGGCCATGCTATCAGACTTTGCGGGTAACGGCAGGCGTGCCATATACGCTTCATGAGCACCGCCATGGAGATCTTCGACCGCCGCCTGGTGCGGCAGCGCCGCGACCAGCGTGCGGCAGGATTCGCCGGCTTCGAGTTCCTCAAGGCCGAGGCCGCCGACCGGATCGCCGACCGCTTGCTCGACATCAGCCGCCGGTTCCCCGTGGCGCTCGACCTGGGCTGCCATACCGGCGCGCTGGGCCGGCTGCTGGCGGCGCGGCCGGACGTGGAGACGCTGGTTTCGGCCGATCTGTCGCCGAGCATGGCGGCGCGGGCGCCGGGAGCACGGGTCGCCGCGGATGAAGAACTGCTGCCGTTCGCCGAGGAATCGTTCCACCTGGCGGTGTCGGCGCTGTCGCTGCACTGGGTAAACGATCTGCCCGGCGCGCTGATCCAGCTCAACCGCGCGCTCAAGCCCGACGGCCTGTTCCTGGCCGCCATGCTGGGCGGCGACACCCTGACCGAGCTGCGCCACGCCATGATGCAGGCCGAACTGGCGATGGAACCAGGCGTCGCGCCGCGCGTTTCACCCTTCGCCGACATCCGCGACGCCGGCGGCCTGCTGCAGCGGGCCGGCTTCGCGCTGCCGGTGGCTGACGTGGAAAGGATCACCGTGGACTATGCCGACGCCTTCGGCCTGATGCGCGACCTGCAGGGGATGGGCGAGGCGAACGCCGTGATCGAGCGCCACAAGGCGCCGCTGAAGCGCCGCACGCTGCTTGCGGCCATGGAAGCCTATCACGATCTTTACGCGCGGCGGGACGGGCGCGTCCCCGCCACCTTCGACATCGTTTTCCTGACCGGCTGGGCGCCGCACGAAAGTCAGCAGAAGCCACTGGCGCCCGGCAGTGCTACAATGCGTCTCGCCCAGGTCCTGGGCACCCAAGAACAATCGGCCGGGGAAAAAACCTCACCCCGGCCCTGGAAGCGCCCCTAACGGCTCCGATGTACGTTTAGTAAACAACGACAAAGGGTTAGGTGCGACATGCATGGAAAGAAGATAAGGTCCTGGATCGCAATCGCCGATAGCGCGAAGGCGCGGATTTACTCAACCTCCGGATCGGGACTGAAACTCAAGCTGGTCAACGAGCTGGATTCGGAAGCCGCCCGCCGCCTGACGCAGGAGCTGGTCACCGACAGGCCCGGCCGCAGCTTCTCCAGCGCCGGCCCCCGGCGCTCCAGCATGGCGCCGCACAGCGATCCGCAATCCCTGGAAAAGCACAAATTCGTCAAGGACCTGGTGAGTTATCTTGACGCCGCCGCGCTGAAGGGAAAGTTCGACGATCTGTTCCTGGTGGCCGCGCCGCGGACGCTGGGCGAAATCCGCAAGCTGTCCAATGGCCACATCGGCGCCCGGCTGCGTGCCGAGCTCGGCAAGGACCTTACCAACGTCCCCGAACCGGAGCTGGCCAGGCATCTGGCGCCGCTCGACATCGGCAAGCCCTTGCTGCAGAGCTAGCGGCGCATCACGCCAAACGGCAGCGGCGACCACAGCACGGCGCGCACGCCGGCCTCGGCAAGCGCGCGGTTCGTCCATTGATTGCATGTCATGAACATGCTGTAAGCCCCTGCTCCATCATAGAAATTGTCGTTCTCTCCATAGCCCGTTCCCGGCAGGACGCGCACGGGTCCAGGCGCAAATCCCGCCCTGATCGAGCGCACCAGGCGTGCGTACTGGGCCTTCGAGATCGTCAGCCGCACGGCGTCCCGGCGCGGCGCCCGCCATTCGGTGACATGCATCAGCGTGGGCCGCCACAGCAGCGAGCGGATGCCGACGGTGAGGCGGAAATCCGCCCAGGTCGGGACTTGCAGGTAGAAGTCGCGCTCGCCCCAGCCGAATGCCAGGTAGTGCGTGTCCGGACGGGTAACCAGCCCTTCCGCTCGCCAGTCCTTGATATCGTTGGCGACCGGCACGACGACGTCCGCGTGGACGCCATTGGAGGACAGGAAAATCTCTATTCCATCAGGTGTTTGCGTGAACTCCCTGTTGACCGGCACGAACATCGCCACGGCGGCGACCGTCCAGTACAGCAGCACGGCGCCCGCGATGCCGCCCAGCAGGCGGACCGGCCAGCGCCACGGACTCACAACAGATCTCGCAGCATGGCCACCAGCGGCACGTCGGCGGGTGGCATGGGATGGTCGGACAGCCGAACGGGCCGGACCCATTTCAGCGCCGCGTGCTCGCGCGCCACGGGCGTTCCCTGCCACTTGCGGCAGACGAACAGCGGCATCAGCAAGTGGAAGCTCTCGTAGGTGTGCGATGCGAAGGTGAACGGCGCCAGGCAGCTCGCCCAGGTCTGGATGCCCAGCTCCTCCTCCAGTTCGCGGATCAACGCGGCCTCGGGCGTCTCGCCCGGCTCGACCTTGCCGCCGGGGAACTCCCACAACCCGGCCATGGACTTGCCCTCAGGCCGCTGGGCGATCAGCACGCGACCGTCCACGTCCACCAGCGCGACGGCGGCGACCAGCACGATCGGTTTCGGCTCGCTCATGGGGTAAAGCTCCAGGAGTCGCGTTCCAGCCGGTAATGATGCACGTCGCCCTCGCCGTCACGCAGCCGATAGCGGCGCATGCCCTTCCATTCGAACCCGGCCTTCTCCAGCACCCGGCACGAACGGTCGTTCCCCTGCATCACGCCGGCCCACAGATGGTCCAGCCCATAATGTGAGAAAACACATGCGGAAATCCCCTTAACCGATTCCGTTGCGTAACCATTCCCCCAGAACGGCCGGCCGAGCCAATAGCCCACCTCGTTGTCGTCGAAGCTGATGCCGACACCGCCCATGACCGCGCCGTCGTCGCGCCGCGTCATCACATAGGGCAGCCCGCGCCGCCACCAGCGGATGCGCCGCGCGATGCCGAGCCAGTCCCTGGCGTCCTTGTCGGTATAGGGATAGGGCGCCCGCGACAGCCAGCGCGCCACCTCCCAATCGCCGATCAGCGCCGGGATGAACGGCAGGTCGGCGCGCTTGTAAGGGCGCAAGACGAGACGGTCCGTCTCGATACGTCGGCTGATGGCGATCAACTGCGATAGTCGGCGTTGATGGCGATGTAGCCATGCGTCAGGTCGCAGGTCCACACCGTCGCCCTGCCGGCACCGGCGGCGAGATCCACCTCGATATGGATCTCCCTGCCCTTCAGGTGGCGGGTCAGCGCATCCTCGTCATAGCCGGGGCGCACCCGGCCGTGCTCGGTCAGCACCTGGCCGCCGAAGGTGACCGTCAGGCGCTTCGGGTCGACCTTCTCGTAGGACTTGCCGACGGCCATGACGATGCGGCCCCAATTGGCGTCCTCGCCGGCGATGGCGGTCTTCACCAGCGGCGAGTTGGCGATCATCTTGGCGACCCGCCTGGCGGCTCCATCGTCCTCGGCGCCGCCGACATTGACGGTGATGAACTTCTGCGCGCCTTCGCCGTCGCGCACCACCTGGCGGGCCAGGTCGCCCATCACCGCCTCGAGCTTCTCCCTGAAGTCGCCGAGCGCCGGATCGGCCGCGTCGGTCACCGGCGTGTTGCCCGCGCCGCCGGTGGCGAACAGCAGCAGCGTGTCGGACGTGGAGGTGTCGCTGTCGACGGTGATGGCGTTGAAGGTCCGCTCGTTGACGTCGCGCAGCACCGCGTCGAGCGCGTCGCGCCCGATCGCCGCGTCGGTCGCCACATAGGCCAGCATGGTCGCCATGTTGGGCTCGATCATGCCCGAGCCCTTGGCGATGCCGTTGATGGTCACGGCCGCGCCGCCGATGGACGCGGTCGCGGTCGCGCCCTTCGGGAAGGTGTCGGTGGTCATGATGCCGCGGGCCGCCGCTTCCCAGCCGTCGTCCGACAGGCTGACCGACGGCAGCGCGTTGACGATCTTGTCATAGGGGAGCGGCACGCCGATCACGCCGGTGGAGGAAACCATCACATCCTCGGCGGCGCAGCCCAGCAGCCGGGCAGCAGCCCGCGCCGTCTCGGCCGACGCGGTATATCCCGCGTCGCCGGTGAAGACGTTGGAGTTGCCGGCGTTCACCACCAGCGCCCGCGACCGGCCGCCCGACGCCATCAGCGCGTCGCGGCACCACAGGATCGGCGCGCCCGGCGTCAGCGAGCGGGTGAACACGCCGGCCACGACGGTGCCGGCCGGAAAGGTGACGAGGGTTACGTCGGGCCTGTCCTTGTACTTCACGCCGGCCGCGATGGTACCCAGCCGCACGCCCGCGATGGGCGGCAGCCCGGGGAACCGCGCGGGCGCAAGCGGAGACAGGGTCGTGGCGACCATTTTCGTCCAACTCCAAGGGCTTTGTGTTTCCGCTTAGGGGCCCGATACCCGGCTCTCAGCCGAAAAGCAGGTCGTCGGGCTTGGCGACGGGCTGCTTCTTATCATAAGCCATCCAGCCTTTCACCAGCCGGATAAGGTACCAGATCCACACCAGGACCATGAGCGGAAACCCGATGATCATCCCGATGATGGTGATGACCAGCATCCAGCTCACGAACATGCCGGCCAATCCGACCCAGAACGTCCGGATCAGCCACGTATCGTGGCTTTCTCTCCAGGTTCCGGCATTCTGGCCGCGCTGAGTGTATGCGATGACCACGCCCGCCACGGCGCCGATGCCCGAGAACAGTCCTACGGCGTAGCAGATGTAGGCAATGATGCCCATGTCGGTCGAACCGGTCTGTGGCGCAATCTGATTGTCGCTCATGGCAATTCCCTCGCCCGTTGTTGGACTCGAACATTGTGCCCGCTTCCGTCGTCACCTTCAAACCCAGATCGAAGATGCGCCCGAGGGTTCATTGACATCAACCTGTACCGGTCTTATGTGTCCCCGATGTGTGGGTCGCCCGGCCATCGGGCGAGAAAGCAGGGTCTTGCATGCTCGGACTAGGCAACATCGCCAAGCGGATCTTCGGCTCGGCCAATGATCGCATCGTCAAGGGCCATGCGCCGCGCGTGCAGGCGATCAATGCCCTCGAGCCGCAGATCAAGGCGCTGACCGACGAGCAGCTCCGCGCCAAGACCGCCGAGTTCCGCAAGCGGATCGACGACGGCGCGGCGTTGGACAGCCTGCTGGTCGAGGCTTTCGCCGTCGTGCGCGAGGCCGCCTGGCGGACGCTGGGCCAGCGGCATTTCGACGTGCAGCTGATCGGCGGCATGGTGCTGCATGAAGGCGGCATCGCCGAGATGCGCACCGGCGAAGGCAAGACGCTGGTGTCGACGCTGGCCACCTACCTGAACGCCGTCGGCGGCAAGGGCGTGCATGTGGTCACCGTCAACGACTACCTGGCCAGCCGCGATTCGAAGTGGATGGGCCAGATCTTCAAGTTCCTGGGACTCGACGTGGGCTGCATCGTCCACGGCCTCGACGACGACGAGCGCCGCTATGCCTATGCCTGCGACATCACCTACGGCACCAACAACGAATTCGGCTTCGACTACCTGCGCGACAACATGAAGTTCTCGCTCGACGCCATGGTCCAGCGGCCGTTCAATTTCGCCATCGTCGACGAGGTCGACAGCATCCTGGTCGACGAAGCGCGCACGCCGCTGATCATCTCCGGCCCGACGGAGGACAATTCCGAGCTGTACCGGACGATCAACAAATACATCGACGACCTCACCGAAGAGGACATCGAGAAGGACGAGAAGGCCAAGAGCGTGGTGCTGACCGAAGTCGGCACCGAGCACATGGAGCAGATCCTGAAGCGGGCCGGCCTGATCGAGGGCGGCAACCTCTACGACATCGAGAACGTGTCGATCGTGCACCATGTGAACCAGGCGCTGCGCGCCCACAAGATGTTCACCCGCGACGTCGACTATATCGTCAAGGACGACAAGGTCATCATCATCGACGAGTTCACCGGCCGGATGATGGAAGGGCGCCGGTTTTCGGAAGGCCTGCACCAGGCGTTGGAGGCGAAGGAGCACGTCCGCATCCAGAACGAGAACCAGACGCTCGCCTCGATCACCTTCCAGAACTATTTCCGCCTCTATCCCAAGCTGTCGGGCATGACCGGCACGGCCTCGACCGAGGCGGCCGAGTTCGCCGACATCTACCGGCTGAACGTGGTGGAGATTCCGACCAACGTGCCGGTGCGGCGCATCGACGAGAACGACGAGGTCTACCGGACGGCGCGCGAGAAATACGACGCGATCATCGGCCAGATCGAGGAGTGCACCAAGCGCGGCCAGCCGGTGCTGGTTGGCACGGTCAGCATCGAGAAGTCCGAGCTTTTGTCGGAGCTGCTGAAGAAGCGCAAGATCACGCACAACGTGCTGAACGCCCGCTATCACGAGCAGGAAGCCTACATCATCGCCCAGGCGGGCCGCTGGGCCGGCGTGACCATCGCCACCAACATGGCCGGCCGCGGCACCGACATCCAGCTCGGCGGCAACATCGAGATGCGCATCGCCGCCGAACTCGAGAGCGTCGAGGACGAGACCGAGCGCAAGCGCCTGACCGAGTCGATCACCGCCGAGATGATGGAGGAGCGCGCCAGGGTCAAGGAAGCCGGCGGCCTCTACGTCATCGGCACCGAGCGGCACGAGAGCCGCCGCATCGACAATCAGCTTCGCGGCCGTTCGGGCCGCCAGGGCGATCCGGGCCACTCCAAGTTCTACCTGTCGCTGGAAGACGACCTGATGCGCATCTTCGGGTCGGAGCGCATGGACAGCATGCTGGTGCGCCTGGGCCTGGAGGACGGCGAGGCGATCACCCATCCGTGGATCAACAAGGCGCTCGAGAAGGCGCAGATGAAGGTCGAGGCGCGCAACTTCGACATCCGCAAGAACCTGCTCAAATACGACGACGTGATGAACGACCAGCGCAAGGCGATCTACGAGCAGCGCCGCGAGCTGATGGAGGCCGAGGAGGTTTCCGAAACCATTGCCGACATGCGCGAGGATGTGGTGCTGCACGTGCTGCACCAGCACATCCCGCCGCGCTCGTTCCCCGAACAGTGGGACACCGAGGGCCTGCGGGTGGAGTTCCACCGGGTCTTCAACCTCGAGCCGCCGATCGCCGAATGGCTGACGGAAGACGGCATCAGCGAGATCGAGATCGGCGAGCGACTGCAGCAGCTGGTCGATGCCCACGTGACCGAGCGCGCCGGGCGCTTCGGTCCCAAGGCCATGATCTGGCTGGAAAAGAACATGCTGCTGCAGACCGTGGACAGCCAGTGGAAGGACCACCTGCTGCAGCTCGACCATCTGCGCCAGACGGTGAGCCTGCGCGCCTACGGCCAGCGCGATCCGCTCAACGAGTACAAGAGCGAGGCGTTCGAGATGTTCGAGGCGATGATGGGCCGGGTGCGCACCGACACCACGCTGCTGCTGTCGCATGTGGAGATCCGCTTCGACGAACCGCCGCAAGAGGACCTCCGCCAGCCGCCCCGCGGCCAGGCCACCCACCTGGATCCGGTCACCGGCGAGAACGAGATGACGCTCGATGCCCTGCGCAACAGGCGCGAGGCCAACAAGAGCGATCCGGACACCTGGGGCCGGGTGGCGCGCAACGCGCCCTGCCCCTGCGGCTCGGGCAAGAAATACAAGCACTGCCACGGCGCGTTCGCCAACGCCTGAGGCGCTGGATCAGGCGTCGCCAGGCCATGGCTACTTCGTAAGATCCAGCGATGAATTGACGGTGAAGGTGTCGAGCAGCTTGACGATCTCGGGATCGGTGCAGCCCTTCTGCTGGACGGCGCTGGTCGCCACCTGGTTCAGGTTCTGCATGCGGTTCAGCAGGATGTCCCCGATCTCCTTGGGCGACTTGTCCGGCATCTGCTGGCGCAGTTGCCGGATCATGACATGGTGGACGACGTTGAGGTTGCGCATGAAGCGGCCCATGGTCGCCTCGTCGGGCGGCTTGCACAGCCCCGCCACCACGCCCGAGATCGAGAAATTGTCGAACATGGTGATGGTCGGATCGCGCTGCGCCGGAGCCTGCTGACCGGCGGGCGCGTCGGACGGCGGCGCCGACATATCGACCTGCGCGTTCGCCGCCGCCGGCGCCCCGAGCAGCGCGAGGACAAGGACGATGACGTTACGCGACACCGGCGGTCCCCAGCGCGAGGAACTTGCGGCGGCGCTCGTCGCGCAGCGTCTCGGCGCTCTTGCCCGACAGCGAATCGAGCGCGCCGGCGATGGCGGCGCCCAGCCGGTCGATGGCCCTGGCCGGATCGCGGTGCGCGCCGCCCAGCGGCTCGGCGACGATATCGTCGATCACCTTGAGCCTCTTCAAATCCTGGGCGGTCAGCTTCAGCGCGGTTGCGGCGTCCTCGGCGTAGTCGGGACTGCGCCACAGGATCGAGGCGCAGCCTTCCGGCGAGATCACCGAATAGATCGCGTGCTCGAACATCAGCACCCGGTTGCCGGCCGCCAGCGCCACGGCGCCGCCCGAGCCGCCCTCGCCGACGATGCAGGCGACCAGCGGCACGCCCAGATTGAGGCACGCCTCGGTCGAGCGGGCGATGGCCTCGGCCTGGCCGCGCTCCTCGGCGCCGACGCCCGGATAGGCGCCCGCGGTGTCGACCAGCGTGATCAGCGGCAGGCGGAACCGGTCGGCCAGTGCCATCAGCCGGACCGCCTTGCGGTAGCCTTCGGGCCGCGCCATGCCGAAATTGTGCTTCAGGCGGGTTTCCGTGTCCCTGCCCTTCTCGTGGCCCATGACCAGCACCGCCTCGCCGCGAAACCGCGCCAGGCCGCCCAGGATCGCCTGGTCGTCGCCGAAGCCGCGGTCGCCCGCGAGCGGAGTGTAGTCGGTGAACAGGGCCTCCACATAGTCGCCGAAATGCGGCCGGCGGGCATGGCGGGCCACCTGGGTCTTCTGCCAGGGGTTCAGGTCCTTGTAGATCTGGCGCAGCAGCTGCTCCAGCCTGCCTTCGAGGCGGACCACCTCATCGACCACATTCACCCCGCCGCCGTCGGAGAGGCGTTTCAGTTCGCGGATCTTGCTTTCGAGTTCCGCGATGGGCTTTTCGAATTCGAGGACTGCTTCCATGATGAGGATATCGTTACGAACCCTGTTCGTTTCAAAGGAGCGCTGCGCACGCCCGGACGATTGACCGGCCAGCAGCCTGGCGCCGGAGCGAGTCTTGTACCCGAAACCTCCCGAACTTGCTAACCCGGATCAGGCACCTCGTGCACGGCCGCACCGCCGATGTGGCGAATTTTGACTCACACGCCCCCGGGCGCCGGGGGTATGGTAATTTCATGCAAATCGACGTGATCTCGGATTCCATCTGCCCCTGGTGCTATATCGGCAAGCGGCGCCTGGAGAAGGCGATCGCCGCCCGGCCCGGCATCACGTTCAGCGTGATCTGGCGGCCCTACCAGCTCAACCCGGACACGCCGCGCGAGGGTTATGACCGCAAGGCCTACATGCAGGCCAAGTTCGGCGGCACCGACCAGGCCAAGGGCGTCTACAAGGTGGTCGCCGCCACCGCCCGGGAAGAAGGCCTGGAGTTCGCGCTGGAGAAGCAGCAGCGCATCCCCAACACCCTCGACTCCCACCGCCTCAACCACTGGGCCCACACCGCCGGCGTGCAGGACGCGGTCATCGAGGGCTTGTTCCGCGCGTACTTCATGGACGGCGCGGACATCGGCGATCCCGCCGTGCTGGTGAAGGTGGCCAGGGAAGCCGGCATGGACGCCGGCGTAGTCGCCAAGCTGCTGGCCAGCGGCGCCGACCGCGAGCGGGTGCTGCGCGAGGAAACCGTCGCCCGCCGCATGGGCGTCTCTGGGGTCCCCTGCTTCATCATCGACCAGCGGCTGGTGATGGTGGGCGCGCAGGAAACCGACATGCTGCTGCGCGCCATCGACCACGCCGCCGAGCAGGCGAGCCAGGCGGCGGAGTAGTAGACTCGCTCTGAACGAGACTGGTCAACAAGAGGTATGATCTATATTTGACAGTATAGTCCTTAGAGCTATATACAAGCGATGAATTCATGCGCGTCTTCAAGACAAAAGAGTTCGCCAGATTTGCCCGAAAGGCCGCACTGCCTGACACCGAATTGCTGAAGGCCGCGAGCGCTGTCGCCGATGGTCGCTGGGATGCCGATCTGGGTGGCAACGTCTTCAAGCAGCGGATTGCACGTGCGAGTGGAGGAAAGTCCGGCGGATTTCGGATAATCGTCCTGTTCAAGGTTGGCGCACACAGCTTCTTCGTCCATGGCTTCGCGAAAAGCCACAAGGCGAACATCTCGCCGAAGGAACTGAAGGCGTTGCGGGCCTTGGCCGACCTAATGCTGGGGCTTGATGCCAAGGCACTTGAGAAAGCCAGCACCGCCGGTGAGATCATGGAGGTATATGAGGATGTCGAAGAAGGCTAAGGCGGAAAGCGGTATTCTAGCATCGGTGCATGGGGCCGCCGCCGGCCTGCATCGTGCCGGCGTCATCGA
>LNFM01011715.1_pt1 | contig 11819 bp, 10 predicted proteins | sample 596031 | NCBI WGS metagenome assembly LNFM01 (sample SAMN04254537, study PRJNA301005) | activated carbon metagenome | isolation source: dual media filters at the Ann Arbor, Michigan drinking water treatment plant | place: USA: Ann Arbor | reverse complement strand
CGGCCGGCTCGTCGCGCATCAGCACGGCGTTGCCATAACTCTTGCTCATCTTCGTGCCGTCGGTGCCGGGCAGGCGCAGCACCTCGGTGTGCAGCGCGCGCGGTTCGGTGAGGATGGTCTTGCCGGCGCCCTTCAGGTGGCCCAGCAGCAGTTCGGTGTCGTCGGCCGTCCAGCCGTCGATGGCGGCGGCCGCCTTGCGCACCAGGCCTTCGCCCTTGGCCAGCGCGTCTTCGCTACCGGTCTCGCCGAAGGCCTTGCGCTGTTTGCCGTAGTAGCGCGCGTCGTCCTTGGGCAGCTTGGCCAGCGCCTGGGCAATGCGCGCTTCGGCGTCGGCGTGGCGGCCGTAGAGGTTGTTGAAGCGGCGCGCCACCTCGCGCGTGAGTTCGACGTGTGAACTCTGGTCTTCGCCCACGGGCACGAAGTTGGCCTTGTAGATCAGGATGTCGGCGGCCTGCAGCAGCGGGTAGCCCAGGAAGCCGTAGGTCGCGAGGTCGCGGTCCTTCAGCTTGTCGATCTGGTCCTTGTAGGTGGGCACACGTTCCAGCCAGCCCAGCGGCGTGCCCATGGCCAGCAGCGTGAACAGCTCGGCGTGCTCGGGGATGTGGCTCTGGATGAAGATCGTGCACTTCTCCGGGTCCAGGCCCGCGGCGATCCAGTCGATCACCATGTCGTAGACGTAGCGCTCCATCACGCCGCGCTCTTCGTAGTGCGTGGTCAGCGCGTGCCAGTCGGCGACGAAGAAGAAGCACTCGTGCTCGTGCTGCAGGCGCACCCAGTTCTTGAGGGCGCCGTGGAAGTGGCCGAGGTGCATGGCGCCGGTGGGGCGCATGCCGGAGAGAACACGAGATCGCATGGTTTTGCGCAGGACGGAGACGACGGCGCAGATTGTCTCAGGAAGGGTGCGGTGGCGGCCGCGCTGCGGCAGGGACCTACACTGCGTCCCCGCCATGAAACGCATCGTCATCCTCATCTCCGGCCGCGGCTCCAACATGGAAGCCATCGTTCAACGCTGCGCCGAGCAGGGCTGGCCAGCACAGGTCGTGGCCGTGATCGCCAACCGCCCGCAGGCCGGCGGCCTGGCCTGGGCCGCCGCGCAGGGCATCGCCACCGCGCTGGTCGACCACAAGGCCTACACCGCACGCGAGGCCTTCGACGACGCGCTGGCCGCAGCCATCGACGCCCACCGGCCCGACCTCGTCGTGCTGGCCGGTTTCATGCGTGTGCTGGGGGCCGACTTCGTGCAGCGCTACGCAGGCCGCCTGCTCAACATCCACCCCTCGCTGCTGCCGGCTTTCCCCGGGCTGCACACGCACCGCCGCGCGCTGCAGGCCGGCTGCAAGGCCGTGGGCGCCAGCGTGCACTTCGTGACGCCCGAACTCGACCATGGCCCCATCGTGATGCAGAGCGTGGTGCCGGTGCGGCCGGGCGACGATGAGGACAGCCTGGCCGCGCGCGTGCTGGCCACCGAGCACGTCATCTACCCGCAGGCCGTGCGCTGGTTCGTCGAAGGCAAGCTGAAACTCGACAATGGCGTCGTCACGCAGACCGACGGCGCGTCCCAGGTACTTCTCTAGACCCCATGCACCCCAACGCCCTGCTCGACCTCACGACCGAACTGCTGCGCGCGGTGCTCAAGCTCGACCAGCCGGCCGACGCCGTGGTTTCGGCCTTCTTCCGCGAGCACCGCGACCTGGGCACACGCGAGCGCCACGCGCTGGCCGAAACCACCTACACCGTGCTGCGCCAGCGCCTGCTGTTCCAGCACATGGCGCAAAGCGGCAATGGCCCGCTGGAACGCCGCCTGGCCATCCTGGCCTGGCAGGGCAGCGAAGACTTCCTGCGCCGGGCCGCCACACCGCAAGAGCAGGCGTGGTTGGCCCAGATCGCCAAGATCGACCGTGCCACGCTGCCCGAGAAGCTGCGCCACAACCTGCCCGACTGGCTGGCCACGCCGCTGAAGGACACGCTGGGCGACGAGTTCTGGCCGCTGGTGCAGGCGATGTCCGAGGCGGCGCCGCTGGACCTGCGCGTGAACATCCACAAGGCCAGGCGCGAGGACGTGCAGCGCACGCTCACCGAGGCCGGCTTCACGGTTGCGCCCACGCCCTTTTCGCCCTGGGGCCTGCGTGTGCAGGGCAAACCTGCGCTGCACAAGCTGGACGTCTTCACCCAGGGCCTGGTCGAGGTGCAGGACGAGGGCAGCCAGCTGCTGGCGCTGCTGACCGACCCCAAGCGCGGCGAGATGGTGGTCGACTTCTGCGCCGGCGCCGGCGGCAAGACGCTGGCCCTGGGCGCGGCGATGCGCAACACCGGGCGCCTGTATGCCTTCGACGTGTCCGGCCACCGGCTCGATGCGCTGAAGCCGCGGCTGGCGCGCAGCGGCCTGTCCAACGTGCACCCGGCGCAGATCGCCCACGAGCGGGATGAGCGCATCAAGCGCCTGGCGGGCAAGATTCACCGCGTGCTCGTCGATGCGCCCTGCTCGGGCCTGGGCACCCTGCGCCGCAACCCAGACCTCAAGTGGCGCCAGAGCCCGAAGGCCGTGGAGGAACTGCAGGCCAAGCAGACGGCCATCCTGGCCGGCGCGGCGCGGCTGCTCAAGTCCGGCGGGCGGCTGGTCTATGCCACCTGCAGCCTGCTGGCGGCGGAGAACGAGGCCGTCGCCGAAGCCTTCACCGCAGCGCATGCGGCAGACTTCGAGCCGCTGCCGACCCTGGCAGCGCTGGAAGCCGCGCGTGTGCCCGACGCGGCCCCGCTGGTGGCGGGGCCTTACCTGCGGCTCTGGCCGCACCGCCACCAGACCGACGGCTTTTTTGCGGCGGTCTGGCAACGGCGCTGATCGCGTGGCCTTCGGCTTGCAACGGCGTTGATCCGCAGCGAGCAATTTCAAGAGCAGCGGAACTGGGCGGCGTTGCCTACGCATTGGCCGCAACTTCCGCGTCAGCCCGACCTCTACAATGCGGCATCGAGTTTTCGTTCAAGGAATCGTTGATGGATCAACTGTGGCTGGTGCACGACGCTGTCGTGGAGATGCTGTCTCACGGCCTGTTGTCGGCAAGCTGGTGGCAGGTGCTGCTGTACACGCTGGTGACGACGCACATCACCATCTCGGCCGTCACCATCTTCCTGCACCGGGCGCAAGCGCACCGGGCGCTGGATCTGCACGCGATCCCATCGCATTTCTTCCGCTTCTGGCTCTGGTTGGGCACCGGCATGGTGACCAAGGAATTCGTCGGCGTGCACCGCAAGCACCACGCCAAGTGCGAAACCGAGGAAGACCCGCACAGCCCGCAGGTCAAGGGCCTGAAGGCGCTGCTGCTGACCGGCGTGGAGCTCTACCGCATCGAGGCCAAGAACCCCGAGACGCTGGCCAAGTACGGCAAGGGCACCCCCGACGACTGGATCGAGCGCAACCTCTACACCCGCTTTTCCTGGCAGGGCGTGGGTGTGATGCTGATCCTGAACGTGACGCTCTTCGGCGCCATCGGCCTAGCGGTGTGGGCGGTGCAGATGGCGTGGATCCCGGTGATGGCCACCGGCATCATCAACGGCATCGGCCACTACTGGGGCTATCGCAACTTCGAAGCACCCGACGCGTCGACCAACGTCTCGCCGTGGGGCATCCTGATCGGCGGCGAAGAGCTGCACAACAACCACCACACCTACCCGACCTCTGCCAAGTTCTCGGTCAAGCCCTACGAGTTCGACGTGGGCTGGATGTACATCCGCGCGATGGAGGCCGTGGGCCTGGCGCACGTGAAGAAGGTGCCGCCCAAGCTCGAACTGGGCACGACACGACTGGTGGCCGACGGCCAGACACTGGAAGCCATCATCGCCAACCGCTACGAGGTGATGGCGCGTTATGCCAGCGAACTGAGGGCCGCCGTGGCCACTGAGCTGGCGCGCGCCAAGGCGCAGGGCGCCGTCAACAGCGCGCGTTTCCGCAACCTGTCGCTGGCGCAGGCCTGGCTGCACCGCGACGACGACAAGATCCCGCAGGGCGTCAAGCCCAACCTGCAGCAGGCCCTGGGCGAAAGCCCGCAGCTGGCCAAGCTGGTGGCGATGCGCGAGGAACTGCGCCTGTTGTGGACGCGCACCAACGTCTCGGCCGAACAACTGGTGGCCGACCTGCAGGCCTGGTGCCGCGAGGCCGAGGAAAGCGGCATCGCCGCGCTGCGGGAGTTCTCGATGAAACTTCGCGCCGCCCACGCCTGAGCGCCAGTCGTCCCAGGTCAAACCGCCCGCGTTCGCGCGGGCTTTTTTTCGTCTGCAGCAGCGCCGGCACTGCGCCACACGGCGCCGCCAGTGCTGACGTAGGATGCTGGCGTAACCGCGTCTGGGAGGGCAGGGTTTGTCGATGTCACCGCGTCCGCGCCCTGGTGGGCCTTGCGCATGATCGCCGGCCCGCGGGCTTTCGTGGTGGGGGCGGCGCTGCTGGGCCTGCTGCTCGCCGCCGCCCTGGCGGCCGACCTGCGGGCCACACAGCAAGCGTTGCAGCGCCAGCTCGAGGCCCGCAACCGTGATGCCGCTGCCGTGCTGGCCACGGCCCTGGCGCAGCCGGGGCAGGACGCCGCGGCCTGGCGCGCGCTGGCGGCGGCGCAGTTCGATGCCGGCCACACCCGCCAGCTGCGGCTGCAGGCCAGCGGCCTGGGCGAGCCCGTGGCCGACATGCGCAGGCCCGCACGGCCCACCGCGGCGCCGACGTGGTTCCTCGATGTGATGCCGCTGGCCGCAGCGCCCGCCACGCTGGCGCTGGGTGACGCCGGCGCGGTGCTGGGTACGCTGGAACTCGAGACCGACCCTTACTGGGCCCAGGACGCCCTGTGGGACAGCTTCGTGCGCACGGGTTTTGCCGCTGCGCTGCTGGGCTTGCTGTCGCTGCTGGCGGGGATCTGGGCCTTGCTGGCGCGAGCGCCGTCGGCCGGTCGATCACCTTCCGTTGACGACCGGGACGCCGCTGCGGCCGCAGCCGGGCCCGGCGCGGGCCCCGGCTGGTCGCCCGGCCTCGACCCGGGCGCCGCGGCACACTGGCGCGAGGCCTACGCCGCGCAGGCCGAACAGGTCGCGCACCTGCAGCGCCAGACCCAGCTCGACCCCGGCACCGGCTTGCCGCTGCGCCACCACTTCCTGGCCCAGCTGCAGCAGCGCCTGGAAGAACCCGGTGGCCCGGGGCTGGCGCTGCTGATCGTGCGTGTGCTCGACCTGGAAGCCACCAACCTGCGCCTGGGCCACGAAGCCACCGACCGTCTGCTGGGCGCCGTGGCCGACGTGCTGCTGACCTATGTCGACCGCGTGCCGGCGACACTCGCCGGGCGGCTGAACGGCACCGACTTTGCACTCTGTCTGCCGGTGGCCGGCGTGGCCGTGGAGACCGCGGCGTCGCTGCGCACGGCGCTGGCCGCGACGCCGGCATTGCGCGCCGGGCACACCGAAGTGGCCGTCGGCGGCGTCGATGGCCTGCACGACACCAGCGCCGGCGCCGCCCTGGCTGCGGCCGACGCCGCGCTGGCGCGTGCCGAGGCCGACGGCGACGTCCCGGCCGGCTGCGTGGTGCTGCAGGCGTCGACCCAGGACGAGGTGCTGGGCGCCGGCGCCCGGCGTGAACGCATCCGCACGGCGCTCGTCGAGGGGCGCACGCAGCTGGCGGCCGTGCCCGTGCAGGACCCTCACGGCCAGCTGCTGCACCTGTCCTGCGCGCTGCAGGTGCAATTGCGCCATGGCGGCCCCTTCGAGTCGGCCGCAGGCTGGCGTGCCGCGGCGCGGCGCAGCCGGCTGCTGCCGCAGGTCGACCTCGCTGCGGTCGAGCGTGCCCTCGAGGGCATCGCGCGCGACGGGCTGGCGCGCGCCGTGCAGATCAGCCGTTCGTCGCTGGCAGCGCCCGGTTTCGTGTCCGATGTCGCGGCCGGCCTGGCCGCGGCGCCGGCAGCGTCGCGGGCGCTGGCGCTGGAGCTCGTCGACGACGTGCGCGCCGGCAGCGGCGTGACCCCGGTGGCCGCGGCGCTCGCGGTGTGGGGCCGGCTGGGCGTGCGCGTCGGCGTGGCGCTCGGTGCGGGCGCCACGCCCGAGTTGCCCGATATGAAGGCCGCGGGCGTGCAGCACGTCAAGGTCGATGCCGGCCAGGTGCAGGGCCTGTCTCAAGACGACGCCGTGCAGGGCTACGTGCGCGGGCTCGTGACGCTGGTGCACGGCCTCGGACTGACGCTGATCGTCACCGGCGTGCGAGACGCCGCGGATGCAAAGGCCTTGTGGGTGTTGGGCGTCGATGGCGTTGCAGCTTGGCCTGCGTCCTCCGATGAGGACCGACCCAGGCCTGGCGCGGAACCGGCTTCGCCGGCCCGCAGCAAGAGCCCCCTCGGGAGCTAGCGAACGCAGCGAGCCTGGGCAGTCGAATCGCTAGGCGATATCGCCGGCGTGCACCGCGAAGGTTCCGCGGCGGCGGTCGGCGAAGTAGTGTTCCAGCGTCAGCCGCACGGTGCGGAAGGCCAGTTCGTCCCAGGGCACCTCGTCCTCGCGGAACAGGCGCGCCTCGATGGTTTCGGGGCCGGGGGCCAGCGTCGTGTCGAGCATGCGCGCGCGGTAGAAGAGGTGCAGCTGGCCCGCGCGCACCACGTTCAGCACGGTGAACAGCTCCTGCAGCTCGATGCGTGCGCCGGCTTCCTCGACGGTTTCGCGCTCGGCGCCGGCTGCCGTGCTCTCGCCCATTTCCAGGAAGCCCGCCGGCAGCGTCCAGAAGCCGTAGCGCGGCTCGATGTTGCGGCGGCACAGCAGCACCTGCTCGCCCCACACCGGCACCGTGCCGACGACGTTGATCGGGTTTTCGTAGTGGATTTCGCTGCAGGCCGTGCAGACGGCGCGCTCGCGGTTGTCGTCGGCCGGCACGCGGTAGCTGACCCCGGTGCCACAGACCCGGCAGTGCTTGATGCGGTGCGGCAGAACCATGCTGCCAGTGTAGCGGCCGCACCCATGGCGACCGGGCCGCATGGCATCATCGCCGACCCCTGCCCACCCCGCTGTCGCTGCCCACGCCCATGAGCTACGTCATCCCCGCCGCCGCCCCCGCCACCGTGCCCGTCGCCGGCGGCGGCGAGTTCCCCGTGCACCGCATCTATTGCGTCGGCCGGAACTACGCCGATCACGCCGTCGAGATGGGCTTCACCGGCCGCGAGCCGCCCTTCTTCTTCATGAAGCCGGCCGACGCCATCGTGGCCGTGCCCGAGGGCACGACCGGCCGCATCGCCTACCCCTCGCTCACCGCCAACCTGCACCACGAGATCGAACTCGTGGTGGCCATCGGCAAGGGCGGGCGCCACATCGCCGCGGCCGACGCTGCCAGTCACATCTGGGGTTATGCCGTCGGCCTGGACATGACGCGCCGCGACCTGCAGAACGAGATGAAGAAGCAGGGCCGCCCCTGGTGCATCGGCAAGGCCTTCGAGCAGAGCGCGCCCATCGGCACGCTGGTGCCCAGCGCGCAGACCGGCGAGCTGCTGCAGGGCGCCATCACGCTGGCCGTCAATGGCCAGGTGAAGCAGCAGGGCGACCTGCGCGACCTCATCTGGAGTGTCAACGAGACGATCGAACAGCTCAGCGCCGCGTGGACGCTGCAGCCCGGCGACCTGATCTTCACCGGCACACCCTCGGGCGTGGGCGCCGTGGTGCGCGGCGACCTGATGGAAGGCGCCATTGCCGGCCTGGGCACGCTGAAGGTCGCCGTCGAGTAGGGCCCGGAGCCGCGAGATGGAGCTGTACAACTACTTCCGCTCGTCGGCGTCCTACCGCGTGCGCATCGCACTGGCGCTGAAGGGCCTGGACTACGACTACCAGGCCGTGCACCTGGCGAAGAACGCGCAGCAGGGCGAGTCCTACGCCGCGGTGTCGGCGGCGCGCTTGGTGCCGGTGCTGCGCGACGGCGAGCACACGCTGACGCAGTCGCTGGCCATCATCGAGTACCTCGACGAGACCCATCCGCAGCCGCCGCTGCTGCCGGCCACGCCCGCCGAACGGGCGCGTGTGCGTGCACTGGCGCTGGACATCGCCTGCGAGATCCACCCGCTGAACAACCTGCGTGTGCTGCGCTACCTGAAGCGCGAGATGAAGGTCGCCGACGAAGACAAGGACCGCTGGTACCGCCACTGGGTCGAGACCGGCCTGGAGGTGGTGGAGCGGCAGCTGGCCGCCGCGCCGGCCACCTATTGCCACGGTGGAACCCCCACGCTGGCCGACTGCGTGCTGGTACCGCAGATCTTCAATGCGCAGCGTTTCGAGTGCCGGGTCACCCACGTGCCGAACGTGATGCGGGTGTTCGACGCCTGCATGCGGCTCGAGGCCTTCGAGCGCACGCGGCCCGAACAATGCCCGGACTTCGAATGAGCCGCCGCACGGTCGTTCCGAAGGCGGCTCGCACGGCCTGGCAAAGCGCGGAGCTTCGACGATGAGCCTGCCGCTGCTGCGTCCGGTCTGGGCGGGGGCGGCGCCCCCTGGCGTCGGCGCCGCCATGAGCCTGCGCGAGGGCGGCGTCAGCGAGGGCCTCTACGCCAGCCTGAACCTCGGCGCGGCGGTCGGCGACGACGCCGAGACCGTGGTCGAGAACCGTGCCCGCTTCGCCGCCGCGCTCGGCGCGCGGCCGTCGTGGCTGCGCCAGGTGCACGGCGTGCAGGTGCTGCGCCTGACGGCCGGCACCGATGATGCAGACAGCCCGGCCGACGCGGCCTGGACCGACGAGCCGGGCCTGGCCTGCACAGTGCAGGTCGCCGATTGCCTGCCGGTGCTGTTGGCCACGAACGACGGCCGCGCCGTGGCCGCGGCGCACGCCGGCTGGCGTGGCCTGGCCGCGGGCGTGCTGGAAGCCACCGTCGATGCGCTGTGCCGCGGCGCTGGTGCACGGCCGGCCGAACTGCAGGCCTGGCTCGGCCCCTGCATCGGTCCGCGGCAGTTCGAGGTCGGCGCCGACGTGCTGAATGCCTTCGGCCAGGACCGCCGTGCCGACAAGCCGCGTTTCGTCCGTCGCGAGCGGCCCGACGGCTCGATGCGCTGGCTGGCCGACCTGCAAGGCCTGGCGCAGGACCGCCTGGCCGCCGCCGGCGTCGGCGCCGTCACCGCCACGCCGTCCTGCACTGTCGAAGACGCCTCAGCCTTCTTTTCTTTCCGCCGCGACGGTGTCACCGGCCGCATGGCCGCTGCCATCTGGCGCCTCTGACCGGGCCGCGGCATCGGCCGCCGATTCGGCTGCGCGCAGCGCCCGCCGGCGCCCCGGCGTGGCCATGATGTAGAGCACGATGGACAGCGGCAGCGCCCCGTACAGCAAGAGCGTGAAGAAGGCGCCGATGAGAGTCCCCTGCGGCGACAAGGCCTCGGCCACCGCCATCATCAGCACGACATAGATCCAGGCGATGGCGACGAGGTACATGGTGGGGTGCGGATGGCGGCAAGGTCGGTGACGGACACGTCATGACGGCGTCAGCGCCTTGACGTAAAAACGTGAAATCATGAACACGTGGGGCGTGTGCACGGCCGTGCGCACGCCAGCCGCGGATTCGACAGGAGACAAGCCCCGTGACCGACAAGAGTACCCCGACTTCGCCGCCCCTTGCCGGCCCGGCCCAGGCCATCGGGGCTGCCGCCGAGGGTTTGTTCAAGTCCCTGGCAGGGCTGAAGCTTCCGGCGTCTCAACTGGCGCAGATCCAGGCCGACTACCTGAAGAATGCCTCGGAGGTCTGGAACCAGTCGCTGCAGCCCCTGCGAGGCGACGATGCTGCGCGGCCGGCGCCGCTGGCCGACCGTCGCTTCGGCAGCACCGACTGGGCCGGCAACCCGGCGGCGGCCTACACGGCGCAGATGTACCTGCTGAATGCCCGCTCGCTGATGCAGATGGCCGACAGCGTCGAGGCGGATGCCAAGACCAAGGCGCGCATCCGCTTCGCGGTGCAGCAGTGGATAGACATGGCCAGCCCCAGCAACTTCCTGGCGCTGAACCCCGACGCACTGAAGAAGGCGCTGGAAACCAAGGGCGAAAGCATCGCCACCGGCATGCAGCACCTGCTGCAGGACCTGCGCAAGGGCCACGTCTCGCAGACCGACGAGAGTGTCTTCGAGGTGGGTCGCAACGTCGCCACGAGCGAGGGCGCGGTGGTGTTCGAGAACGAACTCTTCCAGCTCATCGAATACAAGCCGCTGACGGCCAAGGTGCACGAACGGCCCATGCTCTTCGTGCCGCCCTGCATCAACAAGTACTACATCCTCGACCTGCAGCCCGAGAACTCGGTCATCCGCTATACCGTCGAGCAGGGTCACCGCACCTTCGTCGTCAGCTGGGTCAACCCCGACGACTCGCTGCGCAGCAAGACCTGGGACGACTACATCGAGCAGGGCCCCATCGCGGCCCTCCGCGCCGTGCAGGCCATCACCGGGCAGGACAGCATCAACACGCTGGGCTTCTGCGTCGGCGGCACCATCCTGTCCACGGCGCTGGCGGTGCTGGCCGCACGCGGTGAGCAGCCGGCGCACAGCGTGACGCTGTTGACGACGCTGCTCGACTTCGAGAGCACCGGCATCCTCGACATCTTCATCGACGAAGCCTCGGTCAAGCTGCGCGATGTCACCATCGGCGAAGAGGCGGCCGGCGGCCCCGGCATGCTCAAGGGCAAGGAACTGGCCACCACCTTCAGCTTCCTGCGCCCCAACGACCTGGTGTGGAACTACGTCGTCGGCAACTACCTGAAGGGCGAGAGCCCGCCGCCCTTCGACCTGCTGTATTGGAACGGCGACAGCACCAACCTGCCCGGGCCCATGTACTGCTGGTACCTGCGCCACACCTACCTGCAGAACGAACTGAAGCAGCCCGGCAAGCTGACGGTGTGCGGCGAGAAGGTCGACCTCGGCGCCATCGAGGCGCCGTTTTTCGTCTACGGCTCGCGCGAGGACCACATCGTCCCCTGGCCCGCGGCCTACGCGTCGATGCCGCTGATCAGTGGCAAGAAGACTTTCGTGCTCGGCGCCAGTGGCCACATCGCGGGCGTCATCAACCCGCCGGCCAAGGGCAAGCGCAGCTACTGGACGAACGCCAAGCTGCCGACCCTGGCCGACGACTGGTTCAAGGGCGCCACCGAGCATCCCGGCAGCTGGTGGCCTACCTGGTCGGAATGGCTCAAGCCGCACGGCGGCAAGCTGGTGAACGCACCCAAGGCGCCAGGCAGCGCGAAGTTCAAGGCCATCGAGCCGGCGCCGGGACGTTACGTCAAGGTCAAGGTGTAGCCGGCCAGCCGGCCGGTGCACCGCTGACGGCGGCCAAGGGCAAGGCCCGCGCTTTCGGCATCCAGGTGGCCCGCATTCCGTGGGCCAGATACAGGGCGAACCCGATTGACCGCAAGGCGGCGCCGGGTAACGCTCGCGACTTCGAGACAAGGAGCGAAGAATGAGCAAGAAGGTAGCCTACGTGACCGGCGGCATGGGGGGCATCGGCACCGCCATCTGCCAGCGCTTGGCCAAGGAAGGTTTCACCGTCATCGCCGGTTGCGGGCCCAGCCGTGACCACGTCAAGTGGCTGGCCGAGCAGAAGGCCCTGGGCTACGAGTTCTTCGCGTCGGTGGGCAACGTGGCCGACTGGGAAAGCACCGTCGAGGCCTTCACCAAGGCCCGTGAACAGCATGGCGCCATCGACGTGCTGGTGAACAACGCCGGCATCACGCGTGACCGCATGTTCCTGAAGATGACGCCGGAAGACTGGCACGCCGTCATCGACACCAACCTGAACAGCATGTTCAACGTCACCAAGCAGGTGGTGCCGGGCATGGTGGAAAAGGGCTGGGGCCGCATCATCCAGA
>LNFM01011714.1_pt1 | contig 11820 bp, 16 predicted proteins | sample 596031 | NCBI WGS metagenome assembly LNFM01 (sample SAMN04254537, study PRJNA301005) | activated carbon metagenome | isolation source: dual media filters at the Ann Arbor, Michigan drinking water treatment plant | place: USA: Ann Arbor | reverse complement strand
ACTTGGAAACCGTTATCCATGGTTGGTTGCTCCTTCTGTGGGTGGCGTGCGGGGCGCCATGCCCCGCCGCCTCGGAGCGTTTGCCGAAGATGCCACGTGGCAGGTCAAGCGCCTCGCGACCTTATGCGGCGCCGGATTCATCGCCGCCCCCTGCGCACCGAGGCTGGGCGCGCATGCGCAGCAACCTCCGCAAGGTAGTCGAGGATCGGGCATTCCGGCTGGCTGTCGCCCGCGCAGGCCTCCACCAGCATGCCCAGCGCCCGGGCCATGCCGCGCAACCCCTCGGCCCGGCGTGCGAGATCCGCGAGATGCGCCTTCGCCAGACGCAGGACCTCTGCGCTGCTGCGGTCGCTGTCGTTCCAGAGGGAGAGCAGCCGGGCTATGTCGCGGAGCGGAAAGCCGAGCGAGTGGGCGCGCGCGATGAAGCGCAGCGTGTGCACCTGGGCCTCGGTGAAGCGCCGCAACCCGCTGCCGGTCCGGCCCGCCGGAGGCAGCAGCCCGATGGCTTCGTAGTGGCGCACCATCTTCGAACTGATGCCCGCACGGCGCGCGGCCTCGCCAATCGGGAAGCGACCCGCACCCGGAAGGTTCGCAACAGGGGAGGCTGGCATGTTCATCGTGACGCGCCACGCCCCAGCGCATCGTGGGGTGACGGCCGCCGCGTTGCCCAGCGCCTTGCCGCCCACAGGCCGAGCGGCGGCAGGAGCAGCCATTGCAGCACCGGCGTCAGGCCGGTGCCCAGGGGCGGCAGCAGCGGCATGGCCGCGGAATAGGCCCAGCGTCCCCAGAACTCGACGGAGAGCCACTCGATGACGACCGTGGTGACCATGCCGAGAAGCGTTGTGGCGACGAGCACGCGCCCGAATCCCTCGGACGGCCAGCCCCAGCTCCGCGTCAGCATCAGCGCCATGGCCAGCATCGCGGCACCCAGCACCGCGTCGCCGGCCGTGCAGTGCAGGACGGCGCGGGCGAGCGTTCCGGCGGAAGCTTCCGCCCAGAGCGTGTAGAGGGGGACATGCGCGGTTTCCCAAGCCAGGTTCGCTCCAAGCAGCAGCGCGATGTAGGTCGCTGCAGTGCGCAGGGCTGCCGTGCCGGGGCGCGCGATCATGGGTGCTAACCGCCGCGCGGCGGGCTTTCCTGTGAGGAGCGCCCCCCGCCATGGTCGTGGCCGCCATGGCCGCCGTGCATGAACAGGTGCATCAGCGGGCAGGCGAGCAGGATCAGGTAGGGCAACGCGCCCAGCGTGTGCCCCCAGTGCTCGCGCAGCAGGTAGAAGGCGGCAACGAGAGCGAAGCCGATGGCGGCCACACCGGTGCGCGTGCGCCACCAGGTCGGCCGGGTCGTCATGGTGTCTTGCCTGTCCATCTCAGGGCATCCCCATCCGCATCATGCGGAAGTGCTCGGCCAGCAGTTCGTCGGCGGTGCGTCGCTGCTCCTCCGACAGCGCGGCGTAGAGCGGTCCGGCCGCCGCCGAGACCGCGCGCATCGTCTCGAGCTGCGCGGCGAGCAGCGCGACGCGACGCTCCATCTGTTGCGGCGCGGCCGCCGCCTCGGTGCCCCCGGCCATCGCCGCGGCGGTTGCCGCGCGCAGCCGCTCGGCGCCGGCGCGCACGGCATCGGCGAAGGCGTTCCATTGCGGCGCCTGCGCGTCGCCGATCCGCAATTCGGCACGGAAGAAGGCGAGCTGGCCTTCGACGCGCCGGAAGGGCTGCATCGCCGCTGCCGTGCGGCGCTCCTGCATCATCTGCATCATGCGCGCCATGTCGCCGCCCATCATCCCGCCCGGAGCGCCCATGCCCTGGGGGGCGCGGCCGGCCGGCGGGGCGGCCTGCGGGGTCGCGGGGTTGTGGGCGCCATGCGCCGGATCGGCGCTGGCCGGCGCCTGCGCCAGGGCGCCGCCGGCAAGGGCGAAGGCCAGTGCTGCGGCGAGGGTGAGGCGTGCGATGGTCGTCATGGTCGTCTCCTTCCGTTTCACACCGGCTGCGCGCCGGTGAAGCGCATGAACGGGCGGTGCGAACCGTCCGCGTGCCAGGCGATCACGTCGTAGGTGTCCGGTGCCCGGCCTGGCACCTCCATGCCCGGCGTGCCGATCGGCATCTCAGGCACGGCGAGTCCGAGGAGACCCGCTGGCCGCTCGGCGAGGGCGCGGCGGATCACCGGCGCGGGCACATGGCCCTCGATCGCCAGCCAGCCGGCCACGCGTGCGGCATGGCAGGAGAGCAGGTCCGCAGGCGTGCCCAACATCCGGCGGAACGGCGCGACGGAGGGCACGACGCGGTCGGTGACCGCGAAACCCTCCGCGCGCAGGTGGTCCACCCAGCCCCCGCAGCAGCCGCAGCCCGGATCACGCCAGACTTCCGCCGTTTCGCGGCGCTGCGCGATGGCCGGCGCGGCCAGGAGAGCGAGGGCTGCGGGGAGCAGGTTTCTGCGGATGATCATAATTGCCTCCTCAGTTCTGCACGCGGTGGCCGTAGTCGGTCGGATGGACGGAGACCATCTCGGCCGCGGCATAAAAGACGAGAAGAATGATCGCGATCTCCGCGCGGATGGGCGGCAGCCGGCCCGGTGGCCGCGCCGAACGGAACGAGCAGGAGCGCCCGGCGCCTCACCGTGCCGGCAGGCGCTGCAGGATTGCGCGCATCTGCGCGATCTCGCGCTCCTGGTCACGGATGATGGACTCCGCAAGCGCGCGCACCTCCGGGTCGCTCCCGTGCTCCAGGACCACGCGGGCCATGTCGATCGCGCCTTGGTGGTGCGGGATCATGCCGGCCGTGAAATCACGGTCCGCATTGCCGCTGAAGGTGATGTTCATGGCGCGGTGCATGCGCTCGTTGACCGCCATGAAGGCGCGTGTGGAGGCAGGTTGGTTGGCGGCCGGCGCGCGGCTGTGGGGCCCGTGGCCGGGCGAATGGGGTTGGGCCAGGGCATAGCCGCCCAGACCGGCAGCAGTGATGGCGGCCAGGGCGATCAGTGAACGACGCATGGAACTCTCCTTCAGAAGCACTTTCATCGATACCGCCGCTTGCGCGACGTCGCCTTTCCACACTGTGACAAAACATGTCCGTTGCGGGTCCGTCCGGCGCTGCCGTCGGCGATGGTCAACCGGCCGATGCTTGCATGGTTCCGCCGCAGGCATCTCGCACACATCTGCTGTCGCCCGGGGTCCGCGCCCCGAAGCAACCGGACACGTCAGGCTCCAGGAAGACCGAAGACATCGGCGACGGCGTTCGACGGTAACGCGTTGCCTGGCCGTGCGTCTCTGTGAAGGTGCGGGTCCTTCGACCCGAACCATCCGGGAGGGAAGACGATGAACCACGAGGCGAATGGGGCGCTGCCCGAGCTTGCGGCATGGCGCGCCGATCTGGCCGCGACCGCCGTGTCCGACATGTTCCAGCGGCTCAGGGCACTCCAGGAGGAGTCGCTGCAACGCCAGGCCGACGCGGCCCTGACCGCGACGTCCAGGGCGCTGGAGGCGGCAGGGCGTGCGCTGTGTGCGCATGACGCCGCTCAGGCGGTCGCCGCCCAGTCGGCGCTGGCCCTGGCGCTTGCGGAGTTCGTCTCGGCGCCCGTCATGGCGTGCCTCGACGCAGTGCCGCGGATGCAGGCCGTCTGCATGGATGCGCTGACGTCCGGCGCGCGAACCACGCCTCCGCCGCCAGGCGAGCGTGCGGCGGCATCGCCGCGCACCGCGGCGACCGCGGGCAGAACGTGACGCTTGGCGCGCCGGACGTAAGGCTGGCGGCCGGCCCGCGTCTCTGTGTGATGACAACGCGCAAGGAGGCGCCCGACATGACGATCCGCTTCGGCTCCGGCGTGGTGCTGACCTTGGTACTCGCGCTGGCCGCAGGCGGTGCCGCCGCTCAGCCCGCGGCGCCGCAATCGCCTGGCAGCACTCCGGCCCCCGCGCACCCTCATGGGGCGGACCATTCTCGGATGGGCCCGGGCGATCACCCTCCGATGCCCGGGATGGGACAGCCCGGCGGCGGGGCGGCGCCGGCGGCGCCGCGGCCACCGGCGCCGGCCCCGCCGCCACGCGGATGATCCCCCGGCGCGCATTGGGAGGCCTGCTGGCGGTCGCGCTGCCGGGCGCCAACGCCGCGTCAGGGGCGGAGCCGTGGCAGCACAGGCAGGTGGGCGGGCTCACGCTTCACTTCGCAGCGATCCCGGCGCCGGGCGCGACACGCCATCTGCACGACGTGGTCATCACCGTCCGCGACGCGACCGGATCGGGGATGGACGACACCATCGTGACGGCGACGATCGCCGCCACGCTGCATGCCGAGGTGGCGGAGCTTGGGCTCGCACGCCGTCCCGGCACCTTCGAGTGGCGAGGGACCGCGCCGCTGCCGCCGCGCGACGTCTACCGCATCGCCGTCGAAGTGCGTCGCCCGGGCATGCCGCCGGCATCGGCGCGCTTCGTCCACAGGCAGTTGCAGCCATGAGTCGGCTGAATCATCGCGGGCATGTGTCGCATGAGCCGCCGTTGGCCGCGGGCCGGGGTGGGCTGAACCGTCGCGCCCTCGCCTTCGGGACAATGTGCAATGGGAGATGACATCATGACGGTCGGAGCGAAGGCGCTTGTCGTGGCGCTGCTTGCGGTTCTCTCGGTCGCGCCCGCGCTGGGCCAGCGCTACGACCTTGTTCTCGAGGAGAGGACGGTGAACTTCACCGGCACGCCGCGAACCGCGGTGGCGGTGAACGGGACGCTGCCCGGGCCGCTGCTGCGGCTGCGCGAGGGCGAGGAGGCGGTGATCCGGGTCACCAACCGGCTGCCTGCGGCGACCTCCATCCATTGGCACGGCCTCATCCTGCCCGCGGCGATGGACGGCGCGCCGGGCTTCAGCCCGGGTTTCTCGCGCGGCATCGCGCCGGGCGAGACCTTCGAGTACCGCTTCCCGGTCGTGCAGTCGGGCACCTACTGGTACCATGCCCACAATCTCGACCAGGAGCAGCGCGGCCTCTACGCGCCCATCGTCATCGAGCCGCGCACCCCGGACCCGTTCCGCGTCGACCGGGACTATGTCGTCCAGCTGTCCGAATGGATCGACGCGCGGCCCGCGCAGGCGCTGCGGAACCTCAAGCGCGACCCCGGCTACTACAACTGGAACCGGCGGACGCTGGTGGATCTCCTGCGAGATCTCCGCCAGGCGCCCGATGCGGGCGCGCGCCGTGCGATCATCGGCGATCGCATCGAGTGGGGGCAGATGCGCATGGACCCCACCGATCTCTCCGACATCACGGGTGCCGCCTATGTGTTCCTGGCGAACGGCATGTCGGCGGCGCGCCCGGCGAATCTCGTCTTCCGGCCGGGCGAGCGGGTCCGCCTGCGCTTCGTCAACTCCGGCGCCATGACCTATTTCGACGTTCGCATCCCGGGTCTTCGGATGCGGGTGGTGCAGGCTGACGGCAACAACATCCAGCCGGTCGAGGTGGACGAGCTGCGCATCGCGGTCGCAGAGACCTATGACGTCGTGGTCGAGCCGCGGGAGGCACGCACCTATCAGATTCTCGCCGAGGCGATGGACCGCACGGGCTGGGCGATGGCGCAGCTGGTCACCCGGCCCGATGCGCCAGCTGTCCCGCCGCCGCAGCACCGGCCGCGCCAGCTGCTCACCATGGCGGACATGTACATGACGCCCGGCCCCGCTGGGCTGGACCGCGGCACGCCGCGCCCCGAGCGCGACCGGCCCGGCCATGTGTGGCCGTCCTCCGGGATGGGCCATGGCGGTCACGCGATGCCGGGCGCGACCACCGCGGCACCCGGCGACCACGCGGAGCACGAGGCCCTGCAGGCGACCGGCCATGAGGCGCACCAGGGCATTGCGGGCAATCCGCATGTCGGCCATGGCACGCCGGGCGGCGCGGCGATGGCCCGCGGCGCGACGCAGCCGGCGAGCCGCGCGATGCCGCCCGGCGCGGCGGCAACCGGCGCAATGGCGCCGGGCGCGATGGCAGGCGGCGCGATGGCGTCCGACCCGGTGGCGCATGACACCGGCGCGCCGCCCGGCGCCCGCGTGCTGTCCTACCGCGACCTCCGCCCGCTGCGGCCCGACCCCGAATGGCGACCCTTCGATCGCATCATCGAAGTGCGGCTGACCGGCAACATGGAGCGCTACATCTGGTCGCTGAACGGCAACGAGTTCTGGGTGGCCCAGCCGATCGAGGCGCGGCTCGGCGAGCGGCTGCGGATCCGGTTCATCAACGAGACCATGATGAACCATCCCATGCACCTGCACGGCATGTGGATGGTGCCAGATCTCGGTCGCGGGGCGTTCAACCCGCGCAAGCATGTGGTGAACATCCGGCCGGGCACCGTGCTCGACGTGGACGTTCTGGTGGATGCGCCTGGCGACTGGGCGTTCCACTGCCACCTGCTCTACCACATGGAGGCGGGAATGATGCGGGTGTTCCGCGTGCTGCCACCGGCAGGAACGGCCATGCGCGCGCCGGGCCCCGTGCCGGCGGCGCATCCCCACTGACGCGGCCGGGAAACAGCCGATGCGCCATGCCATCCGCCTGACGATCGCCCTGTTCCTGGGCGCCGCCTTCGTCCCAGCCGCGGCGTCCGCGGAGGCGGCGGGACAGATGCCGCCGCTCTACATCGGCGCCGCCCTGCTCAGCCAGAACGAGCTGCGCTCCAACGGCCGGGGGGCGCCGATCTACGCCTGGGAGGGCCTTGCCTTCTACGGCACCGACTACAACCGCGTCTGGGTCAATACGCGCGGCGAGACCGCACGCGACCGCGGCGGCCTGGAGCGTGCGGAGCTCCAGGTGCTGTACTCGCGGCTGCTCGGCTACTACTGGGACATTCAAGCGGGGGTTCGTCACGACTTCCAGCTGAGCCCGCGCGCCGGCACTCCAGCGCGGACCTATGGTGTGGTGTCACTCCAAGGGCTCGCGCCGGGTTTCTTCGAGGTCCAGCTGCAGGCCTTCGTGGGTGAGAGGGGCGTGCTGCTTGGCCGCGCGTCGGCGTCGTACGACATCCTCATCACGAACCGCCTGGTGCTGCAGCCGGAGATCGAGCTGAACTTCGCAACAGGTTGGGACCGCGAGGCCCTGATCGCTCCGGGGCTCTACCGTTTCGAGGCGGGCCTGAGGCTGCGCTACGAGATCACGCGCGAATTCGCACCCTATATCGGCTTCTCGTACGAATCCTTCAGCGGCGGCGCATCGGGGCTTTCCCGTCGCCTGGGCGACCGCCCATCGCAGGCAACCGTCGTGGCCGGCATACGGCTCTTCTTCTGAGGCACGCCCCGGCAGGGGCGTAAGGACTACGCGCTGGCAGCGTCAATTCTGGCAGGCGGGCAATGCCGTGCCCACCCTTGCCAGAAAGGATACGAGCCCATGCGCGCCATCCACAGGATCTCCGCCATTTCGCTGCTTGCCGCCCTCGCCGGACCGGTCTCGGCAAGCGAAATTCCATTTCGCACCGCGATGATGGACATGATGCCGATGGGTGGCGGACAGGCCGCGCCAGGCGGTCCCGCGCCCATGCAGAACCCCGCCGGCGCGATGCCCATGGGCAACGACCAGATGCGCATGGCGCCCGCCGCGCCGACGGCGCCGGCGGCCCAGCCCGGCAGCGGCGCGATGCCGATGGGCAACGACCAGATGCGGATGGGCATGGGCGCAGCGCAGCCCATGGGCGCGGGCGGCGCCGCCCAACCCGATACGGCGACACAGGGCGCCAATGCCATGTGCACGATGATGCAGGCCATGATGCAGGCCATGATGCGCGGAGGTGCCGCCCCGCAGGGTGGCATAGGCGGCATGCCGATGCCGGCGGCCCAGCCCGACCCCACCGCCGGCGGCGGCGCGATGCAGGGAAGCTCCGCGGCACGTCTCGAGGGCCGGATCGCCTTCATCCGCACGGAGCTTCGCATCACGGATGCGCAGGCCCGGGCCTGGGAGACCTTCGCCGCGGCGCTCCGCTCCAGTCGCAACCACCTGGACCAGGCCCGGGACGTGCTCCACACGGCGACCGGCGCAGCGGACCCCATGCTGCGGCTGGAAGCCTACGAGGCCCACCTCGCGGCCCGCACCGAGGCGGTTCGGCAGAGCCGCCTGGCCTTCGACGCGCTGTTCGCGCAGCTCAACGACTCCCAGAAGCGCGCCGCCACCGGGCTCATGTTGCCCTTCATCGGCGCCTTCTGAGGCGACGTGCGCTACGCCGCCGCACTGGCGCTCGCACTGGCGTTGGCCGGGACGGGCGGGGTTCACGCGCAGGACCCGTCGGGAGACCACACCGCGCATCATCCCCAAGGGGCCTTGCCGGCGGCCCCTCCCGCTGCCTCGCCACCGGCCGCGGGCATGATGGGCGGGGGCATGATGGAGCACATGGCGGGCCCACCCCGACCGTTCCTGTCGAACCTGCTGGCGCTGCCCGAGACGACGCCCGAGACACGACGGGTGATGGCGGTGGAGGCCGACCACTGGATCGGCTGGGGCGCCCAGGCCATTGCCGCCGCGCAGATCCGCCTGGAGGAGGCGCTGGGCCGCGGCGACCACCTTGGCGCGCAGGCCGCCGCGGAGGCGCTGCGCGAGGGCCTTGCCCATGTCCAGGGTGGCGTGTCCACGCTGCAGGCCGTCGCGGCCGGCACCACGCCACGCGACTTCGCGCTCGCCTGGTTCCGCCGGGAGATGTCGCTGACGTCCACGGCGATGCATGGCGCGGGGTTCGGCGGGCTGTCCTGGTATCATGTCTTGGCCATGGCCGGGCTGCTCGCGCTGGCGGCCGGGCTGCTGGCTCTGCAGGCCACGCGCCTGCGGCGCGCGGCTGCGCTGGTCAGTGAAGCGGCGATGGCCGCGCCGCCACCCGCCGCGCCCTTGCCCGTCGCACAGCCGCCGCCGGTCGAGCCGCGCGGGCCGGCCGCCGCTCCCGCGCGTGCCGGCATCTGGCGCGGACGGCTGCGCGTCGCCGGCGTGTTCACGGAGACTGCCGACGTAAAGACGTTCCGGCTGATGCCGCCAGAGGGCGGGCCGGTGCCGTTCTGCTTCGCGCCTGGGCAGTTCCTGACGGTCAGCGTGGAGGAGGATGGGCGCCGGCTCAGTCGCTCCTACACCATCGCCTCGCCGCCGACGCGCTCGGCCTATGTCGAGCTGACCGTGAAGCGGGAGGCGAACGGCGCCGTGTCCCGCCACCTGCATGACCAGGTGCGGCCCGGCGACGAGCTCGACCTGGTCGGTCCGGCAGGCGCCTTCACCTTCGCCGGGGATGGCGCCGAGGACGGTGTCGTGCTCATCGCCGGCGGCGTCGGCATCACGCCGATGATGAGCATCGTGCGCGCGCTCACAGACCGCTGCTGGCCCGGCGACATCCATCTCATCTATGGCGCGCGCAGCACGCGCGACTTCCTGTTCCGCGACGAGCTGGAGCATCTCCAGTTGCGGCACGCGAACCTCCAGGTGGTCGCGACCATGCGGCGTGCCGAGGGCACCGCATGGATGGGTCCCGAGGGCGTGGTCACCAAGGAGTTGATCGAGCATTCTGTGCCGGATATTGCCCGCCGCCGGGTGCATCTCTGCGGCCCGCCGCCGATGATGGCCGCGGTGCGCGCCGCCCTTGCCGAGCTCGGCGTCCCCGCGGAGGCTGTGCGGACCGAGGCCTTCGGCCCCGCACGCGGGCAGGAGGCCCCGCCCCCGACCCCAGCGCCGGCTGCGGCCGCGGGCGTCCAGGCACCGTCCGTGTCCTTCTCGCGCTCCGGGAAATCCGCTCCCTTGCCGGCTGGCCGGACCGTACTCGAGGCGGCGGAGGCCGTCGGCGTGGCCATCGACTTCTCCTGCCGCGTCGGCACTTGCGGCACATGCGTGATTCCCCTGCGGTCAGGCAGCGTGACCATGGCGGTGGAAGACGGCCTACCGCCGGAGGACAAGGCGCGCGGGCTCATCCTCGCGTGCCAGGCCAAGTCCTCGGCCGACCTTGTGGTGGAGGCCTGAGGTGGGGCCCTCCGAGCGCGCGGCCGTGGGCGGCCTGCTGACGGCGGCCCTGCTGCTCGCGCCGGGTTTCCTCGTGCATGAGGCGCCGCGCTTCGCGGGCAGCCTGCCGGGGGGCCTGCTCGGCATCGCGGCCGCGCTCCTGTTCACGCTGCTGCTCCTCCACTCTGTCGCCAAGCGCGCGGCATGGGCGCGCCGTGCGGGGCTGCGCTCTTCTGCCACCCTCGCCTTCCACGCCTATGCGGGAGCGGCCGGGGCGGTACTCGCTGTGCTGCATGTCGGGCACAGCTACCGCAGCCTCCTGGGGATCGCGCTCGCGCTGTCGGTGGCCGCGGCGGTGGCCACGGGTTTCGTCGGCCGTCACTACCTGGCCAGGGTGGGACGGGAACTCGCCGAGCAGCGGGCCGAGCTCGCTGTGCTTCGTGCGCGTCTCTCCACCCTCGCCCGGCAACCGGACGAGGGTGCGGCGTTGCGCCATGTCGCCGGCGCGGTCACCGATTTGGAGCGGGCCATCGCGGGGCGCGATACCCTGAAGCGGCTGTTGTCCGGCTGGGTGGCGGTCCATGTCGCCGCCGCGCTGCTGGTGTACGCGCTGCTCGCTCTGCACGTGTGGAGCGGCGTCTATTTCGGCCTGCGGTGGCTCTGATGACGTTGCGAGGCACCTTCTTGTGGGCGCTCGGCCTGGGTGGTCTTGCCCTCGCGGCGCTGGTGCCGGTCGCTATCCTTCGGGGCGATTCGCAGGCGGTACCGGGGTGGACCGCGGCCGCCTTGCCGGGGCCGCTCTCGACCGCGCATGCCTTCCTGGGCGATCGCTGCGAAGCCTGCCACACGCCATTCCGGGGCGCGGGCCCCGAAACCTGCCTGGCCTGCCACGCGGCGAATGCGCCGAATCTGTTGACCAAGCCCGCCACGGCGTTCCACGCGGAGGTCACAACCTGTGCCAGCTGCCATGTGGAGCATCTGGGGGCCAACCGCCGGCCTGTCGCGATGGACCACGCGGCCCTGCTGCGGGCCGGGCGCGCGGGCCAGGGCGACATCCGCGCCTGGTTGGACCGCGTTGGCGCCGGCGTCGCGGATGGGGTCGCCGACCTCGCAGGCGGTGCACCCGGCCGCCGTGCGGTCGCCAGCGCGGATGCGAGCCGGCTGTACTGCGCGGCCTGCCACGCGGTCCAGGACCCGCATCGTTCGCTGTTCGGTACCACGTGCCAGGCCTGCCACTCGACGGCGTCCTGGCGGGTGGGTGGCTATCTCCACCCCTCCGCCGCGTCGCGCGACTGCGTGCAGTGCCATGTCGCACCGCCCAGCCACTATATGATGCATTTCGAGATGATGAGCCGGCCGATCGCCCGCCAGGAACATGCGCGCGTGGAGCAGTGCTTTCTGTGCCACCAGACGGATGCCTGGAACAACATCAGGGGGGTGGGATGGCGGAAGGTGCACTGACCTTCGCCGCGGCGCGGTTACCGGCGGGCAGCGGACGGGGCTGAGGCATCATGCTGGAGTCCGCGCTGCGCTGCAGCGTGATGGGTTTCGAGTTGGCCGGCGCGGCGGTGATCGTGGCGGTCGCGGCGGTGGCGAGCGTGCTGCTGGTGCGCGCGTTGCTGGCGGGCGTCGACTGGACGTCCGCGCTGGCGAATTGCCGTGCCGCCATCGGTCGGGGCGTGTTGCTGGGGCTCGAACTGCTGGTGGCCGCCGACATCCTGCGCACGGTGGCGGCTCCGCTCAATCTGGAAAATGTGCTCGCCCTTGCGCTCGTGGTGCTGATCCGCACCTTCCGCAACCTTTCGCTCAGTGTCGAGATCGAGGGCGTCTGGCCCTGGCGGCGCAGACAGTCCGAACGGGTTCAGCCGCCGGCCTCGAGATGACATCTTGGTGGGCCGACCAGAA
>LNFM01011713.1_pt1 | contig 11820 bp, 12 predicted proteins | sample 596031 | NCBI WGS metagenome assembly LNFM01 (sample SAMN04254537, study PRJNA301005) | activated carbon metagenome | isolation source: dual media filters at the Ann Arbor, Michigan drinking water treatment plant | place: USA: Ann Arbor | reverse complement strand
GCTGGACCAACGACATCTACCAATGGGCCGGTGTGCCGGGCAACGTGACCAACGGCACGAGGAGCTACAGCGCCAACGGCCTGAACCAGTACACATCAGCGGCAGGCGCCAGCCAGACCCATGACGCCAATGGCAACCTCAGCGGTGACGGCACCTGGACCTACGGCTACGACCTCAACAATCGGCTGAAGACCGCGAGCAAAGCCGGCACCAGCGCCACCCTGGCGTATGACGCAGAAGGCCGACTGCGCCAAAGCGTGATCGCCGCAGTCACCACCAACCTGACCTACGACGGGCAAGACCTGGTGGCCGAGTACGACGCAGCCGGAGCGCCGCAACGCCGGTACGTGCACGGCCCAGGGGTGGATGAACCACTGGTGGTCTATGAAGGGACAACGACCACCGCCAAAACATGGCTGTACGCCGACCACCTGGGCAGCATCGTGGGCACGGCAGACGCCACGGGAACAAGCACGGCGATCTACAGCTATGGGCCGTTTGGAGAGCCCAACACCACGACGGGTCAGCGCTTCCGCTACACCGGGCAGCAGCTCATCAGCGGGCTCGGGCTGTACCACTACAAGGCGCGGTTCTACTCACCAGCGCTGGGCAGGTTTCTGCAGACCGATCCGATTGGGATGGCGGATGACTTGAACCTGTATGCGTATGTGGGCAACAGCCCGGTCAATTTCACGGATCCGAGTGGCTTGAGTGCAGCAGATGTCGAAGGGTTAAAAAGCTCCATCACTGGCTCACAAAGTGTTCAAGTAGCTCAACTGCTGCCGCCGCCTGCGTATTTGAACCCGTGGACCGTCGGGCCCGCTGTTATCGCGACGGGTTGCATGATGTCCCAGGGATGCCGGAGTTTGATCTTTAATGAGAGTGGCGAAGGAAAAATACATGATATCGTGGTACCTGGCGATAAGTACCCGGAAAGCGCCGGTCATATTCGAGATGCTCAAGGGAATGGGCAACCAGACATTTTGACAATTGATCGGGGCGGTGCTAAAGCCCGACGACCGGAGGCAATGCAAGGAAACCCTGTTGTTCCAGGTCAAGATAGAGACGAATACCCCCCTGCTCTGACTTCAGAGGGTGGTAAAGGTGCGAGCGTGAGACCAATATCACCTTCTGATAACCGAGGTGCTGGAGCATGTATTGGGGCGCAGTGCCGCGGATTGCCTGACGGGTCGCGAATTCGAATTATTCCAAAGTAAAAATGTCTATTGAAAAGCTTCTTTCGATTGCATCGATATCAATTGCCACTGAGGCAGTGCCAACTATGCCAACTATGTGCCAATCTCTAGGGAGAAGAAATAGCGCCTCATTTAACGCATTGGCAATGATGCTTTCGGTGAAGAATGGGTTTTACGCATTCGAGGGAGCTTTGCATGTCCGTCCTTGGATATCAATTCCCATCAATGAAAATGTGGTCGGACTTCAAGCATGGAATGAAGGCACGCTTTGGCGTGATTGGTATCAGAGTGAGACAAATGGACTGTTTTTCTTTGGCGAAGACATCTTTGGAGGACAATTTGCCCTAAGAGGTGAAGAGGTTGTTTCGTTCGAACCGGAGACGGGCGATATCGAGGTGATTGCCTCATCGCTTGAAGAGTGGGCGGCAGAAATCCTTTTAAATTATGTGCGCCTAACGGGATATTCAGTTGCGCATTCTTGGCAGCTCAAAAACGGTCCTATATCCGTAGGTCGCCGACTGTTACCGAAAATTCCATTTGTTCTGGGTGGTGAATACGAAGATGGCAATCTATATGCAGTCGATGCGGTTAAGGGAATGCGGTATCGCGGCGAGCTTTGGGAGCAACTCCGAAGCCTTCCTGATGGTGCGCAGGTGCGTTTAAAAGTATTGCCTCTGCAGTAGAGCTTCTTCGATAGGGCGGCGCACCTGACCAAGGCGAACTTATTACTTGCTACCCAGTCACGTTCCGGCAAAGTCCCTGCTCACTATTGGGTAGTCTGCTATCTCGGGAAACTCTAAGCTTTTGGGCATCTTTCTGACTCTGATCGCAGTTCGGATCAAACAAGGGTGCATTAGACGATCGTGAGTGAGGCTTCGAGGACTTCGGTCGCACGTCTGTAGTAAGCGGACTTTGGGTTGCGGCAAGGACGACAACCCTTGTCCAAACTCCACCTCCCCACGGCGAGCGACAACGTCATCTACGCATACGACAGCGCTTGGCGCCTACTCGGTACGTTGGCCGGATAGCCATACCGTGAGCCACCTGGCCCGATGCCACGCCGTTCTATTTGAACACCACCTACGACGAGCTGAGCTTCTCCAACGCCATTCAGGAACTGGGCACTGCCAACCTGGCCACAGCAATTAATTGTGCAAAAACTATCAAGATTGATAGTTACGCCTCCCGCCGCAATCCAGTCAAATTCACAGCAAAGGTTCTATCGAGGCACGATCCACGCGCGCGAATTTCGTGGCTTGCCTCGGCGTGGCACTGGTGAATCAAAAGGGCGGTATGACGATCAAAAAGTCGTGGAAACGATCATGTGCCATGCATGCCTTCCACAAGGCTGGAGGCTTCACGCTCCTTGAGCTCCTGGTAGTCATGGTAATCATTGGCCTGCTAGCGGGCTACGTCGCGCCGCAGTACTTCGGCGTCGTTTCCAAATCCGAAGTGAAGGCGGCCAGAAACCAGATCGACTCGTTTCAAAAGGCCTTGGTGGCGTACCGTTTGGACGTGGGAAGTGTTCCCGCTTCTTCCCTGGGTTTGTCGGCACTTGTGAAAGCTCCACCAGGCCAAAAAAAATGGGCAGGTCCCTATCTCGCCAAGGCTGTCCCCCTGGATCCTTGGGGCAAACCGTACGTGTACGTGCAGCCCGGCCAACACGGAGAGTACGACGTCTTGTCTTATGGCAAAGACGGGCGACTCGGTGGTCAGGGCGATGATGCCGACATCGGCAGCTGGCAGTGACGGTGGTCAGGAGGAGCGGGAATGCATTTTGATGTCAGGGTGTACCGGCTCTCGGACGGAATCAACCTGATGCCGGTCGTCTGCACCGACGCAGTAGCGGCGCGAGCGCTCGCCGAGCAGCAAGGCTACGCAGTTTTGTCCGTTCGGCCGTCGGCTTCGAGTGCGTTAAGGATGCGTCGCGCGCCCACATTTGATGTGGCCTTGTTTGCGCAGGAGCTTCTGGCGCTTCTCGAAGCGGGCATGGGGCTCGTCGAAACTCTGTCGTTGTTGTCCAGCAGGGCTCGTCAGCCCGATGCCCGGGACGTGCTGGGACGCGTGGTGCTCCAGGTCGGCGAAGGGCAAACCTTTTCTCGGGCGCTGGAAAGCGCTGAGAACCAGTTCCCGGTTCTTTTCGTGGCCTCTGTACGCGCCAGCGAACGCACGGGCAATCTGATTGAAGGCTTGAGGCGCTACCTCACCTACAACCGACAGGTCAACGCACTGCGCAGCAAGGTGGTATCGGCATCCATCTACCCGGCGTTGCTGTTGGCGGTGGGGGGGCTCGTCGTGCTGTTTCTCATGATCTACGTGGTGCCGCGCTTCAGCAGCGTGTATGCCGGCATGGATGAAGCCAAGCTTCCTGTGTTGTCGAAGTGGCTGATGCTGTGGGGGCAGATGGCCGCAGACAACGCGCTGGTGCTGATGTCATCGGCCATCGGGGTCGCGGTGGCTGTCGTCGCCTTGCTGCGGCTACAGGCCTGCCGCGCTGCGGTGGAGCGCTGGCTGTGGCACCTTCCACGTGTGGGCGAGCAAATTCAGATTTACCAGCTGGCTCGGTTCACACGAACGGTGGCGATGTTGCTGAAAGGGGGCATTCCCCTGGTAACAGCGCTCGACATGACAGAGGCATTGCTCCAGCAGCCCGCGTTGAAGGCAGGACTCAAGGCGGCCAGCCAATCCCTGCGAGAAGGCCGCGGTCTTGCCGACACTTTCCGCGAGCATGGCCTGGCCACCGAGGTGGGCGCACGCTTGCTCGTTGTCGGTGAAAAAGGTGGAGAGCTCGGCGAAACCATGGACAGGATCGCCGCGTTTTACGACGAGGAGACGGCCCGACAAGTTGAATGGTTCACCCGACTCTTTGAGCCGGTGTTGATGGTCGTCATGGGCTTGCTCATCGGCGGCATCGTGATCTTGATGTACCTGCCTATCTTTCAGTTGGCGAGCAGCATCCAATGAACGCCGAAGTCGATGCTTCAAACACTGCGCTGCTGGCCCAGCTGCGAAGCGCTTCGGGGCGGGCAGACACGAGCATCTGGGCTGTGTTGTCCGACGAACTGAAATTGCCGGACCCTCTGTGTTGCGAATGGCTGGGGCAGATTCTTGGTATGGATGTGCTCGACATGGACGCCTTGTTCCGTCTGGAGCCCGACTTCTCCACCTGGAACCACGCGAGTGCCGCAAAGCACAAGGCTTTTGTGGCCAAGCCTGGCACGGCGCAGGAGACCGTGGTGTGCGTGACGCAGGATCCGTTCGACCTCGCGCTGCAGGGGCGGATGGAAGCTTGCGTGGCGGGTTTGCCGGTCTGGCATCTCGCGTTGCCGGCTGATCTGGTTGCTTTCTTCGCCAGGGCCGAAGAGGCGGTCAAGGCTATCGACGGGGCCTTGCCCGGTTTCCAGACCGAGCGGCGAGAGACCGAGGCTGCCAACGATCTCTCGCTCTCTTCGATTGCTCAGGATGGAAGCCCCGTTATCCGCTTTGTTCACTCCACCTTGTTCGACGCACTCAAGGCCGCAGCCAGTGATGTGCATTTGGAGTGCGGTGCGACAGGCATCGTGGTGAAGTACCGGATCGACGGTGTGTTGAGCCAGGTCGCCCAGGTGCAGGGCGTAGAGCAGTCAGAACAGATCGTCTCCCGCGTCAAGGTGATGGCCGAACTGGACATTTCGGAGCGGCGGGTGCCGCAAGACGGTCGCTTCAAGTTGTCCATCAAAGGTCGGGAGATCGATTTCCGGATTTCGATCATGCCCAGCCTTTTTGGCGAAGACGTGGTGATCCGCATCCTGGATCGCCGCTCGCTGTCCGACCAGGTGCTGGGTCTGCGCCTGGATCATCTGGGCTTCAACGACGCCATCCTTGCGCGGGTGCGGCAGCTGGCCGCGCAGCCTTACGGCATGTTGCTCGTGACCGGTCCTACGGGCAGCGGGAAGACGACCACCCTCTACGCGGCACTCGCAGAAATCCATACCGGCCAAGAGAAGATCATCACGATCGAAGACCCGGTGGAATACCAACTGCCCGGTATCTTGCAGATTCCCGTAAATGAGAAAAAAGGCCTGTCATTCGCACTTGGCTTGCGCTCGATCCTGCGACACGACCCCGACAAAATCCTGGTGGGCGAGATACGCGACGCTGACACCGCTCAGATCGCCATACAGTCCGCGCTCACCGGGCACCTGGTTTTTACGAGCGTCCACGCCAACAACGCCTTTGATGTGTTGGGGCGTTTCACGCACATGAACATCGACATCCACAGTTTTGTCTCGGCGCTCAATGGAGTGCTGGCCCAGCGCTTGATGCGCATCGTGTGCCCCCTGTGCGCAGTGCCACACAGCGTGGATGCTGCCGTTCTGGAGGAAATGGGAATCAGTGCCGAACAGGTGACAGGACAAAGTTTCATGAGAGGCAAAGGCTGTGGCCACTGCCGAGGCACGGGGTACAAGGGGCGTCGGGCCATCGGAGAGCTGCTCAGGATCAACGACGAGCTGCGCGAAATGATCATCGCGCGGGCTCCAATGCGCGCAGTGAAAGACGCGGCCAGGTTGGATGGAACCATCTTGTTGCGCGACGCGGCCATCAACGCCGCGCTGGACGGGGTGACGACGTTGGAGGAGGTGGCACGTGTCACTTACGCGGGCTAGGTCCCTCACCGTTGCACTGTGCCCGGATTCTGTGGGCGTGGTGCTGCGCGAAAGCCGCGCACAGCCCAGGCGGGAAAACGTTGAGGTGATCGCGGAAGAGGGAGCAGCATGGCGCGGGGCCGTGGACGGTCTGTCGCGGTGGCTGACGCGCAACAGCATTGAGCGGGGGCGGGTTTCAATCGTCGTGTCCAGCCGTTTCGTGCGGTATGCGCTGGTGCCTTGGCCTTCTACCGAATTGAAGCGGGACGAAGGGTCGGTGTGGGCGCGCTTTCACCTCGAAACCGTCCACGGCGACATGACAGGATGGACCGTGGCTTGTGATGCGGGTGAGTTTGGTCGAGCGCGCGTGGCTTGCGCTATGCCTGATGCTTTTTTGCAAGCCTTGCGCGAAACGCTGACCACCAGGAAGATCTCCGCAGACGCCATCAGGCCCGCGTTTGTGAACGGCTGGAACGGCTGGCGCAAGCTCATCAAGCCTGGCCGGTTCTTTGGTGTTGCCGAGTCAGACCGCCTGGTGTTGGGATGCTGCGGCCAGCGCGGGTGGGAGAGCCTGCGCGTGCTGTCGGCAAAGGGTTGTTGCGATGAGTTGATCGCCTTGGTTCGCCGTGAACATGTTTTGATGGGCATGACGGGCACACCGAACGCATTGCTGTTCGCCCCTGGAACGATCTCGGTCCCCTGGGGGACCGTTGCGAATGCAGGCGATGGCATTCATTGGTTGCAGCCGGATGAGATCGGGTCTGCCCCTGCGCTTGCGATGGCGAACCTGGCGGCGGAAAGATGAAGGCGCTCGATGTTGATTTCGCGCCGCGCCGCCGGTCCGGTCTGTGGCGTCTGGGGTGTTTGGTTTTGGTGCTGGGTGCTGCGGTGGCGGGCCATGAGGGCTGGCGCTATTGGCAGCATTTCAATGCGCACAACGCTCTGGTTGCACAGAACGTGAGGCTCCAACGTTTGATTGAGGAAGCCGATCAGCCTGTTTCAAGATCGGAAACACCGGCTTCCAAGGAAACCACCGAACGAGCAGCTCGAGCCGTCGATCGCCTCCATGCACCCTGGGATGCATTGTTTGAGGGCGTGGAGTCGGCGATGAATGGCGACGTGGTGCTTTTGAGCTTGGAGCCCGACCTGCCGCTGCGAGAAGTCAGGCTTCGTGGGGAGTCCAGGCATGTTGACGCGATGCTCCACTTCGTGCGCCGTGTTGATGAAACCTTGGCGCTGAGCACTCCCCATCTCGAGAGCTACGAGCTTCATTTACAAGACCCTCAACGGCCAGTGCGCTTCTCGCTGGTTGCACGGTGGGTGGTTGCACCATGAGGCCGTCCTTCCCATGCGCAGGTTGACTTGGTGGCTGCAGCAGCTGACGTCTCGCCTCGGCTGGCCGGCCGTGGCAGGGGGCGCGTTGATACTAGTAAGCGCGGTGGTGCATTGGGGCATAAATCCCAAAGAGTTGGCCCGACAGGACGATCAGCGCGCGCTCTCGCTGGTGCTGACATCCACCCTGAAGGGGCGCCTGAACCAGCCAACAGCACCCGATGGCATGGAACGTTTGGCTCGCTTTTTTGAGGCCTTGCCCACGTCCACGGCACAGCAGCGCATGGATGTGATCGCAATGATGCAATCTGCCGCCCTCGCCGAAGGCTTGGATCCAGAGGAGATGAGCCTTCAATTGAGTGAGGCCACTGAGCAACCGTTTGTTACCCTTGACATGGTGTTGCCCTTGAACGGCAGTTATTTGCAGCTCAGGCGCTTCGTCGCGCGCGCGCTGTCTGAGAACCATGCACTGGCTTTGGAAGGCGTCTCTTTCAATCGCCAGTCGGTGAGCGATGCCACCCTTGAAGCGCAATTGCGCTTCTCCCTGTATCTGAAAAAGCCATGAGCCGGGCGCAGGTGATTCGTCGCGGGGTGGTGTGGGGCGGTCTGGCGCTGACGGTGGCCGCATCGTTGTGGACCGCGCGCCAGCGCAGCCTCGATGAACAGAACGCGAGTGTCGTGCTCCCGGTGGATACGGACATGCAAACCGGTGCATCGATTGCGCCCGTTGATGCAGAAGAGGCTTCGATCAGGGCGAGCCCTCGTGCAGGGGTTCGCATCTCCGCGAACGATGTGCGAGGTGATGTTGACCCCTTTGCTGTTCGCAGTTGGCTGCCCGCGCCCCCCCCACCGGAGCCAACGCCACCGCCACCCCCTCCGCCCCAGCCTACCGCGCCCGCCCTGCCGTTTGTGTACATCGGGCGACAGGAGCAGTCCGACGGGACGACGCCCACCGTCTTCTATTTGACCCGTGGGACGGACCTTTTTGCTGTCGTTGCTGGCGACTCGCTGGGAGACGACTACCGCTTCGACGGTTTGGAGCAGGGGTCCTTGCGGTTCTCCTATCTGCCACTTTCCGCGAAACAAGAACTGAACCCAGGACTGAATCCATGAACGCCGCACGATGGCTGACAGTTGTCTTGACTTTGAGCCTGGCGGGTTGCGCGGGTGATCGATTACACCGCGAGGGCATGACGTTGATGCGCGATGGCCAAGCAGAAGAAGGGCTCTCCAAACTGACTCAGGCCGCCGAGGTGGAGCCTAGGCCAGAATTCCGCAAGGATCTGCACGTCCAGCGCGAGGCCTGGATTCAGCGGATGCTGGCGGATGCACGCAGAGCGCAGGAAGCTGGAGCCGATGGTGACGCTGAAGCGCTCTATCGGCGCATTCTGCCGGTGCAGGCCAACCACCCTGCGGCGCTAGATGGTCTGCGCAGGCTGGAGATCGTCCGACAGCAGGCCCAGACCACGGCAACGGCGCGGCGTGCGTTTGCAGCAGGCGATCAGGAGCGTGCGTTGGCGCTGCTGCGGCCGATCACGAACGAGTCCCCGGTGTTTGCACCTGCGCGCCAACTTCTAAGGGAGATTGAAGCGGCGGTGTCAAAGCGGCATTTTCAGGAGCCCGTGCTGAGTGTGGCGGGCGCAAAGCCCATCAACCTCGACTTCCGCGACGCCAACGTGAAAATGGTCTTTGAAGCACTGTCGCGCAGCACGGGCCTCAATTTCATCCTTGACAAGGACCTGAGCCCTGAATTGAAGACCACCGTGTTTCTGCGAAACGCCCAGGTGGCTGAGGCGATCGACCTCATTCTGCGAACCAGCCAACTGCGCAGCAAGCTGCTGGGCAACAACACCGTGTTGATTTATCCGGACACACCGGAGAAGCTCAAGAACTATCAGGACCTGGTCGTCCGAGCCTTCTATTTGCAAGATGCCAGTGCCACGCAGATGCAAGCCACGCTGAAGACCTTGCTCAAAACCAAGGACCTCGTGGTTGACGAGAAGTTGAATCTCATCGTGATGCGAGACACCCCCGAAGCGATTCGTCTGGCGGAAAAGTTGGTCGCGTTGCACGACCTCGCCGAGCCGGAGGTGATGCTGGAAATGGAGGTGCTCGAAGTGCAGCAGGACGCCTTGCTCAACCTCGGCATCCAATGGCCGACACAACTCACGTTGACCCCCCTGGCCAACAGCAGCGGAAACCTGACGTTGGCCGATCTGCGCAACCTCAACTCGTCCCGCCTTGGCGCTTCGCTGTCCAGTCCGATCATCAACCTGCGTCAGGACAGCGGCCTCACGAACTTGCTGGCCAACCCGCGCATCCGGGTGAAGAACAAGGAAAAGGCTTTTGTCTTGATCGGCGACAAAGTGCCCGTGATCACAACGACTTCAACCTCCACCGGGTTTGTGGCTGAGAGCGTGCAGTACCTGGATGTGGGCTTGAAGCTCAATGTGGAGCCGTCTATCTACCCCAGCGACGACGTCGAGATCAAGGTGACGCTGGAGGTGAGTTCCATCGCGAAGCAGATATCGACCGCGACGGGCACGGTGGCCTACCAGATCGGAACACGCAATGCGTCGACCGTGCTGCGACTCAAAGATGGTCAAACGCAAATCCTTGCAGGCCTGATCAACGACCAGGATCGAAAGTCTTCCAGCGGCGTTCCGGGCTTGAGCCAACTGCCTGTGATTGGGCGACTCTTCACCGCACCGCTTGACAGCAGCACAAAAAACGAGATCGTGTTGTCGATTACGCCTCGGCTCGTGCGCCCCGTTTCTCGCCCGGACGCCCATGCGCTGGAGTTCTGGTCTGGAACAGAGAATGTCTTGAGCAACGCGCCGCTGCGGTTTGCTGGCGACCCTCCAAAAGATGAAAAAGCCACGACCGCTCCCGCTTCAGCGGAGCCACCCACCCCCGAGGTGACGCGATGAGAATGCATGGGGCCTCGCGGCATGGAGTGCGTGGTTTCACGCTGATTGAGCTGCTGATGACCGTGGCACTGATTGGCATCCTCGCGAGCGTGGCCGTACCCATGGCGGAAATCTCCACGCAGCGCGATCGTGAGCGTGAGCTTCGGGAAACATTGCGCACGGTGCGCCGCGCCATTGATGCTTACAAGCAGGCGGTTGACGAGGGGCGTATCGAAAGAACGACCGAGGATTCCGGCTACCCGCCCTCTCTGGAAGTACTCGTCGAAGGGGTCAAGGATCAGCTTGACCCGGAAGGTTCGAGGCTTCGCTTCTTGAGGCAGATGCCGCGTGATCCGATGCAGACCGACATGTCCGTGCCCGCGTCCAGAACCTGGGGCAAGCGCAGTTATGCGTCTTCCCATGAGCGGCCTGCCGCTGGGCGAGACGTGTTCGATGTCCATTCGTTGTCGACGGGAACCGGCCTCAACGGCGTTCCCTATAAACAATGGTGAGCACCGTGACCCAGCGCGGTTTCACCCTCATCGAGCTGCTGGTGGTGCTGGCGGTGATTGCAACCCTGCTGTCCTTGGTCGCCCCGCAGTACATGGGCAGTGTCGACGCGGCCAAGGAACAGGTGCTGCGCGAGAACCTGTCTACACTGAGGTCAACACTGGACAAGTTCCACGCCGACACCGGCCGTTACCCCGAAAGCCTGGATGAACTAGTGACCGCGCGCTACTTGCGCAGGGTGCCCGTGGACCCGCTCATGGACAGCAATACCGCATGGGTGGTGATTTCCCCGCCTGACAAGGTCAAGGGAGTCGTCTTCGACGTGAAGAGCGCAGCCCAAGGCATGGCGCGCGATGGAAGCGCTTTCGGGAGCTGGTGATGAGGCGCCGGCAAAGCGGTGTGGCGTACCTGGCGGTGCTGTTCCTGATGGCGGTCGGGGCCGTTTCTGTGGCGGGGCAGGGTACTTTCTCTGCACTGGACGGGCAACGGGATCGGGAAGAGGAACTGCTTTTTGTTGGAGCGCAGTTTCGCAAGGCCATCGCCAGCTACTACGAATCCACGCCAGGGCCGGTGAAACAGTACCCGCAGCGCGTGGAAGACTTGTTGCTCGATAGACGCTTCGAGCCTGCGCGGCGTCACCTCCGACGCATCTACCTCGATCCCGTTCGAGGCTCAGAAGTTTGGGGTGAGGTGAGGGCGCCCGAGGGTGGCGTGATGGGGGTGTTCAGCTTGTCGGGCACACGCCCCATCAAGCAGGCAGGGTTTGCCGAACGAGACCGTGATTTCGCTGGGAAGTTGCGGTACGACGAATGGGTCTTTTTGTACCGCGGCGGGCAAACACGGTACACACCTGCACGGATGATCAACAGCGGGGAGTGATGTATTCGAGAACGTGACGTCCGCAGTTGCACCGAGCGCAGTCCGCCAACAGGGCCGTCTGGCAGAAATGAATGGCCCGAAATGATGAACAGGCCACTTGCAGCTTATTCGTTAACGTCCTTGCAAACTTGCAGCATTTGACGGCAGCGAATTGCAGAAAATGGGGGGCGGCGAAGCTAAGTGCGTGTCGCCGTAAGTTATGGGCTGGCATAGTATGTTAGCGCACAGAAACCGCGCCAATGACACCAGTTGAAGGATTGAGCCCGTGAGTGGATCGCTGTGAACCACGCCACCCTCGTCACGCTCCGGGACCGCCACCCCGCCTGGAGGTTGCTGGCCTCGCCGCATGCGCCGCTGGTTGCCAACTTC
>LNFM01011712.1_pt1 | contig 11821 bp, 13 predicted proteins | sample 596031 | NCBI WGS metagenome assembly LNFM01 (sample SAMN04254537, study PRJNA301005) | activated carbon metagenome | isolation source: dual media filters at the Ann Arbor, Michigan drinking water treatment plant | place: USA: Ann Arbor | reverse complement strand
CGCCGCGGACGCGCCTGCTCTACGGCGAGACGATCGGCAACCCGCGCCTCGACGTGCTCGACATCGCCGCCGTCGCCGAGGTGGCCGGGGAGGCCGGCGTGCCGCTGCTGATCGACAGCACCTTCGCCACGCCCTATCTCTGCCGGCCGATCGAGCACGGCGCCCACCTGGTGTCGCACTCGGCCACCAAGTGGATCTGCGGCCACGGCACCAGCATCGGCGGCGTGCTGATCGACGCGGGCACCTTCCCCTGGGCCGACGGCCTCTTCCCCGGCCTGGTCGATCCGAGCCCGGGGTACCGCGGCATGCGCTACGCCGAGACGTTCGGGAACTTCGCCTTCATCATGAAGGCGCGCGTCGAGACGATGCGCGACCTCGGCCCGGTGCTGTCCCCCTTCAACTCCTTCCTGCTGCTGCAGGGCCTCGAGACCCTGTCGCTGCGGATGGATCGCCACGTCGACAACGCGCTCGCGGTGGCGGAGTTCCTCTCCCGCCACCCGGGCGTGGACTGGGTGAGCTACCCCGGTCTCCCCGGCAGCCCCGAGCGCGCCCGCGCGGAGCGCTATCTGCCGCGCGGCCCCGGCTCGGTGCTCACCTTCGGCGTGAAGGGCGGCCGAACCGCGGGCCGGCGCCTGATCGAGGCCTGCGAGCTCTGCTCGCACCTCGCCAACGTGGGCGACGCGAAGACGCTGATCATCCACCCCGCCTCCACCACCCACCGGCGCCTCGACGAGGAGGGTCTCGGCCTCGCCGGGGTCACCGACGACATGGTGCGGGTGTCGGTGGGGCTCGAGACCCTCGACGACATCGTCTGGGACCTCGATCAGGCGATCCGGAGCGCGACCGCCTGACAGCCGCGCCCCTGCGGATTCCTACGAGGGCCGGCGCGTGGAAACGCCGTGGAGGGGAGCGCCGCCGGGGACTAACGTGAGAGGTGGACAGCGCGCCCGGCGCTGCGGACGACGAGGGATGGAGGGATGATGTCCGGACCCGAGAGCGGCACAGGCACTCAGTCCTGCCCGAGCTGCGGCACCGATCCCTCGCCGCGCCCGGAGGCCGCCGAGACCGACGAGCAGGTGACCCACTGCGAGTGGTGCGGCGCCGAGTACCCGCACCCCGAGCACGGGACGCCGACGGCGGAGCCGGGCCAGGGGTGAACCCCGGCGGCCCGCCGACGCGGTACGAGGTGAGCGCGCGGATCGTCGACGCGGGGCGGTCGGAGATCAGGGCGAAGGAGAGCCGGATCGCCTTCGACAGCTCGCCGGGCGCCGGCGACGAGTTGCCCGGGCCGGCGGAGCTCCTCGCGGGCGCGTTCGCCGCCTGCCTGCTCAAGAACGTCGGGCGCTTCTCGGAGATCCTGCCGTTCCGGCAGTCGGGAGCACACGTACGCGTGACCGTCGAGCGCCAGAACTCGCCTCCCCGCTTCGCTCGGCTCACCTACGAGCTGCGCGTCGCCACCGACGAGGACGCCCGGCGGGTCGAGCTGCTCCACCGGAACCTGCGCTCCCACGGGACCGTCTTCAACACGTTGGCGAGCGCCTGCGAGGTCACCGGTGAACTGATCGCCGAGCCGATCGACGGCGAGGGGTGACGTTCGTCCGTTCGAGATCGCCGGGTTTCGGTCTATCGTTGATTGACGATGAACGATGAAGACCCGACGACAGACGATGACGGAGACCTGGCCCGCGTCGCCAAGGCGCTCGGCCACCCGATCCGGGTGAGGATCGTGCGACTGCTGCTCGCGCGGGACACCTGCGTCTGCGGGGAGATCGTGTCCGAGCTGCCCGTCTCGCAGGCGACGGTCTCGCAGCACCTGAAGGTGCTCAAGGAGGCCGGCCTGATCCGCGGCGAGATCGACGGGCCGAGGGTCTGCTACTGCGCCGACCGCGACGCGCTGGCCGCGCACGTCGCGTCCCTGACCGCCCTGGTGGACGCCCCTGTGAACGACGAGCTGGAGTTGGCGAGATGACGATGATCACGGTGTTCGATCCGGCGATGTGCTGCTCGACCGGCGTCTGCGGACCGACCGTCGACCCCGAGCTGGTGCGGTTCGCCGCCGATCTCGACAGCCTCGCGTCGGAGGGCGTCTCGGTGGAGCGGTTCAACCTCGCCCAGCAGCCGGAGGCGTTCGTCGCCCACCCAGAGGTGACCGAGGCGATGCGCGAGCGCGGCGACCAGGCCCTGCCCGTGGTGCTCGTGGACGGTCGCAAGGTGATGGAGGGCGCATACCCGAGCCGCGCCCAGCTCGAGCGGTGGGCCGCGTCCGCGCAGGTCCCCGTCGCCGCGACGCCCGGCGGAGAGCCGGATGCCGGATGCGGCTGCAGCCCGGGAGGCTGCTGCTGATGGACCCCGCCGCCCTCCTCGACCCGGGCACACGGGTGCTCTTCTTCACGGGGAAGGGCGGCATGGGCAAGACGACGCTGGCCTGCGCGACGGCCGTCGGCCTCGCCGCCCGCGGCAGGCGCGTCCTCCTCGTCTCGACCGACCCGGCGTCGAACCTCGACGAGGTGCTCGGCACCGAGCTCGGCGAGGAGCCGCGACCGGTCGCGGGGATCGACGGCCTCGACGCGGCCAACGTCGACCCGGAGGCGGCGGCGCACGAGTACCGCGAGCGCCTGGTGGGCCCCTACCGGGGGGTGCTGCCCGATTCGGCCGTGCGCAGCATCGAGGAGAGCCTGTCGGGCGCCTGCACCGTCGAGATCGCGGCGTTCGACGCCTTCACGCGGCTGCTCGCCGACGCGGAGGCGACCCGCGCCTACGACAACATCGTGTTCGACACCGCGCCGACCGGCCACACGCTGCGCCTGCTGTCGTTGCCGGCGGCCTGGACCGACTTCATCGACACGAACACCACCGGCACCTCGTGCCTCGGCCCCCTCGCGGGCCTCGATCGCCAGCGCGCGCTCTACGCCGAGAGCGTCGCCACCCTGACCGACCCTGGGCGCACGACGCTGGTCCTGGTGGCGCGCCCCGAGCCGAGCGCTCTGGCCGAGGCGGCCCGCACCGCGGCCGAGCTCGCGACGGCGGGCATGCGCCGCCAGGTGCTCGCGCTCAACGGCGTCTTCGCCCTGACCGACCACGCCGACGCGACCGCCCGCCACCTGGCCGAGGGCCAGGCGGAGGCGCTGGCCGACCTGCCGGAGGCGCTGGCCGGGCTTCCGCGGGCCGAGGTGCCTCTGCACGGCTTCGCGCCGCTCGGGATCCCCGCCCTCGCCGCCGTGCTCGACCCGGACGCCGCCGGCGCCCACCCGGCGCCGGAGGACGCCGGCGACGTCACCGCGGCGCCCGTCGGCGCGCTGATCGATGCGCTCGAGGCCGGCGGGCCGGGCGTGATCATGACGATGGGCAAGGGGGGCGTCGGCAAGACCACCGTCGCCGCCGCGATCGCGCTCGATCTGGCGCGCCGCGGCCACCGGGTGCACCTGTCGACCACCGACCCGGCCGCCCACGTCGAGGCGACCGTCGCCGGAGCGGTCGACGGGCTGACCGTCTCGCGCATCGACCCGGCCGCCGAGACCGCGGCATACACCGCGCAGGTGGTCCGCGAGGCCGGCGCCGGGCTCGACGCGCAGGGTCTCGCGCTGCTGGAGGAGGACCTGCGATCGCCGTGCACCGAGGAGATCGCCGTCTTCCGGGCCTTCGCGCGCACCGTCGCCGACGGCGAGGACGGCTTCGTCGTGCTCGACACCGCGCCGACCGGCCACACGCTGCTGCTGCTCGACTCGGCCGAGGCCTACCACCGCGAGGTCGGCCGCACGAACGCGGAGGTGCCCCGTGACGTCTCCGAGCTGCTCCCGCGGCTCCGCGACCCCGGCTACACGCGCGTGCTGATCGTGACGCTGCCCGAGGCGACGCCCGTCCACGAGGCCGAGCGCCTGGCCGCCGACCTCGGTCGCGCCGGCATCGCCCCGTTCGCGTGGGTCGTCAACCAGAGCTTCGCCCTCGCCGGAGTGAGCGACCCGACGCTCCGCGCACGCGCGGGCCGCGAGGGCGCGCTGATCGACGAGGTGCGGGCGGAGGCGGCGCGCCTGGCGATCATCCCGTGGCGGCCCGGCGGCCTGACCGGCGCGGCGGCGCTCGAGGAGCTGACCGCCGCCTGAGGGCGTGCCGCGCGGCGGTACCGGAGGAGCAGGCGCCGCTCGCTCCGCGGTGTTACAGCGACCAGGACCCGCCGACCGGCGGCGTGACCCGCATCGTCGGCTTTCCTGTCCCGGGAACGGGGCTCCGAGCGGCGCGGGAGTGACACCGGGGGCACGTCCGGCGGGACTACGCTCGTCCCATGACATGGACCGCGACGGGCGTCGAGGGGGCGTCGCACCTCGGGATCGACGAGGTGGTGGCCCGGCTCCGCGAGCTCCGGGCCAGGGTGCGCGAGGCGGTCGACGACGAGGGCCTGCGCGGCGAGGACCCGAGCATCGCCAACATGCGGGCCTTCCTCGCCCTGCGGCAGTTCGACAACCGCGAGCTCCAAGCCGCCCTCGCGCGGCTCGGCCTGTCGTCCCTCGGCCGCAGCGAGGGGCACGTCCTCGCCACGCTGGAGCAGGTGCTCGCGATCGCGGAGGGCCTTCCGCCCGGCACGTCCACCGCGGGCGACTCGTTCGACGAGGGCGACGCGATCCTCCGCCGACGGGTGCAGGCGCTGTTCGGCGGGGGCCGGAGCGACCGCGGGACCCGCATCATGGTGACGCTGCCGAGCGAGGCGGCGGACAGCCCGGATCTGGTCCGCGCACTCGTCGCCGCCGGGATGGACTGCGCGCGCATCAACTCCGCGCACGACGACGAGGCGGCCTGGACCCGGATGGTCTCCCACGTCCGGTCGGCCTCGACCGCGCAGGGGCGGCGCGTGCCGATCCTCGTCGACCTGCCGGGACCGAAGCTCCGTACCGGCCTCATCGCGCCCGGGCCCGAGGTGGTCCACCTTCGTCCTCGTCATGACGATCTGGGCGCGGTCATCGAGCCCGCACGGGCATGGCTGACCGCCGAGTCCTCGGCGAACGTCCCGCACGAGGCGTCCGTGGCCCTTCCCGTCGACGCGGAGTGGCTCGCCGCGCTCTCCGAGGGTGAGCTGGTGCGGTTCACCGACGCGCGCGGGAGGTTGCGGACGCTCCAGGCGGGCGCGGGCTCCGGCGAGGGGCGCTGGGTCAGGAGCGGACGCGGCGCCTACCTGGTCACCGGCACGGTGCTGACCGCGGAGTCGGGCGGCGTGACGCGGGTCGGGCGCCTACCGGCGCGGCCCTCCCACATCACGCTCGACGTGGGCGACGTCCTCCGGCTGACCCGCGACCAGACGCCGGGGCGGGGGGCGAGCGCGTCCTCGCCGGCACGGATCCCCTGCACCCTCCCCGAGGCGTTCAGCGCGATGCGCGGGGGGGATTCGGTCTGGTTCGACGACGGGAAGTTCGGAGGGATCGCCCGGCGGGTGACGGACGACGAGGTGGACGTGGAGATCTCCCACGCCCCGAGGGGCGGCGGCAGGCTGCGCGCGGAGAAGGGCATCAACCTGCCCGACACCCACCTGCCGGCGGCGGCCCGGGCCGGCCATGACGAGGCCCGCCTCGCGTTCGCCGCGGCCCACGCGGACATGGTCGGGCTCTCGTTCGTCTCGACCCGCGACGACGTGCGCGCCGTCGCCGACGCGCTCGCCCGGCTCCGGGGTGAGGACGTCGGACTGGTCCTGAAGATCGAGACCCGCGCCGGCTTCCACGCCCTGCCGGCCCTCCTCTCCGAGGCCCTCGCGCGGGAGGCCCCCTGCGGCGTGATGATCGCGCGCGGCGACCTCGCGATCGAGGTCGGCTGGGAGCGGCTGGCCGAGGTGCAGGAGGAGATCCTCTGGCTGTGCGAAGCCGCGCACGTGCCGGTCATCTGGGCGACGCAGGTGCTCGACACCCTCGCGCGCACCGGCGTGGCCTCGCGCGCGGAGATCACCGATGCCGCCTACAGCGCGCGGGCCGACTGCGTGATGCTGAACAAGGGGCCGATGATCGCTGCGGCGATCGCCACGCTCGAGGACATCCTCGGGCGCATGGCGACCCACCGGCACAAGAAGACGGTCCTCCTCCGTCGGCTGAGCGCCTGGAGCGCCGACCCGGCGGAGCGCTCCCCCGACGCACCTTCACGGCCCCTGTGACGGAACCGCGGCGACCTGTGGCGCGCGACGCCCACGAAGCCACACGGGTGTAGCCGCGGGGCCACCGCGCGCGGTTAGCGTGGGCGTGCCAACTCGGGTGGAGGAATCGATGAGCCGTGAGGATGAGACCTTCGAGCTCGGCCGGATCGCCTGGGCACAGGTGCAGCGGGTCCTCGGGATCGCCGACCCGGGGGTCCTCGTCGGCCTGCCGGACGGAGGCGAGTTCTGGGTGGATGCGCGCACCGCGCCGCCGCTGGTCGGCTTCGGGTTCGCCCAGGCGGACATGGTGCTGTACTTCGACTTCGGCACGCAGACGGTCGCGCAGATCCACGGCGACGGCGCGGAGCGCGCCTGGGATGCACGGGGCCGCCCCGTGCAGATCCTCGACCCGCCGCCCGGCTCGGGGGCGCCCGGTCTGAACTGACCGGCGACCGGCCGGCGTCACCCGCCGGCCGGTCGCCGCCACTGGTTGGCGCGCTCGTTGCGCGCCGCCCGCGTGACGGTCTCCGCGATCCGGTTCGCGCGCGTCTGCGGGCGCTTGGCGAGCCGGATCCAGTCGAGGATGCCCCGCTTCGCCGAGCGCGGGAACGCGTCCCAGTTGGCGCGGGCGGCCGGATCGGCGTCCAGGGCGGCGCGAAGGTCGTCCGGCTCCACCAGGTTCTCGACGTCGTCGAGGGCCGACCACGAGCCGTCCGCCCGGGCCGCCTCCACCACCGCGAGCCCGGCGGGCAGCATCAGACCGCCAGCGGTCAGGCGTTCGATGCGCTCCTTGTTCGGCCGCGACCATCCGCTGCCGGTCTTGCGGGGCGTCATCAGCAGCCGCGAGCGCTCGCCGTCGACCGTCCTGGCGAGGCTGTCGACCCACCCCACGCAGAGCGCCTCCTCCACCGCCTCGGCGTAGTCGAGCCGTGGCTTCCCGGTCGCCTTCTTCCAGCTCACGAACCACGCCCCGCGCGCCACGGAGTGGTTGGCGACCAGCCACGCGCGCCAGGCGCCGCGGTCGGGCGGGTGGACCCACTCCAGCTCGTCGAGGACGCTCACGTGAACTCGTCCCAGCTCCACTCCACGCCGAGCGCGGCGAGCACCCCGGCGATGATCACGATCAGCACCGGCTGGTGCAGCAGGTAGATCGGCAGGGCGTGGCGCCCGGGCGCGCCGAGGGCCGCGGCGGCGGGAGGAGTGGGCAGGCGCGCTCCCCAGGGGCCCCTCCGGCCGGCCGGGTAGAGGGCGAGGCCCACCGCCAGGCCGAACAGCATCGGCGCCAGCCACGGGGCGAGCGGGTACCAGTCGACGCCCGAGGGACCCTCGGGCGGCACGCCGAGCACCATCAGCCCGGGGACGCCCGACGCCGGGCCGTCCTTGAGGACGAGGCCCAGCACGAGCACCCCTGCGCCCAGGAGGGCGTTCCACCATCCCAGCCGGGTGAGGAGGGGGCCGATCAGCATGGCGGCGGCGATGCAGTGGAGGATGCCGAAGCGCACGTAGTCGTCGCCCAGCGCGATGCGCGTCACCACGCTCACCAGCAGCGCCGCCGCCGCCACCTGGGCGGCCCGGCGGACGTGGCGCCGGTAGAGGGCCGCGCCCGCCAGCCCGCGGGCGCGCGCGCGCCCGTTGGAGATCGCCAGGCTGACCCCGACGACGAAGAGGAAGCTCGACCCGGTGGCCACCTGCAGCGCCCGCCACCCCCCGCTGAAGGGGTCGAGGTCCAGCCCGGGGGCGAGTCGGTGGACGTCGTAGGCGGCGTGGTAGGCGACCATCATCAGGATCGCCAGGGTCCGTGCCGCGTCGACCTCCCAGAGCCGCTCGCGGGCGGGCGCGCTCATCCGGCGGGGTCGCGGACCAGGTCGCGCAGCGGGCCGAACAGATCCGGCCCGGCGGCGACGAAGCTGCCGGGCGCGGTCTCCTCCACCACGCCCCCCGCCTCGCGCACCAGCAGCTCACCGGCGGCCGAGTCCCAGGGGTTGAGGCCCGACTCGAAGTAGCCGTCGAGGCGGCCGCACGCCACCCACGCCAGGTCGAGCGCCGCCGACCCGAGCCGCCGCAGGTCGCGCACGGCCGGCAGCACCCGCAGCAGGCGCTGGGCCTGGAGCGCGCGCTCCTCGGCGCGGTACTGGAAGCCGGTGCCGATCAGGGCCTGCGACAGCTCGGCGCCCGGCCCGATGCGCAGGGGCGCGCCGTCGAGGAACGCGCCGTGCCCGCGGCGTGCGGTGAAGGTCTCGCCGCGCGAGGGGTCGTGCACCACGCCGACGAGCCCGCCCTCCGCGTCGCGCGCCGCGACGCTGACGCTCCACTGCGGGATGCCCCACAGGTAGTTGATGGTGCCGTCGAGGGGATCGACGACCCATGTGACGCCCGACGATCCGGAGCCCCCGCCGCCCTCCTCGGCCACGATCGCGTCGTCGGGCCGCGCGGCGCGGATCATCCCCACCAGCAGCGCCTCGGCGTCGCGATCGGCGTCGCTGACCAGATCGGTGCGGCTGGTCTTGGCGGTGAGCCCGCTGGCGGGCGCCCCGACCCGCTCGAGCAGGAGGGCGCCGGCACCGTGCGCCGCCCGGAGCGCCAGGTCGAGGACGTCCTCGCTCATGCCAGCCCGTCGATGATCTCTGGGATCACCACGTCGCGCCTCTCGAGGTGGGGGAAGTGCCCAACGCCGGCGACGTTCAGCATCCGCCCCTCCGGCAGGGCCGCGGCGAGCCACGCGGCGCCGGGGGGCTTGGTGATCCGGTCGAGGCTCCCGCAGACGACGAGGGCGGGCTGCGAGAGCGACGGCGCGAGGGGCCGGACGTCGAACGACAGCGCGCCGGCGGCCCAGTCGGACATCGCCCGCAGGTCGGCGTCGAGGAGACGGTCGGAGGCCGACTGCAGCAGCGCCTGCATCTGCGGATCGCGCGTCAGCTCCCCGGGCTGAGCGATCGCGGAGAGGTACGCGTCGCGCCGGCGGGCCGGGCTGCGGCGGATTCGGGAGATGGCCACCCGGGCCGCCAGGCGCCCGAGCACGGGGATCTGGAGGACGTCGGAGACGCTTTTGGGGGGGAAGCGCCGCGGGCGCGGGAACACCCAGGGGGCCATCAGGGCCAGCGAGCGGACCGTCTGCGGCCGCGTGGCCGCGACGATCATCGCGACCTGGGTGCCCAGCGAGTGGCCGATCAGCGCCACAGGGGCGAGCTCGTCGACGAGAGGCTCGAGCGCGTGCGCGAGCGACACCGGGCTGGTGCGATGCGCGAGGCGCCTGCTCGCGCCGAACCCGGGCAGGTCGATGGCGACCGCCCGGTGGCCTGCGGCGGCGAGGGCGTCCGGCAGCGGTCCCCAGCCCTCCTTGAAGCCGTTGAGGCCGTGGATGAGGAGCACGGCCGGGCCGCTTCCGCTCTCGATCCTGGCGAGGGTGCCCACGCTCGTCACGATACGGGGTGCAAGTCGGCTACCCTGGGACCCGTGCCGAGCAAGCTGGAACTCGTCGCCCCCCGGGGCTACTGCGCGGGAGTCGACCGAGCGATCGAGACCGTCGAGCGCGTCCTCGCCGAGCTCGGGCCGCCGGTCTACGTGCGCGGGGAGATCGTCCACAACACCCACGTGGTGTCGTCGCTCGCCGCCAAGGGCGCGGTCTTCGTCGACAGCGAGAGCGAGGTCCCGCGCGGCGAGACGATCATCCTGTCGGCGCACGGCGTGTCGCCCGAGGTGCACCGCGTCTGCGCCGAGCGCGAGCTGCGGGTGATCGACGCCACCTGCCCGCTGGTGTCGAAGGTCCACGCCGAGGTGCGCCGCTACGCCAAGCGCGGGGCCACCGTGCTGCTGGTGGGCCACCAGAACCACGACGAGGTGATCGGCACGCGCGGCGAGGCCCCGGACGCGGTGATCGTCATCGAGAGCGTCGCCGACGCCGAGAAGGTGCAGGTCGACGATCCGGACAACGTCGCGCTGACCACGCAGACGACCCTGTCGATCGACGACGCGGCCGCCATCGTGGACGTGCTCAAGCGCCGCTTCCCGGCGCTCGCGGGCCCCAAGACCAGCGACATCTGTTACGCCACGCAGAACCGCCAGGACGCGGTCCGGGCGGTGGTCACGGACGGCGCCGACCTGGTGCTGGTGGTCGGCTCGCGCAACTCCTCCAACTCGAACCGGATGGTGGAGGTGGCCGTGGCCACCGGCGCGGAGTCGCATCTCATCGACAACGTCGGGGAGCTCGACCACGCCTGGCTCGAGGGCAAGCGCCGCATCGCGCTCACCGCCGGCGCGTCGGCCCCCGAGGTGCTCGTGCAGGAGGTCGCCGCGGCGATCGCAACGGCCGGCTACGCCCGCGGCGGCGACGAGACGCCCTCGGCCGAGGGCGTCTTCTTCGCGCTGCCCCGCGAGGTGCGCACACCGGGCTGACGTCGCGTCGGGCCATTGCACGCTGCTCACCCGGCGTTGCGGAAACGCCGATGAACCGTGAAGTCACCCCCGGCACACGCCAGGGTGTGGCGAGCCTCCATGCCGAAACCCCCCGCCATGCGGAGCGCCCTCGCGGCGCTCGCCCTCCTGATGCTGCTCGCCGTGGCGCCCGCGCCCTGGGCGGGGGCGGCCCCCACGATCTCCGGCACGCGCGCCGAGGTGGAGGCGCTCGGCCGCGAGGTCGCCGAGCTCGACGTCCGCGTCGGGCAGGCCGCGCAGGCCGCCAACCTGGCGACCGACCGGCTGGAGGCGGCACAGCAGGCCCTCGCCACGACCCGGCGGGAGCTCAGCGGGGCCCGCAAGGACCTCGACAAGTCGCACGACCTGCTGGCGGAGCGGCTGATCGGCCTCTACGTCAACGGCGAGCCGTCGTTCACCGCCCTGCTGCTGACCAGCGGCAGCCTCACCGATGCGCAGGAGACGGCCGGGCTGCTCGGCCAGATCGCCCGGCGCGACGCCTCCACGGTCGCGACGGTGCGCGAGCGCCGGGCCCGGCTCGCCGAGCTGGAGCGCGGACAGGTCGACGCCGAGACCTCGCGCCGCCGCGAGCTCGAGGTCACGCGCGCCCGGCGCGACGAGCTGGGCGCCCTGGTGGCGGAGCAGCGCGACGCCCTCGCCGGCGCGCGCGCCCGCCTGACGCGGCTGGTGAAAGAGGAGAAGGAGCGCAAGAGACGCCTCGCCGCGCTCGAGAAGGCGCGCCAGGCGGCGCTCTCGTCGATCCCGGTCGCCGGCGCCACGGCCCTCACGGGCGCGCTGCCCGCCGGCGACTACGTCTTCCCCGTGACCGGTCAGGCCACCTTCACCAACGACTGGCTCTACCCCCGGGCCGGTGGCCGCTACCACCAGGGCATCGACATCTTCGCGACGCGCGGCACGCCGCTGATCGCGGTCGCCGACGGATCGCTCTACAACGTGGGCTACAACGGCCTCGGCGGCTGGCGCCTCTGGTTGCGCGACCGCTCGGGCAACACCTTCTACTACGCCCACCTGTCGGCCTACGCCCCTGCCGCATCCGAGGGCGCGAGCGTCGCGCGCGGCACCGTGATCGGATACGTCGGCGACACCGGCGACGCGCGCGGCACCTCCCCGCACCTGCACTTCGAGATCCACCCCGGAGGGGGCGGCCCCGTGCCGCCCTACCCGATCGTCACCGGGTGGCCGCGGGCCTCCTAGACCGTATGGAGCGCCGGGCACGTGCCGGCGCCCCGCTCATGCGTGATCGTGGGTTGGCGCCGGGAGCAAGCCCGGCGTCAGAGCCACAGT
>LNFM01011710.1_pt1 | contig 11823 bp, 9 predicted proteins | sample 596031 | NCBI WGS metagenome assembly LNFM01 (sample SAMN04254537, study PRJNA301005) | activated carbon metagenome | isolation source: dual media filters at the Ann Arbor, Michigan drinking water treatment plant | place: USA: Ann Arbor | reverse complement strand
ACGGCATCAACGACGCCCCGGCCCTGGCCCGCGCCGATGTCGGCATCGCCATGGGCACGGGCACCGACGTGGCGATGAACAGCGCGCAGCTCACGCTCGTCAAGGGCGACCTGCGCGGCATAGCCACGGCCACTGCACTGTCGGTGGCCACGGTGGCCAACATGAAGCAGAACCTGGCCTTCGCGTTTGTCTACAACGCGCTGGGCATTCCTCTGGCAGCCGGGTTGTTGTACCCGTTCACCGGCTGGCTGCTGTCGCCGATGATCGCCGCGTTGGCGATGAGCCTGAGCTCGGCGTCGGTGATCGGCAATGCACTGCGTCTGCGGGGTGCTGAATTGAAGCGCGACTGACGGCCCGCACCGCGATGGACATCATTGCGCACACGCTGTGGGTTGCTGCGGGCGCAGCGGTTTTGCATCGTCGACGACCGCTGGCGCGCAGCACCGTGGTGGTCACGCTGGTGCTCGCGGACTTGCCCGATGTGATCCATCTGCTGCCCATCGCAGGCTGGTGGCTTTTCGCCGACGGAAGCTTTGCTGCCCTGCGGGGCTATGCCGTGGCGGTACCCGGGCAGGAGCCCGTTCTGCCGCCACTGGTCGGGCTGCTGTCGCACCACCTGCATTGCGTGATGCACAGCGCGCCGATCGCCGCGCTCGTCACGGGGGCCGTCTGGGCGGCGCGGCGCGCATTCTGGATCCCGCTGCTGGGCTGGTGGTCGCACATCGTGATCGATGTGTTCACACATTCGGCCGACTACTACGCAGTGCCGGTGCTCTATCCGTTCACGGAGCGCGGCTTCGATGGCATCGCGTGGAACACGCCCTGGTTCATGGCCCTCAATTACGCCGTGCTGGCGCTCACTGGCCTCTGGCTGCTGCTCACCCGTCGCCGGTCCGTGGCAGCCTGAACCTGCTGAAGCGGGCACGGTCGAGATCTGATTTCGTTCGTCAGCGCACAGACTCCTGCCGTCGGCTCGCCTAACGTGTTTCCTGCCCGACTCGCGTCCGGACCAGCGATCAAATGGCGCCACGCCCGCCACGGCATCAAAGCCTAAGCGGGGTACAGCCAGCGATGCGTTCTTCACACGGCGACAGGTCCTCGAACACCTCGAAACCCCTGGGGGGAGTCGAGACCCCCCGGCCTCGCCGGCGCAAGGGCATCGCGGCCGTGGCACCCCTGGCTGAAAGACGCCCGCTCGGCGGTACCGATCGGCGTGCCGCCAAGTCGGGTGGCATGTCGGTCGCCCCCAAGGCCACAGGCCTGCGTGCTGTTCCGCGGCTCGTGCAGATCCTCGGCGTGGCCGCGCGTCACAAGCTCCTGCCGACGCTGATGGGCAGCGGCCGACGGCCACGGCCCAAGGAACTGCGGGAGGCCTTCGAAGAACTCGGCCTCGTCTTCCTCAAGTTCGGCCAGGTGCTCGCCATGCGGCGCGACCTGCTGCCCGCCGGGTACGCCGAAGAATTGGAGTCACTGCACGACGAGTTGCCGGCGATGGGCATCGACATCGTCCGCACGACGATCGAGCGCGACCTGGGCGCCCCGCTGGCGGAGTTGTTCGCGTCGTTCGACGAGACCCCACTGGCCGCGGCCACCATCGCGCAGGTGCACCGAGCGACCCTGCATGACGGACGCAAGGTGGCTGTCAAGGTCCAGCGACCCGATCTCCAGGCCCTCATCGCCAGGGACATGGCAGCGTTGACCACCCTGGTTGCGCTGGGGGAGCGGCTGTTCCCGGGCATGCGTGCGCTCGATCTGCCCGTGGTCGTCAAGGCGTTCTCGCGCAGTCTGAGCCGGGAGATCGACTTCGGACATGAAGCAAGCTCCATCGCTCTCTTCCGCACCGCGCTGGCGGACTTCCCCGACCTCTGGATTCCGGACGTCGTCCCGGCACTCTCGAAAGGGGCCGTGCTCACACTGGAGTTTTCACCGGGCGAGCGCATCGATCATTACGCCGGCCCGCACCCGGAGACGATGCCGCGCGCCATCAACACACTGGTCAGGTTGATGCTGCAATCGATCTTCGAGGAGGGCATCTTTCACGCCGACCCGCACCCAGGCAACGTGTTCATCCTGCCGGACGGCCGCCTGTCGCTGCTGGACTTCGGCAACACCGGCGAACTCGACGAACGGATGCGGGAGTCGCTGATGCTGCTGCTGGAGGCCGTGGTCAAGGGCGACGCAAGGGCCGCCACCGAGGCCTATCTCGAAATGGCGGCCGCGGGCGACGAGGTCGATCGCGCCGGCCTGCTGGCGGACATGAAGACGGCGCTGTACGAGATTCGCCGCAGCAACTTCGCCGACGTGTCGATCGGTGACGCCTTCGACTCACTGATGAGCGCCGGCACCCGCAACGGCGTTCACAACCCGGCTGAATTTGTCCTGCTCACGCGCGCTTTCGTCATCCTTGAATCGATGGTGGGCCAGCTTGTGCCCGACCACGACTACATGCAGTCGTTTCGAGAGGAGATCGCGCGCCTCAAGGCGCTGCACTTCGCGCCGGAGCGCATCAAGACCAAGACCGAGCAGCTGGCACGCGACATGGAGCGTCTATTCGCTGACGCACCCGGCGACATGCGACGTGTTCTGCACCGCATCGCCGAAGGCGACCTGGGGCGCCTGCCGGGCGTGGAAGCGCTGGGCGCGCGCCTGAGCCGCAACGTCACGCGCCTGGCGAGCGCCATCTCGTTCGCGGCGCTGGTCATAGGCGGATCGATGCTCATGCTGACCCCGATTGGTGGTCGGCACCACATTTTTGGCGAGGTCATGATCGCCGCCGGTGTGGTGGGCATGCTGGTGGCTGCCATCGGCGCGTTGCGCCGCGGTCAGTTGCACGGCCAGCACTGACGCACACTGCGGACGGTCGGCGACCGAGCGCCGCTGGCTCACGTCGTGATGAACTGTCCCATCATCCCGGCGTCTTCGTGTTCGAGGATGTGGCAATGGAACATGAGAGGTGCCGACGACGCCACAAGGGGTGTTCGTACCGCAACGCTGATGGTCTCCATCGCGTCCACGACGAAGGTATCCCGCAGGCCTTGTTCGTGAGTGGCTGGCGTGATGCCGTCACGCGAAAGCAGCGACATCCAGACACCATGCACGTGCATCGGGTGCGCCATGCCCGTGGTGTTGACAAACCGCCAGACCTCGACCGCACCGACCGGCACGGCCAGATCGACGCGGCCGATGTCGAACCGCCGACCGTTGATGGTGAACGGGCTGCCCATCATCCCCCCACCGAGGCTGAAGCTGCGGACCGTCGCACCTGTGCCAACCGACACGGCCGGCGCGGGAGCGAGCCGGGCGGGTGGTGACGACATCGCGCCAGACTGGCGGGGCAGGTCGACGCGCATCGTCAATGCCGTGACCTCGGTGTCCGGCCCTGCGCCCATGCCCATGCCCATGCCCATGCCACCCCCGGCCGTGCTGGTCAGCAGCCGCGTCACCTGCCCGGCATTGGCGTTGCCGAAGTTGACAAGGACTTCGGCGCGTTCTCCAGGGGCCAGCGTAAGGGTGCTGCGTGTCACCGGAGCGGCGAGCACACCGCCTTCGTTGGCGATCTGCAGCATCGGCGTTGCATCGCTCAGTCGCAGCACCAGGGTTCGCGCATTGCAGCCGTTCAGCAGCCGCAGCCGGACCCATTGCCGAGGGGCCCGCCACGTCGGGCCGAACATGCCGTTCACCAGCAGCCGATCGCCGGCGTACCCAACGAGCTGATCGTTGGCCGTGAGCGTGTAGTCGATTCTTCCGTCTGCCGTGAAGCGTTTGTCCTGCAGCACCAGCGCCAGATCATCGACGCCCCAGGTGTCGGGCAGCACGCCCGGTGCGACGGCGCCATCGTCGATGATCAGCAGGCCGGCCAGGCCGCTCACCACCTGCCGTCCGGTGCTCCCGTGGGCATGAGGGTGGAACCAGCAGGTGGAGGCCGGGTTCTCGACCGTGAAACTTACCTCCCACGTGGCGCCCGGCGCAATGGGCTGGTGCGGGCCACCGTCGACTTCCGGCGGCACCACCAGGCCATGCCAGTGCGCCGTGGTGATCTCGTTCAGGTCGTTCCGAACCCGAATCGTGGTGCGTTCTCCGGTCCGCAAACGCAAGGCGGGACCCAGCAGCGCGCCGTTGTAGCCCAGCGTGGGCGTGTTGACACCACTCAGGAGTTGCGAACTCCCGCGTTGGGCTGTCAGTGCAAACTGCCGCTCCCCGCTGCCGTCCGCTACCCCGGTGTCCTGCTGGAGGATGGGCAGGCTGCGCTCGGCGGCGGTGCCGGCAGCCGGATCGACGAGAGGCGCGGTGACACCCTGGCCCATCATCGACGACATACCGCCACCCCCGCAGCCCAGAAGCTGTGCGAGCGACGCGCCGGCTGCGCCCTGGAGCAGTATTCGCCGGTACTCGTCGATCCGGTTGCATGCCGTTGTCGGTGTTGCGTTCATGGCTGCTCCGGCAAGGTTGATCGCTCTCTGTGGGAACGGCGGGATGTAGCCCCCGAACGGAACCTCCGTTCACCGAGGAGGCGTGGGCTGCGTCTGGAAAGTCAGCGTGAAGGTGGTGCGCCCGGCCTCGCTGTGAACGCTGGCACTGCCCCGGTGCGCGACGGCAATCGAGCGCACGATGGCCAGGCCGAGGCCGCTTCCGCCAGCCTCGCGTGACCTTCCCGAGTCGGCCCGGAAGAAGCGGTCGAAGACACGGCCGACGTGGGCCGGTGCAATGGACTCGCCGTCGTTGGACACCGTCACCGACGCTTCACCGCCGGTCGAACCGATCCCGATGGTGATCACGGAGTCCTTGAACGCGTGCCGGATCGCGTTGGACAACAGGTTCGTGATCGCGCGCTGGACCAGCAGGCGATCGCCCAGTAAGGGGGGTGCGTGCCCCTGCACGAGAATCTTCACGTCCTTCTCGTCGGCCACCAGCGACAGATATTCGGCCACCCGCTGCGCTTCGAGCACCAGATCGACGACCTCGGTCTGGATCGGGCTGCCCTCGTGGTCGGCGCGGGCGATGAAGAGCATGTCGCTGATGAGCGCGGACAGACGCTCCAGTTCCTCGACGTTGCCCTCCATCACCTCGCGCAGCTCGGCCGCGTTGCGGCTCCTGGACAAAGCGACCTGCGTGCGGCCCAGCAGCGTGGCCACGGGGGTCCGCATCTCGTGGGCCAGATTGCCGGAGAACTCCTCGAGCTGGCGGTAGCCCTCCTGGATGCGGTCGAGCATGCCGTTGAACTCCGCCGCCATGTCGGCCAGTTCGTTCGGCAGGTCGGCCTGCGCAAGGCGCCGGTCCAGCGACTTCGTTCCGATGGACGCAGCCAGCCGCTTGAACTTGAGCACCGGAGCCAGCCCAGCGCGAGCGATCAGGCCCGCACCGACGGCCACCAGGACCAGCAACCATGGCAAGGCGAACAGGGTTGCCGTCGTGAAACCGGCCAGCAATGCCGTATCCCGGTGCCGATCGACGGACAGGTAGTACTCGACCTCGCTGCCATCGGCGATCTTGACCGCACCATGCCAGCCACCGAATCGCTTGCCGCCGGGGGCTGTCCACGCATGCATCGTGTCGGGTGCCGACAGTGCGTGGCTCAGCGCAGTGACCGAGTGTGTGGCCGTCACGGAGAAGGCGGCGAGCACCTTGCCCGTGGCGGCCTCCTGCAGCGCCAGATGAAGGTCGTCATGCCCGATGAACAGATGGCCGAAATGATGGTCTTTGGCCTCGACCACGGCAGCCAAGGTTGGAATCGTCTGCAGGATGTTCACGAGCAGCTCCCGCCGGCCCTGCATCTCCAGCGCGGCTCGTTCGTCCAACTGGTGCGACAGGTTCCACAAGCCGACCGCGACGGTGCCGCCGGCGACCAGCATGCCGAACAGCACGCTCGCCAGAGCGATACGCAGCGCCAGCGAGCCCCGGAGGTGTGCGGGAAGCACCAACTTCATATGCCCGAGCGCTGGTCGAGCACGTAGCCGACGCCGCGCACGGTGTGGATCAGCTTCTCGGCAAACGGATCGTCGACCTTGGCGCGCAACCTGCGTATCGCCACATCGACGACATTGCTGTCGGAGTCGAAATGGATGTCCCACACCAGCGAGGCGATCTGCGTGCGCGAAAGCACCTCGCCACTGCGCTGCGCCAGCAGGCACAGCAGCGAGAACTCCTTGGCCGTGAGCTGGATGCGCTGGCCCCCACGCGTAGCCCGGTGGCGCACGGGATCGATCTCCAGATCGCCGACGCGCACGGTCGGATCCGCCACGGCAGGCTGGCCGCGCTTGAGCAGCGCCCGCACACGGGCCAGCAATTCCGGAAACTGGAAGGGCTTGACCAGATAGTCGTCGGCCCCAAGTTCGAAGCCGCGCAGCTTGTCGTCGGTCTTGCCTCGCGCCGTCAGCATCAGCACCGGGGTCTGCCTGCACGTGCGCAGCGCCGACAGCACCGCGAAGCCGTCGATGCCCGGCAGCATGACGTCGAGGATCAGCAGGTCATGGTCGCCATTGGCGGCGGCATGCAGACCGTCGGTGCCATTGAGGGCCACATCGACGGTATAGCCGCTCTCGCCGAGCCCCTGGCGCAGATATTGCGCTGCCTTCGGTTCATCCTCGATGACCAGGATCTTCACGGCGGGCCTCGTTGGCAGATGACGGATTTGTAATCGAAGGGTCAGCGTGCCGCAGGGGGCTGCTGCCTAGAGTACGAACCGTGATGCAGCGGTTGCATCCGGCTGGTCCCCAAGGGGCAGCACCCGCAGATTACCCAGGGAGCCCATCATGTCCGTTCGCACATCCCTGTTCATTTTCGCACTTGCCGCTACCGGCCTGTCGGTTGCCCATGCCCAGAACACCAGCACCTGGGTCGGCAGCGAAATCGGCTACGTGCCCGAGCAGCACGCCTACGCTCGCGTCGACGGGCAGTGGGTGTGCATCGACAACATCGCCCACAACGCCAAGCCCGAGGCCGTCAAGAGCGACGCCGAGCAGCGTCTGTTCCTCCAGTTGTTCCCCGCCTGACCGATGCGCGCCTGAGCTGCGCAACTCGCGTCGGCCCGGTGAGTCTGCCGGGCCCACTTCCCACTGCGTCCGCCACCAGGCGCACACGCGAACCCGTTCCTCCATTCGACAAGGTCAGCCATGAAATTCTCCGCTCCCCTCCTGCTGGTCTCGCTGGCCTTTGCCGCATCGGCAATCGCGCAGCAGAAGTCCGACGATCATGCCTCGCACCACCCCGCGCCGACGACTGCGGTCGCGGCCGCCCCGCTGACGGATGGAGAAGTCCGCAAAGTCGACAAGGAAGGGCGCAGACTCACCCTCAGGCACGGCGAGATCAAGAACCTCGCAATGCCGCCGATGACGATGGTCTTCAGGGTGACGGAGGTCGCCTCGCTCGAGGCGCTCGCGCCGGGCGACAAGGTCCGGTTCAAGGCCGTCCTCGAAGGTGGCACCTTGATCGCAACCGACATCCAGGCGGTGCGGTGACACGACATGGGTCGACCAGCGAAACACTGCGGAAGATCGCTGGCGCCAGACCAGGCGTCGACAGCCGTTCAGTCTGACGTCCTTGCGGACGGGCCCCGCCAGTGGATCCATTTCGACCGCACGCACTTTCCCAGTTACCCGGAGTTCGCCATGACATTCGTTCGCACCGCATTCGCCATCGTCGCCGTGACGACCGGGGCCCTCACCACCTTCGCCTGGGCCGCCAAAGACGTGCAGCACGACGGCCACCACCGTGCTGCAACCGGCGCCGTCCAGTCCGCACAGGCCGCTCCCGGCAACCCGGCCACGAGGACAATCGGCCGTTGAAGTTGGGTAGGTTGGTGCCCGTGCGATGATGTCTGCCGCAGTGCAAATTGGCCGGAGCCGGGGATCCACGGAATAGACGATTCCCGGCCTTCTGTACCCGTTCATCGCAGACTCCTCGGTCAGCATTCGCAGGGGCTCCAGGGCGCCTCGCATAGATGGACACATCAGACCCGGAAGCGTCCATATTTCAGGTTTATCGGAGCGACACATGGGGACAGCTAGGTTGTTGATCTGTCGGATAGCCGATGTGTCCACATGCCGGGTAACCTGCTAACGCCGCCAAACGTCTGAGCCTGCGCCGGGTGCGCCACGGTCCCAGGGCCTAGAGTCCGCGCATGACCACCGCCGCGCCTTCGCCCACCGACGCCAACCCCCGCCGCGCAGCGCCCCTGCGCGTGGCCCGGGTGAGCTTCGGCACAGCCTTGGCCTACGCGCTGGTGGGCGCGGTGGCGTTGCTGCTGGCCGGGCCGCCGGGTTACGCCTCGCCGCTCTACCCCTCGGCCGGCATCGCGCTGGCTGCGGTGCTGTGTTACGGCCGCGCGGCGCTGCCCGGGGTGCTGCTGGGCGCATTCACGGTGAACGCCGGGCTGGGCGCCTTGCGCGGCGCCGGCGGGCTGGGCAACCTGGGCCTGCCGCTGCTCATCGGCGTCGGCGCGATGCTGCAGGCCGTCGTGGGGGCCGCGCTGGTGCGGCGCTTCGTCGCGATGCCGCTGGTGCTGAACGCGCCGCGCGACATCCTGCGTTTCGGGCTGCTGGGCGCGCTGGTAGCCTGCTGCGTGAGCCCCAGCGTGGCCGTGCCCGCACTGTGGGCCAGCGGCGTGCTGGCACCCGAGGTGCTGGTGTCGAACTGGCTCACCTGGTGGGTGGGCGACGCCTTGGGCGTGCTGATCGCCGCACCGTTGGCGCTGACGCTCATCGGCCGCCCGCGCGCCGACTGGCAACCCCGCCGGCGCACGCTGGGCATACCGCTGCTGCTGGCCATGGCCTTGATGGCCGCCGGCATGCTGGAGCTGACGCGGCTGGACCGTCAACGCGTGGAGGCCGCCTTCGAACGCGACGCCGACCGCCTGGCCAGCGCCGCCGAGTCCCGGCTGGCCGTGCCGCTGTATGCGCTGCAATCGCTGCATGCCGCCGTGCGGCTGCGCTCGCCCGATGGCGGCACCTTGCAGGACGCCGCCCGGTGGTGGCTGAGGCAGAAGTCGTCGCAATTGCTCGCCATGGGCTACAGCGAGCGGGTGCCGCTGGACGCACTGCCCGCCTTCGAGGCCGAAGCACAGTCCCAGGGCCTGGCCGACTACCGTGTCTTCGACCGCCCCGAAGGTGTGCCGCGCGCCAGCGACGGCGAGGTGCTGGCGCTGCGCCTGATCGAACCGCTGGAAGGCAACCGCGCCGCGCTGGGCGTCAACGTGCTGTCGATCCCGGCGGCGCGCCTGGCGGTGCAGGCCACACGCGCCAGTGCCGAGCCGGCAGTGACCGCAGGCTTCCGCCTCACGCAGGCCAGCGGCGACGAGACCGGCGTCGTGATCTACCAGGCGCTGTACCGCGGCGAGGCCGCGCCCGGTGAAGACGCCGCCGCGCGTGCGGCGCGCTTCCACGGCGTCGTCTTCGTCACCGTGCCCACCGAACGGGCGCTGGCCGGCCTGGCCGACCCGCAGGGCTACCTGCGCTGGTGCCTGCTCGACGCCGACCCGCAAGCGCCGCGCCGCCGCCTGGCCGGCCCACCGGGCTGTGAAGCCGAGGCCGAGAGCCTGCACGGCTGGCAGACGACGCGCGAACTGCGTCTGGCCGGCCGGCCGATCGAGTTGCGCATCGCGGCGGCCCAGGGCAGCGTGCCGGGCCGCGCGCGCGAGGCCACCTGGCTGCTTTCACTGGTGGCGCTGGCGTCGGCGGCCATGCTCGGGGCGCTGCTGCTCACCGTCACCGGCCACAGCCGCCGCACCGAACTGGCGGTGACCGACGCCACGGCCGAACTGCGCCGCGAGATCGCGGAGCGCACCGCCGCCGAGGGCGCGCTGCGCGACAGCGAAGCGCGGCTGCGCAGCATCCTCGACCACGTGCCGCTGGGCGTGATGTTCCTCGACCCCCAGGGCATGCTTATCGACTGCAATCCGCAGCTGGCACGCATGCTGAGCGCCAGCGTGCAGGACCTGCGCGGCGCTTCGGTGGCCGACCTCGTGCCCCCCGAGGAAACCGAGCGCATCCGCGGACTGCGTCGCGACCTGCTTGCGGGGGCCTCGGCCAGCCTGATCGAGAGGCTGCGCCTGCGCCCCTTCACCGGGCCCGAACTGCTGGTGCGCGTGAGCGTGAGCGCGCTGCGCGGCCCCGACGGCCGCGTGCTGCGCATGGTGGGCGTGGTCGAGGACATCACCGAACACCTGCGCCTGCTGACCAGTGAACGTGCGCTGCAGCGCGCCGAAGCCGCCAACCGCGCGAAGAGCGAGTTCCTCTCGCGCATGAGCCACGAGTTGCGCACGCCGCTGAACGCGATGATCGGCTTCGCGCAGCTGCTGGGCCTGGACCGCAAGCCGCCGCTGGCCCCGCACCAGGACGAGTGGACGCAGCAGATCCAGCGCGCGGGCTGGCACCTGCTGGAGATGATCAACGAAACGCTGGACCTGGCGCGCATCGAGAGCGGTGCGGTGCAGCTCACGGTGACGCCGGTGGCGCTGCAGCCGCTGCTGGCCGCCTGCGCCGCGATGCTGGCCACGCCGGCGAGCCAGCGCGGCATCCACATCGAGCAGGCGGTGGCCGCCGACGCCGGCGCCGTGCTCGGCGACACCCTGCGCCTGAAGCAGGTGCTGACCAACCTGCTGAGCAACGCCGTCAAGTACAACGTGCCGCAGGGTCGCGTGGGGGTGACGGCGCAGCGCGTGGCGGGTGCGGAAGGCGACGTGATCGAGATCACCGTCGCCGACAGCGGCCTGGGCATGACACCCGAACAGCAGGCCGCGCTGTTCCAGCCCTACAACCGCCTGGGCCGCGAGAAGACCGACATCGAGGGCACGGGCATCGGCCTGGTGATCAGCCGCCGCCTGGCCGAGTTGATGGGCGGCACGCTGGACGCCCGCAGCACCGCGGGCGAGGGTTCGGTGTTCACGCTGCGCCTGCCCGCGGCCGAGGCCGCCGAGGCGCCGGCGCCGGTCTTCACGCACACCTCGCCGGCGCCCTACCACCGCCGCCTGGTGCACTACGTCGAGGACAACGAGACCAACGTCGAGGTCATGCGCGGCATCTTCGCGCAGCGGCCGCAGATCCAGCTCGAGGTCTCGATGCTGGGCCTGGACGGCCTGGCCGCCATCCGCGCCACGCGGCCCGATCTGGTGCTGCTGGACATGCAGCTGCCCGACATCAGCGGCCTGGAATTGCTGCGCCACCTGAAGCAGGACGACAGCGTGGCCGACATCCCGGTGGTGGTGGTCTCGGCCGACGCCACGCCGATGCAGACGCAACGCGCGCTGACCTCGGGCGCGCTGCGCTACGTCACCAAGCCCGTGGACGTGACGCAGCTGCTGCAGATCGTCGACGATGTCCTGGAAGCCGCCGACACACGCTGGGGATGAAAAGCAGATGCCCGTGACCGAACACAACGAAACCCTGGAAGCGGCGCTGGCGCGCAATGTGCGCGATGCGCTGATGGAAGACATCGGCCGCGGCGACTGGACGGCGATGCTGGTGCCCGCCGGCCGGCGCGTGACCGGCCGCGTGGTGGCCAAGCAGGCCGCCGTGCTGTGCGGCAGGCCGTGGTTCGACGCCTGCGTGCAAGCACTGGACGCCGGCGCCGTGCTCGGCTGGCACGTCGCCGAGGGCGCGGCCGTGACGCCAGGCACCGAGGTCTGCCGCATCGAGGCCGACGCGCGCGCGCTGCTCAGCGCCGAGCGCCCGGCGCTGAACTTCCTGCAGACGCTCTCGGCCACGGCCACGGTGACGCGGCAATACGTCGACGCCATCGCCGGCCTGAGCCCCAACCCGCGCGGCTGCGCCGTGCTCGACACACGCAAGACCCTGCCCGGGCTGCGCCAGGCGCAGAAGTACGCCGTGCGCA
>LNFM01011709.1_pt1 | contig 11825 bp, 8 predicted proteins | sample 596031 | NCBI WGS metagenome assembly LNFM01 (sample SAMN04254537, study PRJNA301005) | activated carbon metagenome | isolation source: dual media filters at the Ann Arbor, Michigan drinking water treatment plant | place: USA: Ann Arbor | reverse complement strand
TACCGGCATGCGCCGGAATCACGTACCGGCATGAACCGGAATCGTGTACCGGCATCGACCGGAATCATGTACCGGCATCGGCCGGATTACGCACTCGCACGCTGATTCAAGAATCGTCGTGCTTGCTGCACTTTCCTCCGGGAATAGTGCTAAGAAATGACTGCCGAAATTCGGGTGAGCATAGTCGTTGAGTTTGAAGAGCACATTCCGCACGGAAGATGTCGCTTTCACTCCTGCGGCCAAGTCGAAGTAGGGGCTGCCGTCTTTCTTGATTGCATCGCCAATGGAACGGATGAGCGGCTCGCTGGCAATCAGCGCCCCGGCCATCCAAGAACTCGTGGCGTCATCACTAATAGCAAACATCAAGTAGGGTGACTGGACGTGATGATCCAGCACAAGAAGTCGGATGACCTCCTCGCCTAGCGATCGAAGGATAAGCGCCACTGAGAGTAGGTCTCCACTAGCGGACGCGATCTTGAGGGCATGTTCTAGATGCAGCCAGCGGTTCCACCGCTCAAGCCTTAACGGCAGATCTAGATCTGCACGCCAATCCGCAACGGTGTCCCGATCAGGGATGTGCTGAACAGCTAACGCGGCTTCGATTCCGCGAAGCGCTTCGGCGACGCTGGCCTTGTCGATGCCTTCGAAGGACCCAGCGACATTCTGATTGCCGCGACTACGTCGTTCCCACAGACTCCCTAACCGATCCATCAATGGCCGGTTGCCCTCGTTTTCCGACCAAACCTCATTCCATGTCGGAAAGAGGGTGTGATTCGCCGCGGTCAGAGAACCTGTATTCTTCACCCATACACTCCCGTAATCCGCTTCGGATAACTGTCATACACATACTCGACGACCGCCGAGAATTTCTGGTTCTATAGCGCCGGCATATAGGCACGCGGGCAATGCCGGCCATTAACCGCGTCACCAGAACGGAAGGTCGGGCACCCTTTCCGTTTCCCAGCCTATGGCTGAAAGTTCAGCGCAGAGTGCGTTCGCAGCGCTTGGCGGTATCAACCAGAAACTTCCGTTGAGTGCCGTGGATTCTAGTTTTCCGAAGCGCTCGAGGACTCTCTCAGGGATCAGCGCACACATCTCAGGCTGAAGCCAGGGTGGATAGTCACCGTCCGACCACCCGGGCAACATGTCGGGGGTGAACTTCTCAATACCCTTCGGACGCGGTTCACCTTGGTTATCGTAGAAGCGCAGAATCTCCGAGTAGGCTCGGCGAGGCATTGCCCGCCGAAAATCAGCCCAGGTGTTGGCGGCATTGATCGCTTCGTGAATTCGCGCGACCCATCGTGCCCTTTCTTCGGTCGCGAAAACCAGGCCGCCATTGTGGCCAACGACGCGGTAGAGGAGTTTGTGTTTCATTGGCTCTCCTTGACGGTAGCGCCGATAAGGCAGTGCAGTGCTATCTCCAGCGGCGGTGTGATCAGTAGCCAAACATGGCTGGACCCTAGGTGGGGCTCGCTTAGTGATCCAGCTGTGATGGAAACTTGTCCGTCGCGGTGCTTGCGCGACAATCTTGCCCTATCCTGCATCGCATCGCACCGTCGCGGCAGGAACCATGGTCGTTCGATCCCTGAGTAGCGAGATCCTTATGTGTATGGTCATGGAAGTCGCCAAGTACTTTAATGTCACAAAGCGGACAATGCGCGACGTGGCGGCCGCGCAGAAGAGTCCGGCCTTGAAGCCGGGCGGGAAGCGGGGTTTCTCGAGAGCACGCGTCAATAAGCGGCTAGAAGCCCAACCGCCAGCTTTCATGGCTTCGGTCTTCGATCTTTAATAGCCAGCTGCTCGAGAGCCATGAAGCTTATTCAGAACCGCGGGGCAGACCGCGCCATCGACCTGCTCCGTCCGCATCTCAAGGCAGGCCAGTCGTTGGCGTTCATGACGCCGACGTTCTCCCTCCATGCCTACGCCGAACTGCGCGAGGCGCTGGCGCGCCTGGACGGCATCCAGCTTATCCTGCCGACCGAAGGTCAGGACTTGGAGCTTCAAGGTGGCGAAAGCGACCGCGCAGCCCGCAACCGGCTGCAAACGCGATGGCTTGCCAACCAGTGCGCCGCATGGCTCCAAGGCAAGGTGGAAGTGCGCCGCGCACCCGGCCGAATCCCGCAAGGTACGGCAGTAGTGCGCAATCAGCAGGGCATGCCCGAGCAGGTCGTCATGGGGTCGGTGGCCTTGAGCACGGAGGGGCTGGGATTGACACCCGGCAACCCGCTGAGCCTTACGCAAGCCTCCGAGAACCCGGCAGAAGCTGCCATGCTGGCCGAGTGGTTTAACCAGCAATGGAAGACGCTTCCGTCGGATCCACAGTCGGCAGAAGCCGCACGCCAGGCACTGCTGGCCCAGCTGCAAACCATCGGTGAGCACTGCGCCCCGTTCGCGATCTATGTGGCGATGCTGAACCACCTGTTCGGCAATCGGGAAGATGCGCTGGACGAGGAGCGCATCGTAAAGTCCGCCACCGGCATCCGCGACACGGTGGTCTGGAAGAAGCTGTTCAAGTTCCAGCGGGATGGCGTCGTCGGTGCCATCGACAAGCTGGCCCGCTTTGGCGGCTGCATCATCGCGGACAGCGTGGGCCTGGGTAAGACCTTCGAGGCCCTGGCCGTCATCAAGTACCACGAGCTTCGCAACGATCGTGTGCTCGTGCTGGTGCCCAAGCGATTGCGCGACAACTGGGCTCTCTACAAAGCAAACGACAAGCGCAACATCCTGGCGGCGGATCGGTTCAACTACGACGTGTTGAACCATACCGACTTGTCGCGTGATGGTGGCCACTCAGGCGACATCGACCTGTCCCACGTGAGCTGGGGCAACTACGACTTGGTCGTCATCGATGAGAGCCACAACTTCCGAAACAAGAAGTCGCCCCGGCAAGGTACTGAGACGCGCTACGACCGCCTGATGCGCAAGATCATCAAGGAGGGCGTCAAGACCCGCGTGCTGATGTTGTCGGCCACCCCGGTGAACAATCGGCTGACCGATCTGCGTAATCAGATCGCCTTCGTTACCGAAGGCGACGACACTGCACTCGCTGACCACGGCATCGACAGCATTCAGCAGACCACGCGCAAGGCGCAGATCCAGTTCAACCGATGGCTCGGCCTGGAAGAGGAAGAGCGCACCCCCAGCCGTCTGGTCGATATGCTGGGCTTCGACTACTTCACGCTGCTGGACCACCTGACCATTGCACGATCGCGGCGCCATATTCAGAAGTATTACGGCACCCAGGAGACCGGCCGCTTCCCGGACCGCCTGCCGCCCATCAACATCAAGGCCGATGTGGATCGGGCAGGCCAGTTCCGCGCCATCAAAGACATCAACCTGGAGATTCGGCGCCTGAACCTGGCGGCCTACGCCCCACTGCGCTACGTGCTGCCGCACAAGCAGGCAGCGTACGACGCCAAGTACAGCACCGAGATCAGGGGCGGCGAGAGCTTCTTCCGCCAGGCCGACCGGGAGGAGAGCCTCATCCACCTGTTGCGGGTGAACGTGCTCAAGCGCATGGAGAGCGCCGTGTCGTCGTTCGCGCTGACGGTGCAGCGGCAACTCCGCGACGTGGAGGCGGTGCTTTCGCAGATCGAGCAACATGCGGACCACGCCGTACACGGCGACGGCATCGAAGAGCTGGACATCGCCGACGTGGACATCGAAGACCCTGCCTTCGAGGCACTACTTGTCGGCCGCAAGGTCAAGGTGCTGCTGGGTGACGTGGACCTCATCCGGTGGCGCCAGGACCTGCTGGAGGACCGTAACCGCCTGGACACGCTGCTGACCGCTGCCCAGCAAGTGGACGCCGCACGCGACGCCAAGCTCGCCAAGCTGCGCGACATGGTCGAAGAGAAGTGCCGCCACCCCATCAATGACGGCAACCGCAAGATCATTGTCTTCACCGCGTTCTCGGACACGGCCCAATACCTCTACGCGAACCTGGCACTCTGGGCCAAGGCCGCGCTGGGTATCGACTCGGCCCTGGTCACGGGCGGTGCAGGCATCCAGACCACGCTACCGGGCCTGCGCAAGAACATGGGCAGCGTTCTGTCCGCCTTCGCACCTCGCGCCAAGGAGCGCCCGCCAGACATGGCCGGCGAAGGCGAGATTGACCTGCTGATCGCGACGGACTGCATCTCCGAAGGCCAGAACCTGCAGGACTGCGACTGGCTCATTAACTACGACATCCACTGGAACCCGGTCCGGATCATCCAGCGCTTTGGCCGAATCGACCGCATCGGCTCACCCAACCGCAGCATCCAGCTCGTCAACTTCTGGCCCAACATGGCACTCGACGAGTACATCGGCCTGGAGCAACGCGTCAGCGGGCGCATGGTGTTGTTGGACGTTTCGGCCACAGGTGAGGAGAACCTCATCGAGCAGCAGTCCGGCGACCCGATGAACGATCTGGAGTACCGCCGCAAGCAGCTCCTGAAGCTGCAGGACTCCGTCATCGACATGGAAGACCTCAGCAGCGGAGTCTCCATCACCGACCTGACGCTGACCGACTTCCGCATCGACTTGGCTCAGTTCCTACGCGACCACCCCACGGTGCTGGAGGTCATGCCGCTGGGCGCGCACGCGGTCACGAGCAGCGTCGACGCCGACATCGAGCCCGGCATCATCTTCTGCCTGCGGGCCGAGGGTCCCGGCGCAAGCAAGCCGCCTGCTGGAGCAGGGTCTGGCGACTATCCGCTGGCGCCGATCTACCTGGCCCATGTTGGCGACAATGGCACCACGGTGCTGGCATACCCGCAAGCCAAGCGCATCCTAGATCGTCTCAAGCGCCTGGCTTTAGGCCGCGAGCTGCCCGACCTTGGCGCAAGCAGCCGGTACGACAAGCTGACCCGCCACGGCGAGGACATGCGCCACGCCCAGAAGCTGCTGGTCTCAGCGGTGGCCTCGGTGGTGGGCAAGAACGAAGAGCGCGCGGTCGCCAGCCTGTTCTCGCCCGGCGGCACGCATGCGATGAAGGGCGAGTTTGCCGGCGCGGGTGATTTCGAGGTGCTCGCTTTCATGGCGGTATTGCCGAGCCAGAACCAACGGGGAGAGGGGCAGTGAGCTTTCGTACTGCAGAACCAGCACTAAAAGACGTGCTGGACGGGATTGCCGCCGGCCAAATCCAACTCCCTGACTTCCAGCGGGGTTGGGTCTGGGACGACAGCCACATTCGCTCGCTGATCGCGAGCCTCTCGTTGTCTTACCCCATCGGGGCCGTGATGTTCTTGGAGGCCGGCGGCGTGCCGTTCAAGCCACGGCTGTTCGCTGGCGTTCAATTGCAGCCGGCACCCAAACCTAAGACCTTGGTTCTAGATGGCCAGCAGCGTCTGACCTCGATGTACTTGTCGTTGCGCAGCGGCCAACCCGTGCCCACTCGCACCGAGAAGGGGGCCGACATCCTCCGTCTGTACTTTCTAGACATGGCCAAGTGTCTGGATCCGGAGGCCGACCGCGAGGAGGCCGTCATCTCGGTGCCCCAGACACTGCAGGTCACGTCGGACTTCGGTCGTAAGGTGGATCTCGACGTCAGCACCCCTGAACTGCAGTATGCCCAGCGCTTGTTCCCAGTGGCGCTGCTGTTCGACATCCAGGGGTTCATGACGTGGGAGAGTGGCTTCAGTGCTCACCACCAGTTCGCTGCGGAGGCGATGCAGTTCATGCAGAAGTTTCGCAACGAGATCTGGCTGCGCTTTCAGCAGTTCAAGGTGCCGGCGATTGAGCTGACACAGGACACTCCCCGCGAAGCCGTGTGCCAGGTGTTCGAGAAGGTGAATACCGGTGGGGTGACCCTGACGGTCTTCGAGCTGATGACGGCCACCTTTGCCGCCGACGAGTTCAACCTGCGCGACGACTGGGACGCTCGTCGTGAGCGGCTGACGGCCAAGCACGAGGTGCTGCAAGCCGTGGACGGCACCAGCTTTCTGACCGCTGTCACGTTGTTGGCCAGCTACCGGCGGCACCTGTCGCAGAAATCTGCGGTGAGCTGCAAGCGCGCGGACGTGCTGAATCTGGATCTGGCTGATTTTAAGGCGCTGGAGGCCGCGCTGGAGATTGGCTTCAAGCGTGCGGCCGAGCTGTTGGCTGAGGAAAAGATCTTCGACGAGCGCAGCCTGCCCTATGCCACTCAGCTCATACCGCTGGCCGCGATCTGCGCCCACTTAGGCGAAAAGACGACCTTGCATGGCATCAAGCAGAACCTGTTGCGCTGGTACTGGAGTGGCGTTCTGGGTGAGTTGTACGGCGGTGCCAACGAGACGCGCTTCGCAATGGACATGCAGGACGTGGTGGCATGGGTGGACGGAGGCACAGAACCGCGCACGGTGCGCGACGCCAACTTCGCACCCACCCGCTTGCTGTCGCTGCAAAGCCGCCTGGCTGCCGCCTATAAGGGCCTGGCGGCTTTGTTGATGAAGCACGGCGGGCGCGACTTCGTCAGCGGCACGCCCATCGACCTGAATACTTACTTCAACAACGCGATCGACATTCACCACATTTTCCCCCGCGTTTGGTGCGAGAGGCAGATGCTGCCCAAGGACAAGTGGAACAGCGTGATCAACAAGGCGCCGCTGGCTGCCGGTACCAACCGCTTCATCAGCGGTGACGCTCCCAGCGTCTACCTGGGCCGCATCCAGAGGGCCAAGCAGGTGCCGTCACACAGCCTGGACGAGTTCCTGACCTCGCATGTCATTTCGGTAGTCGCACTGCGGGCGGACGACTTCGATGGCTTCATCCGTCTGCGTGCCGGAGCATTGCTGGATCTCATCGAAGCCGCTACTGGTAAGACCGTTTCAGGCCGCGACAGCGAGGACACCGTCAAGGCTTTTGGAGCCGCACTGACGCCATGACGGCCGCGCACCGCCTCATGGTCGACGACGTGGTCACGGCGCTTGCTCTGCCAGATCGCGCTCGCGTTGACCAGCGCGTGCCCAAGAAAATGCTGGCCGAGCATGGCGCCCCGACCGCCGCCGACCGCCGTCTGCTGACCGACGGCATCGAGGAGCTACAGTGGATCGCTGCACTGAAGCCCGGCACAGTGGCGGTCCCGGAGCACCGGGCCGATGGCCGCGAGTACCTGGAAGTGGCGGTGCTCGGCGTGCAGGTACGTGCCACGCATGGCAAGGCTTCGCAGTGGCTGCGGCTGGCCGAGTTGGTGCACCGAGCCGTGCCATACCCCGTGTTGCTGATCCAAGCCCTCGTGCCCATCGCTACGGCCGCGACGGCCAGCTCGTCGCCGATGCGGCCCGCCCAGTTGGCCGTCACCATGGCCCACAAGCGGCAGGCACAGAACGAGACGGGCAAGGTGGTGCTTGACGGTGAGCTGGTCCGCATCGAGTTTCTTGGCACCGACAGCGCCGCCGCATCCGTGGTGGGCCCGCTGCTGGAGGCGCTGGCTCTGGACCGTCAACCGCATCAAGACCTGATGGCTCTGTACCAGGGCTGGATGGACTGCCTGACCGCTGCAGAGGCAGCCCGCCTTACCGGCCACTTCCGCCTGCCCAACGGTCCCACCGCAGCCGCCGCACGGCGCGAAGCGCTGCGTGCCTGCCAGCGGCTGGAACAAGAAGCGGCGCGCCTGCGCAGCCAAGCCGCCAAGGAACGACAGGTCGCCAAGCAGGTGGACCTGAACCTGGCGTTACAGCGCCTGCAGGCTGACCTGAACGCGGCCCGTGCGCAGCTGTGAACGCACCGCGATGGCGGGGCTTCAGGGTTCACCTCTGCGGTGTTCTTTGGGGGGAACATCCACAATTCGTCACACAAAATTAGTGCCGTTATGGAACATTTTCTGCAACAATGCGGAGATTGTTCATGGGGAGACGGGGTATGTTGCTTGAATTTCGGGTTCGGAACTACCGTTCAATCCGCGACGAGCAGGCCCTCAACCTGATCGCCTCTGGCCACAAGGAACTGGCCGCGACGCACTTGGCGTCTACCGGGCTAAAGGCGGCGCCCCATGCTTTGCGCAGCGTGGTGGTCTACGGGCCCAACGCCAGCGGGAAGTCCAGCCTGCTGCGCGCGTTGGACTACATGCGCGCCGTGGTGGCCGATTCGGCCACTGTCATCCAGCCAGGCCAGACCTACAACGTGCAGCCCTTCAAGCTGGACCCGGCCACGGCCCAGCGGCCCACCGAGTTCGAGATCACCTTCCTGCTGTCGGGCGTGCGGCACCAGTACGCGTTCGCGATGACCCCGCAGCGAATCGTCAGCGAGTCGCTGCTGGTGTATCGCAGCAGTAAGCCCACCCAGCTTTTCAGCCGTCAGCATGTCGGTGGCGACGGGGACGACTACGAGTTCAGCGCCTACCTGACCGGCCCTCGCAAGCTGTGGCAGGAGAGCACGCGTCCCAACGCCCTGTTCTTGTCCATGGCCGCTCAGCTCAATAGCGAACAGCTCAGCCCAGTGTTCAATTGGATCGTCCGCAACATCACATTCCTGCCGGCCGGTGCCACCGTGTTGCCTGACTTCACCACGGCGCTGCTGGCGACGGAACAAGGGCGGGCCTCGATCCGCGATTTCCTGTCCGCCGCCGACATCTCCATCGCCGACGTTCAGGCAGTCCCCCGCAAGGGCATGCAGGCCCAATGGGTGATGAGCGCGAGTGGCCTACAAGCCAGCCAGGAGGAGCGTGAGTTCTTGATGCCCGTGTTCGAACATAGCACTCCCAAGGGATCCGCCAAGTTCGAGTTGCATGACGAGTCCGAAGGCACCCAGCGCCTGTACGGCCTGATCGCGCCAGTGCTGGATTGCCTGCGTAACGGCCGCGTGCTGGTGGTGGACGAACTGGACAGCAGCCTGCACACCCTGTTGGTGCGGCGGCTGATCACCCTATTCCAGAGCCCCGCGCTCAATCCGAACGGCGCTCAGCTGATCTTCAGCACCCACGACACTTCGTTGCTGGACCACACCCTGTTTCGGCGCGACCAGATCTGGTTCACTGAAAAGGATGCCGACCAGGCCACGCGTCTGTATCCACTGACCGACTTCAGCCCCCGCAAGCAAGAAGCCTGGGAGCGCGGCTACCTGACTGGCCGCTACGGCGCCGTGCCCTTCTTCAGCGATTGGCCTGCGCCAGCCAAGGCCGGGGTAAATTGACGCGATGGGGAAGGACAACCAGCCCAAACACCGGCAGGCCGCGCGCGACCTGAAGCGGCGCGCGGACGTGCGGCAAACCTACGAGCGGCTGCTGATCGTCTGCGAAGGCGAGAAGACCGAGCCCCAGTACCTGTGTGAGATTCAGCGTGCGTACCGGCTGGCGACAGCGCGTGTTCAGGTGCTTCACGGCCGTTTCGGGACTGCACCGCAGCAGGTGCTGGCGTACGCCCTGACCGTATTCAAGAAGGGGGACCGTGAGCGTGGCCTCCACCCCCGGGAGTTTGACCGGATCATCGTGGTCTTTGACCGCGACGAGCACCGGAGCTACCACGCAGCGCTTGCACAGGCTGATGCGCAGAGCGGCAAGCTTCGCAATGACAACGGGGTCGCGGTGCCGGTGGACGCTGTGGCCTCCGTGCCGTGCTTCGAGCTTTGGCTGCTGCTGCACTTTGAAGAGGTGCACGCGCCGCTGCAACGGCATGAGGTTCTGGAGCGCCTGACGGCATACTTGCCAAGCTACGACAAGGGCGGCGACGGCTACTGGACGGCTACGCAAGACCTATTGAACGCAGCCACCCAACGCGCCATTCGCTTGGCTCAGGCCACCACCGCCAGCGATGGCACCCAACCGTACACAGCGATGCACGAACTCGTTTCACGACTCGTGCACCTGAAAGACTGATTGCCTGCGCTTGCAGGGAGGAAACACATGAAGATGCAGAAGATCGAAGCGGCCGGCCCGGAGGCCCAATCCGCCAACCTGGTGGCCGACAACGTGGCGAAGCTCAAGGCCCTCTTCCCGGAACTGGTGACTGAGGGGCCGAATGGCCCGGCCGTCAACCTGGACGTGCTGAAGGCCCTGGTGGGCGACGCGACGTTAAGCGATGCCGAAGAGAAGTACGGCCTGAACTGGCACGGCAAGCGCACCGCGCGGCAACTGGCCTTGGCGCCCAGCACCGGCACGCTGCGCCCCTGCCCGGACGAGAGCGTGGACTGGGACACCACGAACAACTTGGTGATCGAGGGTGACAACCTCGAAGTACTGAAGCTGTTGCAAAAAAGTTACGCCAACAAGGTCAAGCTGATCTACATCGATCCTCCGTACAACACCGGGAAGGACTTCGTTTACCCAGACAACTTTCAGAACGGTATTCAAAACTACCTTGAGTTGACGGGGCAAGTCTCTGGAGGAAAGAAGATTAGCAGTAACACCGAGGCTAGTGGTCGTTTCCATACGGACTGGCTCAATATGATGCTACCCCGCCTGAGGCTCGCGCGAACATTGCTCAAGGACAACGGGGTGATGTTCATATCTATCGACGAGCGCGAATACGCAGCACTCCGCATGATGTGCGCCGAAATGTTCGGAGAAGAAAACTTGGTTGGGACCGTTGTTTGGAAGAACGCGACTGACAACAACCCAACCAATGTTGCGACTGAACACGAGTACCTTTTGGTTGTCGCAAAGAAGAAATCATCAATTGACAATGAATGGAAATCATCCATATCAGATGTAAAGGCCGTTCTTGTCAGGATTGGAGCAGAGTTAGGAGAAAAGTTTAAAGGCCAAGCCCTTCAGGATGCGTATGAAGTTTGGTTCCGTGAGCACAAGTCGGAGCTTTGGCCTCTTGATCGATACAGATTCATCGATGATGGTGGCGTTTACACTGGAAGCCAGAGTGTGCACAACCCTGGTCGTGAAGGATATCGGTACGACGTTCTGCATCCGGTGACCAAGCGACCGTGTAAGCAGCCATTGATGGGTTATCGATTCCCAAAGGAGACGATGGACGATCTCTTGGCGGCGGGCCGAATTCTTTTTGGTGAAGACGAGTCAAAGCTCATTGAGTTGAAGGTCTACGCATCAGAGTTTAAGGAAAAGCTGTCTAGCCTCCTGGAGATTGATGGGAGACTGGGGGCCTACGACCTAAAGGAGGACTTTCCGTCGGAGGGAAAGGTCTTTACGAACCCAAAGCCTGTACGGCTCTATGAAGCATTCTTGCCATTCATTCTCAAGAATGACGGGGACATGATTGTGGATTTTTTCGCCGGGTCCGGGGCGACGGCCAAGGCGGTTTGGCGACTGAACGCGAAGGATGCTGTCTGCCGGAAATTCTGCCTTGTTCAGTTGCCGCAGCCGTTGCTAGAAGGCGACAAGGAGCAAAAGCCAGCCATTGAATTATGTGATTCGCTAGGGCGCCCGAGGACAATTGCCGAGATCACAAAGGAGCGGCTTCGCCGTGTGCGAAAGAAGGTTAAAGAAGGGAATCCGCTCCTCAACGGTGACTTTGGCTTCCGCGTCTTTAAGTTGGCGAAATCGAACATTCGAGCCTGGGAGCCGAAATCTGGCGGCCTTGCTGAGTCCTTGTTCGAGCATCAAGAGCATCTCGTTGAAGGGCGAACTCAAGGCGACGTACTCTATGAGGTGCTCCTCAAACTCGGCCTAGATCTCTGCATTAAAATCGAGCAGCGCAAGATTGGCGGAAAGGATGTTTATTCGGTAGCTGGCGGTGTTCTGATTGCATGTCTTCACGCGTCGATTTCCTTGGCCGAAGTAGAAGCGCTTGCACAAGGAATCGTCACTTGGAAGAGGGAGCTTTCTCCGGCTGGAGAGGTGACGTGCATCTTCTGTGATAGTGTGTCAACGCCGAAGTAAATCTGACCCACCTTGCGCTTAATCGCCGAAGTAAAACTGACCCACCCGGGCGGCCTGTTCAGTGCTCCGCCTACCC
>LNFM01011707.1_pt1 | contig 11826 bp, 15 predicted proteins | sample 596031 | NCBI WGS metagenome assembly LNFM01 (sample SAMN04254537, study PRJNA301005) | activated carbon metagenome | isolation source: dual media filters at the Ann Arbor, Michigan drinking water treatment plant | place: USA: Ann Arbor | reverse complement strand
CCTTGGTGGCGGCCTGGATATCGAGCCACTGGCGGCCGGTGCGGTTCATGTAGAACACCGGCTGGCCGGTCTTGAGCGACGGCACCTTGTGGGTCGCCTTGATCATGTGCTTGATCAGGTCGGTCGGACTGCCGCCGGCGAGGTCGCCGACATCGATGTTGGCGATGCGGACGGCGTACCGCCAGTCGCGCACGGTGAGTCCCGCATCCCACTTGTAGTGCGTGCGATAGCCCTGGTAGCGGTTGCCGTTGGCGTCGGTCAGCGTCTGCTCGCCGAGGTCCCGCATCTGCAACCCGGCCTTGCTGCCCTTGGGGAAGATGCCGTGCACGGTGAGGTCGCCCCATACCACCAGCCAGATCGAGGTGTTGTCGGCGCCGGTGCCGCCGGCATCGATGATGTTCTGCGAGATCGCCGCCGAACCGCTCACCGTATTGAAGCGCGGCGCCAATCCCATGAACTTCTCGGGCGTGGCATCGGTGTTGCCGTAGAAGAGCGTCTGCGCCAGCTGCTGGGAGAGCCCTTCCAGGAACGCCTTGTCCTCCGAGAGCCGGAACTCCGAGGTATTGCCGTTGAGGTCGGCCAGCGCCTTGTCGATTTCGCTATAGGTCTCGAGCATGCCGCAGGAGTCGGTGACCTGGCTGGTCGTGCTCTTGGTCGGCTGGACGCCGTAGTTGAGCTGGCGCCAGGTGCCCTGCGGCAGGCCTGTGCGCACGGACGTGCGGTGGCCCGTCGGCAGGTTGCCTTCGACCCAGCGCATGTCGTCCAGGATCTCGTTGGTCTGCGACAGAAGCTCGACGATCACCGAGATCCTGCCGTCGTTGTAGCGCTTGGCCCAGTCCGTGTAGGTCAGCGCCGTGTTGCCGATGGCGGCCATTCACATCACTCCTATTTGTCGTTGGTGTTGGGGTAGAGCGTCTCGGCGGCCGAGAGCCGGCCGGCGCTCGAGCGCGCGCCGACCCATGAATCCTCCGAGACCGCCTGTCCGACGCGGACGAAGAAGCGGAAGAGCTGCGGGCTGTTGGACACCCCGAGCTCGTCCAGGGTTCGCCTGAGCTCGGGCGTGCCGAAGCGGTTGAGCGCCTTCTGGGCCGCGGCGCGGGCGGACTCGAACCGCCTCCCGCCCAGCTCCGGATCGCTCTTCACTTCGGCGACCCAGGCCTTCTGGCGGCTCTCGGCCGCCGAGATCTGGCGCTGGACCAGCTCATTCATCTTGCCGGCATAGAGATCGACCAGCTTCTGTGCCTGCGGCTGGCTCAGCCTCGCCTCGGCAAACAGCTGATGCGCTTCTTCCAGCGCCGCCGTGTCGACTTCCACGCCTTGCGGCAGCTCGAATGGCTCGTAGGTGACGGGCGCCTGCTCTTCGGCAGGCGGCGCCTCGGGTTCGGCCGTTTCCACTGCTTCCGCTTCAGGTCCCCGATAGATCAATGCCGCGGCGTCGGACGCGGCTTGCTCTTCGGGGCTGGGCGGAACGACGTCGTTCCCCGCGCCTTGTGATGTTTGCTCCGGCGCGATCAGGGACTCGGTCATGCTTCAGATCTCCTTCTGTGATTCGCCCGCCATGCGGGCATGAAGTTCGGGGCAGAGGCGCACGATGTCGGCCAGCACCTGGAGGCCGACGTTGCGTTCGCCTTCGCGGAAGAAGGTGGCGCTGGTGCCCGTGAAACTCGTTTCGTAGAGGTGGCAGCTCTGCAGCAGCCGCCACACGAAGCGCCTGCCCTCGCGCTGGTTCATCAGCCAGACCAGGTCGGCGTCGGCGCGCTCGTTCTGCAGGCGGCGGCGCTTCTGGCGTTCGGACACGTGGCTGCGATCGCCAGCGTCATAGCCGGCGGACCAATTGGCTTCTGAAATGAAAAACCCGGCCGGTCCTTTCAGACCACCGGGTGTTTCGACGCAGCGGGCGTGTGTTGGCTGTCTGTTGGTTAGACGCGTCGGATCGTTAGGTTGCTTTGTGCGTCCTTATCTATCTGTACTCTCCCCGCGCGGCCACCGAGCGACCGTACGCGATTACGCAAGAAAGCTACCACGTTGATGCCGCCGCTACGCCTTACCGAGGCAACGCGAAGGAGATCTTCCTGCTGCCCGATCGCCTGCTCACCAACGTCTTGGCAGAACGACCAATCGTTGCTCAGCAGTTGAGGGTAGGCGCGGGTTTGGGCTGAAATGTCGCGTCCAACTCCACTGATCGACCAACGAGTGAACTCAAGGAAAACGGGGGTATTGATGTCGGTAAGGCTCTTCACCTTTCCATGCAGAACCTCTTGCATCGAGGTTTGCTCATCTTCTGCAACGTAGAATCCCGGAAATGCCTTTTTGTTGTATCTGCCATCCAAGAAGGAGGAGCCGTGTCGGCGAAAGCGTCGGTCAGCAATGGAGCCGTAAGGGTCGTCAATCACACCAAGATCAGCCGACACCTCCCCGAGCTCTGCATCAGAAGAGGTGAGGGCCCTAAGGCTTTCATCAAGATGTGCCACCGCATCCAACCGCACAAGCGCTTCGCCGGGGCTGTGCTGAGGCGCTAAACTTAAATCCATCATTCGGTTTGAACATCATCCACGATTCCCTGAAGGTAGTCGTGAACGAGATAGATATCGCGCATGGAGCCGCTAGATATCAATGCGATAGGGCTAGCTCCCAATTCGTCTATTGATCGATGCAGCCATTGACTTGCGGCTTCAGTATTGTCGCCGAACAAGCCAGACAACATCGAGTGCACGCCAAGCAACGTTTTCACTCGGTCTTTTCGATCGGTCGTTAGTTCGAATCTTAACCGCCCCGCGAGCACATCATCCCAAGACGTACTCATTGAGTATCCCAACACTGCTGAAACTTGAGGTCCAGAGAGCCGCCACTGCTTCGCAAGTCTATCGAGCACCTTGGCCGTAGCCGGAACCCGATAAGTAAACGTCCCAGCATGAACCTGTGACGTGGCGGACGTGGTCTCAGCGTGCACGTCTCGAACGCTCCCCACCGCAAAATCAGCTATATTGGTCACGTAGTTGTATGGCTTAAGCGTTGGTGAGAACACGCGCTCGACAGCGGCACGACCAATCTGATCGGTTGCACGGATTCGCTGAATGCCACTTGGCCTCGCCCCGCCAATTACTTCAAGTACGGAAGGGCCACTGCGCGCTGACATAGGCGCCCTGATCAGCACAGCACTTTGCGTTCCGCTTCGCTCACGCTGTCGATCCTGCAGGAGATTGTCATTCGCATTAAGCATTTTGCCGCTCTGCATCGGACACTAGTGGAATCTCAAAGTGTTGAAACCAGCGCATAATCAGGCCTTCAGTCAGCAACGCCAACTTATCGGTTTGAAAGAATTCGCTACTTGGCTCCACGTCAACGGCGACCCGAAAGAAGAATGATGATCCGGGCACCACAGATAAATCCAGTAGACAATCGGCCGAATATCCGGCGCCGGAGTTTTTAATCTGCGCACGTGCCGGGTAGCTAATCGTCTCGCCGTCCAATAGTTTAAGTGGCTCCGTTGGTCGAGCTCGTCGGATTATGTCCACGGGACCTATTGGATCAGTACCGGCAGTAACGCCAAGCCATCCAACTACTGAGACACTGGTCGACCCGAATGAAAGATCGGGGAACGCTTCTCGGATTGCAGCTTCTAGTAACCCTGTTGCCTTTACGATTACTTGAAGATCCGCTGCCGTCTTTATCCCTCGAGCTTCAATGTTGAACTTCGGAGGTGAAATCTCAAACCTTAGGTTTCCAGCAAATAGGCTCCCTCTAATGCCAACATCTGCCATCGAGCTTCCAGGCAAACCCTGAATGTCGGACAGCGCTAGGACAAAACTTGGAGACACGGCCTTGTAGATCGACGCAATGAGCCGAACCGCGTCACGTCCTGCCTCGAAACAAGGCGGCGCTATGGCTCGATTCAGCGATAATTCTATCGATGTGGCTTGATAAGTCATTTTCTAGGGCTTTGGTTCGATATGTAAGGCTACCTGATCAAACTCTATCCCCAAACGAGAACTTTTCTCGCTTTCCTGGCCCTACTCTGATCGGCCTAGAAGTAACGGCACTCTTGAGCGCCGCCGATGTTAGCGCACTTTTGGTTAGGCTGCGGGGACGTGATTACCCGTCACAACCGGCGCCATAGTCGGTCGTGTGTTGTCCCGAAACGAACTGCTAGCCGATTCTTTCCGATCGTCGGTCAGGACTAGTCGACGATTGCACTACCGCCATCGTAGGCTTTTTCCTAGCCTATTCCTGCTGAACCTGCAATTTTCATTTTGTGGATAAGTTCAATTTTTGGTTTGGCCTTAGCGCAAGAGCAACAATGCTCTTTCCAATAATGCGCCGAGATTCGGCGCCAAATTTGTAAGCACACCGCCAAGCACTGAGCCCAGTGCATTTTCGGTGATCGATTTCAAAGCCTCGAACAACACGGCTTTGCGAGGCTTGGGGGCAGCAAGTTGTGCCTCCGCCGTCTCAATGTCAGCGCGCAGCTGCTCAATTTCCTCGGTGTGCTCATTAACCGTCTTGATGACATTTCCGAGCAACTGGAGCGATTCTCGCACCGCAGCTACCGCTTCAGCGGACGCTACCGCTTCCTGTGAGGATCGAGAGCCTGCTACTTGAATAATGGAATTCGTGATTGAGCCGGTAATCTGCACCGCTTGAGGAGCCTCAGGTGCCGATCCTGGCGTGACGGCGTCAGCACTCTTCTCTTCTACTAAGTCAATTCCATTGGTGGTGATCACAATATTGCCGCCCATCGATTGATGGGCGATCCATCCTCGATCAACTGCATAGTCTGTGATCGCGCTGCTATCTTCCCGCGAGTAGCCCAAGACCTCGCCTACCTGCCACATCACCACGCTGCGATTTCGGTTGGCTCCCACGCGCTTGTAGACTTCTCCCACGAAGGCTTCCGCGCGTTGTCGAGTAGTGGCCATCGAATTCTCCGAGGTCGAGGTAGTAGGCGCGCCATCACCAACAACGCTGCGCCCTCCAATGAAGCCGATCTCAAAATCACGTAGCGCACCATCTAGACGCTGCTCGAAATCGGCACGATACTGATGAAGGATTTGTTGGTGTTCGTTTGACATACCCATAGGCGGAATCTGGCCTAGCAGGGTACTACCGACATTGACCAGATGGGGTTTCGCCCATTCGATTATCTTCGTTGGGTTGCCACGCGTACGCTCGAGAAAGTCACGAAGGAATTGCACGGCTTGAGCCAGCGCTTCCTCGTGTATGCCCCTAACGGTATTCGCGGCTGCAGCAAGAAATGCCCCACTCTTCAACCTGCCTTTGCTGGAGAACTCGTGAGTGAGTGCGGTCACTTGCTCTTGGGCACTACGACGGGACGAATGGAGAATCGCTGATAAATTGCGATCCAGGTCACTCTTTTGCGGTGTCTCGAACATCAGCAGGCCATGCGAGAGTAAATTAACACAGATGCCTTCTTGCAGGAATTGAACAAACTTCATTGATCTGACCGGATGCCGTTCCGGCTACAATGCTCCAAAGGCAGGTCTGATAAGGTGGGCCTCCTTATGTTGCGCCGCTAGGCTAGTAGTGACCTGACAATTCCCAACGTCGGATCGACATTGCCCGACGCCGTCTCGTAGTAGCGGGCCTGCACCTGCCGATTGGCGCCTCTGACTCGGTTCTCCCAGGCGTCGCGCATCGACTGGTAGCGGAGAGAAAGCGCGTCCTCCTCCCCCGCCGCTGCGATGTCGCCCAGCACGTCGATCGGCGAGCCCAGGAGATCAGTGCCCTGTGCGGCCAGCCGCGCCAGTAGCTGGCCGGAGCGCTGTGCCGCCTTCTGCCGGGCTTTCTGGGCTTCGCCCTCCCCGGCCCGTTCGGCCTCTTTGGCCCTCAACTCCTCGACCGCTGCGGCATTGCGCTGTTGGGCGGCCATAAAGTCGTAGTCGTTACGCTGACCCTGCGCGCGTTGAAGCTGTTGGGTGACACCGACAACTTGTTGGGCAACGCCCATCGCGGTCGACAGAAGCGCCGTACCGCCCGTGATCATGGATACGGGATCACACATTGCACTACCTCTTGCTGGATGTCGGAGATCAAAGTGCAGCTCACTGCGGTTGCAGAGTGTTGATCTCTGCGCCCTGGTAGAAGATGCTATGACAAGTTCTCGTTGATGCTGTGCGAGCAGGAGGCGACATTGAGCTATTTCGACCCGTTTCATCCTCCTTCGCCGAGTAGGTTTGAGCATTTCAAGGACAGGGTTTCGGGCATCTTCGACTACTTGATTTCGCGGAAAGAGTGGCTCGAGCGGATTGGCATACTGTCGGTCATGCTCGCGGTAGGACAGTACATCTTTACTTATGGCGATCGGATCGCTGAGCGACAGGTGAAGGATTGGGACATCATTCGCCAAGTCCAGCTCGCTCATGTAACCAAGGACGGAGACGCCTGGAGAGGAAACCTCGGTGTTATCGGCGCGATGCAACGGCTGACGCAGGACTGCACGAATTATCTCCTACCAACGTATGATTGCGAGTCGTTCGCCTCGTTGAGAATTGAGGAGACGGAACTGGGTGGCATCAACCTCAAAGGCGCCGTGTTGGCGCGGGGAAATCTTCGTTGCTCCAATCTTTCTGGGGCACAACTTCAGGGAGCCGACTTCACCGGCACCTACCTAGGCGGCACATCGCTGAAAGGAGCCAATCTTTCTGGCACCAAATTTCAGACAAAGCGATTTGGCAAGGAGCACCCCAACCCATTCTATTTTGCGAATCTTTCGGACGTGATCCTAAGTGACAAGACGGAAGTCGATCCGAAGTGGCTCAAGTGCGGATGCGTCGACGCTGGAAAATCACTTATTGCGTCACCCAAATATGCAACTGCTATCAAGGAGATCAGAGAGTGCCCAAATGTTGCAAACATTTGTGGTGACGTGATGGGAAACAGCGACATGGTTGATCCAGACAACCAAGACGGCCCGGTCATTAAGCGTCCGCGATATATGGCGAGGATCCATCAGCTGCCCGACTACTGCGGCGATGGGGATGCATGGTGACTTGGCAAACCAGCGGCAGTTTGCATCGCCGCCATCGGGCTCACATACTCCGGCTGCAATCTCAGCCCATCCAGCATCGGTGACGGCGGCGGCGGAATCTCCCCTGCCCGTGACATGATCTGGAACACCCGGCCGATCAGCGGCTCGAGCAGGTCGTCGTGCAGGCGCTCCAGCACCGGCCCCAGCATCACCAGCTTCTCCTCGCGGCGTTCGGCGATCTCGGTGGCACTCCTCACGTCGTCGAGCTGGCTCATCATCAGGAACAGGTCGGCATAGAAGGCCGCGCGCACCGCCTGCTGGCGGCGCTCGATGGCGGCGCTCATCTGGTCGAGCGGCAAGTTGAACTGATAGGCGGAGCGGTAGCCGACGCCGGTGGGGTCGGCCACATAGGTGACCCCGCCCGCCCTGCCGTTGGGCGCGTCGCCGCGCAGGCTGGGCGGCGCCACCATCGGCGGGTTGACCATCTTGTCGAGCGCCTGGGCGAAGCGGAGCTGCATCCGGTGCAGGCTCCTGGCGTCCGGCAACGCATCCATGCCGGGCGAGCGGCCATAGACGTCGTTGCCCATCAGGTGCCAGCGGGGACAGAGCGCCGGGAACTCCTCGAACCCGCCGACATCGAGCACCGCGTCGCCCGCGCCGCTCTTCTCGAACCAGACGGAGCGGAAGGGCATGTTGTGGTTGCCAAATTTGCCGGTCTCCCGCCCCTCATTGGGCTCGATGGCGTGGATCACCTCGACCTCGCGGTCCCACTCGCCGCGATCGTAGCGCTCGCGCACTTGGCTCGAGACGGCATCGCGGCCGAAGCGCTCGACGAGCTGGAACGTCGTCATGGCGAGTGCGCGGTAGAGCGTGTTGACGCTGAGCCGTTCCGACGCCGCCAGCCAGTATTCGCCCGCGGTCAGCGGATAGGCGCGCACGATTTCCTTCGCATCCTCCGTCACCACCACGGCGGCGGTGCCGAACACGCCCAGCTCCTCGTAGGCGACGGCGAGCGCGTTGTAGAGATTGGAGCGCGCGAAGACGCGGAACATGCGCGCCGCCACGTCGTCGAGCCACAGCCGCACCTCGGGCAGGCCTGAGAGCTGCGGGCTGCCGATGCCGAGGCGGAACCACGGCCGCGCCGGCGAGGTGATGCCGGCCATCAGGCCCGAGGCCAGGGTGCGCGCGGCCAACATGGCCGTGGTGTCGAGCAGCCCGCCGTTCAGCTTGCCGCCGCGGTCGGCGCGATGGACGGGCCCGAGGAACGAGCCGCGGCGCGGCAGGATGTGATTGGAAAGCTCGCGCCAGTGCGCGAACCAGCTCTGGCGCTCGCGGTCGAGCGCACCCAGGCGCCGCTCGCAGTGGCGGCGCAGGTCGGGAGCCTGCATGTGGTGTCCTTCGGAATGGCGTGCTGGCGATCTGCCTGCACTCTGGAAAAAAGAATTCCGCGCCTGCCGTGCTGCACGGCGCCGAAAGCGCGTGACGATCAACCGCCGACGACGTTACGACTCGCGCACGACAGGAGACCGGCCAAGCAGGTGGGATTGCCTGGCCAACGACGAGACGTGTCATGCGTAAAGACAAGTTTGTGTTGCCGCTGCCGTTCGCGACGTTCGGCGATGTCGCCGCGGCTGGCCTCGAAATCAGTGTGACGTGCCGGTGTCGCCGTGAACTCCTGATCGACGCGGCGCACGAGTCGATCCGGGACCGCCCCCTGTGCGACGCGCGGTTTCGATGCACGACCGTGCAGCCGCACGGCCAGAAGTGCGCGGCATCGTCCTGGATCTCCATCGATCACGCCGGAAGCTGGGCAGAACAGATCGCCCGCAGGCCAAACCAGGTGCCCCGGTTCTGACATGCGCCGACGGCCCCTCAATCCCAAGCCGGTTCTCTTTACGCGCCTGCCGCATCAGCGGTGGCCTGACCATCAGAGCTTCGCCGACATCGCACGACGGGGAGAACGATGCATTTTCCATTGCAGCTGCCGGTCCGGCATCACCATCAGGGCCGACTTCAGCAAGCTGCCGTGGCGGCGCTACCATAACTATCCGTCGTCGACCCTGTTCGCCTGCCCAAGCTGCGGAGCGAGCGTGCGAATGAGCCTGCTCGGTGGACCCGGAATGCCCGGCGACCGCGCCAACGACCAGGGGAGGTACGGCCAATGAGCCGCGCCTGGCGCTACTGGCCGTTCGACCCGCCGCACCCGCGCGCGTGGCAGTCGATCGAATGGGTGATCGGCGACGAGGAAGGCCCGTCGGTCGACCGCCCTACCCGCGAAAATTCCGTTGTCGTGCTTGAGCGCGAGAAAGCCGGTCGGTGGAATTGCACCGGCGTGTGGTGGCGGCCCGCCCGTCAGACCGGATCGTTATCCTCGATATCACGCCGGAAGCCGGGTTCGATATCGTAGCTCCCCTCAGGGCTTGCGGGGTCTGGGCTTCTTCGGCTCCGGCGCTGCCTGCCAATTCACGCCTTCCATGGTCTTCAGCACGGCCTTGGCCGCCGTCGGCGTTGCGCCATCCTCGCCCAGCCATGTCGACCACGCGTCGTCCTCCAGGATCGCCGGCATGCGCGGGTCGTCCTCCTGCGACTTCAGCGTGCGGCGTATCAGTTCGTTGGCCTGCACCGTCGCCATGACGCAGGCCAGCATCGGGGCCGGCAGATCGGCAATCTCGAACCGCCGCCACACGAAGGCGAAGCCGCGCGGCTGGCCGTCCTGCGGATCGATCGTCCATTGCCGCGTTTCCGTCTTGCCGGACGGTTTGGTGACCTCCTCGCCTTCGTTGAAGGTGCGGAAGACGACGATGCCGCGCTGACCGGCGTGGAAAGGCGTGCGGAACGGCTCCTTCGAGTCGACGGTTTCCGATCGCGCGTGGATCGGTCGGGGCCGCCGCCAGTCTCTCGGGTCGGGAAAGCCCCAGCGCATCCTGACCACGCGGCGCTCCCGCTTCTCGGCATCCCACACGATGACCGGCAACATGCCGTTGACGCGATGGGTGTCGATCCTGTCATTGCTGCCCTCGCCACCGCCCGGGCCTTCGCCCCCGCCGCCGCTCTCCGTCAGCGGCTGCGAGAACTCGACGACTTCACTCCAGGACGACATGGACGTGAATTTTCCGCACATGGTGCGACGGTAGCATTGGCGCCGCCGCGCGCACCATCGTCATTGCCCCAACAGCGTTTTCAATGCTGTCGTCAGGGGCGCAGGGGCGCTGCCAAGCCCCAATCCAGATGTCGCAATGGTGCTGCGATACCCCTGCAGCCCCGCCGCTCTACGGCGCGCATCTTCGCGCGCGGCCTTCACCGCGGGATCGGCCTGTGTCGGGGTGACAGGCGGGGCGGGAGGCGACGGCGGGGCGGGCGGCATCGGCGGCGGGGCGGGCATGGCCGGCATCGAGAAGAAGCACATGATTGTCTCCTGTTGTTGCCAAAGTGCAGATTCAAGGCGCGCCAAGACGCACCGCTCGACTGACATGCCGGCAGCTTGCAAATCGTCCAGTGGATGTTCAGCTAGCGCTTTTTCTTCGTTGCCTTCTTGGCGCGGGCAGGCTTCGGCAGCGTTGATGCACCCTCGACGATGATGCCGTGTATGACGACCTCACCCCAGTTCGCTGCGACGAGCCGCCGGGTCCGTATGTGAATACCCGTTGCTCCAACATCGATGATCTTGACCACCCAGTAGTCGTGAAAATGTCCCGAATCCGGTTGGCGCACCTGCAAGGTGATGACTGCTTCGTGCGGTTTGCGAAGTTTCGGGATTGTCAGTTCATGGCTGGGATCGTCGAAAGGGTAGTTGATCCGCCAAGTACATGCGTGAATCGTACCCTGGCCTCGGACATTGATAGTGTGCGTGGTACTAGCTGCAGTTGCCATTGCTTTGCCCCCCATCTGCGAGTGTCTCGCGCCTGCAAGTCCATCAGAAATTGCAATCGGCATCAAGTTGAGCAGAAGTACTACCTGCTACCTCTCGCTGCAGTCTCCGTATCAGTAGTCGTCGTCGAACTCGGCAGCGAGGATATTGTTCGTAAACGGTCAACACGCTAGGATTGCGCAACGCGTTCGTTGGCATCCAGTCAGATTTCCACTGCTGCCATTGGGGAAGGGCTCCATGAAACGTCGTGTACTTCTAGGTTCGGCGATAGCCGCGTCAGGTGCGCTGGTTACAGGGGGAAACAGCTACGCCAATACCCCCGGCACCCTCCTCGTCTATGTGGGGGGCTGGGATTGCGGGCCCTGCATCACCTGGAAAAACAAGAAGAAGGCGGACTTCCTAGCCTCGCCTCTCGCCAAGAAGTTGCGATATGTGGAAGTCGAATCCCCAAAGCTGCGGGAAGCCTATCAGGTAAGCTACTGGCCGGCAGACATCAGGTTCGTGCGCGATCAGTTACCTGAAAAGCAGCGGTTCGGCACTCCGCGCTTTCTGATCGTGCAAGACGGAAAGCTCCTTGCTAGCGAATGGGGGAGTGGCGAGTGGGACAGGACATTGACCACTCTTCAAGCTCTCTTGAAAGATTAGCTCACACTCGCAACGGCCGTGAGAAGGAACCGGGAGCGCACGCTCGCTTTGCGCATGGGTGCAAGGAGTCGCATGAAGTGAGCGCGGATGGAGGCGCGCGCTCCCGGTAGCTCGGTGATTTCGTGTGAAGCGTCCCCCTCACCTAACCTCTCCCCCAAGGGGGAGAGGAACATGAGGCAGGATCAACAATCGGACTCCTCTCCCCCGCTAGGGGGAGAGGCGGGGTGAGGGGGAATCAGGTGGTGTCGCCGTACCAGTAGTCGTCGTCGAATTCGGCATCGAGGTCGTAGTCGGTTTCGTAGAAGTTCTGGCCGCGCGTCAGGTCCCA
>LNFM01011705.1_pt1 | contig 11826 bp, 10 predicted proteins | sample 596031 | NCBI WGS metagenome assembly LNFM01 (sample SAMN04254537, study PRJNA301005) | activated carbon metagenome | isolation source: dual media filters at the Ann Arbor, Michigan drinking water treatment plant | place: USA: Ann Arbor | reverse complement strand
CCTCTTCTTAAGGTTTGTTATCCTGTGTTTTTGCCCGTTGTCAAAGCATTGGAAACAAATAACCAAGGCAATCGATTGCTCGTCGCCGTGCAAAGAGTGGCGAAAATCGGGCAGTCCGATAAATGCTTCATTGACTGTTCAGCGCGCAGCGTCATTGGAGAAAGCAATGACGACGCGTGAAACAACGGCTTTGCTGCCGCTTGATGATATTGGCCTTGATCTCTCTTTAGGGGACAGGGCGATGGTGACCGCTTATGGTGCGATGCAGTGGCCATGGTTGCTACGCAGCCTGCATGGCGGGCGCAAGGCTGACAAAGCGGCGCTGCTCCAACATCTCGGTCTACCGCTCGATGCTTTGCCTAATCTTGGTAGCTGGAAGGCCGATACCAATTTCCTGTGGCACATCGTTCACGCGATTGAAGAGTTGCGACCGGCGCATGTGGTCGAGCTCGGCTGCGGAGCATCTAGTTTCATCATTGGGCGTGCGTTGCAATTGAATGGCGGCGGCCATTGCATCAGTTACGACCAGCACGCTCAGTTCGCGGCGATTACACAGGAGTGGATAGTCGAGAACGGCATCCCTGCGGACATTCGCCACGCGCCGCTCGGCCCGCCGCCGTCGGGCTGGCCAGGGCATTGGTATCAGTTAAGCGACGTGCCAGCGCAGATCGACCTGTTGATTGTCGATGGCCCGCCATGGGCGATCCATCCGCATGTGCGTGGTAGTGCAGCCAGCCTGTTTCCGAATCTTCGCCCCGGTGGCCGTGTGCTGCTCGACGATGCCGCACGGTTAGGCGAACGAGTGGTTGCTCGCCGCTGGCGCAAGGAACATCACAACATGCGCTTCGTCCTTGATAGCAAAGGTGCCAAAGGCACGTTGTTGGGACAAAAACTGGTCAGCTAGAGCTTGGTTGTCCGCTCGTCGGTCACCATATCCTCGGCCAGATCAAGCCCGGCCTTGCCTCCGGCAATAGTATGAGCCGGAGCATGAGGTGGCTCGATAAATTCTGGCTCTTCTACCTCCAACATGCCCTCCCATTTTGTGATGACCGACGTTGCAACAGCATTGCCGACGACATTGGTCGCGGTGCGGCCCATGTCGAGGAACTGGTCGATGGCAAGAATGAGCGCGACGCCTTCGACCGGCAAATCGAACATCGCGAGCGTACCCGTTATCACCACCAGCGACGCGCGCGGAACCGCAGCCACGCCCTTCGAGGAAATCATCAACGTCAGCAGGATCAGGATCTGAGTCGCAATCGGCAGGTCGATGCCATAGGCTTGCGCGATGAAGATCGTCGCAAAGCTCATATACATCATCGAACCGTCAAGGTTGAAGCTGTAGCCCAAAGGCAGCATGAAGCCCGAAATCCGGCGCGGTACGCCGAAGCGGTCGAGCTGCTCGAAAAGCTTGGGCAAAGCGGCTTCCGACGAAGCGGTCGAAAACGCAATCAGCATCGGCTCGCGGATGTAGCGGATCAACGTGAATATCCGCCGGCCTAGGAAAATCGCGCCAATCGAAAGCAGGATCGTCCACAAGATCGCCAGCGATGCATAGAATTCGAGGACCAACTCGAGGTACGTACCGAGAATCGCGAGCCCGCTCTTGGAGACCACAGCCGCCAGCGCGCCGAACACCGCTATCGGCGCATAACGCATGACATAATGCGTTATCTGAAGCATCATTTCGGCCAACGCATCGGCGCCGCGTACCAATGGCGCACCCTTTTCGCCGAGGGCCGACAAGGCCACACCGGCAAACAACGCAAACACCAATATCTGCAATATGTTGTTGGTCGCCATCGCCTCAAGCGCGTTCTTGGGGAAAATCGACAGGATGAACTCCCAGAAATCGAGCTTCTTGACCTCGCCGATGGTCGCGGCGGCGTTGGCAATACTATCGACTGGCGCGCCAACACCGGGTTGGAAGATATTGACCATCAACAGGCCAAGACCAATCGATATGAAGCTGGCGATGATGAACCAGGTGATCGCGCGAAAGCCGATGCGTCCGAGCGCGGTACTGTCGCCCATGTGCGCGATACCGACAACAATCGTCGACAGGATCAGCGGTGCGACGAGAAGCTTGATGAGATTGAGGAAAATATCGGACAGCAATTTGAAGGTCTTGGTCAGATATTCGAACCAGACATTATCGGCGGCAATTCCGACATGGACACCGTAACCAACCAACACGCCCAATATCATCCCGATCAATATGTAGACCGTCAGCCGCTTATCCATAATTGTCCCTCTTGCTCTTTAGGCGTTCGGGCCACGCTACACAGGCGGCATAATCCTCGCAACAAGTTACGGTCGTTACTTGTGTCGCACGGCGAAGGGCGGCATAAGCGTTGAAATAAAATTACAATGGTTCTCACCGTATAAAGACGGTGAAACCGGATCGTCGTGGGTTCAGGAGAAATATTCATGGCTGCCGCCAAAGCGTCAAAACCTTCCGTCAAAATCGATAGTGCCTTGATGAAGGCGATGGCTTCAGCCTTCTCCGAAAGTGCGCTGCCGGGCGAAAATGAAGGTTTTGATTCAAAGGCGTGCGAGGAGGCCGCACGTTTCACGCTTGAACTGGCGCACAGCCGCAAGTCGGGCAATCCTGCGGTCGCGCTTGATACATTTGCTGATGCGCAAGGGCGTCTGGCGATGCGGATCGCGATGAACAATGACGATATGCCGTTTCTCGTCGATTCGATCTCGGCGACGCTTGCGGCCAAGGGCGTCAACGTCAAACGGCTGATCCATCCGGTCCTGAGCACGTTGCGCGATGAGGACGGCCTATTGAAATCCGTCAGCCGCAAACGTGACACCGCCGACCGGCGCGAATCGTTCATCTATCTCGAAACCGACCGCATCGATGCCAAAGAACGCCGCATGTTGGAGGATGACCTGCTCGCAGTGTTGCGCGATGTACGCGGCGCGGTGACCGATTGGCGCAAGATGCTCGCCGCAATGTCCGACGACGCCGTCAGCCTGCCCGACGGCGAAGGTGCCGCATTGGTGCGGTGGTTCCTCGATAATAATATGACGGTGCTTGGCCATGAGGTGCTGTCGCGCGATGGTGAGCGTTCGCAGCGGCTCGGCCTGTCGCGAGTCAGTGATTTGCCCTTGTTGTCTGAACAGAGCGTTGGTCTCGCGGTCAAATGGTTCGAAGAAGGCGAACGTTCGCCGTTGGTGCTCAAGGCCAACCGCATTTCAAGCGTCCACCGCCATGTGCAGCTAGATCTTGTGGTTGTTCCGCAGCGTGAGGGCAGCAACATCACCGGGCTATCGATCACCGCCGGGCTTTGGACCAGCGCCGCGCTGGCCACTGCACCTGACCGTATTCCGGTTTTGCGCACCTATCTCGCCAGCTTGATGGACCGTTTCGGTTTCGATGCATCGGGCCATGCGGGCAAGGCGATGACCCATGCGCTTACCTCGCTGCCCCATGATTTATTAGTGTCGTTGAAGCTTGATGATCTCGAGCGTGTGACGTTGACGATGATGTCGCTGATCGACCGCCCGCGACCCAAGTTGGTTGCCGTGCGCTCGCCGCTGGGCCGGCATTTGTATATCTTTGTTTGGCTGCCGCGCGACGACGTGTCGACCGGAATGCGCAAGCAAATTGAAAATATGCTTCTCGCATTCACCGGCGGCGCCCTGCTTGGCTGGACCATCGGGCTTGAAGATGGCGGCATCGCCTTGTTGCGTTACACGCTCGATCTGCCCGACCGTGATCAGGCGGTTGATGAGGCAGCGCTCGACGCCAAGCTGGAACTGATGGTCCGCGGGTGGGAGCCTGCGGTCGAAGCGGCACTCGTCCGGCTGACCGACGAGAAGCGCGCGGCGGCGATGATCGTTCGTTATGCGGCGGGCTTCCCGCTCAATTACCGCAATCATTATTCGACCGACGAAGCCGCGCGCGACATGGTTGGCCTGCTCAGCATGGAGCGCGACCATAGCTGCATCACACGGCTGTCGGCCGGCGGCGATCATTTGCGGTTGAAGGTGTACAGCGAGGGCGGTGCGATGCCGCTCAGCGATATCGTTCCGGCGCTCGAAAATTTCGGCTTTGTCGTGCTGGAAGAATCGCCAACCAAGCTTGGCGACGGCAACTATATTCACGACTTCCGGCTGGCGTTACGCACTGGCGAGGTCGCGACCGTGATGGCGCGCGCGGCCGTGCTTGAAGGCGCGCTTAGTCAGGTGCTGGACGGCGATGCCGAAAATGACGTGTTCAACCAGCTGGTGACGATTGCCGGGCTTGAGCCGCAAGCCGTCATCTGGTTGCGCGCATGGTACCGCTATTTGCGTCAGACCGGCGTCAATTACGGGATGCCAAGCGTCGTTGCCGCGCTTGCCAAGAATGTCGGCGTCACACAGTCGTTGATTACGCTGTTTGCAGCCTCGCACGACCCCGCCCATAAAGGTGACCGCATCAAGGAATCCGCTAGGCACAGCAAGGCCATCGAAGACGGCCTGTCTGCGGTCGCTGCCATCGACGAAGACCGGATCCTACGGCGTTATCTGGGGGTCATTCGCGCGACGTTGCGGACCAATGCCTTCGCGCCGGCTGCGGCAGAAGCGCTCGCGTTCAAGATGGACAGTGCGCTGGTCCCCGGGCTTCCGGCGCCGTTGCCGTGGCGCGAGATCTTCGTTTACTCACCGCGCGTCGAGGGCATCCATTTGCGCGCCGGCCCAGTTGCCCGCGGCGGACTTCGGTGGTCCGACCGGCGCGACGATTTCCGTACCGAAGTACTCGGACTAATGAAGGCGCAACGCGTGAAGAACGCGGTGATCGTGCCAACCGGGGCAAAGGGCGGCTTTTATCCCAAACGCCTGCCAGACATGCGAGTCGACCGCGATGCGTGGTTTGCCGAAGGCACCGAAAGCTACAAGATTTTCATCCGAACATTGCTCTCGGTCACCGACAATATCGTCAATGACAAGGTCGTTCATCCGGCAGACGTCGTGATCCATGACGGCGACGACCCCTATTTCGTGGTTGCCGCCGACAAGGGCACTGCGACATTTTCCGACACCGCCAACGCAATCGCGCTCGAACGCGGCTTCTGGCTGGGTGATGCCTTCGCCAGCGGCGGGTCGGTCGGTTATGACCACAAGGCGATGGGTATTACTGCGAAGGGCGGCTGGCTTTCGGTCCAGCGCCACTTTGCCGAAATGGGGATCGATGTCCAAAAGGAACCGGTGACCGTTGCTGGCGTCGGCGATATGTCGGGCGACGTGTTCGGCAACGGGATGCTGCTGTCGAAAACGTTGAAGCTGGTCGCGGCGTTCGACCACCGACATATCTTTTTCGATCCTACCCCCGATCCGGCGATTAGCTGGAAAGAGCGGCAGCGCTTGTTCAACCTGCCACGCTCAAGCTGGCTTGATTATGATGCGAAGCTGATCTCCAAAGGCGGCGGCGTGTTCGCGCGCACTGAGAAGAGCATCAAGACAACGCCCGAAATCCGCGAACTGCTTGGCATCGAGGACAAGGAACTTGAGCCTTCCGCGCTGATGACAGCGATCCTGAAAGCGCCAGTGCAACTGATGTGGTTCGGCGGCATCGGGACCTATATCAAGGACTCGTCGGAAAACCACATCGAGGTCGGCGACCCCGGCAACGATGCAATTCGGGTCAATGGTTCGCAGGTGCTGGCGCAGGTCATCGGCGAGGGCGCTAATCTCGGCGTCACGCAGGCGGGGCGCATCGGTTTCGCGCTCAAAGGCGGGCGGATAAACACCGACTTTATCGACAATAGCGCTGGCGTCGATTGTTCGGATAACGAGGTCAATATCAAGATCGCGCTCAACGCAGAAATGCGCGCCGGAAAGCTGGAAGAGCCGGTACGCAACGTGCTGCTCGCAAGCATGACTGATGCCGTTGCCGATCTGGTGCTTGAGGATAACCGGTTGCAGACGCTGGCGCTGTCGATTGCCCAAACCGGTGGTGCGGGTGATTTGCCTGCCTATGTCCGGTTGATCGAAACCTTCGAATCCACCGGACGCCTCGACCGCGCGGTTGAGGGTATTGCTGGCAATGAAGAACTGTTCCGCCGGGCGAGCGAAGGCCACGGACTGACCCGTCCTGAACTGGCGGTGTTGCTCTCGACCGCCAAACTTGCCGCGCAGGACGGTGTCGAAGACGCGCCACTGGCGCTTGATGCATCGATGGAAAGCGAGTTGCTCGCTGCATTTCCTGCCGCAATGGTTACCGACCATAAATCAGCGATATTGGCGCACCGGCTGCGCAAGGAAATCATCGCCACAAAACTGGCGAACCGAATGATCAACCGGCTTGGTCTGTTGCATCCTTTCGAACTGGTCGAGGAAGAAGGCTGTAGCCTTGCCGATGTGGCCGCCGCATTTGCGATTGCCGAGCGCATTTACGATCTCCCTGCATTGTGGCAGGCAATCGATACCGCAAAAATGGATGAATCAACCCGGTTGATGTTGTTCAGCCAGGCTGCAGTAGAAACTCGTGCGCAAATGGCCGATATCATTCGCAACGCGCATGAAGGCCGCGACGTCAGTACTGCAACCGCGCTCTACGCGCCGGTGATCGACCAGCTGTCGGCGGCACTCGACGACCTGCTGCCCGCTGATATCCGCCACCAGACCGAAAGCTTTGGCGCTCGCTTGACCTTGGCAGGCGCTCCGAAAGACATTGCTGACCGTTTGGTCCGCATGGCGCAGCTTGATGGCGCTGTCGGCCTCGCGTCGCTTGCTTCGGCGCAGAAGGCCGATGTCGCGCAACTGACTCAGGCGTTTACTGCCATAGGTGATGCGCTCGGGATCGGCTGGGCGCAAGGTGCAGCGATGCAGATGGATCCGCACGACCCTTGGGAGCGACTGCTCGTTTCGGGACTTGCAAGGGATTTCCAGGCGATGCGGCTCGACTTTCTGCGGCGGCGTTCAGCGAAAAAATCACTTGCCGATACGCAGGACTGGATCGAAGTCAACGCCGCCCGCGTCCGTGCTTTCAAGGCTACGGTCGACCGCGCACGGATGGCGGGATTACCGACACCCGCGATGCTTGCGCAAATCGCGGGGCAGGCGAGGGTGTTGCTAGGGCGTTAGCTTTTAGAAGCCATCAATCCGGCAACGCTGCCCTTCGTGGACGGGTTCGAAGCATTCTGCTTTTTAGGCTTCTCGGCCTTTGGCTTGCGCGTCTCTTTATTCGTCTTCTTCTGGCTCTTCGCCATGATCGTGCTCCTTGTGGTTTTGGAGCAAAGCTGCCGTCACTCTGCTGGTTCGGCGATTGCCTTTTTGTAAATGCTGTTTAGCGGATATTGAAACAGCCGCATTACCATCGGCTCGAAAAACTCCAGTGGCAAGCTGTCATATTCCGGGTCGAACGCCGGGCAGTCATATTTGTCGATAAACTCTTCGGTATCGGCGAACCATATATGCCCTCGAAATTTCTCGCGCATGTCGCGGTCTAGGCCGAGATGATGGAAGAAATTATGCCCCTGAAAAATGCCGTGATGCTGAACAATCCAGTGCAGTTTCTCCGACACGAACGGTTTCAAAATCGCCGCTGCAATATCGGGATGGTTTGCCGCGCCAAGCGTGTCGCCAATGTCGTGGAGCAGCGCCATTACGACATAATCCTCGTCGCGGCCATCCCGGTGCGCGCGTGTTGCGGTCTGCAGTGAGTGAGTGAGCCGATCTACGGCAAACCCGCCAAAGTCGCCGTCGAGCAGCCGCAAATGATCCAATATCCGTTTCCCACCATTTTGGGCGAACGGGATATTGTGTTTCATGATGATCTGCCAGTCTTCCTGTGTGCTTTGCGCCATGTCGTGGAAAGTGGCGCGGTCGTCTTGATGGTCCATGATCCAAATCCTCTCGGTGATAATGCTATCATTGTTGCAGCATGAAACAAGGGCTTCATGCGCGCGTGAAATGCGGCTAGACGGTCTGTATGGCCGTTTTAGAGCTAACCGATAAACCCTTTTTCGCCGACAAGAACCGTGCATTCTGGAACCTGCATAGCGCAGGATGGGCCGGTGCGGTCATCTTGCGCGCGGCTTCGGGTATCGCACAGGGTCAGCCGGTAAGCTTTCTTGTCCCGATTCTGATTTCTGCCGTCACTGGCTATTCGATAACCCTGGTGCTGTCGGTCATTTACCGTTTCCTGATCGACCAGCGGCCGTTCATTACCTGGAGCGTTACCGCCATTGCGGTGTCAGTAGCGACGATTGGTTACGCCTATATCGACGTGTGGGTGCTGCAAACTATCCGCGAAGGGGCAGACGAAACGCCGTTCGCGCAATTATGGCTCGCCGCGATATACATTAACTCGGTGCTGCTAGCCGCATGGTCGGCGCTCTATTATGCGATCAACTATTTCGTCCGCGCCGAGGAACAGCAGGACCAGATGTTGCGGCTGGAAGCGCAAGCCACCAGCGCGCAGCTGACCATGCTGCGCTATCAGTTAAATCCGCATTTCCTGTTCAATACGCTCAACAGTATATCGACGCTGGTGCTGCTAAAACAGACCGAACAGGCGAACGCGATGCTGTCACGATTATCGTCGTTTCTGCGGTTCACTTTGATTAACGAGGCGGAGGCAAAAGTGCCGCTGACGCAGGAAATCGAGACGCTGAAGCTCTATCTAGATATCGAGAAGATGCGGTTTGAGGAGCGTCTGCGCACTTATTTCGTGATTGATCCGGCGGTGGAAAATGCCCTTGTCCCGTCGCTACTTCTCCAGCCTTTGGTGGAAAACGCGATCAAATATGCCGTTACACCGAAAGAGGAGGGTGCCGATATTTCGGTCAGCGCTCAGCTCGTCGGCCAAAGGGTTCGCATCACCGTATCCGACACAGGTCCGGGGTTGCAGCCCGGCTATCAAGACCACAGCCTGTCAACAGGGGTAGGCATGGCGAACACTCGAGAGCGTTTGTCGCAAGCCTATGGCGACGACCAGCGCTTCGAACATTATGTCAAAGCGGGCGGGGGATTTGAGGTTTTGCTGGAACTACCCTATCAAAGCCGCATTATAGCAGTCGAGAACAATCAAGCGGGGGCAAAATCACAAGGAATGATAACCGCATGACCATTCGTACAATATTGGTGGACGACGAAAAACTGGCCATTCAGGGCCTTGAACTCCGGCTGCAGGCTTTTGACGATATCGAAATCGTCGCCACATGTCACAATGGCCGCGAGGCAATCCGCAAGATCAAGACGCTCAAACCGGATCTGGTTTTTCTGGACATCCAGATGCCCGGCTTCGATGGTTTTTCGGTGGTGCAGGGCATCATGGACATTGATCCGCCACTGTTTGTGTTTGTGACAGCTTACAGCGAACATGCAATCAAAGCGTTCGAGGCACAGGCAATCGATTATCTTATGAAGCCGGTCGAACCCGACCGGCTCGCCGATACCATGGAACGCGTGCGCGGGCGCCTTGCTGACAAGCGGACCTCGGATGAGCTCGAGCGGTTGCGTAACGTTATCAACGAGGTTGCGCCAAACGCCGCTGACAATCTCGCATTGCTCGACGACGATATGTCCACTTCGACGCGGTTCGAAAAGCTCATCAACGTCAAAGATCGCGGTCAGATTTTCCGCGTAGATGTCGAGAGCATTGAGCGTATCGACGCTGCGGGTGATTATATGTGCATCTACACCGCCGACAATTCGCTAATTCTGCGTGAAACGATGAAGGATCTGGAAAAGCGCCTAGATCCGCGCACGTTCCAGCGCGTGCATCGCTCCACCATTGTCAATCTGGACCAAGTCCGTCAGGTCAAGCCGCACACCAATGGCGAATGCTTCCTGGTGCTCGAATCGGGCGCTCAGGTCAAAGTCAGCCGGTCATATCGTGATGTGGTAGCGCGGTTCGTGCACTGATACAGGGATTGTCCCTATTGCGGGTACGTTGCCCTGCGGACAATCTGGCGAAAGCATCCTGAAGGAGAACATCTTTGTCCGAAGCCGATCCAGTGCGCCGCATGAAGGCCAGCGACTTTCACCCCTATATCCTCGAAATTTTCGATGGCTATGTGCATGGCAAGCTCACCAAGCGGGAATTTATCCGCGAGGCGGGGAAATATGCGGCTGCCGGTATCACCGGACTTATGATTCTGAACCAACTCGCGCCCGATTACGCGCTGGCGCAGCAGGTGAAGGCCGATGATCCCGCGATTGTGACGTCGCGAGTTAGCGTGCGAAGCCCGGAAGGTCACGGTTCGATAAATGGGCTGATGGCGATGCCAGCCAAGGCGAAGGGCAAGCTTCCCGCCGTTCTGGTCATCCATGAAAACCGCGGACTAAATCCTTATATCGAGGACGTAGTGCGCCGCTTGGCGAAAGCAGGCTATATCGCGCTTGGCCCAGACGGATTATCGTCGGTCGGTGGCTATCCGGGTAATGACGAAAAGGGCCGCGAATTGCAGGCCAAGCTTGATCCCGCCAAATTGCTTGAGGATTTCTTCGCCAGCTTCGCGTTCCTACGTGACCACAAGGACAGCACCGGCAAAGTCGGCGCGGTCGGCTTCTGCTATGGCGGCGGCGTGTGCAATGCACTCGCGGTCGCTTTTCCCGAAATGGGAGCCTCGGTGCCCTATTACGGCCGCCAACCACGTGCGGAAGAAGTCCCGGCGATCAAAGCGCCGTTGCTCGTCCATTATGCCGAAGTCGACGAACGCATCAACGCAGGCTGGCTTCCATATCAGGCCGCGCTGATTTCCAACCAGAAGAAATTCGAAGTGCATTTTTACCCCGGCACGCAACACGGTTTCCACAACGACTCGACCCCGCGATATGATAAAGCTGCTGCGGAATTGTCGTGGGCACGGACGCTGGACTTTTTTGGCAAGCATCTGCGCTAACGCCGGTCGGCAAAAAACTTCCTGAGTAAGTCCGCGGATTCCTTAGCGCCAATCCCGGTATACACCTCAGGACTATGGTGCACCGTTGCCTGATCGAACAAGCGCGGTCCATGCGCCACCGCGCCGCCTTTTGGATCGTCTGCCCCGTAATATAGTCGGGCTATCCGGGCGTGGGCAATGGCACCTGCACACATCGCGCAGGGCTCGAGTGTTACCCACAGGTCGCAGCCTATCAGCCGGTCGTTGCCCAGAATCGCCGCCGCCTCGCGGATCGCAACAATTTCGGCATGCGCGGTGGGATCGTGACTTTCAAGCGGACGGTTGGCACCATGACCGATAATCACGCCGTCCTTGACGACAAGCGCGCCAACGGGCACTTCACCGGCCTCCGCAGCGGCTCTTGCCAGCTTCAACGCTTCTTCCATCATTTCACGAGCTTTGGTCAGCGGCATTGCGTATCGCTAGCGGTTAATGGTGCATTTGGCTACACAGCGGCTTGACGTTTCGGGGCTTCGGGGTTAGGGGCAGCGACTTTCGCGGGACAGTGATTCCGTACACACTCATTTTAACAGGATACACATCATGGCGCGCATCTGCGAACTCACTGGCAAGGGCCGTATGGTCGGCAACAATGTGAGCCACGCCAACAACAAGACCAAGCGCACGTTTCTGCCTAACCTGCAGAACGTCACCTTGCTGTCGGATGCTATGGAGCAGGGCTTCAAGTTTCGCGTTTCGACCCACGGTCTGCGCTCGGTCGAGCATAATGGCGGTCTCGACAACTGGTTGCTTAAGACTTCGGACGAGAAGCTTTCGACCAACGCCCGCAAGGTGAAGAAAGAAATTGCCAAGAAGGTCAAGGCTGCGGCCTGATTTTTCTCAGCGCTTCGGCGCTGGCGTTTTAGAGAGATTCGAAACCGGGAGCGGCCACCGCTTCCGGTTTTTTCTTGTTCGTGCGTTCGGACAGACGAAATTTCATTAG
>LNFM01022346.1_pt1 | contig 11827 bp, 15 predicted proteins | sample 596031 | NCBI WGS metagenome assembly LNFM01 (sample SAMN04254537, study PRJNA301005) | activated carbon metagenome | isolation source: dual media filters at the Ann Arbor, Michigan drinking water treatment plant | place: USA: Ann Arbor | reverse complement strand
TGCGAACTCTCATCAACTCGTCCGGAAGGGGAAGTCCATGTGCATCGTATTCGTTGGCATCGATCTCGCCAAGAACGTGTTTGCCGTGCACGGCATCAATGAGGCGGGCAAGGCCGAGCTGGTGCGGCCGAAGGTGGCGCAAGCCAGGCTCGGCGAGCTGATGGCAGCGCTGCCCCCGTGCACGATCGGCATGGAGGCGTGCAGCGGCGCGCACCATTGGGCCAGGCAGTTCCAGGCGCAGGGCCACACCGTCAAGCTGATGGCGCCGAAGTTCGTCGGGCCATACCGGCTGTCAGGCAAGCGAGGCAAGAACGATGCGGCCGACGCGCAGGCCATCTGCGAGGCCGTGCAGCGGCCCCACATGCGCTTCGCCCCGCCTGAACACCGTCTGGCCCGTGACGGTTTTGATCGACACCGCTTGCGCAGACCTCAGCGTCGCCTGCGGCCGGGCGATGCTGCGCGCCCAGTGGGCGTGGCGTTACCGAGCCAGGGCAACCCTAAGATCGAGTCCGCAGATCAAGGCTCGACGTGCCCCAGGGGGAGCGACGAGGCGGTCCGGCGAGGCGGTCCGAATGGGCGCCGCAGCCACGATCTCACTGCCGCAGACGTCCAGACGTCCCATCCCCCGTCCTGGCTGGCCGCGGTCTGGTCGTCGGGCTTTGGGGGGGGGGGTCTGAATTTCCTATGCGCCGGCTTGAAGCGCTTGTTGGACGGCGGCGTCGCCAACGATGAGCAGGTGAAAGATGGCAGGGGCCAAAACGGGCTCGAACGGTGACATCGAGTCGGAATCACAACACCGCACGGAACCCGGGAAGGCGCCGCACAACGCCCGCCACTGGAAAGCTGATCAGTATCGCGAGCACCGCGACGGCCACAAAGGCGGAGTGCGCCGAAAGGCCGCTGCCAGCAAAGGCGAACTGGAGCGCGACGACGATTGGCAAATGAAAGATATAAACCGCAAACGAGCTTGCCGCCGAAGCGCGTAGGACAGAATTGCTGCCGGCCCCCTGCCCCCGGAAAAGCGTCAGGAGCCCGACGCACAAGCCGGTACACATGGCCGTCTCGAATAGCGACCAGCAGAAGGCGCTCAGCGTGACTCCGCCGAAGGCGAAATAGCGAGCCTGCGCGCCGCCGGACACGAAAAAAATTACTGACAGACTGATGCCGATCACCAACCAGATGTAGCCGGTCCGGGTCGGCAAGCGGGTGAGCCAATCATGTCGGTATGCCGCAATCCCGGCCGCGAACAGGGCAATGTACTGAGCGGCGCGCGCCGGCTCGGCTTGGATGAAGCCGAACACGGGCACCCAGGTGTCCAAGGGATACTCGATGCGGATCAGAAAAGTCGCCGTCGCGACGACGAGCGTGAACAACGCCAGCGCCCGGTGCCCTGGCACCGGCCGCGAAGACGCCCGCGTGGCCTGGCGGCGACCGATCAGCCAGCGCCATGCCGCGTACACCCCCGAATAAACCAGCAGATTTTCGAGGAACCAAAGGTGGCCGAACTGGAGGTCGGGCCAGCTCGGTCCACTCCAGTCGGGAGGGCGGCTGTCGAATCCAAGAAACACGCTCGTGAAATAGTCGGCGAAAGACAGCGGCGGATAGCCGCGATAGCTCGCGTAGTACGCGTACATCAGTCCCGGAATGATCGTGAACGTGCCCACGAGAAGCGGCACTCCAAGTCGAAGCAGGCGCCCACGCATAAATGACCACGGGCCCTTCGCATCGCACGCTTGTGGGACGAGATACGCGGAAATGAAGAAAAACAGGCCCATGAAGAACGACCCATTGACCAGCGAAAACGTTGCCAGTGACTCGGTACCCGGCTGCCCGAGAACGTACCACCAGTCCCCGGGTCCGTAGGCCTGAGCCGCGTGATGGATCACGACCAGGACGATCAGCGCGACGCGGAGATTGTCGAGATACGTCAGTCGCGCGCGCGCCGATGTACCCACCGCCGATGCCGGCGCATCTCCTGTTCTCATCACGGTCGAGCTACGGTCAATCATGTCATCCAACGTCCGAGCAAAGCTGGCACCGACGGCTTGGCGTGAACGAATACGAAGGGACTTCCCCCATCCCGGCACGGTGTCGATGCACCAAGATTGAAATGTGGTAAGTCAATCTCAACTGGCCAGGAGAAGTCCCATGGATCAAACTACACGAGTTGGCGTCGATCTCGCAAGGCAGGTGATCCAGGTTCACCGTATCGCTTTCGGGCCACGCGCCGGGCAGAAGGTGCTGACGCTGCGAGGCGCGATGCCGCGGGAGGACCGGGCTCGCCAGCCGCTGTGCGCCGACATCGACGGGTTCAGCCTGCATGCCGCGGTGCGGGTGGAAGCCCACGACCGCAAGCGCCTGGAGCAGTTGTGCAGCTACATCACCCGCCCCTCGCTGTCGGACGAACGGGTGCAGCTCAGTTCGACCCCGCGCCACGAAGCTGACTTCCGATGCAACAGCCAGGGCCGGCCAATATCGAGTGTCGGCGAGGTCCGCGAAGCGGCGCTGCCGGCCACCAGCAGCCTCTCGACAGAGACCGCATCAGCGCATCGAACTCAGTCCGAACAGGTTTCCTTCGGTATCTGCGCACAGTGCAACCCAACCGAACTCGCCGATGGAAAACTTAGGCCGCACCAACCGCCCGCCGGCCGCTGCGACGCGGCCTGCCTCCATGGCGCATCTTCCACGCTGAAGTAGATCAGGGTGCCTCCAGGCCCCGGGCGGCTGTGCGGGGAACGCACCAGCGCGCCACCAGCACCGTAGGCCCCCATGTCGGCGGGGAAACTGTTCATCGCCGTTTCGCCTGTCGGATCCCCGATGGGCGCCAGCCTTCGCTGCAAGACAGTCTCGTAGAAGACCGTGGCGCGGTCCATGTCATCGACGTACAGATCGAACCAGCCGATCGCGTTTGGCTTGTGCATCGAGTACTCCTAGGTGATTGAGGAGCTGCGAGACTACTCATCGCCTGCGTTTCGGTCTTGTGGAAATCGGGCACCGAAGACCTTGCGGTACTGACCTGGCGTGTACCCGAGTGCACGGCGGAAGGCATGCGTGAAGTGAGCCTGATCGGCGTACAGGTCGAGATAGTGGCGACGGAACGACTGCTGCAGACGCAGCACCTTCAGCAGGTCGTGAGGGGCGAATCCGGTGAGCCGCTTCAGGGTGCGCTGCAGTTGCCGGATTGAAAGGCCCGTCAGCACCGCCATGTCGGCCACCGAGCGAATGGCATCGAGTCGCGTCAGTATCGCGGCCATCAACGGATGGCCCCGCACTTGACCGTGCCCTATGCACCACCGAACGAGATCGGCCAGCACGGGGACCATCGCGTCGAAGTCCAGTCCCGACAGGTGCCGGTTGGTGCGCACCAAGGGAAGCGTGCCTTCATAGGCTGTGCCGACGTACTGACTCTGGACCTCGTTGCGGTCGCCCTGCCAAACACCCGGAAAGAACTGCACCCCAACGTAGTGGAAGACAGTGCCCAGGTTGAGCGTGGTGGCCTCGATGTGCAGGGCCGTCACTCCGGCCACCTCGGTGTCGATCTGGTTGAATAGCAGGTTCACGCAGGCGTCCGGCACGGCGTGGTAAAGGAAGTCGGCCGGCAAAGGATCCAGCGTGCGCAGCTCCCAGAACACATGCACGACATCGGCCAGGTCTTTTGGCGGCGGCCGCTCGCCATAGCGCACCTGGGCAGTGCGGTGCGAGAAACCATCGACGACTGGCTCGTAACGGGTGACCACAAAAGACTCCCTATCAGGTGACGCACGGAATGCGCCTGACTCTTCGCAGCTCGATCATGGCATCGGAGTCGGGGTGCCATCTGGTGCGGCCCACTGCAGATCTTCAGCAGCCCGACCGACAGCCAGATCGTGCCACGCGCCGGCATGGTGCCCCGGATGCCCGCTCGCAGGCTTCGAAACCAAGAGGTGGAACTTCTGCTTGGGGTCGAGGCTGTGTGGAAGCTCTTTGCCTCTGCCAAGGTCATAGCTGCCGTCAGACCGACGGGAGTGATCGATGGGGCGACACGTCGAAGGCCAGGATCGAACGCAGAGCGTCCTCTTCCCCGAGCGCCCCGATGACTGGATTCATGAGGACAGCACAGTCCGCGTCATCGATGTCTTCGTTGACGAGTTGGACTTGCGCAAGCTTGGCTTCGAGCGCGCCGATCCTGCTGCCACCGGTCGTCCTGGATACAGCCCGACGACCCTGCTCAAGATCTACGTCTACGGCTATCTCAACCGGGTGCAGTCCAGCCGCCGCCTGGAGACCGAGGCGCAACGTAACCTTGAGGTGATCTGGCTCACCGGGCGTCTGGCACCGGACTTCAAGACGATCGCCGACTTCCGCCGTGACAATGGCGAGGCCATCCGCAAGGTCTGCAAGGAGTTCGTGCTGCTGTGCCGCCGGATGAAGTTGTTCACCGACGGCATCGTTGCCACCGACGGCAGCAAATTCAAGGCGGTCAACAACCGCGACAAGAACTTCACCGACCGCAAGCTGCAAGCCCGCATCGAGCAGCTCGAGGACAGCATCAGGCGCTACCTGGTCGAGCTCGATCGCGTCGACCGCGAGGCCGCCGCCGTGCTGCCTGGCCGGGTCGCTCACCTCAAGGAGAAGATCACAAAGGTCAAGCAGCAGATGCAGGCGTTGGAGGCCATCGGTGAGCAGATGAAGGAATCCGAGGATGGGCAGATCTCGCTGACCGACCCTGACGCGCGCTCGATGGCTACCAGCGGCCGCGGCACTGGCACCGTGGGCTACAACGTTCAGACTGCGGTGGATGCCAAGCACCACCTCATCGTGGCCCACGAGGTCACCAACGTGGGCCACGACCGAGACCAACTGGCTGGCATGGCCAAGCTTGCCAAGGCGGCCTCCGGGCAAGAGGGACTGATCGCGCTGGCCGATCGCGGCTACTACGAAGGCTACGAGATCCTGGAGTGCGAGCGCGCGGGTGTGGCCGCTGTTGTGCCCAAGCCCATGACATCGAACAACCTAGCCGAAGGGCTGTTCGACAAGCGGGACTTCGTCTACGACGCCAAGCACGACCAGTACCGGTGTCCCGCCGGGAAGATCGCCATCTACCGCTTCACGACAGAGGAAGCGGGCAAGACGCTGCACAAGTACTGGTCGTCGGATTGTCCGCAGTGCCCGATGAAGCCGCGGTGTACCAGGGGCCAGAACCGGCGTATCGCACGATGGGAGCACGAAGACATCCTGGACGTCGTTCAGCAGCGGCTGGAGGGTGCCCCTGAGGCCATGAAGCTGCGAAGACAAACCGTCGAGCGTGTGTTCGGAACGCTCAAAGCCTGGATGGGGTCGAGCCACTTCCTGACCAGAACGCTGCCGCGGGTGCGAACCGAGATGAGCTTGCAGGTTCTGGCCTACAACCTGAAGCGGGCGACCAAGATCCTCGGTGCTGGGCCGCTGATGGCTGCCATGAAGGCATAGGGCGCAGGCCCTTCACCCGAAAACTCACGCGCTACATGATCGCGGCCGCCGCTGACATGGCCGATCCTCAGGCCTCGCCTGGCGCGTTCTCACACAGCCTCGTCCCGAACAGGCCTCATTGCGGCGAACGGCAACGAGTGCCACGATGGGGTGTCGAATCTCATCAACTCGTCCGGAAGGGGAAGTCCGTGTGCATCGTGTTCGTTGGCATCGATCTCGCCAAGAACGTGTTTGCCGTGCACGGCATCGATGAGGCGGGCAAGGCCGAGCTGATGCGGCCGAAGGTGGCGCGAGCCAGGCTCGGCGAGCTGATGGCAGCGCTGCCCCCGTGCACGTTAGGAATGGAGGCGTGCAGCGGCGCGCACCGTTGGGCCAGGCAGTTCCAAGCGCAGGGCCACACCGTCAAGGGTGGGCATCGTGCTGCCGCTGACGGCCTCGACCGTGCGCACGCAGGCGGCTGCGCTGCTCGAAGAGTTGCCGGGCTGGGCCAACACCGTCATCGGCGATCTGCTTGTCACCGACCGCCGCATAGGAGCCAGTCCGTGATCGGCATGTAGGAGCCAGTCGCGGATCGGCGTATTGGATCCACTGCGTGATCGCCGTAATGGAGCCAGTGCCGGATCGGCCTGGTGCCCGGGCAGTACAGCTCGGGCGGGAAGACGCGCCTGGGGCGGATCACCAAGAGTGGCGACGCGTACCTGCGAAGCCTGCTGATCATGGGCGCGCGGGCCGTGCTCAGCGCCACCAAAGACAAGACCGACAGCATCAGCCGCTGGGCGGTGGCGCTGGAACAACGAGCGGGTTACTGGAAGGCGGTGGTGGCCATTGCGGCGAAGAAGGCGCGCATGGCCTGGGCGATGCTGCGGCGTGGCGAGCAGTTCGCCATGCCGGTCTGAAGTCACCGACGGCCGCCCAACCACGACAAGGAGAGCCGCCTGACGGCCAGCGTTGATGCGTCAAGGTTGGACCTGTACGGGGAGTGCCTGGTTAACTCGAGGAGGCGACGTGAGTCGACCTCGGCTAACGACCTCGGCTAACGAACGAGGCCCCCGTGCGCGTCTTGCATCAGGGTCTGCAGCATGAAGCTGCATCGATGACCGCTTGCAGTTCTTCCAGTCCGCACCCTTGACCTGTTCACCGCGAGCCCGAAACGTCGATGGACAGCAAAGCCAACTTCCGTGAAGAGTCGCTGCGCGACTCGATCACGGCTGCTGCGTGCTTGACTTATGGGGAAGCCCTTGTAGTGGGGTTAGTCACTCGCCGCGTGACTCTGAGCAAGTTCTGTCGATACCCATAGGGCATCGACCTCGGTGCACGGAACGTTCGGAACTACTCCCCGCCCCTCCCAGTTCCCTCCCGTGACAGCGCTGAATGCGCTGGCTTCGGGGAGTAGGAGGCTGAAGTAGGGCGATGGCCAATGAAAAGCACAAGGGTTAGCTCCGCCACCGGTGACTTCACCAACAATGACGGCCCGCCCCATAGCTTGGAGGTCATAGGCAAGCATCTCTGCACCGGAGAAGGTGAAGTTGGCGACAACAACAAAGAGAGGCTTCTTGCCTCCGAATCGATTAGGGTAGGTCGTAGGGTCGGCCCAAAACTGTTCCTCAGGGGCCGCGCGCGGAACGATACTGCTAAGTTGCGTGGGCTCATCGACCAGGTTCGAGCACACCAGGGCAACGGTGTTCGGATCCCCTCCTACACATTTCCGCAAGTCAATGATGAGAGACGAAGCATCGGCAATAGATGCAAGAGCTGCCTCGTACGCGGGACGAGATAGCTCTGGCTCAACAAGTTCCCTAATGTCCATGACGGCAATGTCGCCGTCGAGGCGCTGCACAGACGCTATTCCATATCCCGAACGACGGCAGTGTTCTGCACGGTCGTTCTGTTCTCGAATCGTATCTCCAGGTTCTTCAGGGATGTGTCGCTCCTCTGAGTAGCGAACTCGCAGATGAAGGTCACCGGAAGCACGGCGAAGGTCCTCTGTGATCCTCGTCGAGAACGTTGTTGGGTCCAAGGAGTTGTAGGCTCCAGATTCGAGTTGCTGGTCAAGGTGGGCAGCGACGCGGTCCGCGACGTCAGGGAAGACATAGCGCGCCCGAATCAGTTCGGAGACGGCTTGAACGATGATGCGGTGTGACATGTGAGGCCCAACGACTGGAGCTGACCGGCCTACGGCGCTTGCCGTAGCGGGGCCGGTTGAGCGAGTGGGTAGGCTTCACTGAGCGGCCATTCGCGGTGAAGCAGTGAGTACTGGTACATGTCGTGGTACTCGCCACCCCAAAACCCAAGCTGACGTAGCAGGCCCTCTCGCTTGAACCCGAGCCGCTCGAGGGAGCGCAACGAAGCTGAATTGCTTAGGTGGACTTGCGCTTCAACGCGGTTGAGTTCCATGTGCCCGAAGCCCCAGGATATGCACGCTTCAAGCGCTTCCCGCATGTACCCATTGCCTCGTGCTTCTTGATTCAGTTCATAGCCAATCGTGCACTTCCGCCAACTTCGGTTCCATGCGAAGAGGCCACAACTGCCGACCAGGGCTCCTTGATCCTTGAGTTGAATTCCCCAACGAGTGCCCGGGCTGGCCATGGTTCGCCAGCCTGCAAATAGATCAATCAGTTTGAGTGCGGCAGCCTCGTCTGGCAGCGGATCTACACCGAACCACTTCATAGATTCCGGGTCGCCGTGCACCGCGAACAAGGCGGGCGCATCGGCGTGGACGATCTCTCGCAGCAGGAGGCGCGGCGTCTCGAGGGTGGGGAACGATGGGGGTGGCAATGTGAAGCCTCACGTTCGAACTGACCGGTCGCCAGTGGCAGGACGCCAAGCCCAGGGTGGCGAAAATGTACACAGTACCTGTGGCTTGGGCTTGGTGGCCTGCCGTTGGTGCTCAGCTTGACCAGAGGGGCTAGGCCGCACTGGTGAAAGCGCCTACTCAGCAGCCTTGCATACAGCCTCGATACGGTGGCCCTCGGGGTCTACGACGAAGGCTGCGAAGTAATTGGGCCCATAGTCAGGGCGCAGGCCGGGGGCTCCATTGTCCGTGCCCTCGGCTGCAAGCGCAGCTTCGAAAAAGGCGCTCACGGCAGCCCTGCTTGGCGCTGCAAACGCGATGTGAAACCCTGGGATGTGAGGTATGGGCTGCGTGACTTGCTTGACGGCGAGCTTGTCACCTGAACCCGGTGGGCCATAGCCGACCGCTTGTTCCTCTTCTCCTGGGCGGAGATCGGTCCAAACGCGGACATAGCCAAGCGGAGCAAGGACCGCGTCGTAGAAACGGGCCGTGCGCTCGATGTCTTTGGCGCCGATCGATATGTGGTGGAGCATTTCTTTTCTGCCGGGAGTGGGCGGTTTCAAGCTTGAAACCGCCAGTCCCTGTAAGGAGTTAGGTCGCACCGCGCCGCACTATGGAGAGAACCTGAAGCGCAACAAGCTCTGACCAGTGCTTGTACTGCCCCTTTCCAGGATGAAACTTGTCTCGTGCCATTTCACTTGCCTTTGCCCATGTGAGCGATACGAATCTCGCGTTCGGATGTGCTTCACAAAGGCTTTGGAGCGCGGCATCCAAGCGTTTTGCGCACTGGCCAAGGTACCACCGGAGCGGCTGTGGGGCTGCGGGAAGAATGTGCAGTGGCGGTAGACCGGAAATCACTGCTGCGTTCGCGCCGGTACGTTGTGCAACGACGGCCAACAGTTCTTTGTAGTCTCCGACAAAGCGTTTAGAACCGTTTTGAGCCGTGACATCGTTGACTCCCAGCGCAGATACGACGACGTCTGCGCGTTCGTTGGCGTGTACTTTAACCAGTTCGATTGCATCGCGAGTGTTTGCGCCGGACTTTGCGATGAGGTGCCATCGCACGCTGCGATTTGACTCCTTTGCCACCATTTCCGCCGCTTGCTGCGCAAGTGCCTCGTGCTGCCACTCGACGCCTACCCCAGCAGCTGAAGAATCGCCGACAAATAGCAGGCGCAGCGGTTCATCCACTGCGCCAGGAATGAATCCCGATCTTTCCCCTGCAGCCTCAGGCAAACGCAGGGCTGTTTCGCGAAGGTGCCGGCCTTGGAGGAGTAGGGCTGGAGCCAGTAGCGTCTTGTAGAGCGTGAGCATGCGAAAAATGGTTTTTGTGCGGCTTAACGAATGGAGGGGACTTCCCCGTCCCGAACCGGCCGCAATGCGGCGAACGGCAACGAGTGCCACGATGGGGTGTCGAATCTCATCAACTCGTCCGGAAGGGGAAGTCCATGGCCATTGTCTACGTCGGGATCGGTCTCGCCAAGAACGTGTTTGCCGTGCACGGCGTCACTGAATCGGGACGGACATAACTGGTGCGGCCCAGCGTGCCCCGTGCCAAGCTGCTGGAGCTGATCGTCTCGCTGCCGCCCTGCACCGTGGGCATGGCAGCCTGCAGCGGCGCGCACCACTGGGCAAGGCTGTTCGCCGCGCATGGCCACACCGTACGGCTGATGGCACCGAAGTTCGTGGCGCCGTACCGCCTGAGCGGCAAGCGCGGCAAGAACGACGCGGCCGACGCCGCGGCCATCTGCGAAGCCGTGCAGCGCCCGAACATGCCCGTCGTGCCGGTCAAGAGCATCGATCAGCAGTCTCGGCTGATGGTGCACCGCGCACGCCAGGGCTTCGTCGAGCAACGCACCGCCACGCTCAATCGCGTCCGCGGGCTGCTCAGCGAGCTGGGCATCGTGCTGCCGCCGAAGGCTGCCACCGTGAAGCGCGAGGCCGCGTCCCCGCTGGAGGACCTGCCCGGCCACGCCAACCTCGTCATCGGCGACCTGCTCAGCGAGATCCACCGGCTGGACGAGCGCAGCGTACGGCAGTTCTGCGCCTGGCTGGGCCTGGTGCCCGGGCAATACAGCTCCGGCGGCAAGACGCGGCTGGGCCGCATCACGAAGGCCGGCGACGCCTTCCTGCGTTCATTGCTGGTGATGGGCGCACGGGCTGTACTGAACGCCGCACCAGGCAAGCACGACAGCATCAGCCGCTGGGCGGTGCAGCTGGCCGAGCGGCGGGGCTACTGGCGAGCCGTCGCCGCCATCGCCGCCAAGAACGCCCGGCTGGCGTGGGCGGCGCTGACGAAGGCCGAGCGCTTCGTCGTGCCGGCTTGACTTGCAAATCTCCGCCACATTGCTTCATGCCTCACAGGTTCGCCTTCGGGTCACGCCTTCGCAAGCAGACTTGACCGGAGTCTTGCAGACTGTCCTTAGTCGTCACGGGATGCGCCAACTCCATGCTCGCTCTCCGCATTGGAGGCAAGGACAGTGGGCGAACAGATGATCACTTGACTGCCAGGGTGCCCCAACCATCGTAGTAGCCGCCGAACTTCTCTGCGAGCTTGGTGAATGTCGCGGTGGCCGTTTGCATGGCTTCAAGTTGTACCAACTGCGACCGCTGGACGAGAACTTCCCAGCCCTTTCGGTTTGGAAGCCTGGTGATTTTCTTTACTGCAAGCTCTTGAGCAGAGAGTGCGGCCGCAATTGACTTCGCGGCCGCCTCGTTTGGCATGACAAAGAAGTAGTCCACATTGTGTGGCTTCGAGAAGTCTGCGCCGGCCTTGCGCAATGCTTCTACGACCTCGGCATCCTGTTGGAGCGCAGCTGGCTGTGCGAGGACAACTGTGTGCGCAAGAACCAGGGAAGTCACTACCAGGAGTGCTCTGTAGTACATGAGATTGGCGGAGGAGTTGTGACACCACGTGTTGTCGGCAACGGCCGTCCTGACTGAATCTAGCCAAGTTGGCTACCCCTGTCCATCTCACGCGCCTCGACTCCCACCAAAGTAGGACTCCGGCAATCGCGAAGACTCAACCGGTCCGCCTGCAGCGATCGCTCGCATCGGAGATACAGCAACCGGACACCAATTCGCGCGAAAGCAAGCCAATCCACTCAGCCAGCAAATGCCCCACCGCCCCAGCCGGGAAGGGGGTGGCCGGCGCAGTGAGTAAGCATTCCCCGAACGGAGCCGGCCACCCCCTTCCCGGCTGCGATCACAGCGAGCGCTGCGAGCGCACCCAGCGCAGCAACCGCCGTCCAGGGCTCAGCCGCGCAACGCCCCCGCAGCCCGCTCCATGAACCCCGCCAATGCCCCACCGTCGAGCCACCGCACGACGACGACGGCCTCCAAGGCCGGCTCCACCCAGATCGTGTGCCCCCCCGCTCCCATCATGAAATAGCTCCGCGCCGAAGCCCCAGGGAAATTGCGCCCCTCCGGGTTCAGCCACACCAGCCACCCATAGAACGGCGCCACGTCGCAAGCCTGCTGCATGCGCTGCACGAAGCTCGCCGGCAGCACCTGCTGGTCGCCCCAGCGCCCGCCCTGCAGCAGCAGCTGCCCCAGCCGCGCCTGGTCGCGCGCGCTGATCGACAGGCC
>LNFM01011704.1_pt1 | contig 11827 bp, 8 predicted proteins | sample 596031 | NCBI WGS metagenome assembly LNFM01 (sample SAMN04254537, study PRJNA301005) | activated carbon metagenome | isolation source: dual media filters at the Ann Arbor, Michigan drinking water treatment plant | place: USA: Ann Arbor | reverse complement strand
CTCGATAGCAGCGCGCGCCTGGTCCTCGGGCAGCAGATCGCGGATCGCGATGCCTGGACGCGGCGTCGCGCGCATCAGGCGCTTGGTGTAGTCGTGGGTCGGCGCCTCGAAAATCTGCGCGGCTGTCGCCGTCTCGACGACATCACCCTTCTGCATCACCACGATGCGATCGCAGTATTGCGCCGCGAGACCGAGGTCGTGGGTGATGAGAATGGTCGACATCTGCCGCTCACGCGTCAGGTCGGCGACAAGGTCCATGACGGTCTTCTGCGTGGTCACGTCAAGCCCAGTCGTCGGCTCATCGGCGATCAGCAGGCGCGGCTGGCAAGCAAGCGCAATCGCGATGACGACGCGCTGGCACATGCCGCCGGAAAGCTCGAACGGATAGGCGTGGTAGCGCCCCTCGGGATCGTTGATGCGCACGAGTTTCAAAAGCTCGATCGCTTTGACCTTGGCGTTCTGCGAAGTCGCCTGCGAATGGCGCACCAGCACGTCCTCGATCTGGCGTCCGACCCGGCGGATCGGATTGAGCGCAGCACGCGGGTTCTGGAAGATCATCGAGATTTCGCGACCGCGCAGGTCGAGCATCGTGTCCTCGCGGGCATCATGCAGCGGAATGCCGGAGAAGCTGATCGTGCCCTGCGCGATGCGTCCAGCGCGATCCAGAATGCGCATGACCGCGTAGGAGGTTACAGACTTGCCCGAACCGGACTCGCCGACGATGCCGACCGTCTCGCCCTTGGCGACAACGAGATCGACCTTACGAACCGCGGTGACCGTGCCGTTACGCGTCGCGAATTCGACCGTTAGATTGGAGACTTCGAGCAGCGGTTGGGTGACCGACGGGATCTCGGCAGTCGCAGCTTGCGTGTCCATCGTGTTCACGTCCGCCGCTGGGGATCGACGATGTCGCGGAGACCGTCGCCGAGCAGGTTGAAGGTGAATACTGCGAGCATCAGCGCGAGACCGGGAAACAGCGCGACCCACCACTCACCGGAGATGATGTAGTTCGCGCCTTCCGCCACCATGATCCCCCATTCGGGCGTCGGCGGACGCACGCCGAGGCCGATGAACGAGAGGCCGGCGGCGTTGAGGATCGCCCAACCGAGATTGAGCGACACTTGCACCATCATCGGCGGCAACGCGTTGGGAAACACCTGCAGCGCGAGAATGCGCCAGTCGCCGTTGCCGGTCAGCCGCGCCGCCTGCACGAAGCCGGCGTTTCGTCGGATGCTCACCTCCGCGCGGGCCATGCGGGCATAGAACGGCAGATTGATGATCGCGGTGGCGTAGATGATATTCTCGATCGTGTTGCCGAGCGCGGCGACAATGCCCATCGCGAGCACGAACAGCGGAAACGCCATGATCGTATCGCAGACGCGGCCGACGACGGTCTCGACCCAGCCGCCGTAGTAACCCGCGACCGAGCCGAGCGCGGAGCCGATCACGAACGACAGCGCCACCGCGGCAACCGACAGCATGAGATCGAGGCGCGCGGCAACGACCACGCGCGAGAAGATGTCGCGACCGAGTTGATCGGTGCCGAACCAGTGCTGCCATGACGGCGGCTTGAGTTGTTGGCCGGGCAGCGTCGCGAGCGGATCGTAGGGAACGATGTAGGGCCCGATCAGCGCGGCGGTCAGGATCAGCAACAGCAACGAGAACGCAAACAGCGTCACCGGGTTCGAAACCAGCACGTAGCGAACGTGCCCGAGCCACGATTTGCGCGGCGGGGTGGCAATGGCGGCGGCCGAGGGATCCGTCTGTTCCGATCGGGCAAGCATGATCAAGCCTCCGAGGCGATCCGCGGGTCAATGAGCGTATAGGCGATGTCAATGAGGAGATTGAGCGCGACGAACAGGATCGCCATCGCCAGAACGAAGCCCTGGACAGCGGCATAGTCCGAGACCGTCAGCGCCTCGATCGCGTAGGAGCCGATGCCCGGCCACGCGAACACCTTCTCGACCAGCACGTTGGCGCCGAGCGTAAAAGAGAACACCATGCCGAGCGTGGTGACGACGGGAAGCAGCGCATTGCGGAAGGCATACGTGAAAAGCACGGTACGCCCGGGCAACCCTGCCGCTCGTGCGGTGCGCACGAAATCGGATGCCAGCACCTGGAGCATCGATCCGCGCGTCATGCGGGCGATTGGGGCGAGCGTGAAGAGCGCCAGCGTCGTCGCCGGCAACGTGAGCTGCGCCAGTGCTGCGCGGAACGTCGCGAAGTCTCCCGCGAGAAGCGCGTCGATTGTGTAGAAGCCGGTAATGCGGGTCGGCGGCAGCACGATGATGTCGAGGCGCCCGAGCGGCGCCGGCGCCCACCCGAGCAGATAGTAGAAAACGTAGAGCAGTGCGAGGCCGGTGAAGAAAGTCGGCAGGCTGACGCCTGCCGTCACAACGAAGCGGCAGAGATGATCGACCCACGTATCGGGCCGCGTCGCCGCCAGCACGCCGAGCGGCACCGCAATCAGCAGCGACAGCGTGAGCGCGGCGAGCGTCAGTTCGAGCGACGCCGGAAGCCGCGTGAACAGCTCGGTCACCACCGGTTGGCCGGTCGAGATCGACTGGCCGAGATCGCCCTTCGCAAGCTGGCCGATGTAGATCAGGAACTGCGCCGGCAGCGAACGGTCAAGGCCCAGGCTCTTGCGAATTTCCGCGATCGATTTTTCGTCAGCCGCCGGTCCTGCAAAATATGCCGCAGGATCGCCCGGCAGCGCCCGCGTCAGCAGGAACGTGATGACGAGGATCCCGGCCAGAACGGGGAGCGTCTGGCCGAGACGTTTCGCGATGCTGAGGAGCCGGGCGGCGGTCATCGCACTAGGCCTTATTCGGCGCCATGAAGCGCACGTCCGGCTGGCGATGAAACCACGACGTGTAACCGGCGACGTCCTTGCGCATCGCGCTGTCGAGGAACGGCTGCCACAACGGAATACGCGGCACGTCGTCGAACGCCTTGGCGATCATGCGCTTGATCTTCGGCGCATAGGTCGGATCGCTCGTCTCCATATGCAGTGTTTCGTCGATCAGCGCCTTCATCTCGGCGTCGTCGTAGTTCGATGAGTTGAAGAGATTGCCCTTCAGGTAGGCCCAGAAGAAGTAGTAGTCGGGCGTATCGAGCCAGCCGCCGAAGTTTTCGAGATGCAGCGGCAGCTTCTTCTCGACCAGCGCACGCGTGCGCCAGTTGGCGCCGGGGATCTTGTCGATCGTCGCCTTGATGCCGATCTTGCTCAGGCCCTCCTGGATCAGCAGCGCCGCGGGCTCGCCCCATTCCGCGGTGCCGAGATCGAACGACAGCGGCACTTCGAAGCCATCCTTGAACGCGGTCTGTGACAGCAGTGCTTTCGCCTTGTCGTAGTCGGTCGTGTAGGGGAAGGGCTGCGGCCACGAGATATCGGCGGGCGTCGCCGACTTGCCGCCCCACATCGGTACGCCGCGCTCGTAGGCTGCCTGCTTGAAGATCTGGTCGTAGGGCACCGCGTACGCGATCGCCTGGCGCACCTTCTTATCTTTGAACGGCGCGAAATCGAGGTTCGGACAGAGCACGTGGAGACAGTTGTCGATCGGCGCCCCGACGACGACAGCCTTGCCGGCCTTCTTCAGCTCTTGCGCGTCCTTGGATGGAATCTCGAACGCGAGCGCGATGTCGCCGCGCTCGACCAGCGCGCGCCGCGTCGCCTGGGCGGGGATCTCACGAATAATGACTCGCTTGTAGGCAGGCAGCGGACCGCCGACCCAAGCGTCATTGCGCGTGTAGACGACCTGCTGGCCGGGATCCCAGCGCTCGAGCTTATACGCGCCCGAACCCATCGGATTGCGATGGAACCACTCAGTCGCCCACGGATCCTTCTCCGTAGCCTTCTCCTTGCCGACCTTCGCGCTCAGGATGAATGGCACCGGCACGGCGAGGTCCGGCAATGTCAGCTTCGACTTGCGCAGGAACTTGATCCGGAAGGTCTGCGCGTCGACGACCTCGAACTGCTCGGGCTTCTCGAGCGAGCCCGCTTTCATCTGAACGCCAGGAAAGCCGCCGAGCGAGACGGCGCGATCGAGCGACCACTTGACGTCGTCGGCGGTGACCGGCGTGCCGTCCCAGAACTTCGCCGTCGGCTTGAGCTTGAACGTCACCGACATGCCGTCGTCGGCGACCTTCCAGCTCTCGGCGAGCTCGCCCTTGAGCTTCGTGTAGTCATAGACCACGGCGCCGTCGGCGGTGACCTTGGTGCCGAACGTGAGCAGGCGATCGTAGAGGTTGACTGTCACCTGGTAGCTCGGCCTGTTGGTGCCGACGCGATGGAGATCCAGACTGTTGATCGTCGTGCTGGTCGCGATGACGAGCGTATCGGCTGCCCCCTGCGCCCAAGCTGCCGACGACCTGAGGAAGGGAATGAGGTTTGCACCGGCGACTGCGGCGCCCGAGCCTGCGAGAAAATTCCGACGACGCATCTGAAAACCTCCGCGTGAGACATGCGTTTCAACTGCGCACCAATCGTGCATACATTTGTGTATGCACACGCCGTGCCAGATGCTTAACGAATGGTAATTGACTGTTATCGCTCGTATTTTCCGATCAAGCTGAAGCGTTGGCAAGGGCCGTCGCTGCTGGAATTCCGCCCAGGCTGCCGCCAATGGCGGCATGGGGTCTTGTCCTGCGAAGGATGAGAAGTGCCGGCAACGAACAGCCTCAGCGCGGCAAATTCGGCCTGTCAGTTGTGGCAATGAGGGCGAAGGCGTACATGTTGCGAACGGCTGACCGTGCGTCCCCACTTGGCTCTGAGCAAGCGCGCAAATGGCTCTCGAAATCGAGCGGAAGTTCCGAGTACGCGGCCACGGGTGGAAGCGCCACATCGTTCGCGCGCGCCGGCTGCGCCAAGCCTATCTCACGAAGAACGATCGGATCTCGATGCGCGTGCGCATCGATGGCGACGAAGCCGCGACGCTCACGATCAAGACCGCGCGCACCGGCATCGAGCGGCACGAATACGAGTTCGCGATCCCCGTGGCGGAAGCCAAGGAACTCTTGGAACTTCGCGAAGGCTCAGTGATCAGCAAGACGCGCCACATCGTTCGCAATGGCGGGTTGAATTGGGAGATCGATGTCTTCGACGGCGACAACAACGGGCTCGTAATCGCCGAGATCGAACTCGATCGCGCCGATCGCCCCATCGAGCTGCCGCATTGGATCGGCGAGGAAGTCACCGACGACCGGCGGTTTTACAACGCCGACCTCGCCAAGTACCCGTTCTCGGCCTGGGACGCCAAATAGCAAAGCGTCGCGCGGATCATCTCGACTTCGAGCCACGCGTACGCTTTGCGCGATGCGCGGAGATCGGGCTCGCGGGCCGCTGGCAACTCCGGATCGCCGTCAGGATAAACGCGCCGAGCGCGGTGAAATCCCGCCGACGCGGACACGTCGTGCGCCATGCGAGCCCCAGTCTTCGCGACGGCTCGGGATCGGCGAAACGCCGGATCGCGACGCGACCGCCGACCGCTTCGAGCTTGACGCTGATTTCTGGAAGCAACGTCAGCCCCATGCCGTTTGCAACCATTTGCACGATCGTCGCGAGGCTCGAGGCACCGAACGTATCGACGCTATCGACCTGACGCAGGTTGCAGATGGCAAGCGCCTGATCGCGCAAGCAATGGCCCTCTTCGAGCAGCAGCAGCCGGTCGTGCTGGAATAGCTCCGGAGTTGCGTTGACCCGCCCGCGCAGGATGCGTTCCGGCGGCATCGCCAGCAGAAACCGATCCTCGCAGAGCAGCAGCGTCTCGATCTCCGCATGATCGATCGGGAGGGCCAGCAGCAGCAGGTCCAACGTCCCCTCGAGAAGGTCCGAGACAAGTTGCTGGGTGTGCGTCTCGCGCACCTGGAGCACCAGTGCCGGATGGCTCTCGCGCAGCAACGGCAGCAGCGCCGGCAGCACGTAAGGCGCGATGGTCGGGATGACGCCGAAACGAACCGGCGCCGAAAGCGGTTCACGGCTCTGGCGCGCGACGTCGCCAATGTCGCGCACTTCATTGAGAATGCGTTGGGCGCGGCGGGCGACTTCGCGGCCCGCTTCGGTCAGTTGCGCACCCTGGCGACGACGCTCGACGAGTTGGACGCCGAGCTCCTGCTCCAGTTCCTGAATCTGCATGGAGAGCGCCGGTTGTGAGACCGCGCAATGCGCCGCCGCCTTGCCAAAATGGCCGTGGCGGGCCACCGCATCCAAATAACGGAGTTGTTTGAGCGAGAGCATATCGATCAGTTTTTCTTATCGCTCGGCGAAGTTAATGCGATTGGACCATGACTGCAAGGGCGCCTACAGTTTGGAGCGATTTAAATTCCAGGGAAGCTGCGCACAACGCGCGGCTCCTGAAGCAGGCGGAGGAAGTTATGGACGGATCATCGGAGGGCAAATGCCCATTTTCAGGCAGCGCCGCACCGGTCGTCGGCGGCGGCTCTCAGAACCGCACCTGGTGGCCGAACCAGTTGCGCGTCGATTTGCTCAACCAGCATTCGTCCAAATCAGACCCGCTCGGCCAAACCTTCAACTATCGTGAAGAGTTCAAAAAACTCGACTACGCGGCTCTGAAAAACGACCTGCGCAAGCTGATGACCGACTCTCAAGCCTGGTGGCCCGCCGATTTTGGCCACTATGGTCCACAGATGATCCGGATGGCATGGCACAGCGCCGGCACGTACCGCATCGGTGACGGGCGTGGCGGTGGCGGTCGCGGTCAGCAACGTTTCGCCCCGCTCAATAGCTGGCCGGACAACGTCAACATCGATAAGTCGCGCCGCCTGCTGTGGCCGATCAAGCAGAAATACGGCCAAGCCATTTCATGGGCCGACCTGATGATCCTTGCCGGCAATGTCGCGCTCGAGACCATGGGCTTCCGCACCTTCGGCTTCGCTGCCGGTCGGCAGGATACGTGGGAGCCGGATCAGGACGTGTATTGGGGGCGTGAGACCACGTGGCTCGCACCGTCGAAAAATCCCAACAGCCGCTATTCCGGCGAACGCGAGTTGGAGAACCCGCTCGCCGCTGTCCAGATGGGTCTGATCTACGTCAATCCCGAAGGTCCGGACGGCAATCCCGATCCGCTGGCGGCGGCGAAGGACATCCGCGAGACCTTCAAGCGCATGGCCATGAACGACGAGGAGACGGTCGCGCTGATCGCCGGTGGCCACACCTTCGGGAAGACCCACGGTGCAGATGCGGAGTCACACAAGGGCCCAGACCCCGAAGCCGCCGATCTGGAGTCTCAGGGTTTCGGGTGGACCAGCAAGTTCGGCACCGGTCATGGCGCCGACGCGATCGGCAGCGGCCTCGAGGTTACCTGGACGCAAACGCCGGCGCAGTGGAGCAATCATTTCTTCGAGAACCTGTTCAGGTTCGAATGGGAGTTGGAGAAATCTCCCGCCGGCGCAAACCAGTGGGTCGCCAAGGACGCTGGCGAGATCATTCCTGACGCGCACGATTCGTCAAAAAAGCGCAAGCCGAAGATGCTGACGACCGACCTGTCGCTGCGCTTCGATCCCGAGTACGGGAAGATCTCGCGCCGCTTCCTCGAGGATCCGCAGGCCTTCGCCGAGGCATTCGCACGCGCCTGGTTCAAGCTGACGCATCGCGATCTCGGGCCGCGGGCGCGCTATCTCGGCCCGGAAGTGCCGAAGGAGGAGCTGATCTGGCAGGATCCGGTGCCCGCCGTCGATCATCCGCTGATCGATGACGCCGACGCCGCCGCGCTCAAGGCTAAGATTCTAGCTTCCGGGCTAAGCGTCTCCGAACTCGTCGGCACCGCCTGGGCCTCAGCGTCCACGTTCCGCGGCGGCGACAAGCGCGGTGGCGCCAATGGAGCGCGCATCCGTTTGGCGCCGCAGAAGGATTGGGAAGCCAACCAGCCGGAGCAACTGGCCAAAGTCCTCAAGGCTCTCGAGCGTATTCAGTTCGAATTCAATCAGGGTCAGACCGGCGGCAAGAAAATCTCGCTCGCCGACCTGATCGTGCTCGCGGGCAATGCCGGCGTCGAACAGGCGGCGAAGGCAGCGGGTCATAGCGTAACGGTGCCGTTCGCAGCCGGCCGCACGGACGCCTCGCAAGCACAGACGGATGTCGACTCCTTCACCTATCTCGAACCCGTGGCGGATGGTTTCCGAAACTTCGAGAAGGCCCGCTATGTGGTGCCCGCCGAGGCTCTGCTGATCGACAAGGCGCAGCAGCTCACGCTGACCGCACCGGAATTGACGGCGCTGATTGGTGGCCTGCGCGCCATCAACATCAATGTCGGCGGCTCGGCACATGGTGTGCTCACCGACAAGCCGGGCGCCTTGACCAACGACTTCTTCGTCAACCTGCTCGACATGTGCACGGAGTGGAAAGCCTCCGGAACGGACGGCGTGTACGAGGGGCGCGATCGCAAAACCGGCGACGTCAAGTGGACCGGCACGCGCGTCGATCTCGTGTTCGGCTCGAATTCGGTGCTGCGCTCGCTCGCCGAGGTTTATGCTGGTTCGGACGCGAATGGGAAGTTCGTCAAGGATTTCGTGGCAGCCTGGACCAAGGTGATGAACGCGGACCGCTTCGATCTCGCGTGATCGATTGAGGTGTTTCGGACGCCCTCTCCCCAACCTTTGGGGGGAGGGCATTGTTTTTCAGGGTGCGCCGACCGGCGGCGCGCTTGGCTGCACGGGCTTGAGATTTTTCAGCGCCGCAAGCGCGAGTGGGTCAAGCCCCGCGCCGCCCGCGGCGACATGCGCAACGATGCCACGACGCATGCGCGGATCCCAGAAATCCTCGATGTGCTTGGTGATCTGCGGCAGCGCGCGCACCTCGCCCTGCGACTCAAAAAACTTGGCGATCTGATTGGCCATCATCACCAGCTTGTCATGCTGCATGGTGGGCCTGCTCCTTCTGTTGGGGCTTGATCTCGCCTGCGTCGCAAACGCGCTGCGGGTGGGTGAAAATCTCGAAGCCATCCTTGCGCGCTACCGCGACCAGCGTGATCCCGGCCGCTTCCGCAACTTTCAGGGCGAACCCCGTCGGCGCCGACACCGCGACGACAACAGGCGCGCCGGCGGTCGCGGCCTTTTGCACCATCTCGACGGAGACGCGGCTCGTCAGCAGGACCATGCCGCGCGACAATGCGATGCCTTTGCGGCGTAGGCCCCCGATCAGCTTGTCGAGCGCGTTGTGGCGGCCAACGTCTTCCGCAACCGCGACGAGCCCTAGATCGGCGGTCCAGAAACCGGCACCATGTACGGCGTGAGTCTGTTGATTGAGGAACTGTGCGGCGGGAAGCGCGGCCAATGCCGTGTTGATATCGCCGGCATCGAACGTCACATCGCTATCGACCGTCGCAAACGTCGAAGCGATGGCGTCGAGACTTTCGACGCCGCACAGCCCGCATCCGGTCGGCCCGGTGATCTGGCGACGGCGCGCCACGAAATCACGCGCCCTTCCTTCGGTGAGCCACATCCGCAGCTCGACGCCGTTGTCGTGCTCGAGCACCTCGAGGCTCGCGACATCCTCCGGCCCACCGATGATGCCCTCGCTCAGGCTGAACCCGATCGCGAAATCCTCGAGATCGGTCGGCGACGCCATCATGACAGCGTAGGTCGTGCCGTTGTAGACCAGCGCGACCGGCACCTCGACGGGCACATCACGCTCGCGCCAGGCAACGGCGGATGCCGTCACCTTCAGCGAGCGCGCACGTGTGGCCGCATCGATCATCGGCTATTCCGCCGCCTCGGCGGGAGCGATGCGCCGGCTGGCCTCAGAGAAGGCTTCGTAGTCCTCCTGATAGCGCGTCGGCCCGTTGGACAGACCAATCTGCACGGCCGTGACTTTGTATTCGGGGCAGTTGGTCGCCCAATCCGAATAGTCCGTCGTGATGACGTTTGCTTGCGTCAAGGGGTGGTGGAAGGTCGTGTAGACGACGCCCGGCGCGACGCGATCGGTGATCACCGCCCGCAGCGCCGTCTCGCCGGCGCGGCTCGTAATGCGCACCCAATCACCGTCCTTGACGCCGCGCTGCTCCGCGTCATGCGGATTGATTTCGAGACGGTCTTCCTCGTGCCACACGACGTTGTCGGTCCGCCGGGTCTGCGCGCCGACATTGTATTGCGACAGGATGCGGCCGGTGGTCAGAAGCAGCGGGAAGCGCGGGCCCGTGCGCTCGTCGGTCGGCACGTACTCGGTCAGCATGAACTTGCCCTTGCCGCGCGCGAACGTCGTCGCGTGCATGACCGGGGAGCCCATCGGGTTGGCGTCGTTGCACGGCCATTGCACGGAACCCATGGCCTCGATCTTGGCGAAACTGACGCCCGCGAACGTCGGCGTCAGCGCCGCGATCTCGTCCATCACCTGGCTCGGATGCGTGTAGGTCCAGTTGAGCCCTACGGCCTTGGCGATGAGCTGCGTGATCTCCCAATCGGCATAGCCGCCGTTGCGCGGCGTCATCACACGGCGGACGAGCTGGATGCGCCGCTCGGCGTTGGTGAACGTGCCGTCCTTTTCCAGGAATGTCGAACCCGGCAGGAACACATGCGCGTAGTTGGCCGTCTCGTTGAGGAACAGGTCGTGCACGACGACGCATTCCATCGCCGCGAGGCCCGCCGCGACATGGTGGGTATCAGGATCGGACTGAAGAATGTCCTCGCCTTGGATGTAAATCGCCTTGAACGTCCCCTCGACGGCGGCATCGAGCATGTTGGGGATGCGCAGGCCAGGCTCCGGGCTGATCTTGGCGCCCCACAGCGTCTCGAACATGGTCCGCGTCGCGTCGTCCGAGACGTGGCGATAGCCCGAGAGCTCATGCGGGAACGAGCCCATGTCGCAGGCGCCCTGCACGTTGTTCTGCCCGCGCAACGGATTGACGCCAACGCCGGGCCGTCCGAGGTTGCCGGTCGCCATCGCCAGGTTCGCGATCGCCATAACGGTCGTCGAGCCCTGGCTGTGCTCGGTGACGCCGAGGCCGTAGTAGATCGCGGCGTTGCCACCGGTGGCGTAGAGGCGCGCCGCCGCTCGCAGTTCGGCCGCGGGAACACCCGTGTACTGCTCGGTCGCTTCCGGCGAATGGCGCGGCTCGGCAACGAACGCCGCCCATTCCATGAAATCATCCATCTCGCACCGCTCGCGGACGAAGGTTTCGTTGACGAGACCTTCGGTCACGATCACGTGCGCCAACGCGGTGAGCACGGCGACGTTGGTGCCTGGCAGCAGCGGCAGATGATGAGCGGCGGCGATGTGCGGCGTGCGCACCATATCGATGCGGCGCGGGTCGACGACGATCAGCTTGGCGCCCTGGCGCAGCCGCTTCTTCATGCGGCTCGCAAACACGGGGTGCCCGTCGGTCGGGTTGGCGCCGATCACCATCATGACGTCGGCCTGTTCGACAGAATCGAAATCCTGCGTACCGGCCGAGGTGCCGAACGCGGTCTTGAGGCCGTAGCCAGTCGGCGAGTGGCAAACGCGGGCGCACGTGTCGACGTTGTTGACGCCGAAGCCGGCGCGGATCAGCTTCTGGACGAGGAACGTCTCCTCGTTGGTGCAACGCGACGACGTGATGCCGCCGACGGCCTCGCGGCCGTACTGATATTGGATGCGCTTGAATTCGGAGGCGACGCGACCGATCGCTTCCTCCCAGGTCGTCTCGCGCCACGGGTCGGTGATCTTGTCGCGCACCATTGGATTGAGGATGCGCTCCTTGTGGGTGGCGTACCCCCAAGCGAAGCGACCTTTGACGCACGAGTGTCCGCGGTTGGCCTTGCCGTCCTTGTAGGGGACCATCCGCACGACTTCTTCGCCGCGCATCTCGGCCTTGAACGAGCAGCCGACGCCGCAATA
>LNFM01011703.1_pt1 | contig 11827 bp, 10 predicted proteins | sample 596031 | NCBI WGS metagenome assembly LNFM01 (sample SAMN04254537, study PRJNA301005) | activated carbon metagenome | isolation source: dual media filters at the Ann Arbor, Michigan drinking water treatment plant | place: USA: Ann Arbor | reverse complement strand
TTTTACGATGATATTGGCAGTGAGTTGTTTCAAAAAATATCACAGCACCCTGATTACTATCTCACTAAAACAGAGTTTTCTATTATTGAAAAAGTGGCATTGCATATACCCAAAATGATTCAGTCGCCCGAAATTGACATCATTGAACTGGGCGCTGGCGATGGGCACAAAAGCAAATTACTGATTGATGGCTTCTTGAATAATGGCGGTAAGGTCAATTTTTATCCAATCGATATTTCCGAAAAAGCCATGCAATTGCTTGGTGAGAATCTCTCTATTAATACCAATTTAGCTATTCACGGTATTGTTGCAGACTATTTTACTGGCCTTAATTATCTGAAAAAAATATCCAATAATAAAAAATTAGTACTTTTTTTGGGTTCTAATATTGGTAACTTTAATCATCAACAAAGCGGCGATTTCCTTAAAAAACTTTGGTTAAGTCTTAATCAGTCAGACCAGCTGTTAATAGGCTATGATTTAAAAAAAGAGGCGCACACACTCAATAAAGCATATAACGATAGCGATGGGTTAACCAAAGCATTTAACATGAATCTTCTCAACAGATTGAATCAAGAGTTAGGTGGTCATTTTGACCCTGCAAAATTCGAGCATTATGGCTTCTATAATCCCACAATCGAAGCGATGGAAAGCCACTTAATCTCTTTAGAAAAACAAGATATTGTCATTGATTCATTAGAAAAAAGTTTTCATTTTGAGGCATTTGAGCCTGTGCATTTAGAGTCTTCTTATAAATTTTCAGTCGCTGAAATTAACAATTTGGCGGCGCATAATAGCTTTAAAGTCGTGCAACATTTTTCAGATGTAAATGGGTTTTTTATTGATTCATTGTGGCAAGTCCAAAAAGATTTAGCGGTAGCATAAGCAAACCGATTGTTCACTAAGCAAAAGGAACATACCTTTTGAAACAACACTATGATTTTGATGCGATTGTGACGCGCGAAGGCACATCTTGCCTTAAATTCGATGCAAGGCAAGATACGTTTGGGCGCTCAGACGTCATTCCTTTATGGGTTGCAGATATGGATTTTGCAGTTGCACCTGCCATTTCCAAAGCGCTATCTGCACGAGCTAATCATCCCATTTACGGATATACCCAATATCCTGAAAGCATGATTAATGCGTTTATTGATTGGACAAGGCGACGCCATGGTTGGCAAATACAATCTGAGTGGATTGTGATGTGCCCGGGTGTTGTTCCCTCAATTTATGCTGCCGTTAAAGCTTTTACAAAACCCGCCGAGTCGGTCATCGTGCAACCGCCTGTTTATTTTCCTTTCTTTTCGGCTGTTACTGATACTAGCAGAAACCTCATACTTAACCCGTTAAAGTTCGAGAAAAATAGTTACACAATCGATTTTGATGCTTTTGAAGCATGCGCATCTAAATCCAGCATGCTATTGCTCTGCTCGCCACATAATCCTGTGGGTAGAATATGGCGTAAAGATGAGCTTAAATTATTATTGCAAATTGCAAGAAAATATCAATTAACCATATTTGCAGACGAAGTACATGCTGATATTGTTTGTCCAAACTTCAAACACCATGTGCTCGCTTCAATTGCTGAAGATACGGATAACGTCATAACTGCAATGGCACCTAGTAAATCGTTTAATATTGCCGGCCTAAATTTATCGGTATTAATTGTGCCAAATGCCTTACAACGTATTAAATTAATTAATACTTTTAAAGACTCATGTGTTAGCGCAAGCAATCCATTTAGCATTGCCGCATTTGAAGCGGCTTACCATAGCGGTGAAGATTGGCTAAACGCTATGCTAGATTATTTACAAGATACCCGCGATTACATTGCAAACTATCTGATCAATCATCTGCCGCAAATTAAATTAGTGTCAACCGAAGGCACTTATTTGTTATGGCTAGATTGCCGTTTATTACGAATGAGTGATGATGAGTTAAAGCATTTTTTTGTTCAAAAAGCGGGTGTTGGCTTAAGTGCAGGCGTTCAATTTGGCGCAGCTGGTAGCGGTTTTATGCGCATGAATATCGCTACCAGCAGACAAAACGTATCGAATGCACTCCGCAATATCAAAAACGCTCTTATCTAACTCTCACTTTTCAGCAATTGTTCTAAACAAATATAGTTGTTAACTAACCATCCATAAAAATCAATCGCTTAAAAGAAACAGGCTTTTGTAAAGTTGTTAACAATCTAATCCAGTTTTAATTTAATTTACAATTAGAGTTGTTAACATTTTTTATTTATTGGTTATGGATCTAAATACCAGTACAACAAATTCAAAATCTATTCACAATATTCTAGTTTTATGTTTGATTATGATATACATCATAATCAAATAAATTCGTAACCTATTAATTTTAAACAATATTTTGTTTGTTAACTACTATTGCACGCGAAATTAAATCATGACACTATAACGGCTTATAAATTATTTAATTTGGAGGCTGTATGTTTTTAAACATAAGTTCTAGACGATAAAAAAGCGCAGTTCTAGCTGCGCTATTTTATTTATTACAAGGACTACTTTTCGTACTTCACTTCTTCAAGGTTTATATTAAACCCCTTATCTAAGTACGTCAATCCCTCCTTGTCAATTTTTTTAACGCAGCCAATCTGCCATGTAGTTGGCTTGCCTAAAATTTATGGAGTCTCAATTGCGTAAAACAAAAAGATTTACACCTGGTTTATTTGAGAGATATGAAAAACTGGGTCGTGGTTCGGGTATCTATGAGCAATACTTACCTTTTCACAGAGTAGGTAGAAGTGACCCTTCTTCAAGAGGTCGTTCTCACATTGAATTATGGAGAAATAGGCATAGAGAATTTCTTTCAGATGGTGAATTAATCGCGTTTTTATTTTCTACGATGTTGCCTCAAATTGTAGATATTCGGGAACAATTTCCCTTAAGTTATGAAGATGGTCATCATGAACTCCGAGATTTTGATGTATCAATTATTAATGATTATTTTTTAGGGACTAAAAATATATGTGAAGAACTTGGAGTTAGACACCCTAAAGTAAATGGTAATGGTAAATCCGCACCTTGGCCTATGACTACAGATCTTCTATTAACTTTAAAAGACCAGAATGAAAAATTATATTTACTGGCAATATCCTGCAAGGATAAGAATTTTAAACTTCAAAATAGAGGCAAAATACTTCAAGAAATTGAACGAAAATATTGGCTTAACAGAGGTGTAAATTGGCTTCTTATCAAACCTGAGACTTATGATCATACAACATCACTTACTCTAAGATGCAGCAGAAGCTGGGGGCTTGGCGAAACTGTATCAAATAATGTTTTAGAATTTGCAGCAATTGAAATTAATAAATGTGTTGGTACTTCACTTACAAACACTATAAAACATTTATCTCTAAAACTTAATGATTATGAGCTTGCACAAAGGGCATTTTGGCAATGTGTTTGGACAGGCATTTTTCCATTAGATCTCCGTAGGGGATGGAGACCTCACCAGCCTATAAATAGGCTTTCTCAAAAGGAATTTTGGATGCTTAATCCTGTAGCCTCAATGAGAACATCATGGAAATAATTCACAATAAAGTTGTAAAAATTATCAGCGGTCCACTTGGGGGGCTTTATAGAGTAATCTTAAACGAGCCTTTTCATGATATTACTGTTTTAGCTAGTTTGGAAACTAATTTTACTAAATTAGATAATAATTCATTCGCAAAAAAATCGCTGAATGCTTCCGCTTATTCACGAATTAATCTTTTATGGTTAACACAATCAGAAATCGTTAAGTTTAGAGAGAATAGCCAGATTATTGAAGTCGATATTCAGCTATCTAATCAGAAACTGAATATGAATTTGTCGAATTTAGAAAATGAAATATTTATAAAACGAATTCTTTCTATGAAAGGATTTTTAACATTTGAGAATTTAAAACATAGATTATTAATTGATAGAAACCTAGGTGGACTAGTTCAAGAGGCATGTTTAGTAAGTGGATATTCGAAACAACAGATTTATAAGCTTTTTTCTAAACTCTGTAGATATGGATTTACCAATAACGCACTGAGACCAGAATTTTATTTATCGGGCGCCCCTGGCGTAAAGAGACCTTGTGGACCAAAGCAAAAAAAACCAGGCAAAAGAACACAGAAAGAAAAAATTGATATTAAAAGTGGTAATACACCTAACATTACTCAACCAGGTATGACAGAAGATTGGAGCAAGTTAATCATTGCAGCTGATCAATCTATTCCACTTCCTAAACCAACAATGCCAACTAGATCAAGAATTATTTTAAATAGTGCTTTCGTTAATGAGTATGTTAGCAGTAACGGATTGTTAGTGCCCAAGGATTTTAAAGTTGGAACATATCCGAACACTCGACAGATTGCGCGTGTTTTAAAAGAATCATATTCCTCATCAGAACATTTTCTACATAAAACAACAAAACGTAATTTCACACTAAATCATAGAGGGCTTGTTGGAAAAAGTTGGGAAGGTGTCGCAGGACCGGGCCACACCTATAGCATTGATAGCACAATAGGTGATGTTTATTTAAGGTCCTCTCTTAACCCAGAATGGATAGTCGGGCGTCCAATTGTTTATACAATTGTAGATAATTGGTCAACCGCCATCATGGGGTTTTACGTTTGCCTATCTGGACCATCTTGGGATATGGCGAAAATTGCCCTATTTTGCTCCGTGGCAGATCCAACGTTAATAGCAGATTTAAGAGGGGTTTGCTTATTACGAACTTTATATCCACATCCAACTCTTCCAGCGGTCTTACTATGTGACAGAGGAGAATACCTGAGTGTTGGGGCAAGTTTAACAAGTTTCGAATTAAAAATGATGTCTTTAAGTTATACCCCTCCCTATAGGGGTGATTTAAAAGGCCCAGTTGAGGTTACGCATCGTATTGAAAAAGATGAGCAATATTTTTTTCTACCCGGGGCAATCGATGCTCGGAGAAAAGAGTATGAACGTTGGAAATTTGACTACAAATTATCCATTCTTACAGTCAGAGAATATACAAAATATCTATTTAGCATATTTAGCGAGTACAACTTAAAAGGCGACAGAAGTCATCGTCTCGACGCACATATGAAAGCAACGGGTGTACACCCAAGCCCGTCTGGACTTTGGAATTGGGGGCACCAAGTTGGCATAGGTACTCAAATCCATAAAGACCCATCTGATTTGATTTCATCACTTCTTATTAAATCAACAGCAAGCATTACTCGGCATGGGTTAATGTTTAATCGGAAACAATATACTAACAGAACAGAAGAGGAGGCGTTGGAAGCAGAAATAGCCAGAAATTCAGGGGGTTCGAGTAAAACAGTGTTTCACTATCCTGGGTCACTATCACGTATTTGGACTCCTGATCTCGCAGGTCAAGGAATGAAAGAACTAATCCTATCAGATCACTCTACTGCTTCCCCAGAAACAACTCTTGATGAAGAAGAAGATGCTCATGCCTTTTATATTAGCGGTAAAAAAGAGACTAATCATGAAAGTCTCTTGATTTCACTTGGTCAAATGGAAGAACGTAAACGTATTGTTGCTGAGGCTCTAAAAAACCAGAAAAATTCAGACACTCAAAACAGCTGTTCAATTCCAAGTGTTACTGAAGCCCGCATTATGGAAAAAAATAGTGACTTCAATATTATTAATAAGGTTATTCAATCGTCTAGCAACCCCGTTGAAGATAAGACTTTATCGAAATCATATGCAGAAAAATTGCGAAATTTAGTCAATGAAAATATTGATAAAAGAAGTGATCAAAATGATTAAAAATAATAACCCTTACAAAGGTAATATCCTAATAGATGGACTGCCTCCTATTCCACACCCTGATGAAACCCTTAGGTTCTTACTCAAATCCCCGTTTGTACCCTCAAATATTCTTGATATAGAACCACATATACGCTTGCATTATTTATTAGAAATCACAAATCAATTTAATATTCCTAGTATGGAATGTTGTAGATTAGCTTCATCAATTGATTTAATGATTCGTAATGGATATGCGTTGCAAAACCCAAATGATGCAGTCACGTGGAGAACAATATTATCTTCTGGTGACGTAAAAAGTATGAAATCACCTTGCTCAAGTATTTCTGCATCTATTATTGGGTTTTCAGGGGTCGGGAAAACTTCGGCAACATTGCACAACCTCAACTTTTACAAGCAGATAATTAATCACACAAATTTCCCAAATATCGTAGGCAATCATTATCAGATGGTTTGGCAGTCAATTGAAGTGCCTGGGTCTGGGAAATTCACAGACTTCATGGCTGAAGTGATGCGGAGCTGGGATTTTGCAGTGCAGCAACACCTTCCTGATTTACAGCCACGTTTCGAGTCTACATTAAGGGGAGCAAATCGAGATGGTACAAAAATGTACGAAGAATGGATGCAGGTTGCTAAAAGTCATTTTCTTGGATTATTACATATAGATGAAGTACAGAATTTTTTTGACATTCCATCCATTAATCAAAGGCAGGGTTTAAAAAAAAAATGGCCGCTTAGAGTTGAAAATTGTTGAAGATAAACTACTTAAAACGATTTTGAATCTAACAAATAGTGGTTTACCAATTTTAATTTCGGGTACACCTGACGGAATGGAAGCATTTACTAACCGATTTAGTACAGCTCAAAGAAGCTCTAAATTTGGATATCATGAATTCAAAAGATTTGAAAATCTAGATGATCCAGAATACATTTTTTTTATTGAGCAATTGATGAAATACCAATATGTTCGAAAACCCTTGATAGATATAGAACCATTATCAGAGTTATTATTAAAACTAACAGCTGGAATCAAGCGTTTAATAATTACTTTATGGATTGAAGCTCACAGAGATGCTTATTTGAGAGGCGATGATGAATTGTTGTTAAAGGATTTCATATCTGCAGAGCAAAAAAATTTAAAGCACCTTCGGCCAGCTGTTAAAGCATTACTATCAAATGATCCATATCAATTAAAGCAATATGTCGATTTGCTAGGTAAATTTTAAGTTTAAAGAATATTAGTATTTACATTAGCAGAGTCAATTAATCTAATTGTCTTTGCTTGTTCGGTGGATAGTTTTCTCAATATTAACTCCAGCTCAATCAATTTCACATTGTTCTTCAAGCACGACTCAATCAAACTATTACCTCGATCAAAATCTAAAAGAGCGTCTTTTAAATTACGCTTAACATTAGATAAAGCCGTTAGCCCAGCTTCCCGCAGAGCTGATGCGGTAGTTAAATTACTAACTCCTATTTCTTTACTAATTTCTTTCAATAGGCCGTTATTTGCAATATAAATATTCCTTATGCAGTTGCTGTTTTTTAAATCCTTATCAATTTTTATATTCTTCGAGATTAATCTCTCTGGCAACATTAACGAGTCATTAATATCATTTAATGCTTCATCTGCATTTTCATACAATGCGCTTAGAATAATTGCATATAAACAAGTTCGCCCAGCTTGTTTTTGTGGTGTCATCAAGCAGTCAATAACGCCACAATATTTACCATTTTTTTTATTCAAAAACTCTGGAATTATTGATTCTATCCATTTCTGTGGGAACAGTTCATTTACTAAATCACTCATAAGTTTTCTATTGGTTTTTTTTGACCAAGAGATGTTTGTCGATTTTGCTTTCGTTTGCATTACCTGAACTAATTTTAAAGACGGTATTGAATTTGGTGATGTCGAAAATGAGTCAAGAATTGATCTATATCGATTTATCGCAACATGTTCAGAGAAATTTAATTGTTCAATATTTTCTTTATTTTGACTTAAATTATCATCACTTACAGCGGTGTAACAGCCACTATTAAATGTCTTTAATATTTGGCTATGTTTAGAACAGAAATCAAAACCTGGAAATTGATGTTCCGTACGATAATAAATAAAACCATGATAGTTAAGGTCTTCTTTAATACACTCTTCACAGCTTTTTAGTAAATCAATTGATGTTGATGAATGCATATTTATTATTGACTGATATTTAGGATCTCCATGCAATATGTTTGGCAAAAAATTGGTAACTCCACGAAGAACTGGGAGCTGAGTATGATATTTGACATATTCCTGAACAGATATATTTAGTGCCCTGGAAAGTAAAGTAGGAATATTTGGTGCTATAGATTCCAATGGATCTTGAAACTTTTCCTTCAATTTTTTTATAGCGATATTAATGCTAAGAAAACCATTTATTTTAGCTAACCTTAATAAATAGCCAACACCTAATTCTCTAGGCAAAATTACAGGAATAATCATTTATACCTCAGTGAGGACATGCATAGTGCCTTGAGTCCTCTTATCGCACTAGCAATTGATTGAGCCTGGTCTGGAGATCCATCCCAGATATTTGCTATAGCTTCTAACAACTCCGTATTTTCTTGAACCTGACTTATTGATACACCTTTATTCTGATTATTAACATATATGCATAAATCATCGAATAACTTTGTGCGTCGTTTTCCCTTACCACCCAAAACACGACTTATTTGAGATTGGCTTACTCTCATGGTAAATGAGAGTTGTTCTTGTTTAATTCCAGCATCTTTCACTTGTTTGGAAAGTTCGTTTGCTAATATTTTATATGGCTTATCTTGCATAATATAATTATGCATTTATGCATAATTATATGCAAATTATTTTAATCATAATTAAATTATCAGCTAATAAATCATTGGAAAAGGTTTATTAAATATGATTAGATATGTAAATGCATGCTGATATCCTCCTTATTCCTTTGGAAGATGAGTCTATATATAGTCTTATAGGAAGACTAAGTAGAGTAAATGGCTACAGTAAGCAGGTTATTTGCGAAGGGTTATTATCAAGCCATAGCGATCAAAGAACAGCAGATGCATGTATTTCGCTACACCAATTTATTCGAGCCACAAGAATGGAGTACGGAGATTTAAAAAAAGTACTTTTGAAGCATACAAATTTTACTTTTCGTAATGTGATTGCTACACCATTGTTGAATGAAAAAAATTCTAAAAAATGGACTAGAAGTATATTAAGTTCAAATATTAGTTTAGCAACTCTCTCAAATTATGAGGAACATGTTTGGAAATGGTGCCCCGAATGTGTGAAGCAAGATCTACATCAAGTAGGCTTTACTTACTGGAGAGTTAAACACCAGCTACCAGGATTTTTTGTGTGTACAAAGCATGGAATACATCTAGCTGAGGTCAATATTCCATTTAGAAATCGTCAAAACAATTTCTTCTTCCCAGATTCTATTATTTCTAAAAATGAAAACAATCACAATCCACACGTTAAGTTTAATCAGGACCTTGCGATTCAACTTTGTAGTATTTCTGAAGGAATACAGTGTTTTTTTGAGGTGAATCAATTCAAATTTAGGAAGACGATTCAAAATGGAATGGTTAGTAAAGGTTATATCAACTCTTCTGGGCAGCTATCTCAGGATGCAATTGATGCGTTTGGACAGTATTTTGATGGACTTAAGAGTATTAAAGAAATTGCTTATTTAACTAAAAAAAATGCATTTTGTAAGCATGTGAAAAACTTGCTATTTAAAAATGAGATTAACATTACTTACCCTTTGATAATTCCAATGTTAATTTTATGGGTTTATCAAGATTGGTCACTTTTTAAAAACTACTATCATTGGGAAACAGTGATGTTTGCCAATAGTAATCATAAGTCAGCCAATTTAGATATAAATGGAAATAATGAAATCAATAAAAATAGAGAGATATGTAAAAAATTCCTTTTTAGATTTCCAGAGTCCAATAGAGGAGACTTTTGGCGATTTAACCCTAAATCTTGCAGGTGGCTAAATTTATACGATTCCAAATGGTTTAGCGAGACTTTAAAAAAGCAATCAGGTCAAAAAAGAACTCAAATGGAATTTTTTCAATAAATATTGTTTAATTTACAGTTCATAAGCTATAAAAAATAACTCGTAAATGAACTATTTTTTTCTAGACTAGTTACTCTTTTCATATATCCATTATTTGTTATTTTTATATAGGCTAGTTAATTAAACCTTAAGAAGCATATCATTAAAAAATTCAGAAAATGAACTTTAAATAGGTCATAGATATTGAATATTATATACCTTATAAAAAGTTTAACTAATTGATTTTATTGAATTAATTGACATTTTTTATTCAATATGCTAGACTAATTAAAATTGTTACTGATGATGCTCTAAGTACTTTAAACACAGTTTATGCAAATTACACTTATCAGAAATAAGGAAATAATTCAAAAAGCTTTTACAAATTGTATTAGTCAAAAAAATTTTATAAATAAAAGGAAAAGCTCAAAGCATAACGTTTAAATCATGGTCATTAATTTCACAACATCTATTAAGCACCCTGCGCTTTATTTAAAGCGTATTGGATCAACCGGACGATCGCTAATGAAGTGCATTAGCAATCTATTTCCTGTTTTTCTAATCAATTAGCCGCCATTCATATGACGGCTTAAGGAGCTGTCATGTGTAATGATCTAACTTTTTCAATCGCAGACTTTAACAACGTCAAAAAAAGGGTCGAGGAATTAAAAAATCGTTCCGATGATATTAAAAGTCGAATTGCATTAATCCTTAAACATCTTTGGAATCCTGAACGCACTGTCATAACGGTTCCAGGAAGTGTTGATCTATCTGAACTTAGGCAAAATTTTCCGCATTTTAGTGAAGTCATCGATTTTTATGAAAACTCCATCATCACGCTAGATAGATTGGGTTTACCTTTTGAGGTTACGCCTATTTTATTACTAGGGGATCCAGGACTAGGTAAGACGTATTTTACGAGCGAATTTGCCAAATGCATCAATATCCCTTTTTACGAAATATCCTTGGCAACTACCAGCTCTTCTTTTGGGTTAAGTGGTGGAAATTTGCAATGGTCTGAAGGATCGACTGGTTTTATCGCTAACACTCTAGCAAACAGTGAAGCTGCTAATCCAATCATCTTGATTGATGAAATCGATAAAGCACCATTAGACGCTAGATATAATCCTATGAATGTTTTTTATGGTTTATTAGAAGCACACTCTGCGAAACGTTTTAAGGATGAAGCGTTAGAATTTGAGCTTGATGCCAGCAAAATCATCTGGATTGCCACTGGGAACTATGCCAATCAGATTCCAGCACCCATTCAATCAAGAATGCGGATTTTTGAAATATCGCAGCCAAGTCCGGAATTCATGCCAACCGTCATTGCAAGTATTTACCGCCATGTGGTGCAATATAAATCATATGGAAAGCTTCTAGACAAAGCTTTAGATGAATCAGTCATTATTCACCTGACAAAACTATCACCTAGAACAGTCAAATTAGCTATTGAGGAAGCAGCATTTAAGGCAATTCGAAACCAGCGCAGCTCAATAATTATTAAGGACTTACCTAAATTTGGAAAGGAGAAACATCGTGTCGGATTTATTAAATAATTTTTTAGAAGAAAGCTTTGACTCCGACAGCTATGTAAAAAAGTTGTGTGAAAATACTAAATTGTTTCTACGTCTAAATACAAATGCACAATTTCCAATTGGCTGGAAATACATCGTTGAAGAACTCATTAACACGATTAAAAACTATCCGATAAGCATAACTAAAATTAATGATTCTTTTTCGTTGCTGGAAGTTAAGTTTGAGATAGAAAAACCAACCAAAGAAGTATGTGTTTGGAGAGCTATTGATAAAGCACGTACTGATTCTGCATGTACGTGCGCATTGTGTGGGGAAGAAATGCGGTCCAGACAAAGATCGAATCCTTTTGAGTTGCTTTGCGTTGAATGTAAAAAGACTGCAGGAAAACTTGGTAAAACTCAAACTTGGTTGGATAAGTATTGACTTATT
>LNFM01012765.1_pt1 | contig 11828 bp, 13 predicted proteins | sample 596031 | NCBI WGS metagenome assembly LNFM01 (sample SAMN04254537, study PRJNA301005) | activated carbon metagenome | isolation source: dual media filters at the Ann Arbor, Michigan drinking water treatment plant | place: USA: Ann Arbor | reverse complement strand
CTCCACATCAGCGGTCGCGCGCTGCGCACGATGCTGCTGCTGGACGATGCCGAGCGCGTCGAGATGGAAAAGGATCGGGTACTGGACGCACGCACCGGCAACGACGAGGCCTTTCGCAAGCTTGAGGCACTTGTCACCAACGCCGACGGCAAGGCGCTGGTGGCGAAACTCGCCGACACACGCCTGCGCTATGACAAGGTAACCGGCGAAGTCCTGGAAGCCATCGCCACCGGCACGAAGTCCGCCGCCGCCGAGGTGCTGCTCAACGAAGGTCGCTTTGCCCACAATGCCTTTGCCCAAGCGCTGGCGAACGTTGTCAAGCGCCAGGACGCCATGGCCACCGATGTTCAAGCCGGTGCCGAGAAGACGGTTGCATCCTCCGGCGCGCTGATGCTCGCGCTGGCCGCCGTGGCCACCGTTGTCGGCGCGATCGTCGCCTGGTTCGTCACCATCTCGGTCACCCGTCCGCTGGGCCATGCCGTGGCGATCACGGACGTCATCGCCCATGGCGACCTGACCTCCCCGATCGTGGCCCACAGCACCGACGAGGTCGGTCAGCTGCTCGCTTCGCTGCACACGATGCAGGCCAACCTGAAACGGATCGTGGGCGAAGTGCGGGTCGGGGTCGACTCGGTCAGCACCGCGTCTTCGCAGATCGCCGCAGGCAACCAGGATCTGTCGAGCCGCACCGAACAGCAGGCGAGCAGCCTGCAGCAGACAGCGGCATCGATGGAGCAGTTGGCCGCGACGGTGCGCCAGAACAGCGAGACGGCAACCCAGGCCAATCAGCTGGCTGCCAGCGCCTCGTCAGCGGCGGCTGCGGGTGGCACCGTGGTGGGCGACGTGGTGGCCACGATGCAGGGCATCAGCGCAGCCAGCCACAAGATCGCCGACATCATCAATGTGATCGACGGCCCAACATCCTGGCGCTCAACGCCGCGGTCGAAGCCGCGCGTGCCGGCGAGCAGGGCCGCGGCTTCGCGGTGGTCGCCAGCGAGGTGCGCAACCTCGCCCAGCGCAGCGCGCAGGCGGCGCGCGAGATCAAGGGTTTGATCTGCGATTCGGTGAGCCGGGTGGACGCCGGTGGCCGGCTCGTCAACCAGGCGGGCGAGGCGATGCAGGACATCGTTGCGCAGGTCAGGCGCGTGAGCGAGATGATCGGCGAAATCACCGCGGCGACTGTGCAGCAGACCAGCGGCATCGGCCAGGTCAACAGCGCAGTGACGCAACTCGACCAGGTGACGCAGCAGAACGCGGCGCTGGTGGAACAAAGCGCCGCGGCGGCGGCGAGCATGAAGGCGCAGGCCGAGCAACTGGCGCAGTCGGTGTCGGTGTTCCGGCTGGGCGGCGCGGCACCGCACGGCGCCGCCGCTTGACGCCGCGCGATCGCCCGCCCCCAGGGCGCTGAGCGCGTGGTGTCATCGACGCCGAACGTCCGAACAAGCCCGCACGCGCGTTCATGCGGTGCCATGGGCTTCTCCCCCGCACGATTCGCCCGGGGCACACCTTGACACGCGATACTGCTGCCCAACGCCTCGCATCGCGCGCGGCGCGCGCAGCGCCACGCCGCCCCGCGACACCGCGTGATCCGGCCCGCTCGATCGGGCCAAGTTCCTGCCCAGTCGACCCTGCCCGCTCGACCCAGTCCGCTCCACCTTGCCGGGCCGGACATCGCCCATGACATCCGACACCGCCGCCGTCGCCCTGCGCGAGATCACCGCCGACACCGTGCGCGCCGTCGTGCAGCTGGCGGTGGCGGACGATCAGCAGGGCTTCGTCGCCCCCCCAATGCCGTGTCGCTGGCGCAGGCGCTGTTTGCGCCTGACGCCTGGTACCGGGCGATCTACAGCGGCGAGGAACTGGCCGGCTTCGTCATGCTGGCGGATGAGTCGCTGCGCGATCCGCCGCCACCGTCGCCAGCGGTCGGCGTGAGGCGCCTGATGATCGATGCGCGCTTCCAGCGCCGCGGCATCGGGCGGGCAGCGCTGCAGCAGGTGATCGCGCACGTGCGCCGCAAGGGCTGCTTCACCGCACTCGAACTGTCGTACGTTCCCGGCCCGGGCTGCCCCGAGCCGTTCTACCTGTCCCTCGGCTTTCGCCACACCGGACGCGTCGACGACGGCGAGATCGTGCTTGAACTGCCGCTCGACTCCGCCTGAGCAGCGGCAACTTCGCGCTCAGAACCTGCGCACCCCGATCCGGTGCTTGTGCGCAGCGCATAGCCCATCTGGCGCGGCGTCAGGCGCAGCAGGTGCGCTGCCTTGGCCTGCACCCAGCCGCACTGCTCCATGGCCAGATCAGCCGCTCGCGTTCGCCTGCAGGCAGCGCCTCGCCGCCGTGAGGGCGCGGTGACGGCGGCAGTTGCGAAGTCGGCCCGATCACGGTGACGTCGCCGTCATCGGACGGCGTCAAGACGCCAACCTGCCAAGGCGAGGTCCGGTTGCTTTCTGCCCGGCACGCCAAATGCCGTAAGCACCGATCCTTTGGAGGTTCCCATGTCACATACACCCGACGTATTGATCGAACGCACCGAAACCGCGGAGCCCACGCCGGGCGCGCGGGTCTCTTGGAGCGGCATCTTTGGCGGCGTGGTGGTCGGCATCGGCGCGCTGCTTCTGCTCACCGCGCTCGGCGTGGCGATCGGCATCACGACGATCGACGTCGATCGGCCCGATGCAAGTGCGCTGGGCACCGGCGCGGCCATCTGGACCGGCGTGTCGCTGCTGCTGGCGCTGTTCCTGGGCGGGTGGTCGGCAGCACGCATGAGCATGCTGTGGGATCGCACCGCGGCGATGTTCCAGGGCACGCTGGTGTGGGCGCTGAGCATGCTGCTGATCCTGTGGCTGGCGGCCAGTGGCGTCGGTCTAATCGCCAGCCAGACGTTCTCGTTGATGGGCACGACGGCATCCGCGGTCGGCGCCGCTGCCGGCGGAGCGGATCTGGGCGGTCTGCTCGACGGCAATGCCGACCAGGCACTGGCCAGGCTAAACGACCCGAAGACCGCGCAGACAATTGCCAATGTGACCGGCATGGAAACGACCGAGGTCACCCGTCGGTTGAGCGAGCTGCGCGGTCGGATAGAAGCGGCGCGCGACAACCCACAGCAGGTGGCGACGGAACTGCGCACCGCAACGAGCGAGTTTGCCGACCGTGCCCAGGCGCGCATCGCCACGGCTGCCTCCGACGCGCAGCCGGCAGCGACGCGCACCGCGTGGTCGACCTTCGGTGCATTGCTGCTGGGCCTGCTGGCCGGCATCGCGGGCGCCGCGGTGGGCCGACACAATGCTGCGCAGCGCACGCGAGACCTGTCGCGCACGACGATTACGCGACCGGCCGTGGGCACGTGATCCCGACTCTGCAGGCGTGACCGATTGCGGCGAAGTCGCGATCGGTCGGAGCGCGACAATTTCGCGGCTGCAGTAATCGCGAGATTGCGTAAGGGGTTGAACGGGTGACCTAAATTGAGATTTCACCCCGATCCGCCCGGTTCCTTCGTCCGCAACATGAAAGAATCCACGCATGGACGATGCCGATATGACCGAAGACCGCCTGGAGCGCGAGCGCAGTGCGGCCCTCGCCCAGTTGCGGGCGAACGCAGCGCTGCCTGCGGTGCTGTATGCGAACTGTCGCGAGTGCGACGAAGTGTTGCCACCTGAAAGATTCAAGGCCGGCTTCTGCTGCCCGGAATGCCGCGATGATTTCCAGAAGCGGGAGTCGGCGCGCCAGCGGCAAGGCCTGCCCGGTTCGCCGACGAGCTGAACGGCGCGGCGTCTTTGCCTGATATCGCCGGCGGGGTCAGCCGCGGCGAATGCCCATGCCGGCCTTGGCACCGATGCGGGCGATCAATCCATCGAAGTAACGCAGCGCATTGCGCGGCTCCGCCAGGTGCGGCGGCACCTCGGCGCGGCAGCGTTCGCACTGGCACACGAACCGGTATGAATTGACCAGGTTGACGTTGCGAAAGCCGTAGTCGAGGGCCATCAGCTCGCTGTCATCGAGGTAGTTCCAGGTGATGGCGTCGCCGGCATCGATGTCGGTCAGCGCCGTGAGCACCACCTGCTTGTCTGCAGCTGCGCCCGGCATCGGCCGGCAGTTGGGCGCGCACGAGTGGTTGGCACGGCTGAGGGTGGGGAAGATCGCCAGGCCCTGCAACTTGCGCGCGGCGTCGAAGTAACCGATGTTATTGGTGCCCACGCAATGGAGCAGCTCGCGCACGGCCAGCGCGGACACGCGGTGTTTGGTTGCGAGCGCGCGCTCGAGCGGCAGATCGGCATCGTCGATCGGAAACGCGGTGACCTTCAGGTCGTGCCCGTAGAACGCCTGGCGCACGGTGGCGTCGGACAGGATCTGATCCACCAGGTCCCAGACCACCGAACCGTACTGGGGAGACGCGAACGATGCCGCCACCAGCGGCCGCTCAGCCACAGCGACCTCGCCACGCCTGATGGGCGCGGTTGCGGTCAGCTGGTATTCCTCGTCGGTCCAGCGCACCACGCTGCAACGCGCGGCAGACCCAGGGTCATTCATGCGGCGATCTCATGCACGCACGATACCCGGGGTAACAAGCGCATCCCCGCGCACGCGCGACGGCCTTCTGGGGAAGGGTCTGCGCGCAGGCACGCCGCAGCGACGCCGCACCGCGTACATGCCTCGAGTTCATCCGGACCGCCCAGCAGCGGCTGCGTCACCTCGAGTCGATGCCGGAACGCACCGACCGCGTGCGTTGGTCGCATCGCTCGACGATCAAGGCAAGGCAGGCGACTGCCGGTTTCGGTGCTGGTCAGGCTTTGCAGAGAGGCCACGATCTTGTCGATCTCGGCGTCGGTCAGCGTGGTGGGTCGCATGAGCGGTGTCTTGTTCGGATCGACGTTGCCGCCGCCGGCGATCTAGCGCACGTGGCATCCGATCGAGCGTGTTTGACCTGGATCCGCTGCGATCCATCGGCGCCCGGATCGCGACCCGCGTGCAGTCCGCACCGTTGCGGCGCTGCGCGTCTGTTTCGATCAGTCGCCCACCAGGAACTTGCCATAGTGGCGATCCATCATGTCGACGGCGTCGGCCAGCGTGCCGAACGGGCCGAGCGTGTCGTGCTCCGAGGCCATCAGCAGGTACACGCCGTCGATGCCGGTGATCCAGACGGGGTAAGTCTCCTTCTCCTGACGCGCCGTGTACGACCGGACGATCGGCGCGGCGTTCAGCAGCGCGCTGAAGGCCGCGTCGTGCACGTCGTCCAACTCGCCCTGCGTCATCGCGTCGAGCGGCTGGGTGGCGAGGCTGCGGTCCTCGAGCCAGTCGCGTACTTCGGCCAGCAGCGCTGTCCGAACGGCATCGACCTGCGCCGAAGAAAGTCTCAGCGGATGAGTCGGCATTGATCGTTCAGGGTCCGGCGTCAGCGGCAAGTCCTTCATGGCGAGCAGCTTCGCAATGAGGTCGTCCGGGCGGTCGGAACTGTCAGTCATCGTGCTCTCCCCCGCGGCAGGATGCCACAGGGCCCCGTCCATGCGCGCCTGCCACCGACAAGCCGTGCTGCACACGCCTTGAGTGCCAACCGAAATCAAGGCGCGTGCCCGACCGCACCGAGATCCTTGCCGAGGTACGGCTCGGGCACCAGGTAGGCTGCGAGGTCCAGGTCGAGGAAGCGCGCAATGAACCCGCTGCCGATCCGCGTTCCGCTCGGCAACGCCGGCGATGTCTCGGCGCTGCTTCAGGTGCCGCCGTCGCCCCGTGCCACCTTCGTGTTCGCCCACGGCGCCGGCGCCGGCATGGCGCACCCCTTCATGGCGGGATTCGCCGCGGCGCTGGCGTTGCGCGGCGTGGCCACGCTGCGCTTCAACTTCCCGTCGATGGACCGCGCTTCGCGGCGGCCGGATGCGCCCGCCGTCGCCCAGGCCACCGTGCGCGCGGCGGTCGACGACGCGCGGCGCCGTTTGCCCCGCGTGCCGCTGTTCGCGGGGGGCAAGTCGTTCGGCGGTCGCATGAGTTCGCAGGCGCAGGCGAACGGACCGATGGCCGACGTGCGCGGACTGGTGTTCGTCGGCTTTCCGCTGCACCCCGCCGGCAAGCCGTCGATCGAGCGCGCCGCGCATCTGGCCCAGGTGGAGTGCCCGATGCTCTTCCTTCAGGGCGCGCGCGACGCGCTGGCAGAGGCCGCGCTGATCACGGGCGTGGTGCGCGCATTGGGCGCACGCGCGACCTTCGTGTCGGTGGCCGACGCCGACCACGCGTTCCATGTTCGCGCCCGCAGCGGCACCGACGATGCGACGGTGTTGCAGTCAATGGCCGATGCGGCGGCGGCGTGGATGGTCGAGCTGACTCCACGGTGAGTCGCCCTCTCGGTGCCGTATCGATGCGCTGGGAGAAGCTGGTCGCGATGCCCTTGATCTGGCGGACAGCGACACGGTGGCGAGCGCTTGACCTGATCTAACGGTTTTCGGCCAAGTTCGTGCTCGCGGTGCGCCTCCCGGCGCACACCCTGCTGGGTGATCACCGCATGGCGCCGATGGCGTTGCGGCCGCTGGCATTGATACCAGTGATCGGTGTGGGCCTGTCGGGCGCAGACCACTTCGTGTCGTTTCAGGTGCATGACTCGGCCGTTGCTTGGCGAGGAGCCTGGACTAAACCTGTGCCAATTCAAGTTGCTCGAGCACCTCAAGCGGCGAGACCGGCTTGACAAAGTAGCCGTTGAAGCCGGCCTCGTGTGCCGCTGCACGCACCGCGTCGTCGCCATAGCCCGTCACCGCGTAGATCTGCACCGCAGTGCCGACCTGCTGCCGAATCGTGCGACAGACAGAAATGCCATCGAGCACCGGCAGTCCGATGTCGAGGAAGATCACGTCCGGCGTGAAGGCCGTGGCGATGTCGACGGCGCTGCCGCCGTCGCTGGCGACACGCACCTCGTGTCCGAGCAGGGTGAGGATCGACGCGAAGGTCTCGACGATGTCGGGATTGTCGTCCACCACCAGCACGCGCCGACGGTGCAACATCGGGCGGGCGAATCGGTTGGGCGGCGTAGTGGGCACAGCAGGGATAGCCGATCTTTCCCGCGCCAAGGCAGCACGGACAGCCAACATCGTCGACCCGAGCAGCATCGCGGCGCAATGCGTAGATGCACAACCACTCCATCGCATACATGCGATCGGTGGCCGCGAAAGAATGCGTACGCGTATGCAGGCACGCTGCAGTTGACGTTGAAGGCCGCCGGCTGCGGAAAACCGCGACGCGAGGAGACACGATGGCGCCTGGTGCCTCAATTCAGGCCAACATCCACCATGAAAACGCAGTACTGCACCGCCCGCAGCCTGGATGGTTTCAGCCCTCCAACCGATCACTCACTCGACTGGCCCTTCCCGCTTGGAGAGCTAGTGGACACGCTTGTCCGCGGTTCAGTTCATTACCGGCATCGGCGCGCGGGCGATGGGCGCGTCAACCTACGAATGGATGCTCGCTCACATCGTCGCACTGCAGGACAGCTCGCTGGATGCGCTGCACCGCGCAAGGTTCGACGGCGAGCACTACCCAGACGCGCCTCAATGTTCTGCGATTCATGACCGCCTCAGCGACTGCGCGCCGGCGCAACCAGCACCTCGACACGCCGGTTCAGCGCGCGGCCTTCGTCGGTGTCGTTGCTGGCCACCGGCCGGCTCTCTCCAAGGCCGCGGATCGTCACGGCAGACGCAGGCAGGTCGATGTCGCTCGACAGTCTTGACCAGACCGCGCGCGCACGCGCCTCGGACAGGCGCAGGTTGTCGGCGTCGCTGCCGGTACTGTCGGTGTGGCCTTCCACCGTCACGCGGATGGCAGATCCCATCGCCTTGAGCTGGGCCGCCGCCGCGCCGAGCTCCGCCTGCGCCTGCGGCTTGAGGTCGGCCTGGCCGACATCGAACAGCACCGCGGCGTCGAACGACAGGCGCAACTGCGCGCCCACTGCGGCAACGGCATCGATGTCGGCACCGGAGTGCTTGCCGCCACAGCCTTTCTTGCTCACGTTGGACAGGCGCACGAAGCGGAAGCGCTCGTCCGGCTTGGCGACCCCGGCGATATCGACATCCGCGCGCGCGCCTTCGATGCGGCCAACACTGCGCCAGGTCCGTCCGTCTGTCGAGATCGCGAGCTCGGTTTCCTCGACGAACGGTCCGACCTCGAACACGTAGAGATCCATGCCGTCGACATCGACCAGCACGTTGTCGACGAACTCCAGCACCAGCGTGCCGTCACAGCCGAGGGAGATGAACTCGGGACTGTTGGTGCTCTTGTAGTCAGGCTCGCCGAGGGCGGACGCGGGGTTGTCGAACGGTGCCTGGGAGGGCTTGGCGCCCGGGGTGAACGAAACCACCTTGTCGGCGAACGACGCCGCACCCAGCGGCAGGCAGATCCGCTTCTTGCCGGCGCCGTACCACTTGCCGGGGCAGTCGGCCTGCGCGCCGGACGCGGCAGCCTGCAGGCCGAACAGCAAAATCGCACCGGTGGCGAGGGCGCGCAGCGATGGCATCGGCAGGTGCATCGGTTCACTCCTTTGGTTGCAGATCGACGGGGCGCCCGCGCTGATCCCGCCGGCCAGCGCGGGCGCAACTCGTCAGATCACTTGGCCTTGGCGACGCCCTGCGTGGCGACGATCTGGATCCGGCTGCCGCCGTCGGCCGGGCCGACCTGCACCTGGACGCCGCGCCGCGCCTTGCGGTCTTCCAGCACGAGCATGGTCTGGTCCGGCCCGGATCCCACTTCGGCGAAGCCCTTGCCGCCGCCTTGCGCCTTGAGCTTGTCGCGATAGAACTCGGTGACGCGGGCGGGCGCATCCTTGCTCGTCAGCTGCACCATCCAGGCGGTGCCGGCCGCATTCTCGGTCTTGGTCGAGCCGCCCGTGTCTTGCCTGGCGCCCGGATAAAAGGGCACGCCGACATCCGCCTCGGTCGCCTGCACACCGCCCACACGCACCTGCGCCGACTGACCCTTGGCGTCGGTCACGCTCACCACCATGCCTTCCTCGGTGCGATCGATCTTGGCCTGGACACCGGACTTGGCCGCCTGCGCTTCGATCACGCGGTCGGTGGCCTGGTCGACCGCCTTGCCGCATGCCGCCAGAGAGGCGATACAGAGAACCACGATGACGATGCGCGAACCGATGTGTGTCTTCACGATGTGCCTCGCTGGAGATCCGTTCAACCGACGTGCGCGCCGATGATGACCGATGAACGCGCCAACGCCAAAGCGAAAATTCCCGCATGCGGCATGCATCCGCCTGCAACCCGATGCGCCTGCCGCCACAGCTCCCAACAGCGCATGCCCTACGATGCCGCCGCGAACGTCGCCCACGGAGTTGCAAGATGATCAAGCGTAGTGTCGAGTCCATCGCCGCCACCTGGCTCGCCGGGTTGCTGGTGCTGCTGCCGCTCGGCCTGACGATGGTGTTGATCGCGTGGCTGGTCGGGCTGCTGAACCGCTTTCTCGGTCCGGGCAGCGCGCTCGGCAAGCTGTTCGCGGCACTGGGTGCACCGTTGGCCGGCGACTCGCCGCTTGCATACCTGCTCGGCACGGTGTTGCTGATCCTGGCGGTGTATCCGGTGGGTCTAGCGGTCCAGGCGGGGCTCAAGCGCCCGCTCGAACGACTGGCCGATCGCACGCTGCGACGGATTCCGCTGCTGGGCAGCCTGTACGACATGGCCGACCGCGTGGTCGGCCTGCTCGACCGCAAGCAGGCCGCCGACCTGCGTGCGATGAGCCCGGTGTGGTGCTTCTTCGGCGGCGACGGTGCGGCAGTGCTGGCACTGGCGCCGAGCGCGGACACCATCTTGATCGAGGAGCGCGCGTACCGCGCGGTGCTGGTGCCCACTGCGCCGGTGCCGATCGGCGGTGGCCTGCTGTACGTGCCGGCGGCCTGGGTCAAGCCGGCGAACATCGGCATCGACCGCGTGATCAGCACGTACGTATCGATGGGGCTGACGCCGCCACTGCCGGTCGGTGACAGTGACGGCAAGCCCCTTGCTGCCACCGACCGCCCGCGCCCACCGCCGCAGACGAATTGAATCCGCACGCAGCAACCCTGTGGACCGCGCCGCGCTGGGCGCTGGCCCTGCTGCTCGCCTGCCTGGGCATGCTCGGGCCGTTCGCGGTCGACACCTACCTGCCGGCGTTCACCTCGATGGCGCGCTCGCTCGACGCGACGCCGGTGCAAATGCAGCAGACGCTGTCGGCGTATCTGTTCGGCTTTGCACTGATGAATCTGTTCCACGGCGCGCTGGCTGACAGCTTCGGCCGCCGGCCAGTGATCCTGTGGGGCGTGGCGCTGTTCACCATGGCCTCGATCGGCTGCGCGCTGTCGCAGTCGATCGGCCAGTTGGTGTTCTTCCGCGCGGTGCAGGGGCTCGCCACCGGCGCTGGCATCGTCGTCTCGCGCGCGGTGATCCGCGACATGTATGCACCGGCCGATGCGCAGCGCGTGATGTCGCAGGTCACGATCTTCTTCGGTGTGGCGCCGGCGATCGCGCCGCTGATCGGCGGCCAGCTGTACGTGCTGATCAGCTGGCAGGCGGTGTTCTGGTTCCTCGCGCTGGTGGGCGCGGCACTGTGGATCGCCAACTGGCGGCTGCTGCCGGAAACACTGCATGCCGATGCAATGCAGCCGTTCAACGTACGCAACCTGATGCGCGGCTACGCCGAACTGCTCGGCCAGCCGCGCTTCATGCTGCTGGCGCTGGCCAGCGGCATTCCGTTCAACGGCATGTTCCTGTACGTGCTGTCGGCGCCGGCGTTCCTCGGCGAACTGCTCGGCCTGGCGCCCACCGAGTTCTTCTGGTTCTTCTGCATGACCATCGCCGGGATCATGGGCGGCGCCTGGCTCAGCGGTCGCCTGGCCGGACGCATTGATCCGCGCCGCCAGATCGCGATCGGCTTCGGGATCATGGTGACGATGGCGATCGTCAACGTCAGCGCCAATTTCCTGTTCGTTGCGCAACCGTGGTGGGCACTGCCGCTGATCGGCGTGTTCTCGTTCGGCTGGTCGCTGATGGCGCCGGTGGTGACGATCATGGTGCTGGATCTCGCGCCCGAGCGGCGCGGCCTGGCCTCGTCGCTGCAGGCGGTGGTGGGCAGCGTGGCCAACGGCTTTGTCGCCGGCTTGCTGGCGCCGCTGGTGATGAACTCCACGCGGTCGCTGGCACTGGCCTCGGCCGGGCTGATGAGCATTGGTCTGGTGGCCTGGATCATCTACACCCGTGGCGGGCAACGTTGACGCGGCAGGCCTCGGGCGATGACCGACGCACCAGCAGCGAAGTGGCCTCCCGGGCAGCGGTTCCGTACACTTGCGGCCAATGCGCGGCCAGCACCCGCGGCATGCCCGGCCCTCGTGCGACATGAGGGCGGCGCCGCCGGCCACATGTCCGCCGTCCGAGCTTTCCTCCTGCCTCCCCCACGCCCATGTCACTCGCCCACTTCTCGTTCCCCACGACGATCCACTTTGGCGTCGGCGCACGCAAGCTCGTCGGCGTGCACCTGCGCGACCACGGTTTCCGTCGGCCGCTGATCGTCACCGACCGCGCACTGGCCACCTTGCCGGTGCTGCAGGAATTCATGAGCCATCTGCACACCGGTCTCGACGTCGGCGTGTTCGAGGGCGTGTTCGGCAACCCCACCGCGTCGCAGGCGATGGCGGGGGCGGCGGCGTTCAAGGCGCATCGCGCAGATTGCGTGATCGGCTTTGGCGGCGGCGCCGCGCTCGACGTTGCCAAGGTGGTGGGCGTGCTCGCCACCCACGACGGCGAAGCGCTCGAGTTCGCCTGGGACCATCCGCAGGTGCGCAGCATCGGCGAGGTGCCCTACTTCGTCGCGTTGCCGAC
>LNFM01011702.1_pt1 | contig 11828 bp, 23 predicted proteins | sample 596031 | NCBI WGS metagenome assembly LNFM01 (sample SAMN04254537, study PRJNA301005) | activated carbon metagenome | isolation source: dual media filters at the Ann Arbor, Michigan drinking water treatment plant | place: USA: Ann Arbor | reverse complement strand
GGCACCGCCTCGGTGACGGGGTGGTTGCTTCACCATTCACCGGAGGTTTTATGTCAGCCCCTACTAAAACAGTCGAACAAAACAAGGCCATTTTTGGCCTCGGCTCAAATCTCGGTATGCATATCGACGACATCCGCGACCTCGCCGAGGATGTCACCGGAGGCCGCACCCGCAGCCTGAAAGAGATCTCTTTCCAGGAAGCGAACGCAATGATCGTTCGCATGGGCGGCGAGGCATTTCCTGTCTCGCCCGCCGCCCCTCGCCGGACGGTCAACCATCGCAAACAAAAGGCCGGCGTCGTTACGCTGCCGAGCCGCGGAGCACTTGCCCTGATGGACTGCCTCGCGGCCGAACGCGGCATGAGCGAGCAGGGCCTCGAGCGGATGTGCCTCCGCATGCTCAAGTCCAAACGCCCGATCACCGCCCAGGGCTGCAACGCCGTTATCGAAGCCCTCAAGTCGATGAACAAACGCGACCAGGCAAAGCGGAGGGCGGCATGACCGAACTCACCCTGATCATCATGACCATTTCCGGCATCGTCGCCGGTGCTTTGGCGGGCTTTGCCGCCGGTTACGTCGCCTGCGGCCGGGCAATGATCGAGGCCCGCGACGCCGAGGCATACGAGGACATCATGGTCCGCGTCAATCGCCGGCTCTCGAAGGCCCGGGCCGCTGCCGATCGGGAGGTGCCGCTATGCCGGTGATCGCCATCATTACGGTCTATCAGTGCGATGGCTGCAAGCAGGCCGTCATCGCCCGCGACGACGACCAGCGAAACGAGGTCCATGACCGCTGGTTCCTCGGCCTCGACCGCCTCTTCTGCGGCCACTGCCGCGACCTCGCCGGCAACCAGGCCGCGATCGTTGATGAGGAACGCCGGGCCGCCGCCGTCGAATCTGTGATCAAACGCAATATCGAGGGAGGCCGCTATGCAAACTGAGGCCCTGGCACCGGCTCAATCGTATCTGCCCTTCGCCGGCGACGTTCGCCGCTGCTTCGAGTGCGGCGATGTCGGCATCGTCCTTCGCGATGGATTTCCCGTCGGCTGCTGGCGTAAGAACGCCGGTGCCGGCCACAATCCGCCAAACCCGGCCGCGACCGTACTCACCCGTACGGTCTGGAACCTGGTCAAGCGGGGCATCGTCATTCAGCCTCAGCATTTCGAGCTTGCGGCGATCTTGACGCGCCACTCTTCCGCCCGCCCGTTCCAACGCGAGCGGGAAATGCTCGGCCATTGGCGGCCCGATCTTTCGCTCCGCTCGTTCATGGGCGTTATCGAAGATCTTCGCCGCGTCTGGCTGCTCCCGGTCGCCGGCCGCAAAGAGCCGCCCGCCGGCTATTGGATCGCCGCCGACCTTGAGGATTTTGCCGAGTGGGTCGCTCGTGCCCGCCGGGCACCGATCACCCAGCTTGCGACCATCCACCGCGTCGCCCGGGCAAACTTTCCGGCCTTTGCCGATCAGCTCGAGCTTGAGTTTCGCGAGGAGGTCACCCGGCCATGATCTATATCGTTCTCGGCCTATTCGCCGTCGTGCTGATCGCTGTGGCCTTCGTGGCCCTTGAGGAGATTTTTGGAGAAGACTATGACGATTTTGACGGAAACGGCTGGTAAGCCCCCCAAACAACGCAAAAGCCGCCTCAGCTCCGCCTACGAGATCGAGGCGGTCACCAAAGCACTGCAGGTGCTCGAGGCTCTCGAAGGCATAGGCTTCGAACCGGTCCCGATAAACACCATAGTCGGCCGAACCGGCCTCGCTAAGGACTTCGTTTTCCGGGCCTTGAAAACCCTCGAGATGCGCGGATACGCGGTCAAGGCACCGGGCGGGAAGTGGACCGTTGGGACGCGCGTTCTCAGGTTTTCGGGCCGATATGGCGACATGGCCCTCTCGGCACTTGCTAAAGGAGATATGTAATGACGGATTTGAATGCGAAAGAACGGGCAAACTACTCCGGGTACGCCAAATCGGTGAGCGGCTTTAGCGTGCCAAACGTGTCGGTTCGGCGCAATGAAAACGGCCTCTACGATGTTTACGTCAAGATCAAAACCGGTGGAGGCTCCGCCTTCTCGATTCTGGACGATGATCAGAAATTATATCAGGTGCGGGTATTTGAGGGGCTTGAGACCAGAAAGGACGCTCTCTACCTCGCGGAGATAGCTAGGAACGATCTGTTTGCCTCGGTTATGAATTTGCTCCGCAAATGGGCCGCCGCGTGTTCTGGCAAATCGGAGGCGTAGCACATCGCGCATGCGCGAACTCAAACGCCACTTTTTGCCCCTAAGTTGTTGATTTTATTAAAAAGCTACATCGCGCATGCGCGAACTCTTGGAGGAACCCTTGAAAGGAACAGAACTTGATCGAATCACACGGAAAGCGGACGACATTATCGAAGGATCTGTCGCCGAGTCAACCCGGGCCCACGATGAGCTGGAGCTTTATTATCTGCTCGGCGGTCAGGACGCGATCGGCACCATCGCCGACAATCTGCAATCGGTATTGGTGGCCAACTATCAGCGAATTCGCGATGAGCGTCTTTATCTGGCTGCGGGCTTTGAGCGCTTCGACGATTTCATGGACAACCACCCAAAATCGAAGCTGAGCTATAAACGGTTTAACTATATCGAGAACATCGTCAAGGACCTCGGCCCTGCCACATTCGATTTAATGAGCGGGTCCGGCCTTTCAATGCGGCAGATGAAGATGCTGGGAAAGGGAACCGTAAGGGTTGAGGGAGACGTCGTCGTTGTCACCACCGATACCGGCCGCGAAGAGATCATGATCTCTAACCGCCGAGAGTGGATGGATGTCGTCCGCACGGTCGTGAAGGCGAATGCGGAAAAGGATGACAAGATCGCCCGCCAAAAGAAGATTCTCGACGAAAAAGACGGAACTATTCGGTCCGCCCATGACGACCTCGATCGCGAGCGGGCCCGCAAGTCCGTTGAGGTTTCCGGCGACCAGCACTCGATGGCTCTCGCCGCCGTGATCGGGGCGTTCAAGAATCTTCGCGATGAGGTCGCCGGCCTTTCCGAGATCGACCGCGGTGCCCGCAAGGACAACGTTCTGGAGCTTCTCGCCGGCCAGATGCAGCTCACCGCTGAGGCTTACGGCTCGGCCGATTGGGCGCGTCACGCTCCGCGGGCTGAGCGGACGCCGACCGGCGACCCCGAGGCCGATTACGTTGAGGACCTGCTCGACCGAGTGCTTGATGGCGACCTGGGCGACGACGACAACGAGGCCGAGCTCGCCGCGGCCATGAGCCATTGATCTTTTAAGTTTCGGCCCGTGCCGTCGAAAGAGGTCGCCCGGGGTTTTAGGTTATTCCCCTCGTTATCCACAAGGCGGCGGTCATCCTGGCGACCGATGATGCCCCGACGGGCCGAGAAATTTTTGACCGACTGGAGAAGAACAAAGTTATGACAGAAAAGAAGTTCACATCGCAGCAGATGACGATCGTCGCGGACATTGTCCAAACCTACGACACCGACCCGAACGACATCACCTTTTTTACACCTGACCCCGAGCCGTTCCTCGGCTATGAAACCGCCTGCGTCATGCTTAATCGGCTTATCCCCGACCTGCAAGCCATCGACGCCGAGCCGATCTTTCAGGCGTCGCCGGACAGCATCTCGATAAAGATCATCCTGACCGATGCCAAGGGCCGCGTCCGCTCCGGTCTCGGTACCGTAAACAAAGGCGAAAAGGACGCCGACGGCAATCTGCTCGGTTCGCAGCAGATGCAGTATATCGCCATGTCCCGCGGGCTCCGCTCGGCCATGCGAATGGCGGGCATCGACCTCATGCGGCTCCATCGCTCCGGCGAAACCGTGACCGAGTTTTCCGGCTCGGATACCTCCGATGAACGCAAGCACCTCTCGCGGCAGCTCCACGCTCTCGCCACCGAGGTCGGCTACATCCAGGGCACCGAGCGAACGGCATATTCCCGATTTCTGATGCATCGCTATGGGGTCAGCTCGTCGGCTCAGCTCTCCGAGGATCTGATGCGTGACGCGATCGCTGCTCTTTCAGCCATCCGCCCGCCGCAGCGAATGGCCGCGTAAGGGGCTTTTCCCATTTACCCACACCCCGCGAGCCTCGCGGGGTGTGCTGCGGACTTAGGGCCGCATTTTATGACCTCAATGGCACGACAAATTTTGGGCTCAAACGCCCGCGAAGAGATCAGGGAGTCCGTCCGCCGCTGTCGCGATCCGCGTGAGATCGCCGCGGAGGTTGGCCGCTTGTCTCATCGCTATGGCGTCTCTCCGTCGCGGATCTATGCGCTGACCGAGGATCTTCGCCCCAAACGAAAAACGCGTGCCGATAAGGGCAAGCGTGCTGCCGATCTCAATACCCACGAAGGGCTGCGGCTCGTCGCCGGCATGGTGCTCGAGTATGGCGTCAATGCCGCGGATGCCGTCAATCTCGCCCGCCAGCGTGACATGGATGTTCCGGTCGAGTTCACCACCGTCAACCGCTACCTTCGCGAATCAGGCCTCGATAAAAAGCGACGCCGCCGCCCGGAGGTCCCGCATCGCCGGTTTGAGGCATCAGCTCCCGGCGAAATGTTCCAGTTCGATATCTCCGGCCTGAAAGAGCGTTGGTTTGATTTCCAGACCCGCAAGATCGTCCACGTCTCGCCGCTCGAGGTTTCCCGTAACCACGAGAATACAAAGGCCAGTCGGGTCAAGGTCTGGCGGTTTTCGCTCATTGATGATTTCAGCCGCCGCTGCTTCATCCGCTTTGTCGCCGTCCAAAAGCCAAACAGCTCACACGTTGTCGATTTCCTGCTGCAGGGCTATGCCGAGCTCGGCGTCCCGCACAAGCTTTATACCGATAATGACGTCATCATAAAATTCGGCCGCAACCAGCGTGCATCGGAGATCCTCAACAAGGTACTGATCGATCAGGGCGGCTACGAAAATATTTTCCACCTTCCCGGCAACTCACGGGCGACCGGCAAGGTCGAACGGCTCCACGCGACCAGCGAGCAATGCGAAAAATTCATCGGCCTTTTCCTCAAGGAACGTGGCGACCTCGACATCGAGGTGCTCAACGAGCGTCTCGCCATCGGCATCCAGAATCGCATCAATAACGAGGTCCACTCCACCACTGGTCAGCGGCCATTGGAGCGTTGGGAGTCGCGGCTCTCGGTCATTCGCCGGCTCGATTACGATTCGCTCCGCTCGGCCTTCATGGTCGATGAGTTTGTCTTAAAGCTCCACGGCGATCTGACCATCCGTCACAAGGGCCAACGCTTTCAGCTCCCGACTGGCGACCGCTATCCGTTTGCCAATTGGATCGGCCAAAAGCTCCGCATCGTTTTCCCCGACGGGCAGGATTTCTTCACTGTCGTCGGGCTCGACGGCAATGAATACGACGTCTCGAAAGAGGCTCATGCTCCCGATCTCGCCGGCGACTTTCGCTCTACCCGCGAGACCGACGCCGAACGGCTCCGCAAGGAGCTCCGCGGCGTCGCCCGCGAGAACGCCAAGGCCGTCAAGGCCAGCGGAGAGGTGCCGTTCATCCCGTTCTTTGACGAGGCTGATCAGGTCGCAGCCGCCGCTTCCGGCAATATCGCCCGCTTCCCGAAACCGACGACCGAGATCATGCCGGCCGACATCGCCGAGGTCGCACCCGGCCGCGTTGCCGCCCACGATCCGGCCATCAACTTCTGGGAGGCCGTCGCCCGTTTTGAACCCGAGTTTGCTTCGAAATCCGAGGCAAAACAATTCATGGACACGATCTTCGCAAGCCGCGACGAAGAGTGCTGGCTCCTCGTCTCTGAGGTCGCGTCCGCTGTCGAATCCCGCCGGCCAGCCACCGGCACCGTCCGCCTCTTGAAGGCGGTTTGAAAAGGAGAAGTCTCTGACCGTGGTCCGGCACTGTCCGCTGACCACTGGCCACTGACCACTGAATTATGTCAGCCCTTAAACCTGAGAATGCCGCCTTCTGCTCATCGCTTGCTGCCTTTTGCGATCGCAACCAGATCAGCCGACGACGCCTGGGCTCGCTTCTCAATTCATCCGGCCCCACGGCCCACCGGCTCTTGACCGGAATGCTTGCCGATAACATCGTCGAGCGTTTCCGCAAGCAGGTCGGACCGCTCCTCGTCGAGGTCCTGCGGGACCGCGGCTTTTCACATTCCGAGATCTCTGACGAGCTCGAACACATCCACGAATTGGAGGACTTTGTAATGATCGCTGATCGCTGCCCTTTAACGCCCGAGGCCGCTCGCTTTTTCGGGCTCCGCCATGATCCTTTCGACGTCGATCGGCTGCCCGTCGGCGACGAGCTTTTCACCAATGCCGAGCTTGATACAGTCGCCGCCCGCGTTCGCGATGCCGCCCTTTATCAGCGGTTCGTCGCCGTCATTGGCGGCGTCGGGTCGGGCAAAACGCTGCTCAAGCTCCGCGTCGCCGAAGAGGTCGACCAAAAGGCCCGGCTTCTTTTCCCCGAGTTTTTTGATATGTCGGCCGTCACGGTCCACGGCATCGCAAACACCATCCTCGCCGAGCTCGGCCAGAAGATCCCGACCAACAAAGAGGCCCGGGTCGCTAAGCTCAAGGTCGTGCTGACCAGCATGCAGCAGGAAGGAACGCCCGTCGCCATCGTCCTCGACGAGTGCCACCGGCTCCACGACAAGGTGATCTCGTCGCTCAAAAACTTCTGGGAAATGACCAACGGCCGCAACTCCCGCCTGCTCGGAGTGCTGCTTTTCGGCCAGCCCGCGTTTGTCGAATCCCGGCTTCGCGAGCAGCTCTTCAAAGAGATCCGTCAGCGCGTCCAGGTCATCGAGATGCCGTCGCTCACCAAGGCCGCCCGCAGCTACCTCGAGCACCGCATCACCTTCGCCGGCGGCGACTTCGAAAAGCTCTTCGAAAAGGCAGCCGTCGATCGCATCGCCGCCAACGCGACGACCCCGCTCGCTCTCGGCAACCTCGCCAACGAAGCCCTCATGGACGCCTTCGCCCAGGAAGAGAAGCGGGTCACCGTCTCGCTCCCGAGCTTCAAACGGCTCTCCACCGGTGCCCAGGTGCTTGGAATGAGGAGGTCTGCAGCATGAGCAACCATTCAAGCCCGATCAATATGATTCTGCCGTGTCCGAACTGTAGGAAGCTGCACATAGACGGTCCGGAAGGGCATTGCCTTTGCGGTCATTACGAATTTCAGCACGAGCCGCCGAATGAAAAGGCGATAGATCGTTGCTCCGATGATGGATGTGGCTGCACGGAATATCAGCAGGCTTGGGACAATCCCCCGCACAAATCACACCTCTGCCACAGTTGCGGAACCATTTGGCGGCCTGCCGACATTCCCACCAACGGCGTCGCAAAAATCGAAACGCGGGGAAAGAAAGATACCTGGCCGATAAAAGGAGACCAGTAATGCAGCAACCCACAAATCTAATTTGCTTCACCTGCCGCAGCTTTGAAGAGGCGGCCACCGAAGACCGGACGTTGTTCTGCCGTTCGCCCAAAGTGATCCAGATCGGCGGCCGCCGCGGCACCGTCCGCCTCACACTCCCCGCAGCTCGCGAGATCTGCGACAAAGAGCAAGACGGCCACTTTGTCTATTTCGAAGAAAAGCAGGAGGCGTCGATTTAATGCCTGCCCCCTCCAATTGCCGGTCGTGCGGTGCCGCCGTCCATTGGCTGCGTCAGGTTCGCAAGGAGTGGGACGCCGCCTCGGGCCGGTTCGTGATCACACCGGTGCCCGGAGCAAAGGCCAACCCGATCGATGTCCGCCCGAACCGCAAAGGCCGGCTCGTCATCGACCCCGAAAAAGGCCGCTACCGCTTCGCCACCGGCAACGAGGTCGAGATGGCCGCAACCTCCGGCCGGAATCTTTATATTTCGCACTTTGAGACCTGCCCGAACGCGGCAGATCACCGCTAAAAGGAGAACAGTTTATGACCAGATGGAACGCCCGTCCCCAAAACTCCCGTACAAATAGCGGCATCGATCTCTGGACCGGCGGCCCGCGAAAGAACGGTGTCCGGCTCCAGAAAGCCGAACCGCCAAAAACCACCGGCCGCCCGCGAACCGGCGAAGAAGAGATCGAGGCCGAAGATTATCGCGATGGCAAGCCCTTCGCCGCCTATTGCATCATCGTCGCCTCCGTTCTCTCTGATGTCCCGATGACCATCCGGGCCATCAACGCCGCCCTCGGCGATCGCCGTCGCGGCCACTGGACCATGGACGCCCTCGCCCGCGTCGCCAACGTCCACACCGCCTATATCGACAAATACACCCGAAAAGGAGATTTCAATGCCGCGTAGTTCGTGGACAGATCAGGAAGAAGAATTCCTGCGAGAAAACTATCTCGAAATGGAATTGGTTGCGATCGCTGAGCAGCTCGGCCGGTCCAGATTCGCGGTCAAATCGCGGGCACGGATACTGGGCCTTCGAAAGCGGGAACGGTTGACCTTGATGGAGAAAGAACAAATTCGAGGAATGTTCCCGACAATGGCGACCCGCGAGCTTGCGGAAAAAATCGGCCGAAGCGAGGCCACCATCATTAATTTCGCATCGAGAGTCGGCCTAAGGAAAGACCCCGACTATTTAAAAACGTGTCTCGAAGAATGTGGACGCAATCTGCACGAATCGGGAAAGTCGCATCGCTTCCCGAAGGGACACACTCCCGCAAACAAAGGCCTCCGCCGCCCAGGATGGTCAGCCGGCCGCATGAAGGAAACGCAGTTTAAGAAGGGAAAGAAGCCCCATACATGGAAGCCTGGCGTTGGGCATGAACGCGTGAATGTGGACGGGTACATCGAGGTAAAGGTTCGCGATGATCACCATCACAAAAACTACAAGCTAAAACACCGCGTCGTCTGGGAGAAGCATAACGGAACGATCCCGAAGGGCCATGCAGTCGTTTTTAAGGACGGCAACAAGCTCAACTGCTCGATCGAGAACCTCGAGATCATCACCCGCGCAGATTTAATGAAGCGTAACACCATACACAATTACCCCGAGCCGGTGAAGTCCATGATTCACCAACTGGCCGGATTCAAAAGGAAGTTAAACAGATATGCCAAAAAACAAAATAGAGGATCTGCGGAACATGCTGTTCGAGACGATGGAGAGGCTTCTCGATAGCGACGACACGACCATGGACCTCGAACGGGCTGAGACCATTTCAAAGGTCGGCCAGACGATCATCAATTCTGCAAAGGTCGAGGTTGATTTTATCAAGCATACCGGTGCCGGCGGCAGCTCGTTCTTGCAGGGCGGCTTACAGCCTGCGGGAAACTCTCCCCGGCTTGCCGCGGTGCCTGAGCGGCCCGCGATCGAGGTGACCGCGGAAACCCCGCACGAGGACCTTTGCTTAAACTGCGTTCTGCCCGAGTGCGATGAATCCTCGGCTCAGTGCCTGGTTCAGATACAAAAGAGGGCGGCATGATCATAACCATCAAGACACTCAATGCCGTCGGTGAAATGGTCCAGGCGGCCGCGCATCAGCACGGCGTCGTCGGCCCGGTCCCGTTCACCATCTGCCGCCCCAAACCCTACAACTGGTGCGGCCTCAAAGACGACCCCGTCAGAACCGCCAGCTCCCCTCCTGCCCGAGGAGGGGTGGCCACAGGCCGGGGTGGAGGGAGCAGCGGGCGGCCAGTTCGCCAAAACTTCACCCGCAGATTAAACGAGAGAAAATAAGATGAACTTCACGGAATTTAGTCGAATAAACCGAGACCGCTGCCAAAGCCCGGACGGTTTTGCTCATAAGGTTAACAGTTGGTCGCTGTCCGACTGGTTCACGGCCACGCTCGGCGAGCTCGGCGAAGCTGCCAACATCGCTAAGAAGCTCAATCGAATTCGCGACGGAGTTCCGGGAAACGGCGACGCAACCGAGGCCGAGCTTCGACAGCAACTCGCTGATGAAATCGCCGACACCTTCATTTATCTGGACCTACTGGCTCAGGCAGCCGGAATAGACCTAGAACAAGCGGTGATCAATAAATTTGACCGAACCTCGAAGAAGGTCGGTTACCCAATCCAAATCGCAGAGATGCCCGACGACTGGGATTGCACCCCGCCGGAAACATGCAATTGGGAATGGGACGCTGACCGCATGCTCGGCGTCTGGATCAGTTCGTGTGGCCTCATTCATCTTCATGAGGACCGGCTAATTTTCTGCCCCAACTGCGGTCGCCTGATATGCCAAAAGGAGGACACCACAAATGCCTGAACGCCAAACCAGAATCGCCATCCTCGAGCTCCGCGGCATCTTCGCCGTGATCGCTGGTGATTTTGACGTCCCGAACGGCGATCAGCCGATTCACATGACCGCGAATTTCGATCCGCGTAGCCCCGAGAAGCCCGTCTTCCGCAGCTCGCACCCGACCGCCGCCGATGGCCGCCGCTACTTCGAAGAATCCGTCGCCGTCTCCCGCGACCGCGGCTGGTCCGTCCGCTACTACGGAGTCAGAAACTATGGGTAAATATACAATCCGGGTATTGAATGACTGGACAACAAAGAGAGCCCACTCCTTTGCAAATTCGATGCGAATTAGGTGCGGTTGAGGAAGCTTTAAATGATTCACTCTCCGCGGAAAGGTCTGTATGACGTACACCTACAGTAATGCAATAATCTCCCCCTGCTCAACCTATCGCTATTCATTGACACGAATTTGGGATAGGCCCAAGGAACTGGCGATGTTTGTTGGACTTAATCCGTCAACTGCCGATGCGGCCGTGGACGATCCAACAATCCGTCGTTGCGTTCGATTCGCGAAAGATTGGGGGTTTGGTGGCATTTTGATGCTGAACGTTTTTGCGTACCGATCGACCGATCCAAACAGACTAAGGGTTGTTGAAGATCCTGTCGGTCCGATGAACGATCAGGCATTTGCATTTTTCCGCATGAAGCCGGGCCTGATCGTAGCCGCGTGGGGCAGTAAATGCCCCCCGGAACGAGAGCGGGAAGTTCTTGATCTGATCTGGCGGCCAGTCTATGCTCTCGGCAAAACCAAAATTGGCCGACCGAGGCATCCACTATATCTGAGAGCAGACACAGACCCGAAGATTTTCTGGCAGCCTAAAAATGAAATTTTCTGACGCCCACAAACAAATCGCCGAGATCTTCGAACACTGGCAGCGGGTCATGAACCACCCGCGGGCCAAGCTCGACTCTTCCCGCCGGCGTGCCATCGCCGCCAGGCTTCGCGAGGGCTATACCGTCGAACAGATCAAAGCCGCGATCGATGGCTGCAAGGCCTCGGACTTTCACCAGGGCAAGAACGACGCCGGTGCCGTCTATGACGGCCTGACCCTCATCTGCCGCAACGCAGAAAAGCTCGACTTCTTCATCGCCCTAAACAAAAAAGCGGCCCGCAAACGCGAGCCCTGGCAAAACGCCGGCCGCTCCGCCCCGCCGCCGGCCGAACCCGTCAAACTGCCCGAGTTCGAGTGCTCCCGCTGCATGGACATCGGCACCATCGACGCCTGCCCCGAGGACCCCGGCTACCGCCCCGATCGCTGGCAGCCCTGCCCAAACTGCAACGGCCAAAACCGCCTAAAACCCCGCCTCGGCCTTTAAGTGGAAATTTTTCCGATCTTTGGTATGATGAAAAACCTAGGAGAAAACTATGATCAAGAAAGGCGACATCCCGGCCGGCTGCTACACCGGCGACATCCCCATCGGCGGCTTCTACGGCGGAATCCCGATCGGCGGCTTTCATGGCGGAATTCCGGCCGGCGGGCATTCCTGAACTGCCGGAATTTCCATTTGACTCTATCAAACACAAACCGCCCCTCAACCACCCTCCCCACTTTAAATTCCGGCCATTATCGTGTTTCAACCCCTCCCATTATCCTGTACGGGGACAC
>LNFM01011701.1_pt1 | contig 11830 bp, 12 predicted proteins | sample 596031 | NCBI WGS metagenome assembly LNFM01 (sample SAMN04254537, study PRJNA301005) | activated carbon metagenome | isolation source: dual media filters at the Ann Arbor, Michigan drinking water treatment plant | place: USA: Ann Arbor | reverse complement strand
CCCTTCGCGGCCGGCAGCGCCACCGACATCGTCGCCCGCACCTTCGCCGAGCAGATGTCGAAGACTCTCGGCCAGTCCATCGTCATCGAGAACCGCCCCGGCGCGAACGGCATGATCGGCGCCGACGCCGTCGCCAAGGCCGCCAACGACGGCTACACCATCCTCGTCGGCACCAACTCGACCAATGCCGCGGCGCCGGCGCTGTTCAACAACGTGCCCTTCGACATGCACAAGGACTTCCAGCCGGTGTCCTTCCTGTGCTCGGTGCCGCTGATCGTCGCGGTCGCCAATACCGTGCCGGTCCGCACGCTGCGCGAGCTCATCGACCTCGCCAAGACCCGCTCCGACCTCACCTTCGCCTCGGCGTCGTCGTCTCAGCGCGTCTCCACCGAGATGCTGCTGGCGATGACCGGCATGAAGATGACCCACGTCTTCTATCGCAGCGGCCCCAACGCCATGCAGGACCTCATCGCTGGGCGCGTCACCCTGTTCACCGCCGACCTCGGCGTGATGCTGCCGCAGGTGCGCGGCGGAACGGTGCGGGCACTGGCGGTCACCTCGCAGCAGCGCACGCCGCAGATGCCGGACCTGCCGACGGTGGACGAGGCCGCCGGCACCAAGGGCTACGAGCTCATCGCCTGGTTCGGGCTCTTCACGCCCGCCGGCGTGCCCGGCGAGGTGGTCACCAAGCTCAACGAAGCGGTGCGCAACGCCGCCGCCAGCGCCGAGGTCAAGGCGAGCCTCACCGACCGTCTCGGTATGGTCATCGCCCCCTCCACACCCGAGGAACTCGCCGCGCGCGTCAATGCCGAGGCGGTGAAGTGGGAAGAGGCCGCGCGGGTCGCCGGTATCGAGAAGCAGTGATCCGCGTCGCGAGCCGCGCCGACCTGCCGCGCATCAGCGAGATCCGCCTCGCGGTCCGGGAGAACGTGCTCTCCCGGCCCGAGAAGATCGTCGATGCCGTCGACCACCTGATCGACCGCGACGCCTTCTGGGTGTTCGAGGACGCGGCCGGCATCCACGGGTTCTCGTCCGCCGACCCGCGGGACGGCTCGATCTTTGCGCTGTTCATGGACCCCGCCAGCGAAGGCCGGGGCATCGCCCGTCCGCTGCTCGCCGCCGCCTGCGACCACCTCGCCCGGGCGGGCCACGCCAAGGCGTGGCTCAACACCGGCACGGGCACGCGGGCCGAGCGGTTCTACCGCCACCAGGGCTGGCGGCAGACGGGCAGGACCGATGACGGCCAGATCATCTTCGAGAAAGCGCTCGCCTGATCGGCCGGACTGGCCGGGCGGACGCGGCGCCGCTAGTCTGGCGTCATGACCCGCCACGGCGACGACCTCGACCAGACCATCACGCCGGAGGTGCTGCTCAAGGCCTATGCCTGCGGCATCTTCCCGATGGCCGAAAGCGCCGACGATCCCGGCCTCTACTGGGTCGAACCGGAGCGGCGCGGCATCATTCCGCTCGACGGGCTGACGGTGTCCTCGCGGCTCGCCCGCACGGTCAAGTCCGGCCGGTTCGAGATCCGCATGGACCACGATTTTCAGGCGGTGATCGACGGCTGCGCCGCTCCGGCGGAGGGACGCGACAGCACCTGGATCAATGCCCGCATCCGCCGGCTCTATGGCGCGCTGTTCGAGATGGGCCATTGCCACACGGTGGAGGCCTGGCGCGACGGACGTCTGGTCGGTGGCCTCTACGGCGTCAGCCTCGGCGGCGCCTTCTTCGGCGAGAGCATGTTCCATCGCGAGACCGACGCCTCCAAGGTGGCGCTGGTCCACCTCGTGGCGCGGCTCACCGCCGACGGGTTCCGCCTGCTCGACACGCAGTTCGTCACCCCCCATCTCGCCACGCTCGGTGCCGTCGAGGTGCCTCGGAACCGCTATCAGCGCCTGCTTGCCGCCGCGCTGCCGATTGCCGCGCAGTTCAGCGCGGTGCCGCTCGATCCCCACGCCGCCCTCGCCACGGTCACCCCTCGAAACGCATGAACATTCGCCCCGCCTCCGACGCCGACGGCCCGGCACTCGCCAGCCTGATCGCCACCACCTTCGCTGAATATCCCGGCTGCCTCTTCCTCGACGAGGAATTCCCCGAGTTGAAGGCCCCCGCCAGCCATTACGCGCGCCAGGACGGCTTGCTGATCGTCGCGGAAAGCGCCGGGCGCCTCGTCGGCTCGCTCGCCGCTGTGATGACCGCCGTGCCCGGAACGGGCGAGCTCTTCAAGGTCTATGCGAGCGCCGACCAGCGCGGCTCGGGCCTCGCCCAGCGGCTCTATGGCGAGGGCGAGACGTTCCTGCGCGGCCGCGATGCGCGGGACATTGTGCTGTGGAGCGACACGCGCTTCCTGCGTGGCCATCGCTTCTACGAGAAGCTCGGCTTCGTGCGCGAGCCCGTGGAGCGCTATCTCGCCGACGCCAGTGCGAGCTGGGAGTTCTTCTTCCGCAAGCGGCTGGACTGAGCGCGGGGCGCGGGACCAAGAGTGTCTCTTTCCGCCGGAGCGGGCGAAACGAACCCCGGTCGCCCGCACTGGTTCCCCGGCCACCCCTGCGATGCGCGGGCCCCGGCCCTGCACGGGCAAGGGCTGGACCGGCCGGCCGAGGAACGGGAGAAAGGTCGAAACCAGCCGAAGGCCCATGCACGCACCCCATCCCGACGCCGCCCGTCCTGTTCCCTGCACCGTCGCCGGCATGGTCGAGGGGGCAAGGCTGAGCGTGCCGATGCTGCCGGGGGTTCTCGTCTTCGCTGCGGCCGTGGGGGCCGCCTCCGCCGAGAAGGGCCTGACCCTCGGCCAGGCGGTGCTGATGAGCTTCACGGTCTATGCGGGGGCGTCCCAGCTCCTCGCCCTGCAGCTGTGGCCCGAGGTTTTCTCGCTCGCGGCCATCGCGGCGCTGGCCGCCGTCACGACGGCGGTGAACCTCCGCTTCCTGCTGATGGGTGCCGCCCTTCAGCCCTGGCTGTCGCGCGGACCGACCGGGCCCGTGCACCTCGGCCTCGCCGGCCTGACGGACGCCAACTTCGTCATCGGCTCGCGCTACCATGCGCAGGGCGGCCAGGACGCCGGCGTCTTCGTCGGCGCCGGGCTGTTCATGTGGATCATCTGGACGCTGGCGACCATTCCCGGCCATGCCCTCGGCCATCTCCTCACCGACCCCAGGCGCTTCGCCATCGACATGGTGATGCCGCTGACCTTCACCGCCATGTCGATCGGCCTATTCCGGCTGAGGCGCGACCGGCTCGCCTGGCCGGTGGCCGCGGGCGCGGCGGTGATCACCGCGCAGCTGGTCGCGGGCTACTGGTTCATCATCGCCGGCGCGGTCGCCGGCTCGCTCGCCGCCGGAGCCTTCCGTGACCGCGACTGAGTGGGCCGGTCCTGTCACCGCCATCCTCGCCATGGCGGCGGCGACCTATGCGGTGCGCTTCGCCGGCTACTGGATCATGAGCCGCGTGCCGCTGACGCCCTTCCTGCGCGCGGCGCTCGAGGCCCTGCCGGGCGCCATCATCGTCGCGACCGTCGTGCCGCTCGCCATGCGCGGCGGGCTCTCCGCCTGGATTGGCATCGCCGCCGCGACCCTCGCCATGGTCGCGGTGCGCAAGGACATCGCGGCGCTGGCGGCGGGCATGGGCGCGGTGATGGCGGCGCGGGCCCTGGGCCTGCCCTGAGATCTAGGGCCAGTTGACCCCGATCAAGGCGGCGCGGAGAGGCGCGGCGCATCAAGGGAGCGTCACAGCCAGAGGTATCGCCGCATGACGACTCTCCCCCGGGGCTTCCACCGCATCCGCCTCAACATGGCGCGCTCGCCCGGTCATCCGGAGGGCTCGAAGCTGCACGGCTACGAGTTCGTCGCGCCGCTGACGGCCGCCCGCTTCATCGACGCCGACGCCTGGAAGGAGCACCGCGCGCTCTGCAAGGTGCGCCGCTTCTGGCAGGGCGAGGAGGACCAGCACGGGCTGCTCGTCCACAAGCCGGGCGGTGCCAAGGGCGCGACCTGGACCTTCGACTACGATCCCGGGGCGGACGACGACGACGAGGCCGGCTTCCGCTTCGGCGACCACCCGTTCCAGATCGGTGAATATGTCTCGATCCGCGACGAGGACGGCGCGATGCAGACCTTCGTCGTCACGTCGACGGATGCCGTCTGAGGCTCAGGCGAGGGCCGCTGCGAGGGTCTCGTAAAGCGGGTTGTCGCGCGAGAAGACATAGTCGAGTTCGGTCACCGACACGGTCTCCGCGCCCCTCTCGCGCAGGAAGCGGGCGAGGGCGAAGAGCGCCGCCGGCGGGCAGTGCAGGGTCAGCATCCCGGAGGACGTAGGGCCGCCGAAGGGCGCCTCGACGCCGAACCGCGCCCGGGCCTCGTCCAGCAGCGACGCGTCGGCGGCCGCGAAGCGGGTGCGGACCTCGCGGACCTTGCGCGCGCGCGCCTGCGAGGCGATGCGGTCGAGCATGTCGCGCGCGGAGGCGAGCGCGCCGGCGCTCCAGGGCGCGGTGCGCGAGGCCACGAGGTGGGCCTCCGACTTCATGATGACGCCGTCGTCCAGCACCTTCAACGCGTTGGCGGCGAGCGTCGCGCCCGTCGTGGTGATGTCGACGATGAGCTCGGCCGCCCCGGCCGCCGGTGCGCCCTCGGTCGCGCCCGCGGATTCCACGATGCGGTAGTCGGCGATGCCGTGGCGGTCGAAGAAGGCGCGCGTGAGGTTCAGGTACTTGGTGGCCACGCGCATGCGCGAGCGGTGGCGGGCGCGATACTGGCTCGCCACGTCGTCGAGATCGGCCATGGTGGCGACGTCGATCCAGGCCTGCGGCACGGCGACGACCACGTCCGCGCGCGAGAAGCCGAGCGGGGTCAGCGAGACCAGCCTGTCCTCGGGCTCCGGCGTCGCCTCGTGCATGAGATCGAGGCCGGTGAGGCCGAGATGGACCGTTCCCGCCGCCAGCTCCCTGGCGATGTCGGAGGCGGAGAGGAAGGCGACCTCGACCTGGTCGAGGCCCGGGATGGTGCCGCGATAGTCGCGGGCACCGCGCCCCTGCACCGGCTTCAGGCCGGCGCGGTCGAGGAAGCCCTGAGCCGATTCGAGGATCCGGCCCTTGGAGGGAATGGCGAAGACGAGCGGCGTGTCGGTCATGCGCGGCCTCCCGCCACGGCGAGGCGTTCCACCCAGAAGGCGCAGCCCACCGCCGGAACCTTGATGTCGAGCCCCATCTTGGCGGTCATCATGTCGGTGAGGCGGTCATAGCGCCCGCCGCCGACCAGGGGACGTGCCTCGCGGCCCGAGCCGTCATGAACCTCGAAGACGAGGCCCGTGTAATAGTCGACATCGCGGCCGAAGCGGGTGGAGAAGCGCGCGGCCGAGAGGTCGACGCCGGCGGCGGCGAGCAGCGCGTTGCGGCGGGCGAGCCTGTCGATCGCCTCGCCCATGGCGAGGCCGGAGGCGCCTGCGAGGTCGCGGATGGCCGCTTCGGCGGAGGCGGCGTCGGTATCGATGGCGAGAAGCTTCTCCACCACCGCCACCTTGTCCGGACTGAGCCCGCCGGTGCCGAGGGCCGCCTGTTCGAGAAAGCGCTCGGCGACGTCGGCGGCCGAGCGGCCGCCCACCGTCGTGATGCCGGCGATGGACAGGAGGTCGGCGACGAGGGCGCGCGCCGCCTTGGGGTCGGAGCCTTCGAGCGCGGCGAGCAGGCCGGCATGGGTCGAGCCGTTGCGCGCCGGCTCGGCGAGGCGCTTCAGGTCGCCCTCCAGCATGCCGGAGCGGCGGAAGTCCTTGGCGAGGCGGCGGCGCCAGACCGGGGGCAGTCCCAGGGCCGCCACCAGCGCCATGAAGATGCCGACGTCGCCGATGGCGAGCGTCAGCGGCCCGTCGGTGTAGAGACGGGCACCCTTCAGCGCGAGGGCCACGACCTCGGCCTCGGCAGCCTCGCGGTCGGCGCGGCCGAGCAGCTCGATGCCGGCCTGGTTGAACTCGCCCGCCATGCCGGGGCGGTGCCGGAAGACGGGACCGAGATAGGAATAGGCGGCGGCCTCGCCGGCGCGCGGCCCCTCGAGATGGGCCTGGACCACGGGGATCGTGTAGTCGGGACGGAGGCAGAGCTCCTGGCCTTCCGCGTCGCTGGTGAGGAAGAGGCGGCGGGCGAGCGCCTCGCCGACGAGATCGCGCACGAGATCGGCGGCGATCAGCAGCGGCGGCTCGGCGCGGGCGAAGCCGGCCTCGGCCAAGAGGCCCGCGAGGCGGAGATCGAGGTCGGACAGGGCGCGCGTCATGCGGTGTTCCGGGTGAATGACCTTTGGGCGGATCATCCGCTGCACACGTGACAGTGCGTCCCCCTAGGCCTTGCCGCCAAGCCTCTAGCCTTCCCGCGGCGCGAGGTCGAGCCCCTGGTCCCAATAGGGGACCGGCCCATAGAGCGCCGCCAGCCAGTCGACGAAGACGCGGACCTTCTGCGGCAGGAAGCGGCGGGTGGGATAGACGGCATGGACGGCGACGCGGCGCGAGGCGCGCCACTGCGGCAGCACGACCTCGAGACGGCCGTCCTGGAGTTCGGGCCCGACGTCCCAGGTGGAGCGCAGGGCGATGCCGATGCCGGCGAGGACCGCCTCGCGGACGACCTCGGAGGAATTGGTGCGCAAGGGACCGTGCAGGCGCACCACCTGCAACCCGTCGGGACCCTCCAGCCGCCAGGTGTCGGCGTTGTGCGCGAGGAGAGCGTGCTCCGCGAGGTCGGCGAGATCGGCCGGCCGGCCGCGCGCCGCGAGATAGCCGGGCGTTGCGACGAGGAGCCGGTGATTGGGCGCGAGCCGCCGCGCGACGAAGGACGAATCGTCCAGCTCACCGATGCGGATGGCGACGTCGTAGCCCTCGGCGACGATGTCGACGAAGCTGTCGGAGAGTTCGAGATGGACGACGAGGTCCGGATTGGCGCCGAGGAAGGTGCGCAGGTGCGGCGCGATGTGCAGCCGGCCGAAGGAGGTGGGCGCCGAGACGCGCAGCGTTCCGCGGGCGAGGTTGGAGCGGCGGGTGACGAAGCTCTCGGCCTCGTCGATGGAGGCCAGGATGGCGACGACCCGCTCGTAATAGCCCTGCCCCGCCTCAGTGAGGGACAATTGCCGCGTGGTGCGCTGGAGGAGGCGTGTGCCGAGCCGTTCCTCCAGCCGCTTGATGCGCTTGGAGATGACCGCCGGCGACAGACCCATCTCGCGGCCGGCCGCCGACATGCTGCCGGCGGTGACGACACGGGCGAAGACCTCGAGATCGGCAAGCGGCGTCAAAGGCTCGCTCCCATTCTTTCCATCAAGGAAACAATCTTGACCGCAACCGCACCATTCCGCCAGAGGGGAACCAGCGTATAGTCGTTTGAAATCATTCCAGCCGGGAGGGCCGGAAGGCCCGAACCCGCAGAGGGAGAACGCCATGGCCATCGCCTTTCCCGTGCCGCGCGCCGACGTGCTGGCGAAGCGCGACCGCGTCATCGCCGCGCTGAGGGCTATCGTGCCCGGCGAGGGCGTGATCACCGAGGAGAAGGAACGGCGGGCCTTCGAGACCGATGCGCTGACCTCCTACCGGCGCCTCCCCATGGTCGTGGTCCTGCCGGAGACGACGGAGCAGGTCGCGGCGATCCTCGCCTTCTGCCATGCCGAGGGTGTGCCGGTGGTGGCGCGCGGCGCCGGGACGTCGCTCTGCGGTGGCTCGATCCCGCAGGAGGATGCGGTGGTGCTCGGCGTCGCCAAGATGAACCGGGTGCTCGACGTCAATTTCGCCGACAGAACCATGCGGGTCGAGGCGGGCATCACCAATCTCGCCATCTCGGGAGAGGTGGCCCACGCCGGCTTCTTCTACGCCCCCGACCCGTCGAGCCAGCTCGCCTGCACCATCGCCGGCAACGTGGCGATGAATTCCGGCGGCGCGCACTGCCTGAAGTACGGCGTCACCGCCAACAACATCCTGGGCCTCAAGCTTGTGACGGTGGAGGGCGAGATCGTCGAGATCGGCGGCGGCGCGCTGGACTCACCGGGCTACGACCTGATCGGGCTGCTGGTGGGGTCCGAAGGCCAGCTCGGCGTCGTCACCGAGGTGACGGTGCGCATCCTCAGGCAGGCGGAGGGCGCCCGCCCGGTGCTGTTCGGCTTCCGCGAGATCGCCCAGGCCGGGCAGACCGTCTCGGACATCATCGGGGCCGGCATCATTCCCGTCGCCATCGAGTACATGGACCGCGAGGCGATCCACATCTGCGAGGCCTTCGCCAAGGCCGGCTATCCGCTCGACGTGGAAGCCATGCTCATCATCGAGGTCGAGGGCTCGGAATCCGAGATGGAGGCCATGCTGGCGCGGATCGTCGAGATCGCCCGCCGGCACGACGTGGCGACGGTGAAGGAATCGAAATCGGCTATGGAGACGGCGGCGATCTGGAAGGGGCGCAAGTCCGCCTTCGGCGCCACCGGCCGCGTCGCCGACTATATCTGCATGGACGGCACGATCCCCACGGGGCGGCTGCCCGACGTGCTGGAGGGCATCGACCGCATCGTGAAAGGCTACGGACTGCGCGTCGCCAACGTCTTCCACGCCGGCGACGGCAACCTGCATCCCCTCGTCATGTTCAACGTCAACGACCCCGCCGAGCAGGTGAAGGCCGAACATGCCGGCGAGGACATCCTCAGGCTCTGCGTGCAGCTCGGCGGGTGCCTGACAGGCGAGCACGGCGTCGGCATCGAGAAACGCGACCTGATGCGCGAGCAGTTCACCGAGGTCGACCTGCTGCAGCAGACGCGGATCAAGACCGCCCTCGACCCGCAATGGCTGCTCAACCCAGCCAAGGTGTTTCCGCTGGATGCGCCACGGGACGAAGCGTCGCGTGAGGCCGCGTGATGGCGATTCGTCTGGAACACGCGAGGCCGCGACGAAAGCCCCACCCCTACCCTCCCCGCTGCGCGGGGAGGGGGACCATGGCGTCGCGCTTCGAGCCGGTGACGGCTGCGCCAGGCACAAGCCATGTATTGGTTCGGGAGGTGGAAGTCCCCCTCTCCTCGCGCCAGCGAGGGGAGGGTACGGGTGGGGCCTTCTTTCATCGATCGGCGACGGCATGACCCTCCACGCCCCCTCTTCTCCTACCGAACTCGCAGCGGTGATCGCTGAAGCGCGCCGTGCCGGGACGCCGATGGCGGTGGCCGGCGGCGGCACCCGCGCCGGCCTCGGCCGGCCGGTCCAGGCGGCCGCGACGGTCTCCACGGCGAAACTCTCCGGGATCACGCTCTATGAACCGGCGGAGCTCGTCATCGCGGCCAAGGCCGGCACACCGCTGCGCGAGGTCACCGAGGCGCTGGCGGCGAAGGGGCAGCGCCTGCCCTTCGAGCCGATGGACCATCGCCCGCTCTACGGGACCGCCGGCGAGCCGACGGTCGGCGGCATCGCCGCGGCCAATGTGTCGGGTCCGGCGCGGATCAACCTCGGCGCCGCCCGCGATTCGATGATCGGGCTGAAATTCGTCAACGGGCTCGCCGAGGACGTGAAGTCCGGCGGCCGGGTGATGAAGAACGTCACCGGGCTCGACCTCGTCAAGGCGCTGGCCGGCTCCCTCGGCACGCTCGCCGTCTTCCACGAGGTCTGTTTCAAGGTGCTGCCGAAGGCGGAGGGCGAGCGGACGCTGGCCGTGACGGGCCTGTCGATCCCACAGGCGGTGGCCGCCCTGTCGGCAGCGCTCGGCTCGCCGTTCGAGCCGACGGGCGCGGCGCACCTGCCGGCTTCCGGTGGCGAGACCGCACGCACCCTCATCCGCATCGAGGGCTTTTCCGCGTCCCTCGCCTATCGCACCGACGCGCTGTCGCGCCTGCTGGCGCCGTTCGGCGCCGTAGAGACCCTGGAGGCCGAGACTTCCGCCGGCCTGTGGGCCGGCATCCGCGACGCCGCCGCCTTCGCCGGAACCGACGAGGCGGTGTGGCGCATCTCCGTGCCGCCCTCGGCGGCACCGGCCCTCGCCGAGCGGCTGGCGCCGCTCGAGCCTCGCCTTATGCTGGACTGGGGCGGCGGCCTCGTCTGGGCGGGCGTCGCGGCGACGGGGGATGCAGGGGCAGGGCGCGTCCACGCGGCGGCGAAGGCGGCCGGCGGCTACGCCACGCTCGTCCGCGCAGCGGAGACGGTGCGCGGCGCGGTGGACGTATTCTCGCCACCCGCCGGCCCCCTCATGGCGATCCAGCGCAAGATGAAGGCGAGCTTCGATCCGGACGGGGTTCTCAATCCCGGCCGCATGTATCCGGGGGTTTGAGGCCATGCAGACGAACTTCAGCCTCGCCCAGCTCGCGGACCCTGCGATCGCCACGTCGGAGAAGATCCTCCGCACCTGCGTGCACTGCGGCTTCTGCACCGCGACCTGCCCGACTTACCAGCTGCTCGGCGACGAGCTCGACAGCCCGCGCGGGCGCATCTACCTGATGAAGGAGATGTTCGAGACCGGGCAGCCGGCGACGGAAGAGGTGGTGAAACACGTCGACCGCTGCCTCTCATGCCTCTCCTGCATGACCACCTGCCCCTCCGGCGTGCACTACATGCACCTGGTCGACCACGCGCGCGCCCATATCGAGAAGACCTACGAGCGGCCGTGGCAGGATCGGCTGATGCGGGCGGTGCTCGCCAACATCCTGCCCTATCCGACCCGCTTCAGGCTGGCGCTCGCAGGCGGCTTCCTGGCCAAGAAGGCCCTGTCGATCGTCTCTGTGCTGCGCTGGAAGGGCCGCGCGGCGGTCGCCGTGTCGCGCAAGGCGGTGGGCCCCATCGCCGGGCGGGTCGGCATCCTCAAGCGCACACGGGCGATGATCGGGCTCTCGCCTGATCGGCTGCCCGCCCGCTCCCATCTCGACCGCGGCGGTGTCCATGCGGCCGAGGGGCCCAAGCGCGGGCGCGTCGTGCTGCTGCAGGGCTGCGCCCAGCCGGTGCTGCAGCCCTCGATCAACGAGGCGACGGTGCGGCTTCTCACCCGCCTCGGCGTCGAGGTGGTCTTCGCCAAGGGCGAGGGCTGCTGCGGCGCGCTGGTCCATCACATGGGCCGCGAGGAGCAGAGTCACGCCCAGGCGAAGCGGACCATCGATGCCTGGATCGCCGAGATGGACGGCGCGGGCCTGGACGCCATCGTCATCACGGCGTCGGGCTGTGGCACGACGATCAAGGACTACGGCTTCATGTTCCGCGACGATCCGGCCTATGCGGAGAAGGCGGCGCGCGTCTCGGCCATCGCCAGGGACGTGACGGAGTATCTGACGACCCTCGGCCTGCCTGCGGCGGCGCCGAACGGCCTCGTGGTGACGTATCATTCCGCCTGCTCGATGCAGCACGGGCAACAGATCAAGGACGCGCCGAAGAACCTGCTCAAGGCCGCGGGTTTCACGGTGAAGGAGCCCCCCGAGGGGCATCTGTGCTGCGGATCGGCCGGCGTCTACAACATCATGCAGCCGGAGATCGCCGGGCGGCTGCGCGACCGCAAGGTGGCGAACCTCGACAAGACGCGGCCCGACGTGATCGCCGCCGGCAATATCGGCTGCATCACCCAGATCAGTAAGGGATACGAGGACCACGCCCGGCCGGTGCCGATCGTCCACACGGTGGAGCTCCTCGACTGGGCGTCCGGCGGGCCGCTGCCGGAGCCGCTGGAGGCGGCGGGTTTCGCACGGCGCCCGGCTCCCGCGCTGGATGCGGCGGAGTAAACGGCCTCAGCCGCCGCTGCGGGCCGCCGCATAGAGGCAGAGGGCGGCGGCGGACCCGAGGACCGTCAGGGTGCCGACCATGCCCGCCACCCGAAACCGGAAGGTTTCTGGCTGGCGGGAGACGCCATAGGCGTGGCTGAGCCGCGCCG
>LNFM01011699.1_pt1 | contig 11833 bp, 9 predicted proteins | sample 596031 | NCBI WGS metagenome assembly LNFM01 (sample SAMN04254537, study PRJNA301005) | activated carbon metagenome | isolation source: dual media filters at the Ann Arbor, Michigan drinking water treatment plant | place: USA: Ann Arbor | reverse complement strand
CCGCCAAGACCCCCGCATCGCCGCCGTCCCCCGTCGCCCAGTTCGAGACCTCGCTCGACGAGCTCGAGCAGCTGGTGCAGAAGATGGAAAAGGGTGACCTCTCGCTCGACGATTCGCTCGCGGCATACGAGCGCGGCGTCGGTCTCTACCGCCAGTGCCAGGGCGCGCTGGAGCAGGCCGAACTGCGCGTGCGCCTGCTCAGCGACCCGGCCGACCCCGACAGCGGCCAGCCGTTCCAGCCCGATGCCGGTTGATCCGGCCGCGGCGCGCTGGCTCCAGCGCGTCGAAGCCCGCCTCGAAAGCGCCCTGCCCTCGGCCACCGAGTCGCCCGAACGCCTGCACGCGGCCATGCGCCACGCCGTGCTCGGCGGCGGCAAGCGCCTGCGGCCGCTGCTGGTCTACGCCGCCGGCGCCGCCACCGGCGCCGATGAATCCCTGTGCGACGCGCCCGCCGCCGCGGTCGAACTGGTGCACGCCTACTCGCTGGTGCACGACGACCTGCCGGCCATGGACGACGACGCGCTGCGCCGCGGTCGCCCGACCGTGCACGTCGCCTTCGACGAGGCCACCGCCATCCTCGCCGGCGATGCGCTACAGGCGCTCGCCTTCCAGGTACTCGCGGAGGCACCCGTGGATGCCGCGCTGCGGGTCGCCTGGCTGCAGTCGCTGGCGCGCGCCGCCGGCGCCCCCGGCATGTGCGGCGGCCAGGCGCTGGACATCGACGCCACCGGCCAGGTGCTGGCCGTCGCGCAACTCGAACGCCTGCATGCGCTCAAGACCGGCGCGCTGATCCGCGCGGCGGTGCGCATGGGCGGGCTGGCGGGCGGCGCCGATGCCGCCACGCTGGCGCGGCTGGACGACTACGCGGCCGCGCTCGGGCTCGCCTTCCAGATCCGCGACGACATCCTCGACGTCGAGGGCGACAGCGCCCAGCTCGGCAAGACCGCCGGCAAGGACCAGGCGCAGGCGAAATCCACCTACCCGGCGCTGCTGGGCATGGCGCGCTCGAAGGCGCTGCTGGCGGAACTGTCGGAAAAAACAAAAGCGGCCCTGGGGCCGCTTGGCAACGAGGCCGGCGCATTGCGCCGACTCGCCGAATTCGCGGTCGCGCGGGCCAACTGACCCGCGCGACGCGCGGGGCTCAGCTGACCAGGCGGATCGCGACCGGGTAGCGGTAGCTCTCGCCGTTGTTGGCCTTGATGCCGGCAAGGATGCAGAACACGATGTTGCCGATCAGGATCACCGGATAGAGCAGGAAACCGATCAGCAGGAAGCTCAGCACCACGGCCACGATCCAGGCCAGGATGACCGTGATCTGGAAGTTCAGCGCTTCCTTGGCCTGGCCGGTGAGCCAGGACTTGTCGGCCTTGTCCTTGTTGATCAGCCAGATGATCAGCGGAACGATGAAGCCGGCGATGATGCCCGACAGGTGGGTGATCAGGGCGAGGGTCTTGTCTTCGGCTTGCACGTCGTTCATTCGATTCCCCTTTCGAGTGGAGGCTGGATTGCTGGCGCCGGGGGCGCCTTGGCCCGGCTAATTTCCGGGCTTGTGAAGGGGCTGTCAAGGCAACGCAGGATCAGGCCTCTCCGGCCACCATCATCCGCCCGACCAGGATCGAACCGACCGAGACATGGGAGCGCCGGTCTACGTCGGCGCCCACCGCCTCGATGGCCAGGAACATCTCCGGCAGCCGGCCGGCGATGGTGAGTTCGTCCACCGGGTGCGCCAGCTCGCCGCCCTCGACCCAGAAGCCCGCCGCGCCGCGCGAATAGTCGCCGGTGACGGTGTTGGCGCCCTGCCCCATCAGCTCGGTGACCAGCAGGCCGCGGCCCATGGCCCGGGCCATGTCCTCCAGGCCCGCCGCATTGGCGGCCACCTCGAGGTTGTTGACGCCGCCGGCGTTACCGGTGCTCTCCAGGCCCAGCTTGCGGGCCGAATAGCTGCCCAGCACGTAGCGCTGCAGGATGCCGTCGCGCACCAGGTCGGAGTCCACCGTGGCCACGCCTTCGGCATCGAAGGCCGAGGAACGGATGCCGCGCGGCTTGTGCGGCCGCTCCGAGATGGCGAACCACGGCGGCAGGATCTGCTTGCCGGCCTGGTCGAGCAGGAAGCTGGCGCGCCGGTAAAGCGCACCGCCCGAAACGGCGCCAAGCAGGTGGCCGACCAGGCTGCGCGCCATCTCGGGCGCGAATAGCACCGGGTATTCGCCGGTCCGGATGGGACGCGGACCGAGGCGCCGCAGCGTGCGCTCGGCGGCGCGCCGGCCGACCTGGGCCGGGGCCTCGAGGTCGTCGGGCGAGAGCGCGCTGGTGTACCAGTAGTCGCGCTGCATCCTGTCGCCGCTGCCGGCGATCAGCGACACGCTGAGCGAATGGCTGGTGCCGCGCTCGGCGCCGAGGAAACCGTGGCTGTTGGCATACACCGACACGCTTTCGCTGCTGTAGGCACCGGCGCCGTCGGAGTTGGAGATGCGCGGATCAGCGCCGCGGCCGGCGGCCTCGGCCTCCAGCGCCAGCGCGATGGCGCGGTCGGCGTCCAGCGGCCAGGGGTGCCAGCCGTCGAACTCGCGCAGGTCGGTGGCCATGCGGTCGGCGTCGGCCAGGCCGGCGGCCGGGTCGGCCTCGGTGTGGCGGGCGATGGCGCAGGCCTGCTCGACCGTGGCGCGCAGGCTGTCGGGCTGCAGGTCGGCGGTGCTGGCGCTGCCCTTGCGCTGGCCGAAGTAGACGGTGAGGCCGACGCCGCGGTCGCGGGTGCGCTCGACGGTCTCGACCTCGCCCATCCGGACGTTGACCGACAGGCCGGCGTCCTCGTTCATGGTCACCTCGGCCTGGCTGGCGCCCAGGCGTGCGCACTGGTCCAGGACCTCGCGCGCCAGCCCCGACAGGCGCTCCATGCGGGCCAGGGAATCATCGGAAGCTGCGGTCAGGGGCTGCATGGGCGTATCCTTTCGCTCCAGGACGGTGGTGGACGATGCACGAAGAAGATTTCGAAGACGAGGAACACGACTACGGCCCGAGCCGCAGCGAGCAGCGCCGCGAGGCGCTGGCGGTGCTGGACCTGGCCATGAAGCTGGTCGGCGAGAGCGACGCGCGGCTGCAGCAGATCCCGATGGACGAGGACCTGCTGGCGCTGGTCATCGCCTCGAAGAAGATCACCTCGCAGATCGCCCGCAAGCGGCAGATCCACTTCCTGGCCAAGCAGATGCGCCGGCAGGACGACGAGGCGCTTCAGCTGATCCGCGCGGCGCTCGAGCACGACAAGGCCGAAGGCCGCCGCGAGGCGCAGGCCCTGCACGAGGTCGAGTACTGGCGCGACAAGCTGGTGGACGACGGCGACGAGGCGCTCTCGGAGTTGCTCGAGAAACACCCGCACGCCGACCGCCAGCACCTGCGCCAGCTGGCGCGCAACGCGCACCAGGAACGCCTGAAGAACAAGCCCCCGCACGCCTACCGCGAACTCTTCCGCGAGCTCCGCACCTTGCTCACCGCACCTGGCGATTCCAACTAAAAAGCGTTTGCTCACGCGCGCGTGCCGCCCACGGTCATGGCGTCGATCTTGAGGGTGGGCTGGCCGACGCCGACGGGGACGGACTGGCCGTCCTTGCCGCAGATGCCCACGCCCTGGTCCAGTTCCAGGTCGCGGCCGACCATGCTGACGCGGGTCATGGCTTCCGGGCCGTTGCCGATGAGCGTGGCACCCTTCACCGGGCGGGTGATCCTGCCGTCCTCGATCAGGTAGGCCTCGGTGGCCGAGAACACGAACTTGCCGCTGGTGATGTCGACCTGGCCGCCGCCGAAGTTGGGTGCGTACAGGCCCTTCTTCACCGAGGCAATGATCTCGGCCGGGTCGTAGTCGCCGGCCAGCATGTAGGTGTTGGTCATGCGCGGCATCGGCAGGTGCGCGAAGCTCTCGCGGCGGCCGTTGCCGGTGGGCGCCACGCCCATCAGGCGGGCGTTGAGCGTGTCCTGGATGTAGCCGCGCAGGATGCCGTCCTCGATGAGCGTGGTGCACTGCGTGGGCGTGCCCTCGTCGTCGACGTTGAGCGAGCCGCGGCGCGACGCCAGCGTGCCGTCGTCGACGATGGTGACGCCCGGCGCCGCGACGCGCTCGCCGATGCGGCCCGAATACACCGAAGTGCCCTTGCGATTGAAATCGCCCTCGAGGCCATGGCCGACCGCTTCATGCAGCAGCACGCCGGGCCAGCCCGGGCCCAGCACCACCGGCAGCGTGCCGGCCGGCGCATCCACGGCCTCGAGGTTGACCAGCGCCTGGCGCAGCGCTTCCTTGGCGACCGCGCGCGGGCGGCCGCCGGAGAACAGCTCGGCGTAGGAATAGCGGCCACCGGCGCCGGAATAGCCCTGCTCGCGTCGGCCTTCGTGTTCGACGATCACCTGCACGTTGAAGCGCACCAGCGGCCGCACGTCGGAGGCGAGCGTGCCGTCGCTGCGCGCCACCAGCACCGTGTCGACGCCACCGGACAGGCTCACCACCACCTGCTTCACGCGCGGGTCCTGCGCCCGCAGCCACTGGTCGACTTCGCGCAGCGCGTTGACCTTCTCGTCGGTGGCCATGCCGTCGATCGGGTCCACCGGCGCATAGAGTTCGCGGCCGCGCACCAGCACGCGCTGGCCGCCCGCGGCCTGGCCGCCGCTGCGGCTGATCGCGCGCGCCGCCGAGGCGGACTCGAGCAGCGCATCGGCGCGGATGTCGTCGGAGTAGGCGAAGCCGGTCTTCTCGCCGCTGACCGCGCGCACGCCCACGCCCTGCTCGATCGAATGCGAGCCGTCCTTGACGATGCCGTCCTCCAGGCTCCAGCCCTCGCGCCGGCTGTGCTGGAAATACAGGTCGCCGTAGTCCACGCCCGGACCCATCAGCCGCCCGAAGGCCGCGTCCAGGCCGTCGAGGCCGAGGCCGCCCGGCGTGAGCAGGCGCGATTGGGCGAGTTGCAGGGTGTCGGTCATGGGCGGGCGGCGCGCGGGAGTGGGTGGTCAGGGTGACAGATGTGGTGGTTTGATGGCGTGATCAAGGGCTGGAAGCAAGGAAAAGCCAGGAAATAGTGAAGAGGAGATAGGAGATAGTGAAAAGCGGCCTTCGCGTGTCAAACCAGATGCCACGTCCCAATCCACTAGTTCCTATTTCCTCTTCACTAGTTCCTATTTCCTCTTCACTAGTTCCTATTTCCTCTTCACTAGTTCCCATGCCCCCAAAAGCCCCCCTAACTCCTAACTCCTAACTCCTAACCCCTAACTCCTAACCCCTAGCTCCTACCCGCCATCCCCCGCCGCCCCCCGCTCCACCACTTCAATCACCGGTTCCTTCCACGGTCCGGTGACGCGGTAGACCGTGCGCGCGGCCTGCTTCAGCGGCTTCTGAAGCACGGCTTGCGCAACCGCCCCCACCGCGGCGCCCACCGGGCCGCCGGCGATCGCGCCGATCGCGGGCAGCACGCCGCCAGCCTTGGGCAGCACTTCGATGCGCTGGTCGTACTGCTGCGCGCGCAGGTCGGTCGCGCCGCTCACGCGGATCTCGGCTGCGGGGCCGTTGATCTGCAAAAGGTCGGTGCTGGCGCGGCCATTGGCGAAGACGAACTCGCCCTGCATGGTGTTGAAGCCGAAGCCCTTCGCGAAGAAGTCGCTGAAGTCCAGGCTGAGCCGGCGCGGGATCTCGGCGAGGCTGATCAGCCCCAGCACGCGCCCGCCGCCGCCGGGTTCGACCTCAAGCAGCTGGCCTTCGCCCACATCCACGCGCAGCGTGCCCTCGAAGCGCGCCAGCGCGAAGGCACCGGGCGATCCCGGCCAGCTGCCCTCGAGCCGGCCGCGGGTCTCGCCGTCCTCGATCATGCCGGCCAGCCCGAAGGCGCCGAGCATGTCGCCCAGGCTGTCGGCGCCGAAGTCGACCGCGAAGTCCGACCGGCTGCTGCCCTCGCCCGCACGCCGCCATTCGCCGCGCGCGCGCAGCTGCAGCGCGTCGGACGTGGTGTCGAAGCGATCGATGCGCAGGCCCTCCGGCATGGGCTGGGCCTGCAGCTCGGCCACGCCCAGCGCCAGCGCGCCCAGGCGCAGGTCCTGCACGTTGAAGCGCAGGGGCGGCAGCTTGGCCGGGTCGTCGCTGCGGCCGGCCTCGAGCGTGGCCAGCTGCTCCGGCGTCGGCTCCGCCTTCTCCGGCCAGTGCAGGCGCGCGAAGCGCCCGTCGATGCCCTGCGCGAGGTCGCGCGGGATGTCGATCTCGCCCGCCACGGCCGGGCCCTCCAGCGCGAGCCGCGTACGCTCGGGCTGGCGCCGCAGCTGCAGGCGGGTGTCGGCAAAGCGCGAGCCGAGCAGGTCGAGGTTGGCGACGCGCAGGTCCACCTCGCGCAGGCCGCCGGCGCCTTCGCCGTCGGCGGCGAACGCAATCCAGCCCGCGGCATCCAGGGTTTCGGTGCGGCCGAGTGCCACCAGGCCCTGCTGCGGCAGCGGCGGCTCTTCGCCGGTCCCGAACAGCAGCAGGCCGCCCATGGCGCCGTCGCTTCCCGCGCGGCCGCGGAAGCGCAGCGTGTCGCCGAGCTGCATGCGCACCTCGCCACCGGCGAGCGGAAGCGGCGCCTGCAGCCGCAGCGGCCAGCGCGCTTCGGCCGGCTTGGCCAGCGGCGCCGGCAGCGCCACTGCGGTGCCGACCAGGTCCGAATCGATGGACAGCCGTGACGGGGCGGCCGGCCGGCCCGGCGTCGCCTGCGGGATGTCCACCGCCACGGTCCAGGCACTGCTGCCAACCAGCCACGGGTCGAGCCAGGCCAAGGGCGGGTGGCGCGCGATCAGCTTCTGCGCCGGGAACGCTCCTACCAGCGAGGCGCGGGCAGCGAGGCGGGCGTCGCCGGTGTAGTCCTCGCCGACCATCAGGCTGAAGCGCGCGGGCTCCCCCTCGAACTCGACCTCGAGCGCATCGGCGATGAAGCCGCGGTCGCTGAAGCGCGTGCGCCCGCGGACCGCCTGCAGGTCGATGTCCCAGCGCGGATCGACCAGGCGCGCACCCGCGAGGTCGAGGGTGCCGTCGATGCGGCGACCGCCCAGGCGCGCCGCCAGCGGCAGGTCCAGCGACAGCCGCACTTCGGCCGGGCCGCGGATGCTGGCATTGCGCAGATGCTCGTCGAACCGCGCGCGCAGCGGGCTGGCCAGCATCAGCGCTTGCAGCGATTCGCCCTCGGCCGGCGCCTCGATGTCGAGCACCAGGCGCGGGTCGCGGAAGTCGGCGATGCCGCCCGCCACCCGTCGCACGCGATTGCCCAGGATCATGCCCTCGCCCTCGAGCGTCATGCCCGGGCCGTCGAAGGCGACGTCGAGGTCCATCGCCTCGGCGTCGGGCCACTCGGGATTGAAGGCCACGCGCGCCTGCGAGACGCGGGCGCGAGCGTCGAAGCGCCCCTCGCCGTTGCGGAACGGCCAGTCGGCCAGGTCGCCGGCCAGCACCGCGCGCCCTTGCTCCACCGAGCCGCCCAGCAGCGCGCGGTCCAGCCACTCGATGGTCGTGGGCGGCATCTTGCCCTGCACCCAGAACTTGCCTGCCGCGGGCACCGGCGACGGATCCACGATCGCGGCCAGGTCGACCCGCGGCCGCCGCGCCTCGCCCGGGAAGCGCAGCTCGGCGCGCACGCGCGCCCCGAAATCGGCGCCCCGGATTCGAAGGTCGCTGGCACCGGCGGCCCACCGAGGGCCCTCCCGCCACCAGCCCAGCGTTCCGCCCAGCCTGAAATCCAGGGGCTGCCGGAAACGCGGCCAGTCGAAGCGTGCCGGCCCATCGGCCAGGCGCAGCACGCCGCCGTCCTGATCGTAGGCGACGCTGCCGCCCAGGCCCTGCACGCCCGGTTGGCCGCCGTAGGGCGCCCAGCCCACGGCATCGATGCGCGCCGAGCCGGACCAGTCGCCCTCCCGGCCCTGCACCTGCACGTGGTGCAGCACGCCGTCGGGAGCGGCCTCGTGCAGCCACTGGCGAAGGCCCGCGGGCACCGCCGGGACCAGGGTCGCCAACGAGCGCGCGGGCGCCAGGTCCATGCGCGGCGCCTGCAGCGCGAAGCGTTCGCCGCCGGCCAGCCACAGGCCATCGAAGCTGTGCGGCTCGCGCCGCCCGCTTTCGTGGAAGTGCAGCTCCGGCGCGTGCAGCTGCCAGCCGTTCGCATCCACCTGCCAGCGCGCCAGCAGGTCGGCGCGCTCGAACGCCACCGGCGGCGAGGCCAGCGCCTCGCCGTTGCCCTCCCGATGCCAGGGCGTGCGCGCCACCAGCGCGATCGGCGCGAGCTCGGCGCGCACGCGCACGTCCATGATCCGCTGCGTGTCGATGCGCGCCCACAGGTCGACGGCGCCCGCACCCGCCACCACCAGGCCCGTGTCGGCCAGCAGCGGCGACCACTGCTGCAGCGACATCGATTTGCCACCCGCCCAGAGCAGGCCCGACCAGCGGCCGCGCTCGAGGTCGGCCACCGCCTGCAGCGGCGTGCCCTCGCGGTCGGCCCAGGCGCGCACGCCGGCCACCAGGCGATCGCCGTCGACCCGCAGCCGCAGGTCCACGCGCGGCAACCTCAGCTCGCGCTTGAAGGCGGGTGATCGCACCGCGAGGTTGGCGCGCTCGACCTGCAGTTCGCCCAGCGCCTCGAGCGTGTCGAGCGGATCATTAGCCGGGTCGGGCTGGAACGGCAGGCCGGCCATGCGCCAGCGACGGTCCTCGCCCTGCTCGAGCACCAGCGAGAGTTCGCGCACCTTGAGTTCGGTGAGCGGCGCGCCCGGCAGCAGGCCCGAGTACACCGCCACGAGCAGCTCGGCGCGGCCGATGTCCAGGCTGCGGCCGGCCGGGCCGATGCGCAGGCCGTCGAGCGTGAAGCGCGGACCGCGCCGGGTCCATTCGCCGCGCGCGGCGTCGAAGGCGACCGGCTGGCCCAGGCGCTCCGACAGCCAACCGGCGACCTTGTCGGGATGCCGCTCGACCAGCGGCAGCAGCTGGTTCAGGCCACCGACCAGGGTGGCCGCGAGGATCAGCAGCACCAGCAGCCCGTAGCCGGTGAAGCGGCGGGCGTGGCGGATCCGGCGGCGCAGCGGCGAACTCATCCGCGGATCAGAGCAGGACCACGTCGTACTGTTCCTGAGCGTACTGGTCGTCGGCCTGGAAGCGGATGGACTTGCCCAGGAATTCCTCCAGCTCCGCCACGGCCGCCGACTCTTCCTCGGTGATCTTGGCGACGACCCGCGGCGAGGCGATCACCAGCAGCTGCGAGGCCTCGAACTGGCGCACGGCGCGGGTGATCTCGCGGAAGATCTCGTAGGTGAGCGTCTCGGGCGTCTTCAACGTGCCGCGGCCGCCGCATTCGTGGCAGGGCTCGCACAGCTGGCGCTCCAGGCTCTCGGTGGTGCGCTTGCGGGTCATCTCCACCAGGCCCAGCGGCGAGAACTCGTGCACGGAAGTGCGGGCGTGGTCGTGCAGCAGCCCCTTCTCGAGCGTGCGCAGCACCTGGCGCCGGTGCTCGTCGTCGGTCATGTCGATGAAGTCGATGATGATGATTCCGCCGAGGTTGCGCAGGCGCAGCTGGCGCGCCACGGCCTGCGCGGCCTCGAGGTTGGTGCGGTACACGGTTTCCTCGAGGTTGCGCTGGCCGAGGAAGGAACCGGTGTTGACGTCCACCGTGGTCATCGCCTCGGTCTGGTCGATGATGAGATGGCCGCCGGACTTGAGCGGCACTTCCTTCTGCATCGCGCGCAGGATCTCGTCCTCGACGCCATACAGGTCGAAGATGGGGCGCTCGCCGGCGTAGTGCTCGATGCGCTCGGCCAGGTCGGGCATGAACTGGTTGGCGAAGGCCGTGAGCTTCTCGAAGGCCTCGCGCGAATCGACCCGCACCTTGTCCACCTCCTTGCGCATCAGGTCGCGCACCGCGCGCAGCGGCAGCGCCAGGTCCTCGTAGATGCGCTGGCCAACCTTGGTGCTGGCGCTGGCGGCGCGGATCACGCCCCAGGCGCGCTGCAGGTAGGCCACGTCCTCGGCCAGGGCCTCGTCGGGCTGGCCCTCGGCATTGGTGCGGACGATGTAGCCCTGGCCCGAGCCGTTCGCCAGCGCCGCCATCAGCGTCTTCAGGCGCGCGCGCTGGGCTTCGTCCTCGATCCGCGCCGACACGCCCAGCACGCGCGAATGCGGCAGGAACACCAGGTAACGCGACGGGATAGAGAGCTGGGTGGTGAGCCGCGCGCCCTTGCTGCCGATCGGATCCTTGACCACCTGCACCACGATCTCCTGGCCCTCGTGCACCAGCGAGTTGATGGTGGGCGGCGGGCCGGGCGGCGGCGCGGCCTCGTCGCCCTCGCCGGCCAGCGCCGGGCGCAGGATGTCGGAGGCGTGCAGGAACGCGGCGCGGTCCAGCCCGATCTCGACGAAGGCCGCCTGCATGCCGGGCATCACCCGCTGCACCCGGCCCTTGTAGATGTTGCCGACCACGCCGCGGCGCGAGGCGCGCTCGATGTGCAGTTCCTGCAGCATGCCGTTCTCGACCACCGCGACGCGGGTTTCGCGCGGGGTGACGTTGATCAGGATTTCCTCGGACACGCGTATCCCCGGTTCAGTGCAGCAGTCCGAAGCCGCGCAGCAGGCGCGCGGTCTCGTGCAAGGGCAGGCCCATCACGCCGGTGTAGCTGCCGGCGAGGTGGGCGACGTGGGCGCCGAAGCGGCCCTGGATGGCGTAGGCGCCGGCCTTGCCGAAGCATTCGCCGGTGGCGACGTAGGCGGCCACCATGGCGTCGTCGAGCGGCTCGACGCGGACTTCCGAGACGCAGGTGGCGTGCGCCTCGCGGCCGGCGCTGACCAGCCAGACGCTGGACACCACGCGGTGGCTGCGGCCCGAGAGGTCGCGCAGCATGCGCGCGGCGTCGTCGGCATCGGCCGGCTTGCCGAAAACGCGGTCGCCCAGCACGACTTCGGTGTCGGCGCCCAGGACCACCGCACCCGGGTTGGCGACCACGGCAAGCAGTCCGGCGCCGGCCTTTTCGCGGGCGACGCGGCTGACGTAGTCGTCGGGCGGTTCGCCGGGCAGGCGTTGCTCGGGAACGTCCACGTCGAGCAGGCCAAAGTCGAGGCCCAGCTGGGCCAGGAGATCGCGGCGGCGCGGGGATTGCGAGGCAAGATAGAGCATCGCCCAAGCATAGCCGCTGGCACCGCCCGCGGGCAGTTCCCCGGGCCGCCGCTTCAGCGGGCAGCCGGTTGCGTCAGGCGCGGTGGTAGGGGTGGTTGGCGAGCAGGCTGGCGGCCCGGTAGAGCTGCTCGGCCAGCACCAGCCGCACCAGCATGTGCGGCAGCGTCAGCGGCCCCAGCGACCAGCTTTCGCCGGCCGCGGCAATCACCTCGGCGGAATGACCCTCGGGCCCGCCGACCAGGAAGGCCAGGTCGCGCCCCTGCTGGCGCCAGTGCTCGAGGCGCTGGCCCAGCTGTTTGGATGAATACGGCTTGCCGCGCCCATCAAGGGTGACGACGTGCGCGCCGCGCGGCACCGCCGCCAGCACGCGCTCGCCTTCCTCGGCCATCGCGCGGGCGGCATCGCGCCCTTTGCCGCGCAGACCCGGCGCCACTTCCACCAGCTCCAGCGGCAACCAGTGCGACAAGCGCTTCTGGTACTCACCAAACCCCGCGGCCACCCACTCCGGCGCCCGCTCCCCCACCGCGACCAGCCTGGCTTTCATCGCGTGGAAAAACGCGTTACCCGTGTCCCGGGTCTTCGGGGGGCTGGTCGCCGACGGTCCAGAGGCGCTCGAGGGCGTAGAACTCGCGGACGCGGGGCAGCATGACGTGGACGATGACGTCGCCCAGGTCGACCAGCACCCACTCGGC
>LNFM01011698.1_pt1 | contig 11833 bp, 11 predicted proteins | sample 596031 | NCBI WGS metagenome assembly LNFM01 (sample SAMN04254537, study PRJNA301005) | activated carbon metagenome | isolation source: dual media filters at the Ann Arbor, Michigan drinking water treatment plant | place: USA: Ann Arbor | reverse complement strand
GCGTCAACCTCCAGCGATCCGGGAGCCCTGCATGATCCGTCGTCACCCCGCCTTCAACGCCACGCTCGTCGCCCTCACCACCCTCTCAGCGCTGGCCTGCCCGGCCGTCGCCGGTGCGGCCGCCGCCTATCCCGACCGTCCCGTGCGCATGATCGTGCCCTTCACGGCCGGCGGCGGCACCGACCTGGTCGCCCGCATGATCGCCCAGAGGCTGAGCGAGTCGATGGGCCAGACCTTCGTCGTCGACAACCGGCCGGCGGTGGATGGCGTGGTCGGCACCGAGATCGCGGCGCGCTCGCAGCCCGACGGCTACACCCTGTTGCAGGTGTCGACCAGCCATGCCATCAACGTCGCGCTCGGACGCAAGCTGCCCTACGACACGCTGAAGGACTTCGCGCCGATCGCGCATACCGCGAACCAGCAGCTGATCCTCGTGGTGAACCCGGCGTTGCCGGTGCGCACGGTGAAGGAACTGATCGCACTGGCGCGCGCGAAGCCGGGGACGCTCAACTACGGGTCCAGTTCGAACGCGACCGCGCTTCCGACCGAACTGTTCAAGGCGATGACCGGCACGCAGATCCAGCATATCCCGTACAAGGGCTCGCCGCCGATGCTCGCCGACCTGATCGGCGGACAGATCCAGCTGTCGATCGCCGCGGCCATCTCGGCCATCCCGCAGGTCAGGGCCGGCAAGCTGCGCGTGCTCGCGATCGGCGACTCGCGCCGCTCGACGGAGTTGCCCGAACTGCCGACCATCGCCGAATCAGGCGTGCCCGGCTACCAGGCCGCCATCTGGAGCGGCCTGCTCGCGCCTGCCGGCACGCCGGCGTCGGTCATCGACCGGCTCAACCGCGAGGTGGTGCAGGTCGTGCGTGCCGCCGACTTCCGCGCGAAGCTGCTGGAACTCGGCGCGGAGTCGGTGGGCAGCACCGCGGCGGAGTGGGGCGCGTTCCTGCGCAACGAGATCGACAAGTGGCAGAAGATCGCGAAGCGCGCGAACATGCGCGCCGACTGACGCGCCGACTGACGCGCCGACTTATCCCAGCGCACGACGCAGCTCAGCCGGCGATGCGCATGCCGATCGCTTCGGCCTGCCGCCGCTCGAACGCGCGACAGCGATCGTCGTGCTGCTGCCCGAGGATGCCGCCGCGCACGGTGCAGGGCTCGGTGGTCTTGAACACCGGCAGCCAGCTCGCGGGCAGCCGGTCGCCATCAGGCGTGGACAGCCACAGCCGGAACAGCAGCCGCTTCTTCTCCGCCACCTCGTGGTCGGTGAAGTCGGTGCGCGAATGCAGCGTCACATGGCTGTTGATCAGCTGCAGGTCGCCCGGCTCGAGGAACATGGTGAACGCGAGGTCGCGGCGGCGCACCAGCGCATCGAACTTCTCCAGTGCCTCGAGGTGGCGCGGCGCGATCCGCGGCACGCCGTCGATCGTCTGCGCGCCATTGACCCGGTTGCGGTTCCATTTGCTGAACAGCAGGCCGCCCTCGACGTCGAACACCGGGTGCGGATAGGACGGTTCCTCGTCGGGCGCCTGTTCGCCCTGGCGGCTGAAGTGGATCGGCTGGTGCAGGAAATCGACCAGGTCGGGATGCTCGCTCACCATGCGCGCATGCGCAGTCACTGAACTGGAGACGATGCTCATGCCGCCGGAGATCGCCTGGTTGTAGCAGCTCAGGCCGACGAAGTCGGTGGAATCGGTATGGAAGTCGAGTTCGGCATTGGACGAATAGCCGCGGCCGGTCGACGTGCGGTAGTTCGTGCCGACGTCGCGCACCGCCGAAAGGTAATGGCTCGCCTTTCCCTGCGGCCGCCCGACACCGACGTGCAGCCCGATCGCCCAGGTCATCAGCTCGAAGTGCTTCTCGTCCAGGCCCTCGCGCGGCAGCCCCTTGACCAATGCCAGCCCGCGGCCCCGGCGTGCTTCCGCCACAGCCGCCGCGATCGGTCGCGCCGCCGCACCCAGGTCGAATTCCTCGCGGCGATAGTCGAGCAGGGTGCGCTCGGGATCGAATATCCGGGTCACTGCAGCTTCGAGGTCGCGCCGGGCCGCTGCATCGAGGCGGAACACCCAGCCCCGGTCGCGTTCGAGGTCTGCTGCCGTCCAGTCGGCCGACGCGGTGGCTGCCGGATCGATGGCGTAATCGTTCATCTGGCTCATTCCTTCGCTGCAGCCGCGCTACTTCCCCTCGTAACGGCCCGGCCGCTTCTCCTTGTAGGCCTCGATCGCTTCCCGGTAGTCGGCCGTGCCCTGGGCCGCAGCCATCGCCGCGGCCGTGTACTCGAGGCTCGCCTTCAGGTCGCTACGTTCATTATGCCGGACCAGCCGCTTGATCAGCCGCTGCTGGATCGGCGGGCCACCAGCGAGCCGGTGTGCGAATGCCAGCGTCTCGGTCAACAGCGCCTCGGGTTCGTGCAGCCGGTTCACCAGCCCGAGCCGCTCGGCGTCCACTGCCGACAGCCAGTCGCCGGTCCACAGCAGTTCCAGCGCGCGACCGGTGCCGATCAGCCGCGGCAGGAAGTGGCACCCGCCGTTGCCCGGGATCAGGCCGACCCGGATGTAGGCCTCGCAGAAGCGCGCGCTGGTCGATGCGAAGCGGATGTCGCACATCAGCGCGAGGTCCATGCCGGCCCCGGCCGCCGCGCCGTTCACGGCTGCGATCAGCGGCTTGTCGAACAGTTCGATCGCCCGGGCCAGCCGGTGGGTGCCCGTCTGCAGTCGGATCATCCGGTCGAACGGCGTCGGGGTCTCGCCGCCGGCCACTTCCTTCGAGCGGCGGCCGAGGTCGCCGCCAGCGGAGAACGCATCGCCGGCGCCGGTGACCACCACCACGCGCACGTCGTCGTTGCTCAGCGCGGCGTCGAGCGCATCGGCCAGGCCGCCCACCATCTCGGGGCTGAACGCGTTCTTCTTGTCCGGCTGGTTGAGGGTGAGCCGAAGTACGTGTCCGTCATGGTCGGCAAGCAGATGGTCGTTCATGGGGCGTCCAGGCTCCGTACGGTCGATTTCAGTGGGCGGGTGCCGGCGGCGTGCAGGTGACCAGCAGCGCGTCGGCCGCGACGGCGCCCTTTCCGGCCGGGCGCACGAACAGCGGGTTGATGTCGAGTTCCGCCAGCACGCCGCGCTGCGCCCAGGCGAACGCAGACACGCGCACCAGGACGTCTACCAGCGCCTCGATGTCCAGCGCCGGCAGGCCACGCGTGCCGCGCAGGATCGGTGCACAGCGCAGGTCGTCGATCATCGCACGCGCTTGCGACGCATCGACCGGCGCCACGCGGCAGGTCGAGTCGTTCATCGCCTCGGCAAACACGCCACCCTGGCCGAGCACGATCACCGGCCCGACCGCGGGTTCATCGATCACGCCGACCAGCATCTCGAAACCGTCGGTGACCATCTCCGAGACCAGGACGCCTTGCAGGCGCGCATGCGGCGCACGATCGCGGCAGGCAGCGGCGACCGCGTCGATCGCCTGTTGCAGCGCGCGCCCCTCGGGGACGGCCAGCCTGACGCCGCCGATGTCGCTCTTGTGCGCGATGTCGGGCGAGACGATCTTCACCGCGAAGGGGCCTCCCAGGTCTCCCGTGAACCTGGGCGATTCGCCCAGTGCAACGGCAGGCACCATCACCTCGCCCGGTGTCTGCACGCCGATCGAACGCAGCAGCGCCTTGGAGAAGACTTCGTCCAGGGCACGCCCGTCGGCCTGCAGCAGCGGGAAGCTGGCATCCGTCGCAACGCCTGCCGGGGCTGCGGACGCCGATGCTCGCCCGGCGCCGTCCACAGCCGTGGCGCCGGCAACCGGCAGCGCCGAACGCGCGGCTGCCCAGCGTGCCAGCGCGCCCATCGCCCTGGCCACCCGCACTGGCGACGGCAGCACCGGCAGCCGGATGTCGCGCAGCATCGAATGTGCGTCCAGGGCCAGCGACTTGTGCATCGACGAGAACACGAAGACGGGCTTGTTGATGTCCGGGGCCATCTCGACCAGGAACTTCGCGCCGTTGACCGTACCCGCCGGACTCGAACTGGCGAAGTTCAGGCATAGCGTGTCCACGCCCGGATCGGCCAGCACTGCGCGGATCACGTCGGCATAGGCCTTCGGCCCGCGGATGCCGATGTAGCCGGCGGTGAGGTCGACCGGGTTGGTCGGCGACCCGATCGGCGGCAGCAGTGCGGACACCTTGTCAACGGTGGCAGGCTCGAAGGTCGAGAGCTCGATGCCCTCGCGCGACGCCGCATCGCAGAACACGATCGCCGAGCCTCCGGAACCGCCGATCACCGCCGCATGACGGCCGCTGCCCATGCCCGGATACCGGGCGTGGCACTGGAACGCCTTGATCAGGTCGGGTGCATCGCTCATCTCGATCAACTCGACGATGCCCGCCTGGCGGAAAAGCGCCCGATAGACATCGGCGCGCCCGACGATGCTGCCGGTATGGGTGGCCGCCGCCCGCGCGCCCTGTTCGGTCACGCCGCCCTTCCAGACCAGCAGCGGCTTGCCGAGGGCCAGCGCCTTGCGCCCGACCTGCATCAGCGCGCGGGCATCGGGCAGGCCCTCGAGGTAGGTCATCACGATCTCGGTGCCCGGATCGTCGAGCAGCGCATCGATCAGGTCGACACAGCCGAGGTCGGCTTCGTTGCCGGTGGCGATCACGTAGCGGAAGCCGATCGACTCTTCCGCGCAGGCGAGCGCCAGGCTGTAGCCGAAGCCGCCGCTCTGGGTGACCAGCGAGACCGTGCCGGGTTCGAGCCGCGGCACGCGGCTGATGCTGCCGAACGCAGCGCAGACGCGGTCGGGAATGTTGGCGAAGCCGAGGCAGTTGGGCCCGATCAGGCGGATGCCTGCGGCGCGTGCGGTCGCGACGATCGCATCCTGCAGTGCCGCGCCGGTGTCGCCGGTTTCCCGGAAGCCGCCGCTCATCACCACTGCCAGGCGTACCTTCAGGCGCGCCGCCTGTTCCATCACCCCTGGTACGGCTGCAGCAGGCACTGCCACCACGACAAGGTCGACCGGGCCGGGCACCGCGTCGAGCGACGGGAAGCAGGGCCTGCCGAGCAGTTCGGCGTACTTCGGATTGATCGGGTACACCGCGCCTGCGTAGCCGAGCGCGTCCAGTGCCTTCAGGGTTTCGTGGCCGGGCCGGGCCGGATCGTCGGACGCACCGACGATGGCGATCGAGCGGGGCGACAGCAGGCTGGCGAGCGAACCGGGCGCGGCGCCGGCGTTCAGGGCGGGACGAGTCATGCAAGGTCCTGTTGCAGGGAAAGGGCAGGCCGGGACGGCGATCCTACTCGGCGCGGGCACCGGAGGACTTGACCACCTTCGCCCATTTGCGGATCTCGCTGTCGAGATGCCGTGCCAGTTCGTCGGGCCCGGCACCGACCGGATCGACGCCCTGTGCGGACAGGCGTCCCTGCACCTCGCGCAGCTTCAGCACCGTCGCCATGTCGCGATGGTGGCGGTCAGCCAGCGCGCGAGGCGTACCGCCCGGGGCAAAGTACGCATACCAGGTGGTCGCCTCGTATCCGGGCACGCCCGCCTCCGAGATCGATGGCGTGTCGGGCAGCGCCGGGCTGCGCTGGGCAGAGGTCACACCCAGTGCACGCAGCTTGCCTGCCTGCACGTTGGGCACGGCGTTCAGCATGTTGTTGAACATCACCTGCACATGGCCGGCAAGCAGGTCGCCAGTCGCCGGGCCTGCGCCCTTGTACGGCACATGGACCAGCCTGGCACCGACCATCGACGCGAACAGCTCGCCTGCAAGGTGCGGCGCGCTGCCCGTGCCCGAGGACGCATAGACCAGTTCGCCGTTGCGCTTGCGTGCAAGTGCGACCAGGTCGGCCACGCGTTTCACCGGCAGTGACGGATGGACCACCAGTGCCAGTGGCGACGCGGCGACCCAGGTGACCGGGGCGAGGTCGCGCGCCGGGTCGAAGGGGATCTGCGGGTAGATCGACGGGTTGATCGCGATCGACGAACTGGTGAGCAGCACCGTGTAGCCGTCGGCCGGCGAGCGCACGACGACTTCCGTTCCGATGGTGCTGCCACCGCCCGCACGGTTGTCCACCACCACCGGCTGGCCGAGCAACTCGGCCAGGCGCGACGACACCACCCTCGCGATCGTGTCGACCGGCCCGCCCGGTGCGAACGGGACGACCATGCGCACCGGCTTCGAGGGGAACGCCTGTGCGGACGCGGATGGCGCATGCAGGGCGAACGCGCCGACCAGCGCCGCACACGCCGATGCGACGCACAACGCTGGCGGCATGATGTACTGCGGGCGACGCGGGGTTCGCATGCCTGGCTCCTCCAGCCTGCGGGACCGCCCGCCGGCCGGGTGCATCGCGGTGCAGCGGTGCAGGTGCTCAGCAGCCGTGGCGACAGGCCGTCTGTTCTTGGATCGGGCAACGATACGCAATAACTTGACAGGCGTAAAGCCGATGCACCGTCGTCAGCGCGCCGCCTGCGCCGCCCTCTTCCGGGCAGGCGCAGGCCGCGCGGGCTTCCGGGTGGCGGGCGGGGAGGCAGGCACGAGGACACGTTCGCCGATCCAGCGCAGGAAGTCCGCCCATTCGGCCTGGAAGCTTCTCCCGGTCGCCGCGCGGCCGGTGACCAGCCGGGTGATCTGCGGAAAGGCGATCGGATAGGTCGCAAGCGAGAAGATCGCGAGCTGCAACAGGCGATGGTCGATGCCGGCGGGCAGCCTGCCTTCGGATTGCAGCTTCTCGAGCGCGCTGCCATAGGCCGCGATGCGCTTCTGCCTGGCGGTGCGTCCAGGGACGCGCCGCGATTCGCGGTTTGCCGCTTCCCAGGTCAGGAACCGGATGTAGTCGACGTCGTCGACGCGGCGAGAGAACCGCTCCGCGATCAGGTCGCGCGGGTCGTCCGTCATCGGCTCTTCCCAGGTCATGCCCGGGCGGAACCGCAGGTCATGCACCTCCCGGAACAGCGCCTCCTTGCTGCCGAAATGGTGGTTGATCAGCTGCTTGCTGACCCCGGCCCGGCGCGCAACGCCTGCCGTGGTGGCGCCGTCGTAACCCTTCGCGCAGAACTCTTCGGCGGCCGCTGCAAGAACGGCTTCCCGGGTCCTCGTGCTGTCGCGGATCTTTCCCATGTCGGCACGGACGGTAGCGCAGTGCGGGGCGCGCGGCAACGGGCATGAACTTGACGGTGGTAAAGTCGCGACACGTTGCCAGCGAAAGGAAATCCGATGAGTGGTCCAGACCTGCCGGCCCGGCTGTTGCCGGTCGCCGATCCCGCGACGAGCGTCGACCCCGACCTGCTGCAGCGCATCCAGGCACAGCGCGGCCGCGTATCCGCGCTGTACGGCACGCTCCTGCACAGCCCCACCCTCGCCGAGGGCTGGCTGCATTTCCTCACCGCCGTGCGGCGCGACTCCTCGCTGCGACCGGCGCTGCGCGAGATGGTGATCCTGCGGGTGGCGGTGCTCAACGGCGCGCCTTACGAATTCGAGGCGCATCGCCACCATGCGGAACAGGCGGGCCTGACGACGGCACAGATCGACGCACTGGCCAGCGGGGCGGTTGCCGGCCACTTCGATGCGACCGCGATGGCCGTGATCGCGTACACCGATGCCATGACCCGGACGATCGAGGTACCGGACCCGGTCTACGCCGCCGTCCGTGCCGCGTTCAGCGACCGTGAGCTGGTCGAGCTCACGGCAACCATCGGGGCCTACAACCTGGTATCGCGCTTCCTGGTCGCGCTGCGCGTCGGCGCCACGGGAGGCAAGCCGTCCGCATGAAGGTCGTCGACGCCCAGGTGCATGTCTGGGGTGCCGACACGCCCGCGCGCCCATGGCCGAAGGGCGGCAATCCGAAGCCGCATCGGGCGGCGCCGTGGACCGCCGCCGAGCTGATATCCGCGATGGATACCGCTGGCGTCGATGCCGCGGTCATCGTGCCCCCGGGCTGGGAGGGCGAGCGCAACGACCTGGCACTGGCGGCGGTGGCCGCACATCCGGGCCGATTCGCCGTGATGGGGCGCTTCGATCCGCTCGCGCAGGATCCCTCCGTGGCGTTCGCGCACTGGCGCGCGCAGCCAGGCATGCTGGGGGTGCGCTTCACCTTCCATTCCGAACGGGGAGGCGCGCTGCTGCTGGAGCCCTCGATGGCCGGGGTGTGGGTCGCCGCACAGCGGCATGCGATCCCGCTGATGATCCGCGTGGTGCCGGCGATGCTGCCCGTGGTCGCGGACATCGCGGCACGGCATCCCGGCCTGCAGGTCGCGCTCGACCATCTGGCCATCCCGCACGGCGCGACCGGCGCCAGCGCTTTCGAACACCTGGCGGCGCTGCTCGCGCTGGCACGCCATCCGAACGTCGCCCTGAAGGCCACCTGCCTGCCCTCGTACGCGACCGATGCGTTTCCCCACCTGTCGCAGCGGGCTCCGTTGCGTGCGCTCGTCGAAGCGTTCGGGCCGGAACGGGTGTTCTGGGGCTCGGACGTCTCGCGCCTGCCCGGCCGATACCGCGACAGCGTGCGCCAGTGGACGGCGCACATGCCCTGGCTCGACCAGGCCTCGACCGAGGCGATCATGGGCGGCGCACTCCGGCGCTGGCTGCGCTGGCCGGCGCAACCGGCAGCGGCCTGATACACAATATGCAGCACCACCGTCCCACCGCCATGCAAGGAACCAGATGATCACCGTCACCCCTACCGGCGCCGCGCTCGGCGCCAGGATCACCGGCGTCGACCTCTCGAAGCCGGTGGATGCCGCCACGTTCAGCGCGATCGAACATGCCTTGCACGAACACGAAGTCGTGGTGTTCCCGGACCAGGACCTCACGCCTGAACAGCATGTCTCGTTCAGCCGGATGTTCGGCGAACTCGAGCACCATGTGCGCACGGATCGCTGCCGTCCGGGATTTCCCGAACTCTTCATCGTGTCGAACATCATCGAGAACGGCAAGCCCATCGGCAGCCAGGACGCCGGCTTCTTCTGGCACTCCGACCTCTGTTATGCAGCAGAGCCGAGCAGGGGGTCGCTGTTCTATGCACACGAGATCCCGGTCAAGGACGGTGAAGCCAGGGGCGACACCCTGTTCGCCAGCATGACCGCCGCCTACGACGCGCTGCCCGAGGAGACGAAGCAGACCCTCGCGGGCCGCAATGCGATCAACTCGTACATCGCCGGATATTCGCGCGACCGCAAGAGCGGCCCGCGCCCGGAACTCACGCCGGAGCAGCGCGCGAAGACGCCCGACATGCCGCACCCGGCCGTGCGTACCCACCCGGTCACCGGCAAGAAGTGCCTGTTCGTCAACGAGGGCTACACCACGGAGATCGTCGGCCTGCCGTCCGACCAGGGCCGCGTGCTGTTGCAGTCCCTGTTCGAGCACCTGAAGGAGGACCGCTTCGTCTATCGGCACAAGTGGCGCAAGGGCGACTTCCTGATCTGGGACAACTGTGCCACCCAGCATCGCGCCGTGCTCGACTACGAACTGCCGTTGCGACGCCGGATGGAGCGCACGACGCTGCGCGGGTCGGTACCTTTCTGACCATGGCGCACGACCGGGCGCGGCGCCGGTGGCTTGCCCTCGCCGGCGCGTCGCTCGCCCCGGCAGTCGTCGGCTCCGCCCCGGCGGTGGCCCAGGCGTGGCCCGCGCGGCCGATCCGCTTCATCGTGCCCTTTCCGCCCGGGGGTGCCAACGACGTGCTGGCACGGCTGGTCGGCGCACACCTCTCCGCATCCCTGGCACAGCAGGTGGTCGTCGACAACCGCGGCGGCGCGAACACGATCATCGGCTGCGACCTCACGGCGAAGGCGACGCCGGACGGGTACACGATACTGATCGTGCCAGGCAGCCATGCGATCAATCCCTCGCTCTATCGCACGCTGCCCTACGACACGCTCAGGGATTTCGCGGCGGTGTCACTGATCGGCAACGGCGCCTATGTGCTGCTCGCCAATCCAGCCCTGCCCGCACGCTCGATCGAGGAACTGCTGGCGCTCGCCCGGGCGAAGCCGGGGTCGCTCAGCTATGCGTCGGCCGGCATCGGAAACATCACGCATCTCGCGGGAGAACTGTTCGCCTCGATGGCATCGGTGCGCTTCAACCACGTTCCGTACAAGGGCGGTGGCCAGGCGCTGGCGGATCTCGCCGGGGGGCATGTATCGCTCTATTTCGCGACCGTCGCCGCAGCGGGGCCGCACCTGAAGAGCGGCAAGCTGCGCGCACTCGCCGTGACCACCACGAAGCGCGCAGCTGCGCTTCCGGCGGTGCCGACGATGGCCGAGGCCGGGCTGCCCGGTTACGAGGTCAGCGGCTGGTACGGGGTGCTCGCGCCGGCGCGCACGCCGCGGCCGGTGATAGAACGGTTGAGCGGCGCGACCTCGAGGGCCGTCCAGGCGCCGGAGGTACGCGACACGCTGGTGAACGTGCTGGGCATCGATCCGGTCGGCAGCGAGCCTGCGATGCTCGACGCACGCATCAGGGATGAGATCCCGAAATGGGGCAAGCTGCTGCGCAGCCTCGGCATCCAGCCCGAGTAGGTACCGGGACCGCCGGGTACGGTGCCGCTCAGGTCTTCTTCTTCTTCGCCTCGCGCAGGATCTGGTCCAGTTCGAACCCTTCGATGTCCGTGCGCAGCTGCATCCAGAGCGGCAGGTGGTCGGACATCTGGTAGGTGAAGGCGTCCTTCTCCATGCCGGGGAACAACGCGGCGATGCCACCGGTGAAGAAGTCGAGCACCCCTGCGCGATTGCTGAAGGTCTCCGGATACACCGGATAGTGCAGGATCTGGTCGTAGCTCTTGTCGCGCGCGAGGTTGGTGCCGATGGCCTTGCCCTTGAACGCGCTCGGCAGCGCGAGGCCACGGCTGGTGAGCGCCTTGATCTGCGCGGCGGTTTCCAGGTTGTAGTCGCCGAGCACGATGAGGTCCTTGTCCTCCCGCGTACCCTCGTTTCGCTTCAGGTCGATCCACTCGGCGAGCGACGCCAGCTCCTTCACGCGCCCCGCGCTCGTGCCCCACTGGATGTGCGCGGCCAGCAGCAGGAAGTCGAAGTTTCCCGCGCAGAACGAAGCCATGTACGGCTGCCGCCACCAGTTGAACGTCGGCAGGTACTCGCCGGTCCCCGTGCGCGCGCGCGGCGGATTCGCAGCGGCAGCGAAGCCCGTGAACACCGCGGCGCGCTTGTCGTACAGAAACGCGATGCGCTCGCGGTTGCCGCCGTCATCCTTGAGTGCATCGGAGTACACGACGCGCCAGTACGGACCGAGGATCTCCATCACCCGCCCGAGGTCGGTGAGGTCATCTCGCAACTCGACCAGGCTCACCACGTCGAACTGGCCGAGGATCTCCGCGATGTAGTGGATGGCCGGCTGGCTGCGCCGCTTGCGCCCGAACTCGCGGATGTTCCAGGTGGCGATGTTCAGCGATTCGTCGAGCTTCGACGACGGGATGTTCGCGTCCCGGATGCGCTTGCGCAGGACCTTCAGCCCGGCGGCGATCTCGGGAGAAACCTTGCCATGGAACATTGGATGCCCTCCGTTGTTGCGAAAACGCCAGCGCGGCAGGTGGCCCGGCCGGCTGCGGGTGCCCGGCGGCCCATGCTAGGGAAAAACCCGCGGATTGCAGCTGCGTAGGAACCCGGCAGATCGACATTGACAGCAATGTCACGCTTGACTTACACCGGAAATTGTAAAGATTGAGTGACACAAACGCACGTGCGTAGTAAGTTCTAGTCGGGCACAGGTCTGTAGCCGTCACGGCCGCGGATTGCCCGCGTGCGGTTCGCCGCACGAAATCAACTGTCTTTCAAGGAGATCGCACGATGGACGACCCAAATAAAGTGTGGCCGACGGGGCTGACCG
>LNFM01011697.1_pt1 | contig 11833 bp, 12 predicted proteins | sample 596031 | NCBI WGS metagenome assembly LNFM01 (sample SAMN04254537, study PRJNA301005) | activated carbon metagenome | isolation source: dual media filters at the Ann Arbor, Michigan drinking water treatment plant | place: USA: Ann Arbor | reverse complement strand
CCACCTTCATCATCGGCGCTGCGCTGGCTGCCGTGGCCGGCGTGATGTGGGCCGCCAACTACGGCACCGTGCAGCACAGCATGGGCTTCCTGCCCGGCCTGAAGGCCTTCACCGCCGCAGTGCTGGGGGGCATCGGCAACCTGGCCGGCGCCGTCGTCGGCGGCTTGCTGCTGGGGCTGGTCGAAGCGCTGGGCGCGGGTTACCTCGGTGCGCTGACTGGCGGCGTGCTGGGCAGCCATTACGCCGACATCTTCGCTTTCGTCGCGCTCATCCTCGTGCTGACGCTCAGGCCTTCGGGCCTGCTCGGCGAACGCGTGGCCGACCGCGCCTGAAGGGACCGCCGACGATGAAGCACAAGATCCTCGTCTTCGTGATCGCCGCGCTGGCGCTGCTGGCCTTGCCGCTGGCGGCGCAGTACTTCGGCCAGGGCTGGGTGCGCATCCTGGCGCTGTCGCTGCTTTACGTGCTGCTGGCGCTGGGCCTGAACATCGTGGTCGGCTATGCCGGCCTGCTCGACCTGGGCTACGTCGCCTTCTATGCGGTAGGCGCCTACATGTATGCGCTGCTCGCCAGCCCGCACCTGGTCGAGAACTTCGAGTGGATCGCCAACCTGCTGCCCAACGGCATGCACACGCCGGTATGGGCAGTGATACCGCTGGCCGCCGGACTGGCGGCCATCGCGGGCGTGCTGCTGGGCATGCCGGTGCTGAAGCTGCGCGGCGACTACCTGGCCATCGTCACGCTCGGTTTCGGCGAGATCATCCGCGTCTTCCTGAACAACCTCGAGCACCCCGTCAACATCACCAACGGTCCGCGGGGGCTGGACCGCATCGACTCGATGAACCTCTTCGGCTTCAGCTTCGGCCAGGCCATCGAGATCGGCAGCTACCGCATCAATTCGGTGGTGCTGTACTACTACCTCTTCCTGCTGCTGGTGGTATTCAGCGTCGTCATCTGCCACCGGCTGGAAACCAGCCGCATCGGGCGCGCCTGGATGGCCATCCGCGAGGACGAGATCGCCGCCAAGGCGATGGGCATCAACACCCGCAACATGAAGCTGCTGGCCTTCGGCATGGGTGCCACCTTCGGCGGCGTCTCGGGCTCGATGTTCGCGGCCTTCCAGGGCTTCGTTTCGCCCGAGAGCTTCAGCCTGCAGGAGAGCGTGCTCATCGTGGCCATGGTCGTGCTGGGCGGCATGGGCCACCTGCCGGGGGTCATCCTGGGCGCGGTGATGCTGGCCGCGCTGCCCGAGGTGCTGCGCTACGTCGCCGGGCCGCTGCAGCAGATGTCAGGGGGGCGCCTCGATGCGTCCATCCTGCGCCAGCTGCTGATTGCAGGGGCGATGATCGCCATCATGCTGTCGCGGCCACGCGGGTTGTGGCCGGCGCGCGAGCACGGCAAGGCCGCGCCGCATCCTGTGCGGACCTGAGGAGGCGGCTGACATGGCATCACCCGTACTCAGGGTCCAGGGCGTCAGCAAGCGCTTCGGCGGCCTGCAGGCGCTTTCCGACGTCGGCATCACCATCGAGGCCGGGCAGGTCTACGGACTGATCGGGCCCAACGGCGCCGGCAAGACGACCTTCTTCAACGTCATCACCGGCCTGTACATCCCCGACTCGGGCACTTTCGAGCTCGGCGGCGCACCCTACAAGCCCAGCGCCGTGCACGAAGTGGCCAAGGCCGGCATTGCGCGCACCTTCCAGAACATCCGCCTCTTCGCCGAGATGACGGCGCTGGAGAACGTGATGGTCGGCCGCCACGTGCGCACCCATTCGGGACTGGGCGGCGCGATCTTCCGCACCGCCAGCTTCAAGGCCGAGGAAGCCGCCATCGCCAGGCGCGCGCAGGAACTGCTGGACTACGTGGGCATCGGCCACTACACCGAGTTCAAGGCGCGCACGCTGAGCTATGGCGACCAGCGCCGGCTGGAGATCGCGCGCGCGCTGGCCACCGACCCCAAGCTCATCGCGCTGGACGAGCCCGCCGCCGGCATGAACGCGACCGAGAAGGTGGTGCTGCGCGAACTCATCGACCGCATCCGCAAGGACGGCCGCACCATCCTGCTCATCGAGCACGACGTGAAGCTGGTGATGGGCCTGTGCGACCGCGTCACCGTGCTCGACTATGGCAAGCAGATCGCCGAAGGCAACCCGGCCGAGGTGCAGAAGAACGAGAAGGTGATCGAGGCCTACCTGGGCGCCTCGGCACACTGAGAGGCCAAGACGAGATGGCGCAGATCATGTTGAAGGTCACCGGCCTGAAAGTCGCCTACGGCGGCATCCAGGCCGTCAAGGGCGTGAGCTTCGAGGTGCACGAGGGTGAACTCGTCAGCCTCATCGGCGCCAACGGCGCCGGCAAGTCGACGACGCTGAAGGCCATCACCGGCACGCAGGCGGTGGCCGAGGGTGGCATCGAATACCTGGGCCGCGACATCAAGGGCCAGGGGCCGTGGGACCTGGTCAAGCAGGGCCTGGTGATGGTGCCCGAAGGCCGCGGCGTCTTCGCGCGCATGACCATCACGGAGAACCTGCAGATGGGTGCCTTCGTGCGCAACGACAAGGCCGAGATCGAGGCCGACATCGACAAGGTCTTCGCGATCTTCCCGCGCCTGAAGGAGCGCCGCAACCAGCTGGCCGGCACGATGAGCGGCGGCGAGCAGCAGATGCTGGCCATGGGCCGTGCGCTGATGGCGCGGCCCAAGGTGCTGCTGCTGGACGAACCCAGCATGGGCCTGAGCCCGATCATGGTCGACAAGATCTTCGAGGTCGTCAACGACATCCACCAGCGCGGCACCACGGTGCTGCTGGTGGAGCAGAACGCCAGCCGCGCGCTCGGCCTGGCCAACCGCGGCTACGTGATGGACTCGGGCGAGATCACGATGACCGGCGAGGGCAAGACCCTGCTGGCCGACCCCAAGGTGCGCGCGGCTTACCTCGGAGAGTAGGGCAGCGGGCGGCGCCGCGTTCAGTCGGCTTTCGCGCCCGAGGCCTTCACCACCGTCTCGTACTTCGCCAGTTCGGCCCTTACGAAGGCGCCGAACTGCGCCGGCGTCGTCGGTGACGCTTCGGCCATCAGCGTCGCGAAGCGTGTTTTCACCTCGGGGGCGCCGAGCGCGTCGACGAAGGCCTTGTTCAGCTTCGCCGTGGTCTCGGCCGGCAGCCCGGCCGGGCCGAAGAGCCCGAACCAGGTGCTGATGTTGAAGGTCTTCAGGCCCAGCGCGGCGCCGGCCTCGGCCACCGTGGGCACCTCGGGCACCGCGGACGAGCGCTTCGCGGTGGTGACGGCCAGTGCCTTCAACTTGCCGGCCTTGACGTTGGCCGAGGCCGCCGCCAGGTTGTCGAAGTTGAAGTCGACCTGTCCGGCCAGCAGCGCCAGCTGCGCCGGCGCGGCGCCGCCGTAGGGGATGTGCACGACGAAGAGCCCGGCCTGCGCCTTGAACATCTCGCCGGCCAGGTGGCCGGCGCTGCCGTTGCCACCGCTGCCGTAGTTCAGCCGGCCGGGGTTGGCCCTGGCGTAGGCCACCAGGTCGGCCAGGCCGTTGATCTTCAGCCGCGCCGCCGTCTCGGTGTTCATCACCAGCACGTTGGGCACCTGGGCCACCAGCGTCAGCGGCGTGAAGTCGCGTTGCGGGTCGTAGGGCAGCTTCGAATACAGCCAGGGGTTGATGGCGTGCGTGGCCACCGCGCCCATGACGATGGTGTGGCCGTCTGGCGCCGACCTGGCCACCACGTCGGCACCCAGGTTGCCGCCGGCGCCGGGGCGGTTTTCCACCACCACGGTGCCCAGGCTGTCCTTCACGGCACCGGCCAGCACACGCGCGATGCTGTCCAGCGGGCCGCCGGGCGGGTAGGGCACCACCAGGCGGATGGGGCGGGCAGGTTGCTGCGCCCAGGTGGCGCCGGCCGCGGTGGCCAGTGCCAGGCTCAGCAGATCACGTCGTTGCAGCTTCATGCTTGTCGGCCTCGGAAGTGAAGGAATCGGCGAAGAAGGCGTCTGCCGGCAGGCCGCAGCGGGCGACGAAGTCGCGCTGCGCGGACTCGACGACGATGGGCGCACCGCAGGCGTAGACCTCGTGGGCCGAGAGGTCGGGGAAGTCCTGCATCACCGCCCGGTGCACGAAGCCCGTGCGGCCCGTCCAGGCGTCTTCGGGCAGCGCGTCGCTGACCACCGGCACGTAGCGCAGCCAGGGCAATTCGGCAGCGGCTTGTTCGCACCAGGCCTGCATGTAGAGGTCGGCCGGGCGCCGGCCGCCCCAGTACAGCACCGCAGCGCGGTCGTGCAGGCCCTTCAGCCGCATGTGCTCGATCAGCGCCTTGATCGGCGCAAAGCCGGTGCCGCTGGCCAGCAGCACCATGGGCTTGGCCGACTCCTCGCGCAGGAAGAAGCTGCCGTAGGGGCCTTCCATGCGCAGGATGTCCTTCTCCTTCATCGCGCCGAAGACATGGTCGGTGAACCTGCCGCCGGGCATGTGGCGCACGTGCAGTTCGATGGCCGGCGGGTCGCCCAGGTTGCCCGGCGCGTTGGCCATGCTGTAGCTGCGGCGCGCGCCGTCGCGCAGGATGAATTCGACGTACTGACCGGCGCGGTACTGCAGGTTCTGGTTCGCGGGCAATTGCAGCCTGAGCACCGCCACGTCGGCGGCGGGCCGGGTGATGGAGAGCACGCGCGAAGGCAGCTTCAGCACCGGGAACTCGCCTGCACCGGGCACGCTGCGTGCTTCCACCACGCAGTCGCTCTGGGGTCGCGCGCAGCAGGTGAGGATGAACCCTGCCTCTTCCTCGGCCACGGACAGCGCCTTGTCCTGGTGCGCACCGTGTACCACCTGGCCCTGCAGCAGCCGGCTCTTGCACGAGCCGCAGGCGCCGTCGCGGCAGCCGTAAGGCAGGCCCACGCCCTGGCGGATGGCAGCGGGCAGGATGGCCTCGTCGGCATCGACGGTGAAGGCCCGTTCGGAGGGTTTGAGGGTGACGGTGTAGCTCATGGAAGGCTGCTGTGCGCACGTAAACTGCAGCCCTCGATTGTGCCCGGGCACCGCGGCAAGCCGGCCTGCACCCCTTCGATCAACCCTGAAGCCACCGCCGCCTGTGTCCACGCCCGCCGTCCACCCGCCCGCCTTCGCGCGCCGGCCCACGCTGCTCATCGTCGGCTGCGGCGACGTGGGCCTGCGGGTGCTGCGCCTGGTGCAGCCGGCGTGGCGTGTGCTGGCGTTGACGTCCAGCCCGGCGCGTGCCCCCGTGCTGCGCGACGCCGGTGCCGTGCCGCTGCTCGGCAATCTCGACCAGCCTGCCACGCTCGGCCGCCTGGGCGGCCTGGCCGACGCCGTGCTGCACCTGGCGCCGCCCCCGCTGCAGGGCCGCACCGACCCGCGTACGCGAGCCCTGCTGCGCGCGCTGGCGCGCGGCGGGCGGGTGCAGCGTGTGGTCTATGGCAGCACCAGCGGTGTCTACGGTGATTGCGGTGGCGCCTTCTTCGACGAAACCCGGCCCGTCAACCCGACCACCGACCGCGCGCGCCGACGTGTCGACGCCGAGGCGCAGCTGCGCTGGTTCGGCCGCCGCAGCGGCGCGCGCGTGACCGTGCTGCGCATCCCCGGCATCTATGCCGGCGACCGCGCCGGTGGCCACCCGCGTGAACGCCTGGCGCGCGGCACCGCGGTGCTGGCCGCCGGCGACGACGTCCACACCAACCACATCCACGCCGACGACCTGGCACGCGCCTGCGTCGCGGCGCTCTACCGCGGTCGGCCGCAACGCGTGCTGCACGCCAGCGACGACTCCGAACTGAAGATGGGCGAGTACTTCGACCTTGCGGCCGACCTGTGTGGCCTGTCGCGCCCGCCGCGCATCACGCGCGCCGAGGCGAAAGTGCAGCTGAGCCCGATGCTGCTGAGCTTCATGAGCGAGTCGCGCCGCCTGGCCAACGCGCGGCTGAAGGGCGAACTTCGCCTGCGCCTGCGCTACCCGACGGTGCGCGAAGGGCTGATCGCCGGCTGAACCGGGCTCAGATGCCCTGTGCGCGCCGCAGCGTCTTTTCGCGGTCGACGGCCTGCACGGTGATGTTCATCGGGCGGCCGTCGCGTTCGATCTCCAGTTCCACGGCGCGCTCGGCGCGCCGGTCTGCCCACAGCGCAAGCCACAGCTGCGACAACTGCGTGACCCGGGTGCCGTCCAGGCGCCGGATGCGGTCACCCGCCTGCAGGCCGGCCACGTCGGCCGGGCTGTCGTCGGTGACCCGCAGCACCCTCAGCTCGCCATCACGCTCGACGCAGTTCAGCCCCAGCCAAGGCCGCGCGCTGGCCTGCGAACGGCCACGCTGGCGCAGTTCGGCCAGGATGGGCACGAGCAGGTCCACCGGCACGAACATGTTGCCCACCGTGCGCGGACGGCCCGGGCCCAGCGCGTCGGGCACCACCAGCGACCCCACGCCGAGCAGCCCCCCCTGCGCGTCGAAGAGCGCCGCGCCGCTGTGGTCGCGCGCTTGCGGCACGGTGTAGAGCGCACCTTCGATGTGGTACTCCCAGTAGCCCGAGAAGGCGCGGCGGGACACCAGGCGCACGGGCTGCACCTCGCCATCGTCGCCGCCGCTGATCACGGTGACGGCGACTTCCGCCATGCCGGCGTCGGCCGCAGCCGCAGGCGACGACCGGCCCAACGGCGCAGGCTGCACGCCCAGCGGCGCCAGCGCCTGCACGAGGCCGAAGCCGCTGGCCTGGTCGTAGGCCAGCACACGTGCCGGCACGCGGCGGCCGGTTTCGGTGACCAGTTCGACGCTCTCGGCTTCCAGCACCAGGTAGCCGATGGTCAGCACCACGCCGTCGTCGGCGATGAGCACACCCGAGCCGCGCCGTTCGCTGCCCAGGGTGCGCGCCGAGCGCGCGTCTTCCACCGCCTGCACCTGCAGGCCGACGACGGCCTCGCGGGCGCGTTCCAGTGCACGTGAGCGCAGCTCGATGTCCGAGGCGGCCAGGCCCTGGCCGCAGGCCACCAGCAGGGCGGCGCCGAGCAGGTGTCGACCGGTGCGTAAGCCGTGCAGCATGGCCATCCCCTCGTCCACAAGGAACGCCAGCATGAGGCCGGCGCGCCGCCGACGTGCGCCCAGGGGCTTGGCCCCTGCGGCCGCCTTCAGCGCCGGCGCGAGCCGAAAGGCGGCTGGCCCCGCCAATAGCGAATCATCAGGAAGCCGCCCACCATGCCGCCCAGGTGCGCGAAGTGCGCCACGCTGCCCGTGTCCATCAACCCCAGCACCAGTTCGAGCACGCCGAAGACGATGACGAAGGTGCGCGCCTTCATCGGGATGGGCGGGAACAGCGGCATGATGACCCGGTTCGGGAACAGCATGCCGAAGGCCAGCAACAGCGCAAAGAGGCCACCCGAGGCGCCGACCGTGGGCACGCGCGAGCCGCTGAGGGCGGTGAAGATCAACTGCGTCATCGCCGCGGCCAGCACGCCGGCCAGCAGGAAGGCGGCGTAGCGCTTCGCGCCCCACAGCCGTTCGAGTTCCGAGCCGAACATCCACAGGCCCAGCATGTTGAAGAACAGGTGGCCGACGCCGCCGTGCAGGAAGGCGTAAGTCACCACCTGCCAGGGCATGAAGTTGCCGCTGCCGAAGGGGTAGAGCGCAAACAGCCCCTGCAGGAAGACGAGCTGCTGCAGGAAGAAGATGGCCGTGCAGGCCAACATCAGGTTCTTGGTCAGCGTCGGGATCGGCGGCATGCGGCGCGGGGGTGGGCGGGTAGATGGTGAATCGGGCCGCTGCTCTGCGCGCGGTTGGTGCCCCCGGCCAGACTCGAACTGGCACGCCTTGCGGCGGCGGATTTTGAATCCGCTACGTCTACCGATTTCGTCACGGGGGCAGCACACCACGGGGGCTCCCCGAGGCTGAAATGATTATCACACGCGGCCTTGTCCGTGCCGGTGCAGCGGCCGGCAGTGGCGCTGCGACAATCGTGCCCCGTAGCAGGAGCCCGTGCCATGAAGACCTCGGCCCCACCGGCCTACAAGACCCTGGAAGACGCCATCGGCGGCACGCCGCTGGTGGCGCTGCAGCGCTTGCCCGGCGCGGCCGGCACGGCGCGCGGCAACGTCGTGCTGGGCAAGCTGGAAGGCAACAACCCGGCGGGTTCGGTCAAGGACAGGCCGGCCATCAGCATGATCCGCCGTGCGGAAGAGCGCGGCGAGATCCGCCCCGGCGACACGCTGATCGAGGCCACGTCGGGCAACACCGGCATTGCGCTGGCGATGGCCGCAGCCATCCGCGGCTACCGCATGGTGCTGATCATGCCGGAGGACCTGTCGATCGAACGCGCGCAGACGATGAAGGCCTTCGGTGCCGAGCTCATTCTCACGCCCCGTTCGGGCGGCATGGAATACGCCCGCGACCTCGCCGAGCAGATGCAGAAGGACGGCAAGGGGCGTGTGCTCGACCAGTTCGCCAACGCCGACAACCCGCGGGTGCACTTCGAGACCACCGGCCCCGAGATCTGGGCCGACACCGCGGGCCGCGTGACCCACTTCGTCAGCGCCATGGGCACCACCGGCACCATCACGGGTGTCTCGCGCTTCCTCAAGGCGCAGAACCCGGCGGTGAAGATCATCGGCGCGCAGCCCAGCGAAGGCAGCCGCATCCCGGGCATTCGCAAGTGGCCCGAGGCCTACCTGCCGAAGATCTACGACGCCACGGCGGTCGACGAACTGGTGCTCGTCAGCCAGGCCGACGCCGAGGCGATGGCCCGACGCATGGCCGCCGAGGAAGGCCTGTTCGCCGGCATCTCGGCCGCTGGCGCGTGCTGGGTGGCGCTGCAGATCGCGCAACAGGTGGACAACGCCACCATCGTCTTCATCGTCTGCGACCGTGGCGACCGCTACCTGTCCACGGGCGTCTTTCCCGCCTGACCCCACCCCGTCGCCGCGCATGATCGAAGACGCCCGCTTCTGCCTGCAGTGCGGCCACGCGCTGGCCTGGCTGACGCAGGACGAGGACGGTGGCCCGAAGTCGCGACTGCGCTGCGCGGCCTGCGGGTGGACCTACTGGAACAACCCGACGCCAGTGCTGGCCGCGATCGTCGAGTGCACCGACCAGGGCGGGAAGGTGCTGCTGGCGCGCAACGCGGCGTGGTCGGGGCGGCTCTTTGCGCTGATCACCGGCTTCATGGAAGCCGGCGAGACGCCCGAGCAAGGCATTACGCGCGAGGTGATGGAAGAGACCGCGCTGCAGGTCGACCACCTCAGGCTCGTGGGCGTCTACGATTTCCAGCGCATGAATCAGCTCATCATCGCCTACCATGCGCAGGCCCGGGGCGAGGTGCGGCTGTCGCCCGAACTGGCCGAGTACAAGCTGTTCGAACCGCAGGACCTGCGTTGCTGGCGTGCCGGCACCGGCTACGCGCTGGCCGACTGGCTGCGCAGCCGGGGCCACGAGCCGCAATTCATCGAACTGCCGCCGAAGACCTGAATCCAGGAGGCATGCCTCCCGGGCACCCGACAAGAGAGCGAGACATGGACGTCAGCAAGGAACTCGACACCCGCGGCCTGAACTGCCCGCTGCCCATCCTGAAGGCCAAGAAGGCCCTGGCCGACATGGCCAGCGGCGACCTGCTGCGCGTGATTTCCACCGACCCCGGATCGATGCGCGACTTCCAGGCCTTCGCGCGACAGACCGGCAATGAGCTCGTGGAACAGAAGGCCGAGGGCGCCGACTTCCTGCACGTCATCCGGCGGAGATAGGGCCCCCACGCTCCCTGCGGTCGCCACCCCCCCCCCAGGGGGCTCTGGCAGCGGCCCGGCAGAGCCGGATCCGCGCCAGGGCCTGGTGGGCGAGACCCGCTTACAGCGCCAAGCCCTTGAGGAAGTCGCGGAAGCCCGGGCCCAGTTGCGGGTGGGCGAGTGCAAGTTCGACGTTGGCTTCCAGAAAACCTTCCTTGCTGCCGCAGTCGTAGCGCTTGCCTTCGTAGCGGTAGGCAAAGACCTTCTCTCGCCGCAGCAGCGACGCGATGCCGTCGGTGAGCTGGATCTCGCCACCCACGCCGCGCGGCTGGGTGGCGATCTCGTGGAACACGCCCGGCGTCAGGATGTAGCGTCCGGCGACGCCCAGGCGTGACGGCGCCGCCTCGGGTGCCGGCTTCTCGACGATGCGCGTCACGTCCATGATCCGCTCGTTGACCTGCGTGCCGGCCACGATGCCGTAGCGCCGCGTCTGCTCTGCCGGCACTTCCTGCACCGCCAGGATGGACACGCGCCACTCGTTGAACTGTTCGACCATCTGCGCCATCACCGGCGGGCTGCCGACCATCAGGTCGTCGGCCAGCAGCACGGCGAAGGGCTGGTTGCCCACCAAGCGCTGGCCGCACAGCACGGCGTGGCCCAGGCCCAGGGCCTGCGCCTGGCGCACGTAGATGCATTCCATGTCGTCGGGCTTGACGCTGCGCACGACGTCCAGCAGTTCTTCCTTGCCGGCCTTCTCGAGCGCCACTTCCAGCTCGTAGGTCATGTCGAAGTGGTCTTCGATCGGGCGCTTGTGGCGGCCGGTGACGAAGATCATCTCGCGCACGCCGGCAGCGTAGGCCTCTTCCACGGCGTACTGGATGAGGGGTTTGTCGACCACCGGCAGCATTTCCTTGGGCTGCGCCTTGGTGGCGGGCAGGAAACGCGTGCCGAGGCCGGCAACGGGGAAGATGGCTTTCTGGATCAGCATGGTCTGGTGCGCCGGGTGCGGGACAGAAATCATTCTTTCACGGCCCCGGCCGGACTTCTGTGCGGTATGGCTCGTACCGCCGTCGCCAGAGGCCGTGGCCGGGATCAGGGCGCCACGGCCAGTCGCGACAGCTGCCCCTGCAGCCGTTCCAGTGCCTGCTGGTGGTCGGCCACACGGGCCCGTTCCTGCGCCACCACGGCTGCGGGTGCGCGCGCGACGAAACTCTCGTTGCCGAGCTTGGCCTCGGCCTTGACGATCTCACCCTGCAGGCGCGCGATTTCCTTGGCCAGACGCGCCGTCTCGGCCGCGACATCGACCTGCACGTGCAGCGCCAGCCGCAGGTCGCCGTTCATCGCCACGGGCGCGGCCTGCGTGGCCGCGGCAAACGCGGCCTCGTCGGCAAAGGGCTGCACCTCGGCCAGCCGCGCCAGCGCCTTGAGCAAGGGCGCGGCGCTGGTGACGAAGGCCTCGTCGCCGCAGGTCAGCAGCGGCACGCGTTCACCGGGGGGCAGGCCCATCTCGCTGCGCAGGCGGCGCGTCTCGGCGGCCACGGCCTTCAGGCGCGCCACCCAGGCGTCGGCCTGGGGGTCGACTTTCTGCAGTTGCGCCTCGGGGTAGCGCGCGGTGACGATACTGTCGGTCAGCTTCAGGCCAGCCACCGGCGCCACGGTCTCCCACAGCTCGGCGGTGATGAAGGGCGCCAGCGGGTGCAGGAGCCGCAGCACGGCTTCCAGCGTGCGGATCAGCGTGCGGCGCGTGGCGCGCCTTTCCGCGTCGCCGCCCGTGGCGATCTGCACCTTGGCGATCTCCAGGTACCAGTCGCAGTACTCGTCCCAGACGAAGGCATAGATCGCGTTGGCGACGTTGTCGAGCCGGTAGTCGGCGTAGCCCTGCGCCACGGCCGCTTCCACGCGCTGCAGCTCGCCGCTGATCCAGCGGTCGACCATGGAAAAGCGCATGTAGCCGTGGAAGGGGCCGGCCGGCGTGACGACCTGGCCCGCGGCATCGAGCACCGGCGCGGCGCAGTCGGCCTTGGTGTGTTCCTTCAGCCCGCAGTCCTGGCCCTCGCAGTTCATCAGCACGAACTTGGTGGCGTTCCAGAGCTTGTTGCAGAAGTTGCGGTAGCCCTCGCAGCGCTTGCTGT
>LNFM01011696.1_pt1 | contig 11833 bp, 13 predicted proteins | sample 596031 | NCBI WGS metagenome assembly LNFM01 (sample SAMN04254537, study PRJNA301005) | activated carbon metagenome | isolation source: dual media filters at the Ann Arbor, Michigan drinking water treatment plant | place: USA: Ann Arbor | reverse complement strand
AGCCGCCAATCGGCATGCCGATCATCAAGGCGTAGAGACCGAAATGCGTGACTTTGGCGATGATATTCTGCCATTGCGGCGGTCGCGGGGTGATCGCCGGGGTGCCGCCTATGGCCCGCGCAACTATGCGCACCAGCACCAGCAGGAACACCGACAGGCCGAGCATGAAATGCCACATCTTGAAGGCTTCGCGAATATCGCTGCCTCTGGGATAAAATTCGCGCAGATTGATAGCTGCATAGACTGCAACGATGAGCAGAAGCATCAGCCAGTGAAGCGCGATCGATAGCGACGAATAGGAACGCGGGGTGGCTTTGGCCATGAACAATCTCCGTTAGAGCAGGCTATGCCTTACGCCGTTATCGCGCTCCCGCATTGTTTTAAATCAAAATTACGCGAATGGCGTCAAAAAAGTCCGGTTATTGCGCCGTCGGCATCGATGCCGATGCCTTCGGCGGCGGGGACTTTGGGAAGGCCCGGCATCGTCATGATCTCTCCGCAGACGGCGACGACAAAGCCTGCGCCCGCCGACAACCGCACTTCGCGTACCCGCACGATATGGCCTGTGGGTGCGCCGAGCGCGGTCGGGTCGGTCGAAAAGCTGTATTGTGTTTTTGCCATGCAGACGGGGAGGTGGCCGTAACCTGCCTTCTCCCAATCGGCGAGTTGGCGCAGCACGCTGGGTTCGGCGACCGCTGCTGTGGCGCGATAAATGCGCGTGGCGATGATGTTCATTTTGTCGAACAAGGTTTCGTGATCGTCGTAGATCGGCGCGAACTGGGCGGTGTTGCCGTCCGCGAGGCCCGCGACCGCGTGCGCCAATTCTTCGGCCCCCTTGCCGCCGTCGGCCCAGTGGTGGCAGATGATGGCCTTGCACCCGTGCTGCGCGGCGACCGCTTTGATGGTTTCGATTTCGGCATCGGTGTCGGTGGTGAAATGGTTGATCGCTACAACTGACGGAACGCCGAACTGGCGGATATTTTCGATATGGCGGACGAGGTTGACCGAACCGCGCTGGACCGCCTCGACGTCTTCGGCGGCGAGGTTGGATTTGCTCACCCCGCCGTTCATTTTCAGCGCGCGCACGGTGGCGACGATGACAACCGCGCTTGGGGCCAAACCACTTTGGCGGCATTTGATGTCGAAGAATTTCTCTGCGCCGAGATCCGCGCCAAAGCCTGCTTCTGTCACGACATAGTCACCCAGCGACAGCGCGGTTCTGGTCGCGATCACCGAATTGCAGCCATGCGCGATATTGGCAAACGGGCCCCCGTGCAGGATCGCCGGATTGCCTTCCAGCGTCTGGACAAGATTGGGCTTGATCGCCTCGGCCAACAACACCGTCATTGCGCCGTCGGCCTTCAGGTCGCGCGCAGTGACTGGCTGGCGATCCCTTGTATAACCAATGACAATCCGGCCAAGCCGTTGCTCCAGATCCGCGATATCGGTGGCGAGGCAGAATATCGCCATGACTTCGGACGCGACCGTGATGTCGAACCCGCTTTCGCGCGGGAACCCGTTGGCGACGCCGCCGATCGACTGGACAATGTTGCGCAGCGCGCGGTCGTTGACGTCCATCACCCGCCGCCAGACGATCCGCCGCACGTCGATGTTCAACGCGTTGCCCCAATGGATATGATTGTCGATCATCGCCGCCAGCAAATTATGCGCCGCTGTGATTGCGTGGAAATCGCCGGTGAAGTGCAGGTTGATATCGGCCATCGGCGCAACCTGCGCATAGCCGCCACCGGTCGCGCCGCCCTTGGTGCCGAAGCAGGGGCCGAGCGACGGCTCGCGCAACGCAAGCACCGTTTTGCGACCAATAAGGTTGAGGGCATCGGCAAGCCCAACCGATGTCGTGGTCTTGCCCTCTCCGGCGGGCGTCGGGTTGATAGCTGTCACGAGGATGAGTTTGCCGTCGGATGCGTGGCTTGCGGCAGGAATATTCAGCTTGGCCTTGTACCGGCCATAAGGTTCGATATCTTCGTCCCTAATGCCCAGTTTCCCGGCGATTTCATGGATTGGCCGCAGGCTGGCTGCATTCGAAATTTCGATGTCGGTCTTCATGAAAGCGGTTTAGCCAGACGTCTCGTGCGATGGCAATAGCCCGACTGAACATCGCGCTTGCCACCCGTGCTCAATCACTGTATTATCCCTACAATACACATGGAGGCTCCCACAATGAAAACCCCGCTTTTACTAATCCCGCTCGCCGCACTGTCGCTTTCGGCTTGCAGCTTTAGCGTCGACGCCGAGGACGAGCGCATCACCTCCGATGGCAAACCGATCTCGACCACTGCCGCAACCACTGGCGCATTCACAAAAATCGAGGCGGTCGGGCCCGACAATATCATCTTTGTCACCGGCGATGCCTTCTCCATCAAGGCCGAGGGCGATGCTGGTGCCGTTGCAAAGGTGCGCTATGCCATGGATAATGGCACCATCATCATCGGCCGCGAAAAAGGCAAATGGTGGGGCAAGGACAGTCAGAGCGTGACGATTACCGTCACCGCACCGACGCTGACCACGGCGTCGCTCGTCGGTTCGGGTGACTTTACCGCCGACAAGATGGCGGGCGATAAAGTCTCGGTTGAACTTGCAGGATCCGGCGATGCCAAGGTGGGCGATGTGACCGCAAAAAGCTTTAAAAGTGAGCTGGCTGGAACCGGCGATATCATGGTCGCGGGCAAGGTCGAAAGCACCGAATTTTCCGTCGCTGGAACGGGCGACATTGATGCATCGAAACTCGCCAGCGTAGATGCCAAGGTATCGATTGCCGGGACCGGCGATGTCCGCCTGAGCGCAACCGGCACCGTCGATGCCAGCATCGCAGGCACTGGCGACATCAATGTCACTGGCGGGGCGAAATGCAAATCGTCGAGCATCGGATCGGGCAAGATCAATTGCGGATGATCGAAAGCCCACGGGCGTGAACGGCTGGTGGGACCGCCATGTCGTACCACGGCTGATTGGCTGTGCCTGTCGTCAGCCTGCGGTCATGAAGGATCGCGCGAAGGTCGTGCCGCTGGCGTCAGGCGATGTGCTTGAATTGGGCTGCGGCGGGGCGGCTAATCTTCAATATTATGACTGGTACAAGGTCAAACGGCTGTCCGGCGTCGACCCTTCGCCCGAATTGCTGGATCGCGCGCAGGCCGAACTCGCCGCTTCGGGGCGATCCGCCAATTTCGTGGCAGGCATTGCGGAAGCGTTGCCTTTTGCCAGCGGCAGTTTTGATACGGTGGTCACGACCTTCACTTTGTGTTCGGTTCAGGACCCGGTGGCGGCGCTTTCGGAGGCAAAGCGCGTGCTTAGACCCGGTGGAAAGCTATTGTTCGTCGAACATGGCCTCGCGCCCGATGCCGCCCCCGCCAAATGGCAGGGGCGGATCGAGCCGGTCTGGAAAAATATCGCGGGCGGTTGCCATTTGACCCGGCCCGTAACTCGGGCCATATCCGCCGCAGGCTTTGTTACCGAACCACCACAAGGCCATTATATGAAAAGGACACCGCGATGGCTGGGCTGGGTCGAATATGGCGAGGCACGATTGGCGTCATAGCCGCGACGTTGCTGACGGGCAGCGTCACCGCGCAATCGAACAAGCCAATCGAACGCAAATTACTGGTCGCAAGTTTTGAAAATATCGTGGTGATCGGCGACATCATAGTCACCGTGCAAACCGGCAAGTCGGCCTCGGCCATCGCCAGCGGCGACAGGCGCATGCTTGAGTCTTTGAAACTTGAACGCGTCGGCACAACCTTGCGCGTCCGTTTGCAGGATGTTGTGAACAACAATAAGGGTGTGCCGATCACCTCGCCGGTGCGCGTCGCGTTGACTACTCAGGACATCAAAGACATCACGCTCAGCGGTAATGGCACGCTGACCGTATCCGAGGTCAAACAGCAGGACCTTGTCCGGTTGCTGATTGCCGGTAACGGCTCGGTCAGCATCGGACGACTGATTGCCGACCAGTTTGACGCAACGATAAATGGCAATGGCAAAATCGATCTGGGTGGTGGTGCGGTGCGCGACGGCCGGGTAACGGTTGACGGTGCAGGCAGCTTCGAAGGCGCAAAAGCGAAAATGCGGAAATTGCGGCTGGAGCATATCGGCAACGCCATTTCGAACGCGACGGTTGAAGAAGGCACCGATATCTTCAATCGGGGTACGGGCAATATTACGATTGGCGGCAAAGGAACCTGTTTCATCAAGCAGGCGGGTAACGCCGCGATCAATTGCGCGAAGATCGAAACCGCGGGCCGGTAATGAAGGACAGGATGATGGCAACGATGCTTAGAAGCTTCCCTATGTTTGCACTGGCTGCACTAGCCGCGTGCACATTACCGGCAAGTGGCGACAGCACGCCAGCAGGCTGCGTTGCTGGCGCGGACAAAGGACAGTCGGCTGCCGGATTGCAGCAGGTGATGCTCTGCGTGACCAGCGGCGCGAAAACCCATGCGTTCACCACCGAAGTCGCAAAAACGTCGATGGAGCAAGCCAAGGGCATGATGTTCCGTACCGAAATGCCCGACAATACCGCGATGCTATTCCCCTTCCCTCAGCCCAAGCCAGCGAGCTTCTGGATGAAGAACACCGTCATTCCGCTCGATATCATATTCATCCGCTCCAATGGATCGATTGAGAGTATCGCCGAAAACGCGGTGCCTTATTCGACCGCGCCCGTTGAATCGGGCGAACCTGTGGGTGCAGTGCTCGAACTGCGCGGAGGGCTGGCCGCAGAGCTTGGCATCAGCGCAGGCGACAAGGTTGTCTGGCAAGGCAAATAGCCAAATAGGGATTGCGCGGCTGCGCGCTTCGCCCTAATCGCTGCGCCATGGGAATCCTCGGAAAAATCTTCACTTGGTGGGACGGTGCCACCATCGGCACCGCGCTCTACAGCTGGCGCAAAGGCAAGGCCTTTGGCGAAGATGATGCAGGCAACAAATATTATCAGACCGCCGACGGCAAGCGCCGCTGGGTGATTTACAATGGCGCAAATGATGCCAGCCGCGTGTCTCCTGACTGGCATGGCTGGTTGCACGGCACGCATGACGGCAAACCTGAAGATTATTTGCCGCCGGTACGCGGGTTCGAAGCCCCGGCGATCCCCAATCTGACCGGCACGCAAGCGGCCTATCGCCCAGCCGGCGCCATCGAACGCGGCGGACACCGCGCGCGGTCAACCGGCGATTATGAGGCATGGAGCCCCGACGCAGCATGACTTTACGCCGCAACCTGTTGCTGGTGCCGCTGATTGCGGCGACGCTGGCCGGTTGCGATATGCTCGGCACGAAAAGCGACACAGCCGCTGCTCCGGCGAAAACGGGCAAGGCTCAGCCAACCAATGACAAAATTGCGGTTACAGAAGGCGATAGCATCGGCACGCCAATGGCCGAGCGTGTCGCCGTTCTGGGCCTGCTGAACAAGCGCAATGGCCAGACCCGCGATATCGATTTAAAGCCCGGCGAAGCCATCCGTTTTGGCAAGGTCGTCGTCCGTCTGCGCGCTTGCGAGAAAACCGCGCCGTGGGAGACCTATCCCGACCAGGGCGCTTTCGTACAATTGCTCGTCAATGAACGCCCGCCGGGAACCACCGAAGCCGAGCGTTGGCGGCAAGTATTTTCAGGCTGGCTATTCAAGGAAAATCCGGCGGCGAACGTCGTTGAACATCCGATTTACGACGTCTGGGTCAAAAGCTGCAAAATGAGCTTCCCCGGCGAAGAAGAAGCGCTTGAAGAGAAATCGGACGACGCCGCACCCGCCGCCAAAGCCCCGTCCAAAGCGCCCCAGACGCCTGCACCTGCTGCGCCCGCCGCCAATGAAGGCGATGCTGAGGAAACGACCGAAGCCTGATATTCGCGGCTTAACGCAGCCTCAAGCAAGTCCAGATATTCTTCCTGAGCGATTTCGATAGCACCCAGGCTGGCCAGATGGTCGGTCATGAACTGACAATCGAGCAATTCGAACCCCCCAATTTTCATGCGCGCCACTAGCCAGGCCAGCGCAACTTTCGATGCATCTGTCGCTCGTGAAAACATGCTTTCGCCGAAAAAAGCGCGACCCATGGCTAGACCATAAAGCCCGCCGACAAGTTCACCGTCTAGCCAGCATTCGACGCTATGCGCCTGCCCCATGCTGTGCAGCGCACAAAATGCATTTTCGATATCGGGATTGATCCAGGTGTCGCGCCGGTCCTCGCGCGACTCCGCACATGTTGCGATAACGCGAGCGAATGCGGTGTCCGCCGTAACGACAAACCGGTCCTGACGGATGGTTTTTGCCAGCGATTTTGACAGTCGGAACCCCTCCAATGGCAATATCGCCCGCTGTTCGGGCTCAATCCAGAATGTATCGGGATCGTCGCGCGAGTCGGACATCGGGAAAATGCCATTGGCATAAGCACGCATCAGCAAATCCAGATTAAGCGGCAATGGCAATCCCTTCGACGCGCATCCTATCTCGAATTGCGCCCGCGCATGCAATGGATTATAGCCCAGTCGTCAACCCCCGGCAGCGATGAGTCCATCGACCACCGCCGCCGGGGATTATTATTTCAAGCACAGCCCAAGGACCGCCCATGACCCGCCGCCGCAAAATTTACGAAGGCAAGGCCAAGATACTCTATGAGGGTCCAGAACCCGGCACATTGATCCAGTATTTCAAGGACGATGCGACCGCCTTCAACGCCCAGAAAAAGGGCACGATTGCGGGCAAGGGCGTGATCAATAACCGCGTGTCCGAACATGTGTTCACGCGGCTCAGCCATATCGGCATCCCCACCCATTTCATCCGCCGCCTGAACATGCGCGAGCAGTTGATCCGTCAGGTAGAGATTGTTCCCATCGAGATCATCGTGCGCAATGTTGCCGCAGGCACGCTATCGAAGCGTTTGGGCATCGAGGAAGGCACGCCGTTGCCGCACACGTTGCTTGAATATTGCTATAAAGACGATGCGCTGGGTGATCCGCTGATCGCCGAAGAGCATATCGCCTGCTTTGGCTGGGCCAGTCAGGAGGAAATGCAGGACATTTCGTCAATGGCGATCCGCATCAACGATTTCATGTGCGGCATGTTCGCCGGCATCGGCATCCGGCTGGTGGATTTCAAGCTTGAGTTCGGCCGCCTGTTCGACGGCGATTTTTCTCGGATCATATTGGCCGACGAAATCAGCCCCGATGGGTGCCGCCTGTGGGACATCGAAACCGGCGAGAAGCTCGACAAGGACCGTTTCCGCCGCGATCTGGGCGGCGAAGCCGAAGCCTATCAGGAAGTCGCGCGCCGCCTGGGCCTGATGCCCGAGGAAACCGAAGGCGCGGTGCTCGATATGGTCAGCCACCGGTTGCGCAAGGGCAAATAACCCGCAGTGATAAGAGGCGCTATTTTCGGCGGGGTTGTTGCGGCGCTGTTTGCGCTCGCCAGCCCTATCGCCGCGGAGGCTCCTGCTGGTGCGGAACGCACCGCGCCTTGGAATGCGGAGACTTCGGACCTCGAGCCCGATGGCAGCATAGTCTATGGCAAATTGCCCAACGGCCTGCGCTACGCCATCCGGCCCAATCAGCGCCCGCAGAATCGGGTCATCGTCCGCATGGCGATCGATTTCGGCTCGGCGGCCGAGGCCGATGACGAACAAGGCCTCGCCCATTTCATCGAGCATATGGCGTTCAACGGCAGCACGAACGTGCCTGAAGGCGACATGGTCAAGATGCTGGAGCGGCTTGGATTGTCGTTTGGGGCGGATACCAATGCCTCGACGGGGTACACGCAGACGCAGTATAAGCTGGACCTGCCAAAGGCGGACCCGGCGCTAATCGAACGCGCACTGTTCCTGATGCGCGAAACGGCGAGTGAAATTCAGTTCAACGCGCAGGCCGTGGACCGCGAACGCGGCGTCGTCATCGCCGAAAAGCGGCAGGGCGAGAATTACGGCTTCCAGAGCGCGCGCGCCGCCAACAATCTATTCTACCCCGATACATTTTATGCGACGCGCTATCCCATCGGCCAGCAGTCCGTTTTGGAAACGGCACCCGCCGAGCGGCTACGCGCGCTATACCGCAAATATTATCGCCCCGACCGGACAACAATCATTGTCGTTGGCCCTGTCGATGTGGCCGCCGCTGAACGCGAGATTATCGCAAAATTTGCAAGCTGGAGAAATGACGGGCCAGCGTTAGGCGACATCGACACGTGCGCGCTGGATACAGGCAGGCAAGCCGCTGCCGATAGTTTCGTCCACCCCAAAATTGGCGAAGCCATTTCCGTTCAGCAAATCATCGCCGATCAAAAGCGGCCCGACACCGTCGACCGCGCGATGCTCCAGTTAAAAATGCAAATCGCGTCGAGCATTATTTCGCAACGGATGAGCCGCCGGTCCCGCGAGGCCGATATGCCGTTTTTGGGAGGCGGCACCAGCTTTGGTCTGAATTTATGCGATCAATATGTCCGCATCGGTTTCAGCGTTTCCGGAAAGGATGGGAGCTGGAAAACTATATTGCCCTTCGCCGAGCAAGTCGTTCGGCAAGCCACAGAATTTGGGTTCAGCCAGGCCGAGCTATCCGAACAGTTGAAACGGCTTGATTCGGCCTATGAAAATGCCGCGCGCGGAGAAGCGACCCGGCCAAGCCTCGCCATCGCCAACGAATTGGTTGCGCTCGACGACGATGTTCTGAATTCGGCAGCCTATCGGCAAATGCTATGGCGGCAATTGCGTCCGTTCATGACCCCGCAGGCGGTCCACAGCGAATTTGCCAAATGGTTCGGGCAGCTTGACCGCCCGTTGATGTTTCTTACCTCAAAAACGGCCGATGATGTGAAACCCGATCAAATTCTGGCGGCCTACACCGCCAGCCGCAACGTCGCGGTCGCGCCGCCGTCCGACCGCGCGCAGCAAGACTTTGCCTATACCGACTTTGGCCCGGCGGGATCGGTGGTCGAAGACCGCGTCATTGCCGATCTGGGGATCCGCACAATCCGATTTGCCAACGGCACGTTGCTCAACCTCAAGAAAACCGATTTCGAAAATAACCGCGTCCGTTATTCTTTGCGCATCGACGGCGGCGAGCTCCACTTTGGTAAGGAAAACGCCGCTCTATCGCGGCTGATGTCCGGCGCTTATATCTCGGGCGGACTGCAGGCGCATGATATCGAGGATCTGCGGTCGATACTTGCCGGAACGACGGTGTCAGCAGGCTTCGGCGTTGCCGATAATTATTTCGGCAGCAGCGGCGTGATTGCGCCTGTCGATCTCGAACGGCAGCTTCAGGTAATGGCGGCCTATACCAAATTTCCGGCTTATTCCGAAAACGCACTGCGCCTGTTCCGGCGACCATTGCCCGAAAGCTACGCCCGCCTCGATGCGACGCCGGGGTCGGCGCTTGGCGTGGCTGCACCGCGCATCATGACTGATAGCGACCCGCGATTCAGCCTTGAACCGTTGGAGACGATCAGCACGGTTGATTTCGCGATGCTCAAAAATGCGCTTGGCGACGCGTTGTTAGAGAACCGGCTGGAAATTGCGCTGGTCGGCGACATCGACGAGGACGCTGCAATCGCCAGCGTTGCCCGCACCTTCGGCGCGCTGCCGCCGCGTAAAATAATGGGCGATGACTTTGCCGAAGGACTCAAAACCGAATGGACATCGGCAAAGGGCAATTTCGACATATCGCACAAGGGCGAACCCAACCAATTGGCGTGGCGCCGGGTCTGGACCACGACCGATGATCGCGACCAGAAAATGGCGCAGGGTATGGATTTGCTTGCGAGGATGGTGACCGTGCGGTTGATCGACGAACTGCGTGAAAAGCTCGGCGCGACTTATGGCGGCGGCGCGAATTCAAGCATGTCGGCGATTTATCCAGGGCGGGGCACCTTCACAATCGCCACCAGCGGAGACCCCAAAGATCTTGTCGCCATCGAGGCCGCCGTTAATAGCATCATAACCGAAATGCTGGCTGCGCCTGCAGAAGCCGACCTATTCGAACGCGCGCGCAAGCCGGTGCTTGAAAGCTACGCCGATTGGCGCATCCGCAACGATACATGGATTGGTGTCGCTGCCGAGGCACAGACGAATCCTGCCAGATTGCAACGTTTCCGTAACAGCGAGGACAGTTTCAAATCGATTACGCCCGAATATCTTTGGGAATTGGCGAAACTATGGTTGGGAAAGCCAGCTCAATTCACGTTCCGGGCGTTACCTGTCGATGTGGTCAATGTGGACTCCGAAAATCAAAAGTCTACGGCGACCAAATAATCAGCCTTTGGTTTTATATCCGCAGACAATGCCGAGAATGAATGAAAGGAACAGCCCCAGCTGAACCTCGTCACTGGGAACTCCGCCCCAGCCGAGCAACTCATGGCCAAAGGCGAATAGCCCGATAAACATTGCAGTTGCCAAACCGACCATAGGGTCCTCCGACCGGCGAAATTGCCACCACGAACCGACTGTGGTGAACGTACATAGACTGGTTAACATCAAGGCGGCGTTGCCGAACATGGTTAAAATCCGGTTACCGGCCATCTCGCCCCTTGTTTCAACGGACGCGCGTTCTATAGGGGTGCGAACGGTCAGCAGCACAGGTGTCCACATGAAAACCCGCGTCTTCGTAACCTTAAAAAACGGCGTTCTCGATCCGCAGGGTAAGGCCATCCACCACGCGCTTGAAGGTCTTGGTTTTTCAGGCGTTCACGATGTCCGCGCGGGGCGGCTTATCGAAATCGATCACGAACCGGACGTGTCCAAAGCTGATCTAGAAGCGATGTGCAGCAAGCTGCTCGCCAATATCGTCATTGAGAATTTCGAGATCGAGCAAGCCTGATGCGCGCGGCGGTCATCCAGTTTCCCGGCTCGAACTGCGACCGCGACATGGCGGTGGCTATTCGCGAAGTGACAGGCGCGGACACCCGCTTGGTCTGGCACCGCGACAGCGAATTGCCGAAAGGCCTCGACCTGATCGCTATTCCCGGCGGCTTTTCCTACGGCGATTATCTGCGCTCCGGCGCAATGGCCGCGCGTTCGCCTGTCATGCAAGCGGTCATTGAAGCCGCAGGGCGCGGCGTGCCGATTTTGGGTGTGTGTAACGGTTTCCAGATACTGACCGAAGCAGGGCTCCTCCCTGGCGCTCTTATGCGCAATGCGGACATCCGCTTCGTCTGTCGGCCGGTGAAGCTCAAAGTCGAAAACAGCCAGTCAATATTCACCAGCGGCTATGATTCAGGTGAAGCAATCAGTATCCCCGTCGCGCACCATGACGGCAATTTTTTTGCCGATGATGCAACGCTCGACCGGATCGAGGGCGAAGGCCGCGTGGCGTTTCGCTATGCTGAAGAGGTCAACGGTTCGGCGCGCAATATCGCTGGCATACTCAACGATGCGGGCAATGTGCTTGGTATGATGCCGCACCCCGAACGTATGATCGAGGCTGTGCATGGCGGATCAGACGGTCGCAGGCTGTTCGAAGGCTTAATCCGCGAGATTGCCTGACGTTTCCGGCGTCACGCTTATTTCCTTCACGCGCGGAGGAAATAGAAAACGCCCCAGCAGAACGATTACAGTCGGCCAAAGCATGGTGTTGTAAAGATCGTGGACGGCCGCATCCATACTTGCTTCGCCCGGTGCCAGCCCTTTGAAATCGGCAAATTCGTTGAACAATTCGGCAACAAAGACGATCAGCCAGCACCAGATACTGTCCGGCCGCCGCCTTAAGAGGATAGCCGATCCAAACAGGATCAGAATCGAACCGTGGACATGCATGGCGTCGTTCGTCAGGCCGACAAATTCGATCAGCCGCGTTTTATAACCGATCCAAAGTTCGGCCAATTCTTGTAATTGTTGGTTCATCAG
>LNFM01012998.1_pt1 | contig 11834 bp, 11 predicted proteins | sample 596031 | NCBI WGS metagenome assembly LNFM01 (sample SAMN04254537, study PRJNA301005) | activated carbon metagenome | isolation source: dual media filters at the Ann Arbor, Michigan drinking water treatment plant | place: USA: Ann Arbor | reverse complement strand
TTCAGGCCCGAAGCTTTTCGGCGAAGGGCTTCGGGCCTGAAGGCCCTCCTACAGGGAGCAAAAAAAAGCGGCGGGCCGAAGCCCGCCGCCTTGAATTGACGCTAAGTGTTGCTTAGAACTTGAACGTGATGCTCGAGAAGAAGTAACGACCAGCCTGGTCGTAACCACCCGGCGCGTTGCCGTTCTGCGGAGCCAGGGCGCCACCGACCATCGGCGGTTCCTTGTCGGCGATGTTGTTGATGCCGACGGTGAACTCCGCGTGCTCGCCGATGAAGGCCGAAGCCGACAGGTCGAAGTAGTTGTACGCGTCGATGCCGCCCGAGCCCGAGCACGGCGCGCCCGACGGAACCGGGGTGCCGACGGCGCAGGTGATGCGGCTAGCCAAGATGGGCGCGCCGGTCTGCGGATCGTTGTAGTCCAGCTCGCCGAAATAGCGCCAGCGCAGGTTCACGGTGTACCAGTCGCGCGCAAAGCGCACGTTGGCAATGTGACGCCACTCGGGTGCCTGGCAAGCCGGGCTGATGATGCCCGCGCAGTCGTAGCTCAGGATCTTGTTGCCGTCCGGCAGCGGGGTGATTTCCTGCTCAAGCAGGTAGGTGCCCTGAATGCTGGTCGAGAAGCGACCGCCCAGCATGTCCCAACGGTAGTTCGCGCCAAGGTCGATGCCCTTGAAGCTCTGCGAACCGAAGTTGCCATCAACGTTGTAGATGTAGCCCGAGGTGTTGATGTCGCTGCCGCGCCACAGGTCGCCGGTCGCCGCGTTGCGGAAGACCTGGTCGCACAGGAACGCGTCGCCGGTCAGGGCGCAGCCACGGAGGATGTTGTTGGCGCCGATCGGGTCAAGGGCTTCTTCGAGCTGGATGTCGAAGTAGTCGAGGCTGACCTGCAGGTTCTCGATCGGGGTGATGATCAGACCGAAGGTGTAGGTGTCAGCCTTTTCCGGGTACTGCTGCGCATTACCGCCAGTGAACTGGTTGTACTGTGCGGCAGGGTTGGCGGCGATGCTGCCGTACTGGGCCGCAGTCACGCCGGTGTTCTGGCACTGGGCCAGGGTGAACTCCGGGGTGGCGCCGGCGCAGGGGTCGGTGCCGGACCAAAGGGCGATGCCCTGCGGGGCGAACAGCTCGTTGATGTTCGGAGCGCGGATGGCGCGGTTGTAACCACCACGGGCGCGGACCATGCCCATGTCGGCCGAGAAGCCGAGCTTGAAGGTGTCTTCATTGCCCGAGTTCTCGTAGTCCGACATGCGGTAGCCGAGGTCGAGGTTCAGGCTGTCGAGGAAGCCCGCGTCGGTGACCAGCGGAACGATGGCCTCCATGAAGACTTCGGACACCTTCGTGCCGCCCGCGACCGGCAGGGCCGGGCCGCCCGAGCCGGCAAAGTTGCCAGCCTCGGAGTTGGAGTCGGCGCGGAAGTCGTAGGTCTCTTCGCGCCACTCGACGCCGGCAACCAGCGAGATGTTTTCGCCGTTGGCCGAGGCGAAGCCGAAGCCGGTGTCGCCGGTGACGTAGGCGTTGACCTGCTTCATCGTGGTGTTGGTGCGGTTGAAGCTGACGCCAGCCAGGGCGTTCGCGGCTTCCGGCGTGACGCCACCCGGGGTCCAGACGTTGTACGGCAGGCAGCCATCGAACGAGCCGGCCGGGCAGCCGAGCAGGGCGTCAACGATTCGATCGGACAGGAAGTCGTTGAAGCCCTGGTTGCTGTTGGTGGTCTGGCCGTACAGGAACGAGGCGTTGTAGGACCAGTTGTCGTTGAGCGCGCCTTCCATGCCGGCCAGGATGCGGAACGAGGAGTTCTCGATTTCCTGCAGACGCGGGCCGCCTTCGACGTTGCGCTTGGCGACGTAGACGCCGACCGGGAGGGCCGGGTTCAGGCCGAGGTCGGCGCAGAGCGAACCGAGGAACGGGGTGGCGCAGGTCAGGCCATCGACCAGGGTGAAGAACGCACCCGACTCGGCGATCTGGATCTCGTCACGCTTGTTGACGTACATCAGCTCGAGGTACGGCTTGAAGTTCTCGTTGATCTCGTACTTGATCGAGGTGCCGAACGTGTAGCGCTCGTCCGGACGCTGGTAGTAGTTGATCGGGGCGTAGTTGTACGGGGCACCATACGCACCCATCCAGCTGCCATCCGGGTTCAGGCTGGCCGAGCTGCCGTCGAAGTAGTTCGGGTCGCCCGGGTCGGTCTGGAACACGTAGAAGTTGCCGGTGGCATTCGTGGCCGAGCCGCCGCAGCCGGTACCGGCCGCATTCAGCGCGCAGGACGAATAGTCGCGCTCACCCTGGAACAGCGGATCGTTCTTGCGCCAGGTCAGCCAGGCCATCGCGTGGCCCGCGCCGTCGGCGAAGCTGCTGCCCATGGCGATGTCGATGTTCTTGGAGGCGCCGTCGAAGCCCGAGTTACCGGTCGGGTAATCGAAGCCACGCGCGTCCATGCGTCCCTGGATGTACTCGTTGTCGTTCTTGTGCTGGTAGGCGTTGTAGCCACCGGTGATGCTGACGCCTTCGAACTCGGTGTCGAGCACGAAGTTGACGACGCCGGCGATAGCGTCGGAACCGTACACGGCCGAGGCGCCGCCGGTCAGGATGTCGACGCGGCTGACGAGGGCGGCCGGGATGATGGAGATGTCACGGACTTCGAACGCGCCCGGGGCCAGGCGGTTGCCGTTGACCAGGGTCAGGGTGCGGGCGGCGCCGAGGCCACGCAGGTCGACGGTCGGGTAACCGGTCGCGCCGTTGTTGGCGAAGGAGTCGAAGTAGGTCGCCAGCTGCGGGTACTGGTTGACGAGGTCGTCAACGCGGGTCGCGCCCGAGAACTGGAACTCTTCACGGTTGATCTCGACGACGGGCGACGAGGCGGTGACGGTCTGGCTCTGGATGCGGGTACCGGTGACGACGATCGCGTCAAGGGTGGCGGCTTCGTCCTCAGTGCCTTCGTCCTGGGCGATCGCGGCGCCCGTGCTCATGGCGGACGCAGCACCCACGACGAGCGCGAATTTGATCGCGTCGCGGAGCTTGGTGGTCTTCAAGGTCATCTCTACTCTCCAAGTGGTTCTTGATTTGGCATGGGAGCCCGCCGCCGACGTGAAGCCACGCACCCCGGAAAACGGCAGACCCTCCGGACTATAAGCGGGCCGGTGGATTAATTAAAGTGTCGTTAAGGAAGCCGTCAAGAGCGTCTTCACGCGGCGCATTATCCTGAATAGAACGATGGGACTAGATTCCGCGGTCCACGTCCTGTTTTGCGCGCATCTGCCGTGCCGGCCCCGCAAAACTCGTGGGAGGGACTGAAGTCCCTCCCACAAGGGGTGCCGCGGGAACGGGGCTCAGCAGCAGCCGTGGTCGCCGAACTGGGCGGCGCCGGCCTTCACGCCCACGCCCTGGGTCTTGCCCTGCTCGCTGGCCACGTAGTGCTCGGCGATGACCCGGGCCACGGCGGCGGTGACCCGCTTGCCGGTGGGGATGTGCAGGAACTCGTTGGGGCCGTGGGCGTTCGAGTGCGGGCCCAGCACGCCGGTGATCATGAACTGGGCGCCCGGGAACTTCTCGCCCAGCATGCCCATGAAGGGAATGGTGCCGCCTTCGCCCATGTACATGGCCGGGGCGCCGAAGAACTCCTGGCTGGCGGTGTCGATGGCCTTTTCCAGCCACGGGGCCAGCAGGGGGGCGTTCCAGCCGGTGCTGGCCTTCTCGAGCTCGACCTCGACCTTGCAGCCGTTGGGTGGGTTGGCCTCGAGCACGCGCTTGAGGATGTCGCCGGCCCGCTTCGGCTCCAGGGTCGGGGGCAGGCGCAGGCTGAGCTTGACCGCGGTGTGCGGGCGCAGCACGTTGCCGGCGCTCGACAGCGGCGGCATGCCGTCCTGGCCGGTCACCGACAAGGCCGGGCGCCAGGTGCGGTTGAGCACCAGCTCGGCCAGGTCCGGGTTCATCGGGCTCATGCCGTCCAGGAACGGGAACTTGTCCCAGACCTCGGTGCCCAGCACTTCGGCGGCACGGCGGGCCTGGGCGATGCGCTGGTCGGGGATGTCCACGTACAGGTCCCCGACCAGGATCCTGCCGGTGGCCTCGTCCTCGAGCCGGGACAGCAGCTGGCGCAGGATGCGGAAGCTCGAGGGCACTATGCCGCTGGCGTCGCCGCTGTGCACGCCTTCGCTGAGCACGCTGACCTTGAGGTTGCCGCCGGCCAGGCCGCGCAGCGAGGTCGTGCACCAGAGCTGGTCGTAGTTGGCGCAGCCCGAGTCCAGGCACACCACCAGCGAGGGCTTGCCGATGCGCTCGGCCAGGTGGTCGACGTAGAAGGGCAGGTCGTAGCTGCCCGATTCCTCGCAGGCCTCGATCAGGATCACGCAGCGGCTGTGCGGCTTGCCCTGCTCCTTCAGCGCGCGGATGGCGGTGAGCGAGCCGAACAGGGCGTAGCCGTCGTCGGCGCCGCCGCGGCCGTAGAGCTTGTCGCCCTTGATCACGGGCTTCCACGGGCCGAGATCGTCGGCCCAGCCGGTCATCTCGGGCTGCTTGTCGAGGTGGCCGTAGAGCAGCACGCAGTCGTCGCCCTCGCCGGGCACCTCGATGAAGATCAGCGGGGTGCGGCCCTCGAGCTCGACCACTTCCACGGTCATGCCGGCGATCGGCTGCGCCTTGGCCCAGCCGGCGAGCTGCTTCACGGCGTCGTCCATGTAGCCGTTCTCTTTCCACTGCGCGTCGAACATGGGCGACTTGTTCGGGATGCGGATGTACTCGACCAGCTGCGGGACGATGTCGCCGTCCCAGGCGTCGGCGATGAAGCGGTCGGTCTTGGCGGTGTCCATGGGCGTCCTTCTTCCGGCGATGTGATGTCGGGATTTTACCCCCGATGGCCGTAGCCCTGCCGAAGCCCGGTAGGAAGGCGCCGACGCGGAGCGACGCGCGCTTCGCAGGCCGCCGGCCAACGAATGGCGATGGGGCAGGCGGCGCGCCTTGCCGAGACTGGCGCTGCCGGTGCGGGTTGACCGCGGCCGGCCCACCCATTCCCGAGAGGTAACGCCATGCGCAAGTCCGTTTCCCTGCTTTCCACGCTGCTGCTGTCGGCCTTGCTGGCCGGCGGCGCCCTTGCCGCCGAAAAGGTGGACATCAACTCGGCCGATGCGGCCACCCTCGACCGCGTGCTCGATGGCGTCGGCCCCAGCAAGGCCGAGGCGATCGTTGCGCACCGCAAGCAGCACGGCGCCTTCCGCAGCGCCGACGAACTGGCCGAGGTGAAGGGCATCGGCCTGTCCACGGTCGAGGCCAACCGCGATCGCATCACGGTCGGCGCCGGTGCCGCGGGTGCCAAGGCGCCGCCGGCCGCGGACGCCGCCCCGAAGTCGCCGCCGCCGGCCGAAGGCTGAGTCCGCTGCCGTCCAGGGCCCGGTCTCGGCCGGGCCCTGCACGGCCTGCCCCGGCCACGAACGGGCGTCCTGGGCTCCGGCCCGGCGCTCGCCCCGGGCCGGCCCACTATCCCGGGTCGAAAGGAGGCCTTCGATGTCCGCGATCCTGCCGGCTTCGGCCCGGCCTTCCAGCGGCTACCGCGCCCGGCGGCTCGAGCATCGGTCGGTGCCGGGCAGAACCTACGTGCTGACGGTCAACACCTTATACAAGCGCCCGCTGTTCCGGGACCACGACGCCGCCCGGGCGGTCTGCCGGGTGCACACCGCGGCCTGGCCCTGGCGCGACGCCTGCCTGCTGGCCTGGGTGCTGATGCCGGACCACTGGCACGGCCTGGTGACCCTGGGCGAGCGGGACTCGCTGTCCACGCTCGTCGGCCGGTTCAAGGCCATCACCTCGCGCGCGGTCGAAGACCGGCATCGGGTGAATGGCTGGCTCTGGGGCCGCGGGTTCACCGACCGCGTGCTGGGCCCGAACGATGACCCGGTGGCGGAGGGCCGGCACCTCGTGGCCAACCCCGTGCGCGCCGGGCTGGTGCCGAGCCTCGCGGACTACGCGTACTGGAACGCGGCCTGGTTGCAGCCGGGCGACCTGGCGCCGGGCGAGGCCGGCGATGTCGCGGCGCGCCCCAGGGACGGCGACGACGTGCCATCGGGCTGAGTGCCGCGGGCAGGGCCTGCGCTAGACTTTGGCCATGATCCTGCCGCGCTACCGCATCGCTGCCTCCACCATTCCCGGCGCCGGCCGCGGCTTGTTCGTCGAGGAGGCGGTGGCCGCCGGGCGCATCGTGGTCGCGCCCGACAACATCCCCGGTACGCAGCGCTGGGACAGCATCCGCGCGCGGCCGGACGCGGCGGCTGCGATGGCCGCCGCGGTGCGCTGGTTCGAGGACCAGTGCACGGTGTCGCTGGACTGGCCGGACGAGTGCTACGTCAACCACAGCTTCGCGCCGAACGGCCTGTGGCACCTGGGCTTCATTTTCGCGGCGCGGCCGCTGCAGGCCGGCGAGGAGCTGACGGTCGACTACCGCCACCTGCTGCCGGAAGGCGAGGCGGAAGCGTTCCGCGATGCCGCCAGTGGCGAGGCCATCGTCGGTTTTTCCTGGGCGGAATCGCTGGCCCGCTCGACGCGCGAACTCGCCGCGCTGCAGGCCGCCTGATGCGCCTGCTGCACCTGCCTGCGCACGAATATCGCCGCGAACGCTGGCGCAACGAGCGCGGCTGGACCCGCGAGATCCACCGCCATCCCGAGGGCGCCGCCGACTGGCAGTGGCGCGCATCCATCGCCGAGATCGACCAGGACGCGCCGTTCTCGCCCTTCCCGGGCTGCGACCGCGAGCTGGTGCTGCTGGCGGGCGAGGGCATGCACCTGCAGTTCGAGGACGGCGAACGCGAGCGCGTGCCGATGATGCCGCCACACGATCGCCTGCGCTTCGCCGGCGAGCGCGCGCTGCACGCCGAGCTGGTGGACGGCCCGACCCACGACTTCAACCTGATCTGGCGCCGCGACGCGCTCGAGGCGACGCTGCTGCACCGGCCGCTGGTCGGCGCGATGGTCTTCTTCGCCGAACCGGGTGTCACCTGGCTGGTGCACCTGATGCAGGGCACGGCGCACGTGAAGGATCTCGCCCGTCCGCTGCGCCTGGCCCAGGGCGACAGTTTGCTGATGACCCACGATCCGGCCGGCCCTTCGCGCCGCATCCTCGACGGTGGCGGCGAACTCCTCCTCGCCAAGCTTTCCCGGGTGTAGGAGGGGCTCAGCGGTCGTCGCGGGTCCAGATGGCGCCGTCTTCGCGTTTGACCGGGAATTTCGGCACGGCCGCGTAAGCCGGGGCGCAAAGGGCCTCGCCGGTCCGCAGGTCGAAGCGGGCGCCGTGCAGGGTGCATTCGACCTGGTCGCCGTCGATCGGACCGGCGCTGAGCTCGAAGTCCTCGTGCGTGCACTTGTCCTCGAGCGCGTACAGCGCGCCGTCGAGGTTCACCACCAGGATCGGGGTATCGCCGTCCCAGGCAACGCGCGACTCGCCGGGCAGCAGCTCGGATTCGGCGCAGACGCGCACCCAGGCGGTCACAGCACCTTCTCCAGCACCTCGAAGCGCAGGTCGTCGCGCAGCGGGATGCCGAAGCGCTCGTCGCCATAGGGGAAGGGCTTCTTGATGCCGGTGCGGCGGTAGCCGCGGCGCTCGTACCACGCGATCAGTTCGTCGCGCACGTCGATCACCGTCATGCGCATCACCAGCATGCCGTAGTCGTCGCGGGCGATGCGCTCGGCCTCGGCCATCATCGCCTTGCCCACGCCGCTGCGCTGCAAGGTCGGCAGCACCGAGAACATGCCGAAGTAGCCGGCGCCATCCTCGACCGCCACGTGCGCGCAGGCCACCAGCGCGTCGCCGCGGAAGGCCAGCAGCACCTGGCTGCGCGGGCGCGCGACGTGCGCGAGCACGTCGTCGGTGTTGGTGCGGCGGCCGTCCAGCAGGTCGGCCTCGGTGGTCCAGCCGGCGCGGCTCACGTGGCCGCGATACGCCGACTCGACCAGGGCCACGATGGCCCCGGCGTCGGCCGGCGTGGCCGCGCGGAACCGGAGCGGTGGCAGCCAGCCGTTGCCGGCATCGCCGCCCCCGGCGTTCGCGCCCGCCGGATCTTTCTGCCAACTCATGCGAGCAGCTTCCTCACCTTTTCGATCGCGTCGCCCAGCGCCTCGATCTCGGCGTGGGTGTTGTAGAAGGCCAGCGAGGCCCGGCAGGTCGCCGGCACGCCGAAGTGCGCCATCAGCGGATGCGCGCAGTGGTGGCCCGACCGCACCGCGATGCCCTCGAGGTCGAGCAGCGTGGCCAGGTCGTGCGCGTGCGCGCCCTCGACCAGGAAGCTGATCACAGCCGCCTTGCCCGGCGCGGTGCCGAACATGCGCAGGCCCGGGATCGCCGACAGCCGCTTCTCGGCGAGCCGCAGCAGCGCCTGTTCGCGCGCTTCGATCTCGGCCATGCCGATCGCCTGCAGGTAGTCGACCGCGGCGCCCAGGCCGACCACGCCGGCGATGTTGGGCGTGCCGGCCTCGAACTTGTGCGGCGGGTCGTTGTAGACGGTCTTCTCGAACCGGACCTCGCGGATCATCTCGCCGCCGCCGAGGAAGGGTGGCATCGCCTTGAGGTGTTCGCGCCTCGCCCAGAGCCCGCCGGTGCCGGTCGGGCCCAGCATCTTGTGGCCGGTAAAGGCGTAGAAATCGCAGCCCAGCGCCGGGATGTCGACGCGGCGATGCGGCGTCGCCTGCGAACCGTCCACCACGGTGATGACGCCGCGCTTGCGGGCCTCGCGGCAGATCTCGGCGACCGGGTTCACGGTGCCCAGCACGTTCGAGACGTGGGTGAACGCCATGAGCTTCACGTCGCCGGTGAGCTTGGCGCGGAGGTCGTCCAGGTCGAGCGCGCCCTCCGGCGTGATCTCCACGACCTTGATGCTGGCCCCGGTGCGTTCGGCCACCAGCTGCCAGGGCACGATGTTGGCGTGGTGCTCCATGCGCGTGAGCAGGAGGGCGTCGCCGGCCTTCAGTCGCGGCAGCGCGAAGCTGTAGGCGACCAGGTTCAGCGCGAACGTGGTGCCCGAGGTCAGCACCAACTCGTCGGCGGGCACGTTGAGGAAGCCGGCCAGCTTGGTCCGCGCGCCTTCGTAGGCTTCGGTCGCCTCGCTGCCCAGCGCATGCACCGCGCGCGAGACGTTGGCGTTGTGCTCGCGATAGAAGACATCCACCGCGCGAATCACCGACTGCGGCTTCTGCGAGGTGTTGGCCGAGTCAAGGTAGACCAGCGGCTTGCCGTGCACTTCCCGGGTCAGCACCGGGAAATCGGCGCGGATGCGCAGCCAGTCGGGCCGGTGCGAAGCGACGTTCATCAGGGGATGTCCTGGGCGTTGAGGCGGGCGGTGATGCGCTCGCCAAGGGATTTCGCCAGCTCGGCGTCGCCGAGCACCGACAGCGGCTCGCGCAGGAAGGCCTGCACCAGCAGCGCCCGAGCGAGCGCCTGCGGGATGCCGCGGCTGCGCAGGTAGAACAGCGCGGTCTCGTCGAGGCGGCCGACGGTGGCACCGTGCGCGGCCTTCACTTCGTCGGCGTGGATCACCAGCACCGGCTGGCTGTCGATTTCGGCGGCGTCGGAGAGCAGCAGGTTCTTGTTCGACAGGTTGGCGTCGCTGCCGTCGGCCCCGGCCTGGATCTCGATGCCGCCGTGGAAGACGGCGCGGCCGCGCTGGTCGGCCAGGCCGCGCCAGGGCAGCTCGCAGCGGGTGTCGCGCGCCTGGTGGCGGATGCCGAGGCGGGTATCGAGGTGGCGGCGGCCGTCGGCCAGCAGCACGCCACCGGCCAGCAGGGTGGCGCCGCTGCCCTGCAGGTCGACGTTGAGCTCATGGCGCGAGAGCGCGGCGCCTAGCTCGAGGTCGGCGCGGCGGTATTCGGCGCCGGCGGCGAGCACCGCGTCCGTGCGTGCGAACAGGCTGGCGCCGGCGTCCTCGGCCTGCACGCGGGCGTGCACCAGGCGGGCGTCGCGGGCCAGGTGCACGTGCACCACGTGGTTGGCGAGGTGGCGGTGGGCGCCGGTGCCGAGGTGGTGCTCGACCACGGTGGCGGCGGCGCCCGCGCGCAGTTCGACCAGGTGGCGCAGGTGCGCGGCGGCGTCGGCGGCGCCGGGCGCGCCGACGAACACGAGGTTCAGCGGCACCTCGGCGCGCACGCCCTCGGCCACCCGCAGCGAAACGCCCTCGAGCGCCAGCGCGGCGTTGAACCTCGCGAACAGCGCGTCGGCCTCGTCGAACAGGCGGCCGAACACCGCCACGGCGCGGGGGTCGTCGCCGGCCAGCGCTTGCGACATCGGCCGCAGCTCGACGCCCGCGGGCAGCGCATCGAGCGCCGACAGCGACGCATCGAAAACGCCGTTGACGAATACCAGGCGCGGCGCCGCGATCGCGGCCAGCGCGCCCGCATCCACGCGCGTCGCGGCCGGCGCCACGAAGCCGCGCGCCGACAGCGCACGCAGCGACGTGTATTTCCAGCGCTCGCTGCGCGGGCCCGGCAGGCCGGCGGCCAGCGCGGCGGCCAGCGCCGCGCGCCGCGCCGGCCCGAGGCCAAGCGCATCCACGTGCGCCGCGGGCAGGGCGGCGAAGCCGGATTCGAAGGATTGCAGCAGGGCGCTCATGCTCAGGCCGACGCCCCCGGCGCGATCCGGTCCTTCACCCAGGCGTAGCCGTGCGCCTCGAGCTCCCGCTCTCGACGATGCGGCCGTCGGCCAGCACGTGCACCACGTCCGGCTTGATGTAGTCGAGCAGGCGCTGGTAGTGGGTGATGACCAGGAAGGCGCGCTCGGGCGAACGCATCAGGTTCACGCCGTCGGCGACGGCCTTGAGCGCGTCGATGTCCAGGCCCGAATCGGTTTCGTCCAGGATCGCGAGCTTGGGCTCGAGCAGGGCCAGCTGGAAGATCTCGTTGCGCTTCTTCTCGCCGCCGCTGAAGCCCTCGTTGACCGCGCGGTGCAGCAGCTCGTCCTTGAGGTGCAGCACGGCCAGCTTCTCGCGCACGCGCTTGAGGAACTGCATCGAGTCGAGCTCCTCCTCGCCTCGCGCCTTGCGCTGGGCGTTGAGCGCGGTGCGCAGGAAGTAGGTGTTGTTCACGCCGGGGATCTCGACGGGGTACTGGAAGGCCAGGAACACGCCGGCGGCAGCGCGCTCCTCGGGCTCGAGCGCCAGCAGGTCGATGCCTTCGAGCTCCACCCGGCCCTCGACCACCTCATAGCCCTCGCGTCCGGCGATGACGTTGCCGAGCGTGGACTTGCCGGCGCCGTTGGGGCCCATGATGGCGTGCACCTGGCCGGGCTTAACGTCCAGCGAGAGGCCCTTGAGGATGTCCTTGCCGGCGACGCTGACGTGGAGGTTTTCGATCTTCAGCATGTGTGTTGCATCCGTAGTTTTCGTTTGCCCCCTCTCCCGCTTGCGGGAGAGGGTTGGGGAGAGGGCATCGCGAGGTCGCCCTCTTCCGCCCTTCAGGCACCTTCTCCCGCGCGCGGGAGAAGGGAATCTCTTAGCCGACGGCGCCTTCGAGACTGACTTCGAGCAGCTTCTTGGCCTCCACCGCGAACTCCATCGGCAGCTCCTTGAAGACCTGCTTGCAGAAGCCGTCGACGATCATCGACACCGCGTCTTCCTCGCCGATGCCGCGGCTGCGGCAGTAGAAGAGCTGGTCGTCGCTGATCTTCGAGGTGGTGGCCTCGTGCTCGACGGTCGCGGTCGGGTGCTTCACTTCGATGTAGGGAAAGGTGTGCGCGCCGCACTGCTTGCCGATCAGAAGCGAGTCGCACTGGGTGTAGTTGCGGGCGCCGGCGGCGGTCTTCTCCATCTTCACCAGGCCGCGGTAGGTGTTCTGGCCGCGGCCGGCGCTGATGCCCTTGCTGATGATCTT
>LNFM01011695.1_pt1 | contig 11835 bp, 9 predicted proteins | sample 596031 | NCBI WGS metagenome assembly LNFM01 (sample SAMN04254537, study PRJNA301005) | activated carbon metagenome | isolation source: dual media filters at the Ann Arbor, Michigan drinking water treatment plant | place: USA: Ann Arbor | reverse complement strand
TCCGCCGGCGCGTACCGACTCGGTTCGAACACGTTCTCCGCGCCCACGGTCTTCGCGGCGGCAATCGCGATCGCGGCGGCACCGAGAAGCAGAAACGCCGTGCGGCGCAGGTCCGAGGTCTGTTCAGCGGCCATCGATGCGCTCCGCCACGCTGAACGGGTCTTGGTCGAGCCACTTCCGTGCGACCGCCACTTCCGCGAGCAACCCGGTGAGCAGGAACTGCGTGCCGAGCAAGCCACTTCCAACGGAGAGGATCAGGCCGACGAGTTGCGTGCCCGGTCCCATGCCGGCGAGTGCGTCGAACTGGCACAGGAGCCAGTTCGCGCCGAGCAGCGCGAAACCGAACGACGCGAGCGCGACGAACGCCAACCCCCACGCGCCGAGAAAGTGTTGCGGGCGGCGGCCGAACCCGGTGAGCAGTCGCACCGTGACCACGTCCAGCGCGCCTTTGATGAACCGCTTCCAGCCGTACTTCGAGTGCCCGAACTTCCGCGCCCGGTGTTGAATCACCAACTCGCCGACCTTGAACCCGCGCGCGTTCGCCAGCACCGGCACGAACCGGTGCATCTCGCCGTACATGAACAGCTCGCGGAGCGCGTCGGCCTTGTACGCCTTCATCCCGCAGTTGTGGTCGTGCAGGTGGACGCCGGTGAGCACGCTGAGGAACTTGTTGAACACGCGGCTCGGCAGCACCTTGTGCCACGGGTCGTGCCGCACCTTCTTCCACCCGCTCACCACATCGAACCCGTCGCGCAGTTTGGTAAGGAAGTTCGGGATTTCGTGCGGGTCGTCTTGCAGGTCCGCGTCCATCGTAATGACGACGTTGCCCTTCGCAGCAGCGAATCCGGCGGCAAGCGCCGCGGCTTTCCCGAAGTTGCGCCTAAACCGGATGGCACGAACGCGGTCGTCCTTCGCCGCTAGCTCACGAATCACCGCGAACGAATCGTCCTTGCTGCCATCATCGATGAAAACGATTTCGACGCGCTCGGGCAGTGCGGCCGCGACTTCGGCGATCTCCGCGTGCAGGGCCGCGAGGCTCTCCCGTTCGTTGTAAACGGGGATCACCAGCGAGAGCAGTTGCGGGTCCGCGACCTGTTCAGGCATTGGCGCTCTCGTGCGGCGTGTGGTGGTGCGCGTGCGGCGGAATCGCGGGCTTTATCGCGTAGAGTACGAGGCCGACCACAACTTCGGCGACACTCCACGTGAGCCGCAGCGCGAGAGCGAGTACCGTGGCGAGCGCGGCGGCGTTGGGGCCGTGGGCGAGCGCGAACGCCGGTGTCAGTACCGCCGCGAGCACGAACTCGCGCGCACCCAGCCCGCCCGGGGCGAACAGGATCACGAACCCCGCGACGTACGCGAGCGCCACGGCCGACAGTTGCGCTTCGTAGGCGTCGCCGCTCCACTGCGCCGCGTCCGGCACGATGCCGCTGAGCGTGAGACCGAGGCTCCACGCGAGCAGCGCGTACCCGCACGCCCCGTGAACCAACCCTTGCATCAGCAGAAAGAGCGACGGCGCGGGCAGCGGGCGCGCGCCGGGGGCGCGCTTCTTTTTCGCCACGCGCGCCGCGAACTTGTTCAGCACCGCGAGGCCGATGGGCAGCCCGCCGAGCACGAGGAACGCGGTGCTGTTCCCGCTGATGCGCTCCGGCAGCACGCCCAGCGCAGGCAGGAACAGCACGCCGAGCAGCGCGCCCGCGGCCATGCTGGTGAGCGTTTCGTAAGTCGCGGTCACGGCCACGGGAACGGGGTGCCCGCCGTGCGGGCGCAACATGCCCACCCGCATGAACAGCACCATCACCTTACCGGGCACGTACTTCCCGAACTGGCTGATGTAGTAGGTGCGCAGCCCGACGAACCACGAGACGTTCACGCCCTCGTGGTGCAGCAACCGCACCCAGAACGAGGACCAGCACAAGTGCGCGAGCAGGTACAGCGCGCCGGCGGCGGCGAGCAGTTCGGGGCGCACGCGCAGGTCGAGCGCGCCGGAATCGAGTTTGCGGAGCGTGTTCCAGAAACTGTAGCCGACGGCCGCAACGACCACGACCGCCAGCGCCGTTTCGGTCGCGAGCACCCACTTCCGCCGCTTCCCGGTTGACATTCCACCGATCTTATGAAGCGCGCGGCGCGGTGGCGCGCCGGCTTCGGTTGTCGCCGGGCGCGCCGGCTGATAGGTTCAACCGTTGAGACCCGAGGAACCGACCATGTCCGCCGAAAACGCCGCGCCCGACCCCGCGCCGCAGCAACCGAACCAACCGGCCGCTCAAACCGCCCCGCAGGCGAGCGCGCCGCAACAACCGGGGAAAGCGCCGCCCCCGCGCCCCGGCGGGCCGCGCCCCGGCGGGCCGAATAACCGCGGCCCCCAACAGCGCGGGCCGCGCGGCGACAAGCCGTTCAACCCCGGTGGCACGCCCAAACTGCTCGACGTGCCCGCGTTCGGCGCGAATAAACCCAACGCCCGCGAACTCGACAAGCTCATCGAGGCCGAACTCGCCGCCGCGATGGGCGACTTCGACGTGACGAAGACCGTCGCCGCCGCCGAAACCGTCCAGAAGCCGCAAGCCGCCGGCAAGCAACCGGGCGGCGGCCGCAAGGTGGGCGTCGTGGTCGGCGTTCACGGCAACGACGTGTTCATCGAGGTGCCCGGCGGGCGCAGTCAGGGCGTGCTCCCGCTCCAGCAGTTCGAGGGCCGCAAGCCGGCGCTCGGCGAATCGGTCGAGTTCGACATCGACCACTACGACAGCGCGAACGGGCTGCTGATCCTTACGCGCGAAGGCTCCGCGCAAGTGGTTCACGACTGGTCGCAAGTGTCGCAGCACATGATCGTCGAAGCGCGCGTGACCGGTACGAACAAGAACAAGACCGGCCTCACGGTGGAAGTCGCGGGGATCAAGGGCTTCCTCCCGGCGAGCCAACTCGACCTGTACCGCGTCGAAGACATCACTCAGTTCGTGAACCAGCGCATCAAGGTGATGGTCGTCGAGGTGAACCCGGAAGAGCGGAACCTGATTGTGAGCCGCCGCGCCGTTCAGGAGCGCGAGAAACAGGTGAAGGCCGAGGAGTTCTGGAAGACCGTGCAGGAAGGGCAAGTTCGGAAAGGCATCGTGCGCAGCATCAAGCCGTTCGGCGCGTTCGTCGATCTCGGCGGGGCCGACGGTCTCATCCCGGCTTCGGAATTCTCGTGGCAGCGCGTCACGGACCTCAGCGAGTTCGTGAAGATCGGGCAGGAAGTGGAAGTGATGCTCAACCGCATCGACTTCGAGGCGCGCAAGATCGGCCTGAGTATGCGGGCACTGACCGTCAGCCCGTTCGAGGAGTTCTGCAAGACGACGCAAGCCGGAGCCCGCGTTCGCGGGAAGGTGTCGCGCATCGCGGAGTTCGGTGCGTTCGTGGAACTCGCGCCCGGCGTGGAAGGGCTGATTCACGTCTCCGAGCTTTCGACGCAGCGCGTGCGCCGCGTGCGCGACGTGGTGAGCGAGGGCCAAGAGGTGCTGGTCGATGTGCTGAGCATCGACGTCGCCCAGCGCCGGATGGCGCTGAGTCTGAAGCGAATCGAGCAGTCCGCGCTGGACGCCGAAGACGCGGCGGAAGAAGCGGAACGCGAGGCCGACGCGCTGGCCGCAGCGGAACTGAAGGCGAACCGCCCGGTGAACCCGAACCTGCGCGGCGGCCTCGGCGGCCCGATCCGCTTCGAGGCACCGCCGACGGAGTGAGGCGCGACAAGGGTAGTGGGCACGCTCCGCGTGCCGTGCTGCGGAACTGAATGCACCTTTACGGAAGGTCGTATCAGTTGGGCAGCGACGGCACGCGGAGCGTGCCTACTACCCTGAAAGTCTCGTATACTACCGCGGTTGCTCGGTTCCCCGCGAGACCGCGAATGCCACCCGACGGACCCACGCACACGCCCCGAGAACTGGCCGCGCTGCTCGGTTCGCTCCGCGACAACATCGGGCGCGTCTTCCTCGGCAAACCGGACGTGGTCCGGTTCGTCACGGTCGCGCTGCTCGCCGACGGGCACATTCTTCTCGACGACGTACCGGGTGTGGGGAAGACACTACTCGCGAAGGCGCTGGCGCGCAGCCTCGCGTGCAAATTCAACCGCATTCAGTTCACGCCGGACTTGTTGCCCGCGGACCTACTCGGCGTCACCATCTACAAAGCGCAAACGGGCGAGTTCAGCTTCCAGCCCGGCCCGGTGTTCGCGGAGGTCGTGCTCGCGGACGAAGTGAATCGCGCGACGCCGCGCACGCAGAGCGCGCTGCTCGAAGCGATGCAAGAGCGACAGGTGACAACCGACGGGGTGACGCGCCCGCTCGGCCCGCCGTTCATCGTCATTGCCACGCAAAACCCGCACGAGTTTGAGGGCACCTACCCGCTGCCGGAAAGCCAACTCGACCGGTTCATGCTCCGCGTGCGGGTCGGCTACCCGTCCCGCGACACCGAGCGCGCGATTCTGCTGCAACACCGCGCGGGCGAACCGGTCGAAACGCTTCAGCCGGTGCTGAAGCCCGACGACGTGCTCGCGCTCCAGAAGCACACGCGCGAGGTGCGCGTCGATCCGGCCATCGCGGATTACATCCTTTCGCTGGTAGAAGCGACGCGCTCGCACCCCGAACTCGCGCTCGGTTCGAGCATCCGCGGGGCGCTCGCGCTCTACCGCGCCGTGCAAGCGTTCGCGGTCACCGACGGCCGCGACTACGCCGTGCCCGACGACGTAAAGGCACTGGCCGAACCGGTTCTGGCGCACCGCCTCGTAACGCGCACGTGGGCCGCGGGCGGGCACCCGGACGCCGGGCCGGTGGTGCGCGACGTTCTCTCGAAGTTGAAGGTGCCGTCGTGAGGCGCGCCGACGCGCCCGCGGCGCAAGCCCCGCGGCTCAAGTTCACGGCGCTGGGCCTCGGCTGGGTCGCGGTGGCGCTGTTCGTGGGCGCGGTGTCGTGGTACAAGAGCATCAACCTCGTGCTGATCGTCGTGTACGCGATGGTCGGCATGCTGTTCCTGAACGCGTACTTCGCGCGCCGCGCGGCCCTGCGGGCCGGTGCCGCGCGGGTGCCGGTGCCACCGGTGTTCGCCGGCGAGCGGGCCGAATGCGGCGTGACCGTGCGGAACGCCTCGCGGTTCCCGGTCACGGTGACGGCCGAGGACCGCGCCGGGGGCGGCGCGGCGAACACGTTCTTCGTGTACCGGCTGCCCGCGGGGCACGAACTCACCTGCACCGCCGCGAAGCAGTTCCCGCGCCGCGGGCGCGTGAGCGGCCCGGTGGCGCTCACCTCCGCGGTGCCGTTCGGGTTCCTCGAGTGCGAGCGCCTCGCCGAAACCGATGGCGAAATCGTGGTGCTGCCGAAGCTCGGCGTCGCGGACGCGGACGGCCTGCGCCGCTGGGTGCTGCGGTACGCCGGCGGCGACGGGTGGGCGCGGCGCGCGCAGCGCCGCGCGAGCGCCGACGCCGCCGAGGTGCGCGGCGTCCGCGAGTACCGCACCGGCGACGCCCTGCGCGACATCCACTGGCGCAGCACGGCGCGCCGCGGCGAGCCGATGGTGCGCGAGTACGACAAGTCGCCGTCGCCGGATTTGGTGCTAGTGGTGGAACCGTGGCTGCCCGCGAATCCGACCGACGCGGACCGCGCGAACTTGGAAGCGGCGCTGAGCCTCGCCGCGACGGTCGCTACGGCGTGGCGGCGCGCGTTCGACGTGCCGGTGACGGTCGCCGTGGCCGGCGCGCGCGGCGCGCCCGAGACCGCGACTTCGGACGAAGACTTGCGCGAGGCGCTGACGCCGCTCGCGGACGCGACAGGCGCGCCGAACCCGGAACCGCCCGCGGCCGAAGCGTTCGGGCGCAAGTCGGGCGCGGCGGCGCGAGTGCTGATTAGCAGCCGGGCGCGCACGCCGTTCGCGGCGACCCTAGCCCGCGCGACCGGCAAGCCGTTCCTGACCGTGAGCCCCGCCGACCGACCCGCGTGGTACCAGCCGCCGACACCCGCGGTGTGAATTCGCTTCACGGAGCGCACCGATGCCGACCGAAGCGAGCTTCCGGTTCAGCACGTACCTCACGCTCGCGCTCGCGTGCGTTGCGGTCGGGTACGCCGAGGCCGCGCTGCTGCCCGAAGTGGCCGCGTTCGCAGCCCTCGCGGTGCTCGGCCTCGGCGTGCTGTACTTCCTCGAGAGCCGCGTCGCGTTTCTCAGCATTCCCGCGGCGAACCGCCTCGGCATAGCGGTCGGGCTGCTGTTCGTCATGTGGGCCGCGTACCGCGTGAAGCGCGAACTCGACACCGCCGAGTTCATCAACATGGGCTGGCACATGCTGTTCGTGGCGATGTGCGGACCGCTGGTGATGCTCGTGGTGGTGGCGAAGAGCGCGCGGGGCGACAAGCACGCCGGCGACTACTGGGCCATGCACGGCATCGCGCTGGCGGGCGTGGGCCTCTCGGCGGCGCTCGCGGAAGAGCCGCTCTGCTTCCTCATCGTCGGCCTGTACCTGTGCGCGGCGGTGTGGAGCTTGGCGCTGCTGCACCTGTGCCGCGCGCGGGGCATCGTGCCGCCAATTCCGGGCGGCACCCAGCCGGCGACAAAAGCGGTCGCGGTGTCCACCGACCCCACGGGGCACCGCACCGAGTTCCGGCCGGCGCTGGCGTGCGCGCTCGCGGCGCTGGCGTTCGCGGTGCCGTTCTACCTGCTCACGCCGCGCAGCACCGCGAGCAAAGCGGACTTCGGCAAGCCGCGCATGGAAATCGGCTACTCGGCCGACCAGATGGTGGACCTGAACCGCACCGGCGCGCTGGCGACCAACCCGGAGCCGGCGTTCGAGGTGACCGCGCGGTTCCCGGACGGGACGCCGAAGACGGACCTGAGCCCCGAGCAGCGGTGGCGCGGCAAAGCGCTGCGCAGTTACACCAACGGCGAGTGGAAGGCCGACGACCAAGCGATGCCGACGGTCGCGCCGCTGCCGCTGCCCCGACCCCCGTGGGCCCCGCCGGACCTCGGCGCGGGGCAGTTCGAGTTGCACTTCGACGTGCCGGCGAAGCTGCGCGCGTCGTTCCTCGCCGACCCGGTGCAGTGGGCCGGCAATCAGCCGTCGCCACTGGCCGCGACGGGCGACGCCCCCTCGGGCCGGTGGCTGATGGGCTACGACGGCACCTTCTTCTGGGAGCCGAACGCGGCGCGCCCGCGGGGCGAACCGCGGCGGTACGTCCAGCGCACCGCGCCCCCGGCGCGCGCGAACGCGGGCCCGGCGTTCCGGTTCCTCGACCCGCGGTTTACGGCGCACGAGGGCGTCGTCGCGCTCAAGCGGAACCCGGTCGCGCGCGTCAAGGAGGCGGCCGACGCCGCACTCGCCGAACTCGAACGCGCCGGCAAGCTACCCGCCAACTGGCGGGAGCCGATCAGCCGCCTGCCGCGCGCCGAGCACCACGACGCGATCGCCCGCGCCCTCGGCGCGCACCTCGCGGCCCGCCCGGACCTGCGCTACACCACCGAGTTGGCGCGCGCGAACAAGGCCGTGGACCCGGTCGAAGACTTCCTGTTCCACTCGAAGGCCGGGCACTGCGAGCGGTACGCGACGGCGCTGGTGCTGATGCTCCGCTCGCAGGAAATTCCCGCGGTGCTGGTGCTCGGCTTCAAGGGGTGCGAGCACACCGGCGGCGGGAAGTACGTGGTGCGCCAAGAGCACGCCCACGCGTGGGCCGAGGCGCTGGTGCGCGTGCCCGGCACCGACCCGGAGCGCCCGGAGTACCACTGGCTCAGCGCCGACCCGACGCCCGACGGCGGGTCCGACGCGCCGCGCCCCGGCTCCAGTTGGGCGGCGCGCGCGAAGGCGTGGGTGTCGGACACGTTCCGCGAGTACCTCGCCGACTACACCCCCGAACAGCGCAAGGAAACGCTCAAGGGGTTCGCAGCGCGGCTGCTGCAACCCGAAGCGGTCGCGACTGTCGCCGGCGCGTTCGTGCTGCTGGTCGGCGCGTGGCAGGGGTTCCGCATCCGGCGCGCCGCGCCGCCGCCCGCCGAACCGGACGCGGCGCGGTGGTTCGGCGAGCTAGCGGCGGTGCTCGCGGCGCACGACATCGGGCCCGCGCCCGGAGACACGGCGCTGGAGTACGCGCGCGCCGCGTGTGAGGCGCTGCGAGCGAAACCGGGCTGCGCGGCGGTGGCCGAGGTGCCGCTCGAATGGGCCGCCGCGTACTACGCGGAGCGGTTCGGCGGCACCCCCGTTACGGACGCGCAGCGCGGCGAACTCGACGCCGGCTTGGACGCACTCCGCCGCGCTCTGAACGGGTGAGCGCTTCCGCGCGCCGGTCCCTCCGTGACCGGTGCCGTGCGTCGCGCCGCGGTTACGAACCCGGATCGGATGTCTCGCTCTTCACCTCCGGTCACGGAGGGACCGGACCACAGGAGGGCCTCAACGTGAACGCACCGAAGCGCCTGACCGCCGACAGTTCCGCGCTCGTCGTGATCGACATTCAGCACAAGTTGCTGGCAAAGGTGTCCACCGCCGCGGCACTCGTGCGCAACGCCGCGTTCGTTTTAGACGTGGCGAAACTGCTGGACGTTCCGGTGTTCGCAACGGAGCAGTACCCGAAGGGGTTGGGGCCGACCGCGGCCGAGATCGCGCGCCGGTTGCCGAATCCGATTCCGACGAAGACCGCCTTCAGTTGTTGCGGCGCGGACACGTTCCTCGAACAACTCGAAATGGCACGCCGGCCGAACGTGGTGCTCGTCGGCATGGAAACGCACGTGTGCGTGGCGCAGACCGCGCTCGACCTACTCGCGGCCGGGCTGCACGTGTTCGTGCCGGTCGACGCGGTCGCGGCGCGCGGCGCGATCGACCACGACACCGGCCTGCGCCGGCTCGAACTCGCCGGTGCCGTGCCCACCACAGCGGAAGCCGTCGCGTTCGAGTGGGTGCGCGACGCAGCGCACCCGCAGTTCAAGGCGATCAGTAAACTGGTTATCGAGCGCTCCGAACACCTAACTGGCGAACCGAAATGACGATCCCCGGTCAGCTCTCCCCTGCCCCGCGGCTGCTCCTCGGCCCCGGCCCCAGCGACGCGCACCCGCGCGTGCTGAGTGCCATGACCACGCCGCTGCTCGGCCACTTGGACCCGCAGTTCCTCGAGATGATGAACGAGACGCAGCAGATGCTGCGGTCGGTGTTCCAAACGACCAACGCACTCACGTTCCCGGTGAGCGCGACCGGCACCGCGGGCATGGAAACGTGCCTCGTGAACCTGATCGAACCGGGCGACCCGGTGGTCGTCTGCACGATGGGCTACTTCGGCAACCGCATGGTGGACATCGCGGGCCGCTGCGGTGCAAAGCTCACGGTGAAGGAAGCCCCGTGGGGTCAAACCTTCGACCTGCAACAGCTCCGCGAAACGCTCAGCACGGTGCGCCCCAAAGTGCTCGCCATCGTTCACGCCGAAACGAGCACCGGCGCGCTGCAAGACGTGTCACAGCTCGGGAAGCTGTGCCACGAATTCGGCGCGCTGCTCGTGACCGACTGCGTTACGTCGCTCGGGTGCAGCCCGGTGAAGCTCGACGAGTGGGAAGTGGACGCGGCGTTTAGCTGCTCGCAGAAGGGGCTGAGTTGCCCGCCGGGCATGGCCCCGGTGAGCTTCAGCCCGCGGGCGACCGACGCACTGAAGGCGCGCAAGTCGAAAGTGCAAAGCTGGTACCTCGACCTCACGTCGATCATGAGTTACTGGGGCGGGGACCGAGCGTACCACCACACCGCACCGATTTCGATGGTGTACGCGCTCCGCGAGGGGTTGCGGCTGGTGCTGGAAGAGGGGTTGGAAGCGCGGTTCGCGCGGCACGTCCGCAACCACGTCGCACTGAAGGCCGGCCTCGAAGCGCTGGGTCTCACGTACACGGCCGCGCCGCACTGCCAACTGCCGCAACTGAACGCGGTGCGCATCCCCGATGGCATCGACGACCTCGCGTGCCGCAAGCGCATGCTGACGGAGTTCGGTATCGAGATCGGCGGCGGCTTGGGCGACTTCAAGGGCAAGGCGTGGCGCATCGGCATCATGGGCCACAACAGCCGCCCGGCGTGCGTGCTGCAAGTGCTAGCTGCGATGGAAGTGGTGCTGGCCGGCGCGGGCGCGAAGATCACGCTCGGGGCCGGCGTCGCCGCCGCCGAACGCGCGTACGCGGCGTAAAGAGACTCTCAAACGCGAGCGGCACGCTCATTCGTGCCGCTCGCCTCTGGCTGACGCTCAGAACCGCGCCTCGAAGCCGACCACGACGCCTTGCACCCACACGTCGGAGCGCTGGATCGCGCGGGCCGGGCGGTCCAGTGGTTGTGGCGCGCCCACCACCGCCAACTGTGCCAGCCCCATCGTGCGGTCGATCTGATCGCCGGGGCGCACCGCGTCGCTCAGGTACAGGAAGCTGTAGCCGACGTACAACCGACCGGATTCGCCGAGCCGCACGCCGAGTTTGATCGTGCCTTCCGGCAGCACCGCGAAGGTGCCGTTCGCGGAGCGCCCGAAGCTCGACGGCTGCACGAACAGTCCGGTGCCGCCGAACGATCGCGTACCCGACGGGCCGTACAGGATCGTCATGCCCTCGCTGCGCACCACTTCGTAGTTCTGTCCGAACGCGACCTTCCCCGTGAGTTCGCAGAACACGTTCCCGCGGCGCGCGTCGGCGTGGAGGCCGATTTGCCCGCCGTGGAACCGGTTGTGCGCGTCGAACTGCTCCGAACTGCGCACCAACTGCGGGTCGGTCGCGCCGAAAATGCGCGTCGTGTGAACGCCGACGCCTTCGTGAAACTGGAAGTAGCGCCAGCCGAGGATCGCGTTCAGTTTCAGGTGTTTGCCCGCGTACAGGTTCGAGAGCGCGTTCACTTCCCACCCTTGCACGCGCACCGCGGAGCTGACCGCGAGCGTCGCCGAAGGGCCGTCCGGCCGCGCGAGCACCAGCACTTCCGGCGCACCGGTCTCGGCGTTCACGAACGGCACGCCCAGTGTGCCCACCTGACCGCCGGGGCCGCCGCGCACCGCGTCCCAGAACGCGCGCGTGCCGAGGAACAGGTAGCTAATTTCGTAGCCGACCGTGTGCTTCGTGTTCAGCGCGGTGCCGAACGTGAACCGCCCGCCGGCGCTGGGTTCGCTGTCGATGGCCTGCCCGCCTAGCAGCACGTTTCCGCGCGCGCCGTTCACCGCGAGCGGCGGCAGCGGTTGGCGCGTCGGCCACCAGTACAAGAGCGAAAGGTCGTGCCACGCGGGGCCGAGCGGGCCGATGGGGCGCTCCGGGGGAAACTCCTTCACCTCCGGCTTCGGCGCGGGCGGGTCCGGGTCCGGCTTCGGGGCCGCGGGCGGTTCGGGCAGCTTCGCGGGCGCAACCGGCGCGCCCGGCTCCGGGCCAACCGGCGTGAGCGGTTGCGACACCGGCGTTCCGCCGGGCAGCGCGTCCGGTTCCGGCGGCGCGGGTTGGGCCTGCAACCCACACGCACTGAGCAGTACGGCGAAAACGGAGAGCGACGCCCGCATGCGCCTGAACCTCGCGCTTCAAGGAGGGTCGCGGTATGGCGATTCGCGCGCGCCGTGTCCAGACGAACCCGAAACGATCGCTCTGCCCGCGCTCGATCCCACGTTGGCCAACTCGCCCCAAGTTGGCCCAAGTTGGCCAGTCGAGTTGGCCACTTGGCCAACTCACTCAAAACACTAGAAATCTTAGCGTTTTCTCCACTGACACGGACCGAGTTGGCCAACCCGTTCGGGCTATACCCCGCTCACGCATTTGGGCCGCATTTGCGGGCCGTTCGGCCCGCGGTTCGAGTTCGCGCGTGCGCACGAACGCCCCCACGGCGTGGGCACCTCGCACCAGCCCGAATAGTAT
>LNFM01011694.1_pt1 | contig 11835 bp, 9 predicted proteins | sample 596031 | NCBI WGS metagenome assembly LNFM01 (sample SAMN04254537, study PRJNA301005) | activated carbon metagenome | isolation source: dual media filters at the Ann Arbor, Michigan drinking water treatment plant | place: USA: Ann Arbor | reverse complement strand
GCGTCGCGTTCGCAATGCGAAGGTCGAGGGTTCGATCCCCTTCGTCTCCACCAAGAAATTCAAGGGCTTGGCTTGCGCCAAGCCCTTTTTGTTTCTGGCTTCACCACTGGCTAAGGCGTACTTCGCTTACGTTGGACGGATGCGCCACGAGTGCGGTGCAGGTCTGACGGCCGCTACCCGACGACTGCATGGGCAAGCGTGTCGCCGCCGAGCCTCGACCGCCGCGTGCAACGACCGACCAGCCCCTCGGTGTCAATCCTCCATTACCATCGCTCGCTGTCAACTTCTTAAGTCGCCCCAGTGCGGCCATCGCGCTGCACGTGGGGCGCACGCCTTGTCATGGCCACACCGTTTCCCTTCTCTGCGATCGTCGGCCAGGACGAGATGAAGCTCGCGCTGCTGATGGCGGCGGTGGATCCGAGCATCGGCGGGGTGCTCGTGTTCGGCGACCGCGGGACCGGCAAGTCGACTGCGGTGCGTGCGCTGGCTGCGCTGCTGCCGCCGATGAAAGTGGTGGTCGGCTGTCCTTATGGCTGCGATCCGACCGCGCCGGCGCAGACCTGCGATGTCTGTCGCGCGCGCAAGGGCGGTGCGGCGATCAAGAGTCGCTCGGTGCCGGTGCCGGTAGTCGATCTGCCGCTGGGGGCCACCGAAGATCGCGTGGTCGGCGCCCTCGATCTCGAACGGGCCTTGACGCAAGGCGTGAAAGCCTTCGAGCCCGGCCTGCTGGCACGCGCGCACCGCGGCTTTCTCTATATCGACGAGGTGAACCTGCTCGAGGATCACCTGGTCGACCTGCTGCTCGACGTGGCCGCCTCGGGCGAGAACGTGATCGAACGCGAGGGCCTGAGCGTGCGGCACCCGGCACGCTTCGTCCTCATCGGCAGCGGCAATCCGGAGGAAGGCGAACTGCGGCCGCAGCTGCTCGATCGCTTTGGCCTGTCGGTGGAGGTGAAGACGCCGACCGATCTGACGCAGCGGGTCGAGGTGATCCGTCGGCGCGACGCCTACGAGCGCGATCCTGATGCCTTCGTCGCGGCCTGGCACAAGGACGATGCTCGCGTACGGCGTCGACTCGGCGCCGCGCGCGAGCGCCTGCCTGGGGTGGAGGTGCCCGATGCGGTGCTGGAACAGGTCACGCGCTTGTGCCAGCAGCTCGGCACGGATGGCCTGCGCGGCGAGCTGACGCTGATGCGCTCGGCGCGCGCGCTGGCGGCGTTGGATGGCGACGCCCAGGTCGGCGTGGCGCAACTGCGCCGCGTGGCGCCGTCGGCCTTGCGGCATCGCCTGCGACGCAACGTGCTCGACGACACCGGGTCGAGCATTCGCGTGGAGCGCGCGCTGAACGAACTGTTCGGCGCCGCCTGAGCGCAGCGCTGGCGGCAAGCGCGCCGAACTCCCGGCAATGAACGACCCCCATGCAGCTCGCTGGCTGGATGCGCAGCACGCCGCGGCGCTGATCGCGGTCGATCCAGCCGGTCTCGGCGGCATCGCGCTGCGTGCCGGTGCCGGACCAGTGCGGGATTGCTGGCTGCACGGCCTGCAGCAGGCGTTGCGTGTGCTGACCCATCCGATCACGTTGCGCCGGGTGCCGCTGCACATCACTGATGGCCGGCTGCTCGGCGGTCTCGACCTGGCGGCCACGCTGCGCGCCGGTCGGCCGATCGCCGAACGCGGCCTGCTCGCCGATTGCGACGGTGGCTTGCTGCTGCTGCCGATGGCCGAACGTTTGCCGGCTGAAACGGCCGGCCGCCTGCTGGCCGTGATGGACGCCGGCGAAGTACGGCTGGAGCGCGACGGCGTGGCGCTGCTGATGCCGGCACGCTTCGGCGTGGTGGCGTTCGACGAGCGCGAGGGCGACGATCTGCCGCCGTCGGCCGGCCTGCTCGATCGGCTGGCGATCCACCTCGATGTCAACGCGCTGGGGCTGCGCGATGCCGAGTCGTTCAGTCTCGACGCCGTGGCGATCGATGCGGCGCGAGGACTGATCGGGCGCGTCGAGATCGACGATGGGCACGTGCAGGCGCTGTGCGCCACCGCAGCGGCGCTGGGCATCGTTTCGCTGCGGGCGCCGCTGCTGGCGCTGCGGGTGGCGCGCGCCAGTGCCGCGCTGGCCGGACGCGATGCTGTCGATGACGATGACCTGGCGGTGGCCGGCCGCCTGGTGTTAGCGGCCCGCGCAACCTGCCTGCCGGCGCCGCCCGACGAGGAGACGGCGGAGCCCGACGATCCCGACGATGCGCCGCCGCCCGATCCGGACGACCCCTCAAACAACGAGCAGGACGATGCGGCGCAGCCCGATCGGCCACTCGACGAGCGCGTGCTCGAAGCCACGCAGGCAGCCATCCCGCCGGGCCTGCTGGCGCTGCTGCAGGCCGGGCTGACGCCGCGGCGGCGCGCCGGGGCGGCCGGTCGCGGCGGCGCGGCGCAGAGTTCAAAGCGGCGTGGCCGTCCGGCCAGTACCCGGCGCGGCGATCCGCGCGAAGGCCTGCGGCTGAACGTGGTCGAGACCCTGCGCTCCGCCGCGCCCTGGCAACCGGTGCGCCGCCAAGAACGCGCACGCCTCGCGGGTGGCGTCGCCGACGCCGCGGTCCGCCCGCGCATCGACGTGCGCCGTGACGATTTTCGCGTCACCCGCTTCAAGCAGCGCTCGCAGACCACCACCGTGTTCGTGGTCGACGCCTCGGGTTCAAGTGCGTTGCACCGTCTGGCCGAGGCAAAGGGCGCGGTCGAACTGCTGCTGGCCGACTGCTATGTGCGGCGCGATGAGGTGGCGCTGATCGCGTTCCGCGGGCCGGGCGCCGAGCTCCTGCTGCCGCCTACGCGCTCGCTGGTACGCGCCAAGCGGTCGCTTGCCGGCCTGCCCGGCGGCGGCGGCACGCCACTGGCGGCCGGCATCGAAGCCCTGCTGCTCCTTGCGCAGAGCGAGCAGCGCCGCGGGCATACGCCGATGGCGGTGCTGCTGACCGATGGTCGGGCCAACATCGCCCGCGACGGTACGCCGGGGCGCGCCCCCGGCGAGGCGGATGCGCTGGCGGCGGCGCGGGCGTTGCGCACCGCGGCGCTCAATGTGGTGTTGATCGACACGTCGCCGCGGCCACAGCCGCTGGCGGCGCAACTGGCCGAGGCGATGGGCGCGCGTTATCTGGCGCTGCCGCACGCGGATGCCCAAGCGGTCTCTGCTGCGGTGCGACTGACGCAGGCGGCCTGAGCCGCGTACCGGGAACCCGGGGGTCGCTGGCGTTGCGACACTTTGTCTTGACAATGCGAACTGTCAGGTTTGATTGACTTAGCGCAAGGGCGCCACCGCCGCCACGCATAGGGTTACTCAACTGCCCAACGCTTGGAGCGCCGCATGCGCATTGTCCTGTTGCATCCCAACTATCACTCCGGCGGCGCAGAGATCGCCGGCAACTGGCCGCCGGCGTGGGTGGCGTACCTGACCGGCTACCTGAAGGCGGCCGGCTACAACGACATCCATTTCATCGATGCGATGACCGATCACCTCGAAGAAGATGAGGTGCGCGCGCGGCTGGTGGAGTTGAAGCCGACCATCGTCGGTTGTACCGCCATCACGCCGGCCATCTACAAGGCCGAGCGGCTGCTGCAGATCGCCAAGGAGGTCAACCCGGCCATCGTCACGGTGCTCGGCGGCATTCATGCGACGTTCATGTTCCCGCAGGTGCTCAAGGAGGCACTCTGGATCGACGCCGTGGTGCGCGGCGAGGGCGAGCAGGTGTTCCTGAACTTCGTCACTGCGGTCGATGACGGCCGCTGGGCGCAGGACCGGCATTGCGTCGACGGCATCGCGTTCCTCGAGGATGGCAAGGCCGTGTCCACCGCGGCCGAACCGCCGATCAAGGATCTGGATCGCATCAAGCCCGACTGGGGCATCCTCGAGTGGGACAAGTACATCTACCTGCCGATGGGCACGCGCCTGGCGGTGCCCAACTTTGCGCGTGGCTGCCCGTTTACCTGCAGCTTCTGCAGCCAGTGGAAGTTCTGGCGCGACTATCGCGTGCGCGACCCGAAGGAAGTGGTCGACGAGATCGAACTGCTGGTGCGTGATCACAAGGTGGGCTTCTTCATCCTCGCCGATGAGGAACCCACCATCCATCGCAAGAAGTTCGTCCAGTTCTGCGAGCTGCTGATCGAGCGCAATCTGCCGGTGCTGTGGGGCATCAACACCCGTGTCACCGACATCCTGCGCGACGAGCAGCTGCTGCCGATGTTCCGCAAAGCCGGCCTGATCCACGTCTCGCTCGGCACCGAAGCCGCGGCTCAGTTGAAGCTCGACCGCTTCAACAAGGAGACGACGATCGCACAGAACAAGAAGGCGATCCGCCTGCTGCGCGAAGCCGGCATCGTTGCAGAGGCGCAGTTCATCGTTGGGCTGGAGAACGAGACCGCCGAGACGCTCGAAGAGACCTATCGCATGGCAATGGACTGGAAGCCCGACATGGCCAACTGGTGCATGTACACGCCATGGCCGTTCTCGGACCTGTTCCAGGAACTCGGCGACAAGGTGCAGGTGTTCGACTTCGAGAAGTACAACTTCGTGACACCGATCATGAAGCCCGACGCCATGGAGCGCGGCGAACTGCTCGACCGGACGATGAACAACTACCGACGCTTCTACATGCGCAAGGCCTTCCTCGAATGGCCATGGATCCGCGACAAGACGCGCCGCAAGTACATGATGGGCTGCCTCAAAGCCTTCGCGAAGAGCGGCTTTCAACGCACCTTCTACGACCTCGGTCGGGTCGGCTACTGGGGCCCGCAGACCAAGAAGAAGGTCGACTTCGGGTTTGCCGACCAGGCTGTGCGCGGTCGTCCGGATTCCGAGGCGATCGCCGAGGCCGACGAGGCCTGGGTGACGATGCATGGCCCGAAGATCGCCATGCGTCGGCGCAAGGGCGAGGAGAACGCCGCCCTCGCACTGGCGGCGATCAACGCAGTGGCGACGCCCCGAGCGATTCCGATGGCCTGCGGCGGCGGCACCGAGCAGCTGGCCGAAGAGATCGATCTGTCCGCCGTCGAAGTCCAGCGCCAACGCGCGCCGGACGTCGCTGCGGCTGCCGAGTAACGCGGCGGGCTGCGGGGCAGGCGCCCGGTCGGATCGCGCCATGGCTGCGGTCGAATTCGCGAGCGGCGGCGCCGGCATGCAGCCGGCGGCCGGCGCTGCGCGCGCGCTGATCGGCCCCAACGCCATCACGCAGATCGCCGACGCACTGCTGCGTGAAGTCGGCATGCAGGCGACATCGCAACTGTTCGAACGCGCCGCCCTGGCGCATTACCTGACCGCCCCGCCGATGCACATGGTCGACGATGCCGACGTGCAGCGACTGCATCTGGCGCTGCGCGCTGAACTGGGCGTGCCGCAAGCCAGGCAGATCGGAGCACTGGCCGGCCGCGGCACCGGCGACTACCTGCTCGCGCATCGCATTCCTGCCCTCGTGCAGCACGTGCTGAAGCGCTTGCCGGCGGCCCTGGCGGCGCGCGTGCTGATGGCGGCCATCCGGCGCCACGCGTGGACCTTCACGGGCGCCGGGTCGTTCACGGCGCGTGCGGGCATGCCCTGGCGCCTGTCGATCCGCCGCGGACCGCTGGCGCGAGGCGCCGTTGTCGACGAGCCGGTCTGCGACTTCTACGCCGGTACGTTCGAGCGCTTGTTCAGCGTGCTCGTGCATCCGCAGGCGCGGGTGGTCGAAGTCGAGTGCGAGGCGGTCGGCGACGCCGCCTGCGTGTTCGAACTGAGTTGGTGACGCGACCCAACCGTAGCCGCCATGCCGTCCGGGGGACCGCCAAGCGCATGCGCGACGGCGTGGCGCAAGTTGGGCGCTGCTACCGTGGCGGCGCTTGCTGCTCCGCGTCCGCCTGAACCGAGGTCATGAGAACTGGTCGTCTGCTGTGGGAGTCCGACGGCCTTGATTGGCCGCATCGGGCTTTCAGCCGCTTTGTCGTTGCCAGTCATCTGCGCTGGCACGTGCAGGTGATGGGCGAGGGGCCGACGCTGTTGCTGCTGCATGGCACCGGTGCGGCCAGTCACTCCTGGCGTGATCTGGCGCCATTGCTGGCGCTGCACTACACCGTCGTCATGCCCGACCTGCCTGGTCACGCGTTCAGCGATGGCTTGCCAGCGAGCCGACTGTCACTGCCCGGCATGGCGCATGCGCTAGGTGAACTGCTCGCCACGCTTGGCCTTGCCCCGGTCGCCGCCGTGGGTCACTCGGCCGGTGCGGCCATCGCGGCGCGCATGTGCCTCGACCGTCATATGGCGCCCGCCACGCTGGTGAGTCTCAACGGTGCCTTCCTGCCGCCAGCCGGCTGGCCCGGCCTGGTGTTCCTGCCTGCGGCGCGCCTGCTCGCCCTGAGTTCCTTTGTGCCGAACATGGTCGCCCGCCGGGCTGCCGATCCCGCCGCCGTCCAGCGCCTGATCGACAGCACCGGATCACGGCTCGACGCCGAAGGGGCCGCGCTGTACCGCAAGCTGGTACGCAGTCCACACCACGTTGCCGCCACGTTGGCGATGATGGCGCGCTGGGACCTGCGTCCTCTGCTGGCTGACCTGCCGCGCCTGAAGCCCAGTCTGACGCTCGTTGTCAGTGAAGGTGACCGCACACTCGACCCGCGCCAGGCAGTACAGGTGGCGCATCGCGTACCTGCTGCGCAGATCATGCGCCTGCCTGGTCTGGGACATCTCGCGCACGAAGAGGCGCCGCAGCTGATTGCAGATCGGCTGCTTGCTTGCTGCGGCGCGGGGCTGCCGAACACCCCGCCGAACACCGGGAAAACTGACGTGTCGGCGCCGCCACGAACGCGGGATCGTCAGTCTGAGTGTCCATAAAGCTTGACATTTGCACCTGACAAAGCATGATTACAGCTCGGACAACAGAGCGCTGGGGAGGCCGGGATGGACGTCGCAAGGCGGATCGAGCAAGGCCTCATCAATGCCCTGGCGCTGGCAGACCTGCCCGGCTGCCCGCCCAAGCTGGCGGCAGCGATGCGCCACGGCGTGTTTCCGGCAGGCGCCCGCGTGCGCCCGCGCCTGATCCTCGCGGTGGCGGCCGCCTGCGGTGATGACACGCCGGCCCTGACCGACGCCGCTGCAACCGCGATCGAGTTGCTGCACTGCGCCTCGCTGGTCCATGACGATTTGCCCTGTTTCGACGATGCCGCCACCCGGCGCGGCAAACCCTCGGTGCATCGCGCCTTCGGCGAACGTCTTGCCGTGCTCTCGGGCGACGCGCTGATCGTGCTTGCCTTCCAGGTGATGGCGGGCGTGGTCCCCGTGCGGCCGGAGCGTGCGGCGGCGCTGCTGCTCACCGTCAGTCGGTCAGTGGGCTTGCCGCGCGGCATCGTGGCGGGTCAGGCCTGGGAGTGCGAGTCGCGGGTCTCGCTGGTCGAGTACCAACGCGAGAAGACGGGATCGCTGTTTGAAGCTGCAACGGTGGCAGGCGCTGAGGCGGCGGGCGCGCCTGCACACCCGTGGCGTTTGTTCGGCGAGAAGCTCGGCGAGGCCTATCAGGTGGCCGACGACATTCGCGACGTGGTGGCCGACCCGGCGCTGATCGGCAAGCCGGTCGGGCGTGACGTGGCGCTGGCCCGGCCGAGTTCGGCGCGTGAACTCGGCCTCGAAGGTGCGGTGCGCCACTTCGAGCAACTGGTTGCGCAGGTGGTCGCGTCGATCCCGGCATGTCCCGGGGCGATGGCGCTGCGCGAACTCGTTGCACTCGAGGCCGATCGCCTGGTGCCGAGCGAGATCATGGCGCTGGCCGCGTAGCGGCAACGTCGCATGCAGGTCGACGAAACCAGGCGATCGATGCGGCCGCGCAGTAGGTGGCGGTTCGTCTAATCTGCATGCGTGGTTCCTCGCTGTCCAATCACATGCCGGCTGCGGCGCCGTCGATGACGCCGCCCATCACGCCACCCATCACGCTCATCGAGCGCTGGCGCCGTGTGCGCGACCGGCTGCTGTGCAGCCCGCGTTTTCATCGCCTCGCCACAGCCTTCCCACTCACACGGCCGATCGCTCGCCGCCGGGCCCGCGACCTGTTCGATCTGTGTGCGGGCTTCGTCTATACGCAGGTGCTTTTCAGTTGTGTGCGACTGAAGGTGTTCGACCAGGTGGTGCAGCAGCCGCTGACGGTCGATGAGCTGGCGGTGCGGATCCAACTGCCGGTGCATGGCGCCGAACGTCTCGTGCGCGCAGCCATCGCGCTGCGCCTGCTGGAGTCGCGCGACGGTGGTCGCATCGGTCTGGGCGCGCTCGGCGCCGCCTTGTGCGGCAATCCGGGCGTGCAGGCCATGGTCGAGCACCACGCGCTGCTCTACGGCGACCTCGCTGACCCGCTGCCTCTGCTGCGCGGCGAACGCGACCATCGTGCCCTCGCCTCCTATTGGGCGTACGCCGATGGCAACAACCCCGCCGCGCTAACGACCGCGCAGGTGGCGCCGTACTCCGCGCTGATGTCGGCGTCGCAGCACTTCGTCGCGACGGAGATCCTCGATGCGTATCCGTTTGCGCGCCACGCGCAACTGCTCGATGTTGCGGGCGGGGAAGGGACGTTCGCGATCAGTGCCGGCCGCATCGCGCCGGCGCTGCGACTGACGGTGTTCGATCTGCCCGCGGTCGCCGAGCGTGCGCGCGCCAATCTCGCCGCGGCCGGGATGGCCGAGCGCAGCACGGCGGTGGGCGGCAGTTTCATCGACGACGCGCTGCCTGAAGGCGCCGACCTCATCACGCTCATTCGCGTTGCGTATGACCACGACGACGCGCGCGTGCTGGCGCTGCTGAAGAAAATCCATGCCGCACTGCCGCGCGAAGGAACCCTGCTGATCGCCGAGCCAATGCGCTCGATGACTGGCGACGACCCGATGGCGGATGCCTACTTCGGCTTCTATCTGCTGGCCATGGGGCGCGGGCGCGCCCGTTCGTTCGCGGAGTTCCGCGACCTGCTGCAGGCAGCGGGATTCACGCGCATCGAGCCGCTGCGCTCGCGCGCGCCGCTTCTCACCAGCCTCATCACCGCAAGACGGTAGGGCCGCGTCGCCATGCAACCCGATGAGACACTCAGTGCGGCCCTAAGTGTTAACTAAACTTGACACTCAATAAAGTCAGCGTAGAGTGACAGACAGGCAAAGGGCGCGGTTTGTCCAGGATCGCGCAGCCGCTGGATGCCGAAGCAGGAACGAGCACGAATGACCATGAAAACGCTTGCCGTCGTACTTGAGCAGCCCGAGCACCTGGTGTTGAGTCGCCTGGATCTCGCCCCCGCAAGTGAAGACGACGTGGTCGTGGATATCGAGTACAGCGGCATCAGCACCGGCACCGAAAAGCTGCTGTGGACCGGCCGGATGCCGCAGTTCCCCGGCATGGGCTATCCGCTGGTCCCCGGCTATGAGTCGGTTGGCACGATTCGCGAGGGCGGCAGCCACGCTGGCCTGAAGCCTGGTCAGCATGTGTTCGTGCCGGGTGCCCGTTGCTACGGCGAAGTGCGCGGCTTGTTCGGCGGCGCCGCTTCGCGCGTCGTGGTGGCAGCCTCGCGTGTGATTCCGATCGGTGAGTCGCTCGGTGAGAAGGGCGTGCTGCTGGCGCTGGCTGCCACCGCGTACCACGCGGTCGCCGGCGGCGGCAAGCGCGACAAGATCGTGCCGCCCGACCTGATCGTCGGCCATGGGGTGCTCGGCCGCCTGCTGGCGCGCCTGACGGTGATCGCCGGCATGGCGCCGCCCACCGTGTGGGAGCGCAATGCGCAGCGCTGCAGTGGCGCCGAGGGCTACCCGGTGCTGCATCCGGACGCCGATCCGCGCCGCGACTACAAGGCCATTTACGACGTCAGCGGCGACGCCGCCATCCTCGACACGCTGATGCAGCGCCTGGCACCGGGCGGTGAGATCGTGCTGGCCGGCTTCTACAGCGAGCCGCTGTCGTTCGCCTTTGCACCGGCCTTCATGCGCGAAGCGCAGATCCGCGCCGCCGCCGAGTGGCAGCGCCCGGACCTGCTGGCAGTCAAGGAACTACTCGACACCGGCCGCCTGTCGCTGGACGGACTGATCACTCATCACGCCGGGGCCGAGCACGCGGCAGACGCGTACCGAACAGCCTTTGGCGATTCGCAGTGTCTGAAGATGGTCCTCGACTGGCGAGGCTGCGCATGAGCGCAGCGTGCCGGCCAATGCACGTGTCCGCCAAGCGCACCGAAAGGTTCATCCGATGAGTTCATCCTGCAACAGCACGCCGGCCGCCGGTGCCGCCACGATCCAGCTGATGAAGCTGCAGTTGCGTGCGGAAGCCGCGATCGAACCTGCGCCGGTGAGCACCAGCGAGGCGAGCAAGAAGACACAGATCATCGCGATCTACGGCAAGGGCGGCATCGGCAAGAGCTTCACGCTGGCCAACCTCAGCTACATGATGGCCCAGCAGGGCAAGAAGGTGCTGCTGATCGGCTGTGATCCGAAGAGCGACACCACCAGCCTGCTGTTCGGCGGCAAGGCCTGCCCCACCATCATCGAGACCAGCAGCCGCAAGAAGCTCGCCGGCGAACCGGTGGCGATCGGCGACGTCTGCTTCAAGCGCGACGGTGTGTTCGCGATGGAACTCGGCGGTCCCGAGGTCGGCCGCGGCTGCGGCGGGCGCGGCATCATCCACGGCTTCGAGACCCTGGAGAAGCTCGGCTTCCATGACTGGGGCTTCGACTACGTGCTGCTCGACTTCCTCGGCGACGTGGTGTGCGGCGGCTTCGGCCTGCCGATCGCGCGCGACATGTGCCAGAAGGTGATCGTGGTCGGCAGCAACGACCTGCAGTCGCTGTATGTCGCCAACAACGTGTGCTCGGCGGTCGAGTACTTCCGCAAGCTCGGTGGCAACGTCGGCGTCGCCGGCCTCGTGATCAACAAGGACGACGGCACCGGAGAGGCGGCCGCGTTCGCGCAGGCGGCCGGCATCCCGGTCCTCGCTGCGATCCCGGCCAATGAAGAGATCCGCCGCAAGAGCGCCAGCTACGAAATCATCGGTCGTCCCGACGGTGCCTGGGGTCCGCTGTTCGGCGAACTCGCCGCCGCGGTGGCCGCAGCACCGCCGGTGCGCCCGAAGCCGCTGACGCAGGACGCGCTGCTGGGCTTGTTCTCAAGCGACGTCACCGGACGCGACGTGGTGCTGCAGCCCGCCACCACGCTCGACATGCTCGGTAAAGAGTCGATCGAGAAGAAGTCGCTCGAAGTGGTCTACGACACGGTATGAGTCCGCACGCCCAAGCTATTTCATGAGCATGTCCATGTCCGAACCGTCCGCCGCCGACTCTCCCTCCCATCCTCTCCACGGCGGCGAGGCTGTGTACGACGCGGCCGGTGCTGCACCCGTCAGTGGCGACACGACGGACCGGCCCGGCCGCTCTTTTTCAACTGGCAATGCGGTGATCCCGATTACCCCGGTCAAGCAGGAAGCGCTGCAGGCCGATGGCCATGGCTGTCACGCCGGCCGCGACGAAATGCTCAAGACGGCGCGCGCCTCCGGCAACAGCGAACTGCTGGCGCGCTACGCCGCCGACTACCCGCTGGCGCCTGACGCCGGTCCGCACGACCAGCCGCAGAGCATGTGCCCGGCGTTCGGCTCGTTGCGCGTCGGGCTGCGGATGCGCCGCACCGCGACCATCCTGTCCGGCTCCGCCTGCTGCGTCTACGGCCTCACGTTCACTTCGCACTTCTATGGCGCGCGTCGCTCGGTCGGCTACGTGCCATTCAACTCCGAGACGCTGGTCACCGGCAAGCTGTTCGAAGACATCCGCGAGGCGGTGTTCAAGCTCGCTGATCCAGCCAAGCTCGATGCGATCGTCG
>LNFM01001774.1_pt1 | contig 11835 bp, 10 predicted proteins | sample 596031 | NCBI WGS metagenome assembly LNFM01 (sample SAMN04254537, study PRJNA301005) | activated carbon metagenome | isolation source: dual media filters at the Ann Arbor, Michigan drinking water treatment plant | place: USA: Ann Arbor | reverse complement strand
CGTTCGCGACGGCTCGGCTCGATCGTTTTGGCGGAACAGGTCAAGCAAGTGTCGCCCGATGCCGCGACCGCGCGCATTCTCAGCGACGGCATTGTCGGTCTCGGCCTTGACCGTCTCGACTGGAGCAAGGCGGCGCTGCAATTCCGCACCCGCGTGCAGTCGTTGCGCAAGGCGGAAGGCGACGAGTGGCCGGATGTTTCCGATGAAGGCCTGGCGCGCACCACCGCCGACTGGCTGGAGCCGCTGCTCGTGGAAAAAACCGCGCGCAGCCAGCTCTCCGCCGGCGAACTGTTCGATGCCATAAGCAATCTGGTGCCGTGGAATCTACGCCGCCGCCTCGATGCGGAGGCGCCGACGCATTTCACCGCGCCGACCGGCACGGCGGTGCCGATCGACTACGAAGCCGAGCAGGGCCCGACGGTGTCTATCCGCGTGCAGGAATTGTTCGGCCTGACGGCGCACCCGACGATTGCCGGGGGCCGGGTGCCTTTGGTCATCGAACTGTTGTCGCCCGGTCACAAGGCGGTGCAGATCACCCGCGACCTGCCGGGTTTCTGGCGCGGCAGTTACGCGGATGTCCGTTCCGACCTGCGCGGACGCTATCCGCGCCATCCCTGGCCGGAGGATCCGACCTCGGCGCCGCCGACCCGCCGCGCCAAACCGCGCGGAACGTGACGCCTTAACCTCCTGCTCACCATGACCGGCGACTGAGGCCCAATCGTTAAGACCGTTTTTGCCGGCGCCATGGAATTCATGGCGCATGATCCGTCTCCTGATGATCCTCGCGGCGATTCTGCTGGTCGGCGGCGGCACGCTGACCCGGTTTCTCGACAGCGCCGTGACGGCGATGCCGAGCAAGGCCGTGGCCGCAAAGCCTGAGCCGGCCCGTCCACCGGTCGCTTCCGGCCGCACCATGACTCTGTCGAGCGGCCGCGACTCCCATTACGAGGTGACCGCCCGCGTCGATGGCGGCCCGGTCGATTTCATCGTCGATACTGGTGCTACTCTGGTGATCCTGCGCGAATCCGACGCCGCCCGCATCGGCATCCGCCCGTCGCGCGCCGACTACACTGCGACGGTCTCGACCGCCAACGGCAAGATCAAGGCCGCTCCCGCCAATCTTGACCGCGTCGAACTGGGCGGCATCACGGTTTATGACGTGCGCGCGCTGGTACTGCCGGACGAGGCCTTGTGGCGTAATCTGCTCGGCATGTCGTTTCTGTCGCGGCTCAAGCGCTACGAAGTGGCCAATGGCCGCATGGTGCTGGAGCAGTAGGCAAAATCGTTCGCCCTATTTTGGACCGCTTTGCCCTCCTAGTGCGTTAGGCTATTGATTGCCGCGCCCAATCCGTTTTTGAGGACGTTCATGTTTCCCATCCCGAAGTCCGTGCTGACCCCGAATACCTATGCCTATGAGTCGTCGCCGCTGGTGAAGCCGACCGGCTTCCGCGAATACGACGCGCGCTGGCTTCTGGAAAAAGAAATCAACCTGATGGGCATCCAGGCGCTGGGCATGGGCCTTGGCACGCTCATCAAGGAAATGGGCGTCAAGCCGGAGATCGTCACCGGCCACGACTTCCGCAGCTATTCGGCCTCGGTGAAAATGGCGCTGGTGTCCGGCCTGATGGCGGCGGGCTGCAAGGTGCATGACATCGGCCTGTGCATCACGCCGATGGCCTATTTCGCGCAGTTCGACCTCGACGTGCCCTGCGTCGCCATGGTCACCGCCTCGCATAACGACAATGGCTGGACCGGCGTGAAGATGGGCGCCAACCGCCCGCTGACCTTCGGCCCGCAGGAAATGACGCGGCTCAAGGAAATCGTATTGGGCTCGAAGTTCAATCTGGGCAGCGGCGGTTCCTACGTGTTCGTCGAGAATTTTCCGGACCGCTACATTGCCGACGTCAACAACCGGCCGAAGATCAAGCGCAAGCTGAAAGTCGTCGCCGCCTGCGGCAACGGCACCGCCGGCGCGTTTGCGCCGCGCGTGCTGGAGGCGATCGGCTGCGAAGTGGTGCCGCTCGACTGTGAGCTCGATCACACCTTCCCGCGCTACAATCCGAACACCGAAGACATGAAGATGCTGCACGCGATGCGCGACGCGGTGCTGGTGAATAACGCCGATGTGGCGCTCGGCTTCGACGGCGATGGCGACCGCTGCGGCGTTGTCGATAACGAGGGCGAGGAAATCTTCGCCGACAAGGTTGGCGTCATGCTGGCGCGCGACATGTCGAGCCTGCACAAGAACGCGACCTTCGTCGTCGACGTGAAATCGACCGGCCTGTTTCTCACCGATCCGGTGCTGAAGGCCAACGGCGTCAAGGTCGACTACTGGAAGACCGGCCATTCCTACATCAAGCGCCGCGTCAACGAACTCGGCGCGGTGGCCGGTTTCGAAAAGTCGGGACATTTCTTCTTCAACAAGCCGTTCGGCCGCGGCTATGACGACGGCATGATCTTCGCGCTGGCGGTCTGCGATATGCTGGATCGCAACCCGGAAAAGTCGATGGCCGATCTGCGCAAGGCGCTGCCCAAGACCTGGGGCTCGCCGACCATGGCGCCGCACTGCGCCGACGAGAAGAAATACGGCATCGTCGATTCGGTGGTGAAGCACTTCGAAGGCATGCAGAAGAACGGCATGCGGTTCTGCGGCCAGCCGATTCGGGATCTGGTCACGGTCAACGGCGTGCGCGTCACCGTCGAGGACGGCACCTGGGGCCTGGTGCGGGCCTCGTCGAACAAGCCGGAGCTGGTCGTTGTCGTCGAAAGCCCGGTGTCGGAAGCGCGCATGCGCGAGATGTTCAAGTCGATCGACAGCGTGCTGAAGACCTATCCGGACGTCGGCGAATATAACCAGACGATCTGATCTTCTTCACCTCTCCCCGCGTGCGGGGAGAGGTGAAGAACTACCCCCAGAACCGCCCGCTGCCGCCGATTGCGACCACCAGCAGGCCGAGCGGCATGTTGATCATGATGATCTGGCGGATGCGGTTGAGCTGGACGCCGGCCGTTGCATAGTCCTGTGCATCAACCGCGCGCTTGAATTTCAGCCACGGGCCATGAAACAGGCCGACGAACAGGGCCACCATCAGCAGACCGAGCGTCTGCATCAGATTGATGTAGAGCGGCGCGCCCTTGAAGCCGCCGAAGGTGGCGAACATCATCCAGTAGCCGGTGACGAGCAGCAGCAGCACCGCGACCCAGACCCAGGGAAAAAATTTGGCGAAGAAACCGCGCCACAAAGCGAGCCGCTGCGGGCCATCGAGACTGCCCGCCGCCGGGCGCAGGCAGACATAGGCTGCAAACATGCCGCCGACCCAGATCACGGCGCCGAGGATGTGCAAGGTCAGGAGGAGGGCGGTCAGCTTCATGGCAATCTCGCTTGTTGGATTGATCGAAGGGTAAGCTAGCACGGACGCCTGACCGTGGCGTACAACTCTTCCCATGCGCATTGCCATCCTCGGCGCCGGTCCCGCCGGCCTCTATCTCAGTTACCTGATCAAGCGCCGCGATCCGGACGCCGACGTCACCGTGTTCGAGCAGAACCCGGCCGGTGCCACGTTCGGGTTCGGCGTGGTGTTCTCGGACCGGGCGCTGGAATTCCTGCGCGAGGACGATGAGGAGACTTACGCGGCGATCGTGCCGCATATGGAATCGTGGCGCGACATCACGCTGGTAAAAGACGGTGGGCGCATCACTATCGACGGCATCGGCTTTGCCGCCATCGGCCGGCTCAAGTTGCTTCAGTTATTGCAGGAGCGCGCCGCCTCTGCGCGGGCTACGGCCATTTATGGCGTTGCGGTCAAATCGCTCGACGAACTTGCCGACTTCGATCTGGTGGTCGGTGCCGACGGCGTCAATTCGCTGGTGCGCAAGACTTTTGCCGGCGAGTTCGGCGCCAGCCACGATCAACTCAGCAACCGCTTTGCATGGTTCGGTACGGCAAAGCGCTTCGAGACCTTGACGCAGACTTTTGTCGAAACCGAGTGGGGCGCGTTCAACGCGCATCACTATCGCTACGAGCCTGATAAAAGCACCTTCATCGTCGAGACCGATGCGGCGACATTCGCCCGCGCCTGCTTTGCGGCAATGGGCGAGGCCGACAGCCGCGCTCTGTGTGAACGCATCTTTGCCGCGGCGCTGGACGGCGAGCCGCTGATCTCCAATAATTCAGTGTGGCGGCAGTTTCCCATCGTGCACAACGAACGCTGGTCGCACGGCAAATATGTGCTGCTCGGCGATGCGCTACATACCGCGCATTTTTCCATTGGCTCCGGCACAAGGCTGGCGATCGAGGATGCCATCGCGCTCGACAGAGCGCTGGCGGCGCACAAGGACCTGCGCGACGCGCTTGCGGCCTATGAAGCGGCGCGGCGACCGATCCTTGAAAAGCTGGTCGCCGGCGCCAGCAGCAGCGCCGAATGGTATCAACGTTTCGCTGAACACATGAAGCTGCCGGCCGCCGATTTCGCCATGAGCTACATCACGCGCTCCGGCCGCGTCGATATCGAGCGGTTGCGCAAACTGTCGCCGGAGTTTGTGGCGTGGTGGGAATCCAATCGGCCTCATGGTGAGGAGCACCGCGGAGCGGTGCGTCTCGAACCATAGGCCGCCCATCCTTCGAGACGCACGCCTTCGGCGTGCTCCTCAGGATGAGGCGGGTCAAGTATTCCGCATTTCCTTGCGCAGCGTCGGCAACCCGATGCCGGTCGAGTCGAAACCGCCATCGACGCACAGTACCTGTCCGGTGACGTAGCTCGCTTTGTCGCTGCACAGGAAGAAAATGACCTCGGCCAATTCCGTTTCCAGTCCATAGCGGTTGAGCGGCATATGGTCGTGATAGTCGGCGCGGATTTCCGGCGTGTGCACGGCCTTGGCCATCGCGGTATCGACCGGGCCCGGCGCCACCGCGTTGACGCGAATGCCAAGTGCGGCAAGTTCGGCGGCCTGCTGCTTGGTCAGATGCGCGAGGCCGGCCTTGCTGGTGCCGTAGGCGGTGCGCAAGGTCGAGGCGCGAAGCCCAGAGATCGACGTGATGTTGACGATCACGCCGCCGCCGCTGTCGCGCATGATCGGCGCCGCCGCCTGCGTCATCAGGAACGGCCCGGTGAGGTTGACCGCCATCACCCGCGACCAGTCCTCATAAGTCACCTCGAGGATCGGCTTGAAAATGGCGATGCCGGCATTGTTGACCAGCGCATCGAGCCGGCCGAAGTGCTGGCTCACGGTCTCCAGCGCCAATGACACCGCATCGGGCTGCGACACGTCGCATTCGATGGCGATGGTGTCCTCAGGCTTGGCAATGGCCGCGTGCGCGGCGCGCAAGGTCTCGGCATTGATGTCGAGCAGGGCGATCCGCCAGCCTTCGGCGAGAAAGCGTTTGGCGGCGGCCAGGCCGATGCCGCGCGCGGCGCCGGTAACGAGGGCAACTTTGGTGGCGGTCATTTGCGCATCCCTCGGCTGTGCTTTTGCGTTTTCACCAGAAAGCCGCGTTCCGGGCGCCGGATCAAGCCCCTCGCCCGCTATGCGCTAGATCAAAGACCGTCCGCCGTCGCCGGGGCATGGTGCGGGCCGAAAAGATTGACGCAAAAGGATCGGACCTATGAGCCACTATCATGCCGCTGTCTGGATCGATCACCGCGAGGCGCGGGTGTTTCACTTCAGCCCGACCGAGGTCGACAAGCTCGTCCTGCATCCGGACCATCCGACCAAGCATATCCATCACAAGGCCGGCTCGATCGGCAGCGGCCATGCCAGCGGCGACCACGATTTCCTCCATGCGGTGGCGCAAGCCTTTGCCGACGCCGGCGCCGTGCTGGTGACGGGGCCGGGCAACGCCAAGAATGAGCTGGTCGCCCATATCGAAAAGCACGATCCGAAGCTGAAGAAGCTGATCGCCGCCGTCGAGACGGTCGATCATCCGAGCGACGGCCAGCTGGTCGCGCATGCGCGCAAGTACTTCAAGGCCGAGGACAAGATGACGAAATAGTCGCCTCTTGGCGTCATTCCGGGGCGAGCGTCAGCGCGAACCCGGAATCCAGATATAAAGAGGAATTGCTTGTAGCTGGATTCCGGGTCCGGCCCTTTCGGGCCGTCCCGGAATGACAGTTAGTCCGCCGCTTCGCTGAATGAGTCGCGGTACGGGTGCGCCGGATAGACGCCGAGGATGGTCAATTCCTTGGAGAAGAAGGCGAGTTCCTCCAGCGCATGCACGAGGCCGGTGTCGTCGGGATGCCCTTCGACATCGGCGTAAAACTGCGTGGCGAAGAAATTGCCGCCGACCATGTAGCTTTCCAGCTTGGTCATGTTGACGCCGTTGGTGGCGAAGCCGCCCATCGCCTTGTACAGCGCCGCCGGAATGTTGCGGACGCGGAACACGAAGGTGGTGATGACCTTGCCGTTGCGCGGTTCGGCCCATTTCTTCTCGCGCGACAGCACGACGAAGCGGGTGGTCGAGTTCGACTCGTCCTCGACATTCTCTTTCAAAATATTGAGGCCGTAGATTTCGGCGGCCAGCCGCGAGGCGATGGCCGCGCGCGTCGGATCGTTGGCTTCGGCGATTTCGCGCGCCGAACCCGCGGTGTCGGCGGCGACGATCGGCTTGAGGTTCAAGGCGCGGATCGAGTTGCGGCACTGGCCGAGCGCCATGACGTGGCTCTGCACGGTCCTGATGCTTTGCAAGGTCGCGCCCTTCGGCGCCATCAGCTGGTTGCGGATCGGTAAAAACCATTCGGCGATGATGTGCAGCTTCGCCGTCGGCATCAGGTGATGGATGTCGGCGACGCGGCCGGCGACCGAGTTCTCGATCGGGATCATGCCGAGATCGACTTCGCCGGCGCTCAAGGCCGAGAAGCAATCCTCGAAGGTCGGGCAGGGCACCGGTTCGTAATCCGGATAGGCCTCGCGGCAGGCGAGATCTGAATTCGCGCCGCGTTCGCCCTGGAAAATGATCTTTTTCTTGGCCATGTCCCCACCTTTGGAGGGGTTCGTCGCGCAAAGATCCGGAGGAGTCAACCGCCGAGCATGGCGGTTGCCTTGGCCAGATCCTCCGGCGTATCGACGCCGAGCGGCACGCTGTCGACGATGGCGACATCGATACGCATGCCATTGTCGAGCGCGCGCAACTGCTCGAGCCGTTCGCGCTGTTCATTGGCCGAGGGCGGCAGGGCGACGAAACGCTCCAGCGCCGCGCGGCGATAGGCGTAAAGGCCGATGTGGTGATAGTGCGGGCCGGGGCCCGTGGCGTCGGCGCGGGTGAAGGTGGTGCCGCGCATCCGGCCCGGCGCAAGCATCGCGCCCGATACCTTGACCACGTTCGGATTGGTCAGTTCGTCCGGGTCGTGGATGACCGCGGCCAGGGTCGCAATATCGACCGCCGGGTCGGACAGCGGCCTCAGCGAGGCGCGGATATCGGCAGGCGCGACGGTCGGCAGGTCGCCCTGCACATTGACGATAACTTCGATGCGGTGCTCGGGATCGAGCGCCTGCAGCGCCTCGAAAATCCGGTCGGAACCGGACTGATGGCCCGAGCCGGTCATTACCGCCCGGCCGCCGGCCTTTTCCACCGCCGCCTGGACGGCTTCCGAATCTGTCGCCACGACCGCTTCGCCGATACCGGCCTCGGTGGCGCGGCGCAGGACGTGCACGATCATCGGCAGCCCAAGAATATCGGCCAGCGGCTTGCCGGGCAGGCGGGTGGAGGCCATGCGGGCCGGTATCAGAATAATTGTGCGGGACATGACGAATGTCGAACGGCCTGGCGGCGATATTGGTGGTTATAGTGGCGCTTATACGGGTTGCCAGAGCGCGGGCAAACCGGTATCTGTCCGCCGCTGCCCAGACCGTGGCGGCAACCCACATTGTGCCGTTTCGCGCCCGCCCCGGGAGCCCAAATTCGATGAATTCCTTCGAGCTTAACAAAATCCTCGGCGCCCTCCTCGCCTGCGTGCTGATCATGCTGTCGCTCAACATTGCGGCGGATGCACTGTTCGCGCCGGAGAAGCCGGCCAAGCCGGGTTACGACATCGCCGTCAAGGAAGCCGAGCCCGCTGGTGGCGCCGCTCCGGCCGAGGCCTCGCAGCCGATCGAAGTGTTGCTCGCCAGTGCCTCGGCGGAAAAGGGCGCGGCCGCGGCCAAGCAGTGCGCCGCCTGTCATACCTTCGAGAAGGGCGGCCCGAACCGCGTCGGCCCGAACCTCTACGACATCGTCAATCACGAGCGCGGCACCGGCCGTAACGGCTTCAATTTCTCGGCGGCGATGAAGGCCAAGGGCGGCACCTGGACGTTCGACGAGTTGAACAAGTTCCTCGCCAATCCGCGCGGCCATATCCCCGGCACCAGCATGACCTTCGCCGGCATGTCGCGGGACAGCCAGCGCGCCGACCTGATCGAATATCTGCGCATGCAGGCCGACAAGCCGGTGGAAAAGCCGCAAGTCGCGGCCGCGCCGCCGGCTCCTGCAGGCGGTCCCGCCGGCGCCGCGCCGCCGGCTCCCGGCGCCACGACGGCGCCTGCGCCGGCCAAGTAAAACGCCAGCGACACCTCAACGAAGCGGCCGGGCCCAAAGCCCGGCCGTTTTCTTTTGGCTTTCTCCTCCCCTTGCGGGGAAGGGGAGAGAGAAGAGAGAAGACCTGGAACCCTGCGGCGCCGCGCCACTGGCAGCGGGCCGGAAAACCGACATAATCTCCGGCGATTCCGTGAGGCTATTGCGGTTGGGGTCCTATTGGCAGGAAAGTCTATTTCATGAAACTGACCAGACGCTCCCTTCTGCATGGCACCGCCGCGGTCATCGCCGCGCCCGCGCTCGGGACCCTCGGTGGACTGCCGGCTTTGGCGCAGGACAAGAAATGGAAGCACGGCCTGTCGCTGTTCGGTGATTTGAAATATCCGGAAGGCTTCAAGAATTTCGACTACGTCAACGCCAAGGCGCCGCAGGGCGGCGCGGTGCGTGAAATCGCGCTCGGCACCTTCGACAATTTCAATACCGTGGTCGCCGGCGTGAAGGGCAGCATCGCCGATGGCACCGAATTGCTGATCGAGACCCTGACGACGTCGGCTTACGACGAGGTTTCGACAGAATACGGACTGCTCGCCGAGGCGGTCAGCTTTCCCGAAGATTTCGCGTCGGTCACCTATCGGCTGCGCGCCAATGCGCGCTGGCATGACGGCAAGCCTGTGACGCCAGAAGATGTCATCTTCTCGTTCAACGCCTTCAAGGATAACAGCCCGCAACTCGGCGCCTATTATCGGCACGTCACCAAGGCGGAAAAGACCGCTGAGCGCGAGATCACCTTCACCTTCGACGGGCCGGGCAACCGCGAACTGCCGCAGATCGTCGGCCAGTTGCCGGTGCTGCCGAAGCACTGGTGGGAAGGCACCGACAAGAACGGCAACAAGCGCGACATCACCGCGACGACGCTCGAGCCGCCGCTCGGCTCCGGCCCTTATCGCGTCAAGGAATTCGCCCCCGGCCGCACCATCGTTTACGAGAAGGTCGAAAACTATTGGGGCAAGGACCTCAACGTCCGCGTCGGCACCAACAATTTCCAGACCTTCCGCTACGAATATTTCCGCGACTCCACGGTGGCGCTGGAAGCCTTCAAGGGCGACCAGGTCGACTGGCGTTCGGAGAACAGCGCCAAGGACTGGGCGACGGCTTATGATTTCCCGGCGCTGCGCGAGAAGAAAGTCGTGCGCGAGGAATTCCCGATCCGCAATCTCGGCGTCATGCAGTCGTTCGGCTTCAACACCCGGCGCGACAAGTTCAAGGACCCGCGGGTGCGGCGCGCCTTCAACTTCGCTTTCGATTTCGACGAAATGAACAAGCAATTGTTCTTCGGCCAGTACAAGCGCATCGACAGCTATTTCTACGGCACCGAACTGGCGTCGAGCGGCGTGCCGCAAGGCAAGGAACTGGAAATCCTGCAAACGGTGAAGGATCAGGTGCCGGCCGAGCTTTTCACCACGCCATATACAAATCCGAAGGGCGGCGATCAGCAGGCTCTGCGCAACAACCTGCGCGACGCGCTCAAGTTGTTCGCCGATGCCGGCTACGAGATCAAGAACACCAAGATGGTCGATGCCAAGTCCGGCGAACAGTTTACGGTCGAGTTTCTCATCGGCCAGCCGACCTTCGAGCGTGTCGTTTTGTTCTACAAGCCGTCGCTGGAGCGCCTCGGCATTGCCGTCACGGTGCGCACGGTCGATACCTCGCAATACATCAACCGCCTGCGGCAATGGGACTACGACATCGTCGTCGCCTCGTGGGGCCAGTCGCTGTCGCCGGGGAACGAGCAGCGCGGCTTCTGGGGCTCGCAGGCCGCCGATCAGGCCGGCTCGCGCAATCTCGTCGGCATCAAGAATCCGGCGATCGACAAACTGATCGACCGCGTCATTTTCGCGACGTCGCGCGACGATCTGGTGGCCGCGACAAAGGCGCTGGACCGCGTGCTGCTGTGGAATCACTATGTGGTGCCGCAATGGAGCTACCCGTTTCAGCGCACCGCGCGCTGGGACCGCTTCAGCCATCCCGAAAAAATGCCGACCTACGCCGCCGCGGCCTTTCCGGCGATCTGGTGGTGGGACGCGGACAAGGCGGCCAAGGCGCCGCAGCGCGGATGATCACACGCCGCAACGCTCTTATCATTGGCGCCGGCGCGCTTGCCGCCGCCAAGTTCAACGCGCCGGCGCTGGCACAGGAGATCGCGCTCGATACTGACCGCCACGGCATGTCGGCATTCGGCGATCTGCAATATCCGGCCGACTTCCTGCACTTCGCCTACGTCAATCCGAACGCGCCGAAAGGCGGCGTGTTTTCCGAGGCGGTCTCAAGCCGCACCTATAACGGCTCGTTCCTGACATTCGATTCGCTGAATGCCTACATCCTCAAGGGCAACGGCGCGCTCGGCATGGATTATAATTTCGCCAGCCTGATGGCGCGCTCCGGCGACGAGCCCGACGCCATGTACGGCCTGGCGGCCAAGAGCGTGCGTATCACCGATAACGGTCAGACCTATCGCTTCGCGCTGCGCGAGGAGGCTAAATTCCACGATGGCACGCCGCTGACCGCGCACGACGTGGTGTGGTCGCTGACGACGTTGAAGGAAAAAGGCCACCCGATCATCACGCAGTTGCTGCGCGATTTCAGCGGCGCCGAAGCCGTCGATGACCGCACTGTGGTGGTGACGTTCGCCGCCCGGCGCGGCCGCGACGTGCCGTTGTTCGTCGCCGGCCTGCCGATTTTCTCCAGGGCGTTTTACGCCAAGAACGAGTTCGACCAGACGACACTGACGCCGCCGCTCGGCAGCGGCGCCTACAAGGTCGGCCGCGTCGAGGTCGGTCACTTCATCGAATTCGATCGCGTCAAGGACTGGTGGGGCGCGGGTCTGCCGGTGGCCAAGGGTCTGAACAACTTCGACACCATCCGCTACGAATATTACCGCGACCGCGAAGTCGCTTTCGTCGGCTTCACCGCCCGAAATTATCTGTTCCGCGAGGAATACACCGCGCGCACCTGGGCGACGCGCTACGACTTCCCCGCTTTCAAGGACGGCCGCGTCAAGCGCGACATCATTCCCGACGATACGCCGTCGGGCGCGCAAGGCTGGTTCATGAACATGCGGCGCGAGAAGTTCAAGGACCGCCGCGTGCGCGAAGCCCTGATCAACGCCTTCGATTTCGAATTGATCAACAAGAATATCATGTACGGCGCCTACAAGCGCACGCATTCGGTGTTCCAGAATTCGCCGATGATGGCGGCGGGCAAGCCCGACGCGGCCGAACTAGCGCTGCTCGAGCCGTTTCGCGGCAAATTGCCGGACGAGGTTTTCGGCGAGC
>LNFM01014315.1_pt1 | contig 11836 bp, 13 predicted proteins | sample 596031 | NCBI WGS metagenome assembly LNFM01 (sample SAMN04254537, study PRJNA301005) | activated carbon metagenome | isolation source: dual media filters at the Ann Arbor, Michigan drinking water treatment plant | place: USA: Ann Arbor | reverse complement strand
CTACCCGGTCAGCGCGGCGCGTGCCGCGGTTTCCTGAGGCATCTCGTCATGCACATGGGAGAAGAAAATGCTCTGGACCGTTGCAGTCATCCTGATCGTTCTATGGCTTCTGGGTCTCGTCACCTCGACCACCATGGGCGGACTCATCCATGCGCTCTTGGTGATCGCCATCATCGTGGTGCTGGTGGGCGTCATTCAAGGTCGGCGCGTCTAGTGCGCCGGTGATGGGTCGTTTCAGCCGGGCACGATGTCCGTCTTGCGCGGACTGCGTCGCTGATGCGCCTGCGGCATGAGTCTGCAGCGGTATTCGTGGATGAACTCTTTGAGCAGAGGAAGAAAAATGAACGCATTGAGGATCGCGGCCATCGCGGTGATCGTGGCAGGAGTTCTTGGCTTGGCCTACGGTGGATTCAGTTACACGAAGGAAACCCATAAGGGGCAGCTTGGTCCGATCGAGCTGTCTGTATCTGAGAAACAGACGATCAACGTGCCGGTCTGGGCAGGCGTCGCGGCGATCGTTGTCGGCGGTGCCCTGCTGATTTTCGGAGGCCGGGCTCGCTAACGCAGGCGCGCATGACGTTGGGCCGCCCTTCGAAGGGCGAGTCGGTCCGGTCAATGCCTGTTTGTCGCCCGCTGCCGGCCAACCCGACGCCGAATGGCGCGCCTTCCGGTGCGAGACCACAACGAGTCGATTTCATGGTCGTGAACGATGAGACGCAGATGCGCTTGGTTTCGCATGCGTCATCTGCTGTGGGCAGTTGTGCTCGCAGGTCTGGTCGCCTGCAGTGCCTTGCCGACCATCGTGCCCGACCTCGCCCGGGACCGGCGTCCGCCGGTTCAGCTCGAGGGTGCGCGCGGCCCGCTGTCGGCGGCGCAGAGCAAGGCAATTCTCGACGAACTGAGCAGTCGCGGTGCGGACACCGGCATATTCGATCGCCATCTCGCGCTCGAATCGGCCATTGTCGGCAGCCCGCTGACCACGGGCAACGAAGTGGTCCTGTTGCAGGATGGTCCGGCCACGTACCGGGCGATGCATGCCGCGATCGTCGGCGCGCGTGACCATATCAACCTTGAAACCTACATCCTGGATGACGATGAAGTCGGTCAGCGCTTTGCTCAGGCCTTGATCGACAAGCAGCAGCAAGGCGTGCAGGTCAACCTCATCCGGGACAGCGTGGGCACGCTGGGCACGCCGGCAGCGTTCTTCCAGCGGCTGACCGACAGTGGTGTGCGGGTGCTTGAGTTCAATCCGCTCAATCCGCTGGTGGCGCGCAAGACATGGGAGCTGAACCAGCGTGACCATCGCAAGCTGCTGATCGTCGACGGACACACTGCGTTCCTCGGCGGCATCAACATCAGCGGCGTGTACTCGGGCGGTTCGTTTCGACAGGGCTCGCGCCGCAAACCCACCAGCGCATCCGACCGCAGCCTGGCCTGGCGCGACACCGACCTGCAGCTCAAGGGGCCGGTGGTCGCCGAACTTCAGAAGATCTTCCTCAAAGCCTGGGGGGATCAGACCGACGAGCCGTTGGCGGCAAGGAACTACTTCCCCCCGCCACGGCACGCCGGGCACGAGGTGGTGCGCGCCATCGCCAGCTCGCCCGACGAGCCGTTCAGCGCGATCTACGCCACCTTGCTGTCGGCCATTGGCAGTGCTGAATCAAGCGTGTACCTGACCAACGCCTACTTTGCACCGGACCCACAGCTGCTCGCCGCGCTCGAGGCGGCCGTCCGGCGCGGCGTCGACGTGACGCTGATCCTGCCGAGCCAGACGGATTCGGCGCTCATCTTTCATGTCGGCCGCAGCTATTACGCCCAGTTGCTGCGCGCCGGGGTCAGGATTTTCGAGCGGCACGGCGTGATCCTGCACTCCAAGACGGCGTTGATCGACGGGGTGTGGGCCACCATAGGTTCGACCAACCTCGACTGGCGCAGCTTCCTGCACAACCATGAACTGAACGCCGTCGTGCTGGGCACCCGTTTCGGCGCGCAGCTGCGGGCAAAGATCGACCAGGACCTGGCGGCCTCGGACGAGATCCTCCTCGAGCGATGGGAGCGTCGTGCGCTGCACTTGCGGATCAAGGAACAGGCGGCTCGACTTTGGGAGTATTGGCTCTGAGCTGTACGGTGCAGTCATGGCCTCCGTCCCGCGCCGGGGGCAAAGCCACCGCTCCAGGCGTGCTCTCAAGCAACGAGCTGGGTACGTCCACTGTGCGCTGGCGAACCGACACGCGGCCCTGGCTTCGATACAAGGAAGACGTAGGACCTTGGCAGGAATGCGATTGATCGATCGTCGCGCCTGATCCCTGGCAATGCGGCGCTTGTTCGTATGGATTCGTCCCTTGCCCATCTCAGTGAGAAGCGACATGAAACGACCCACTCCCGCACCTGCCCCAACGCCCAGGACCCTGGCGCAACAGCAGAGCGACTTCACGTCCGAGGGTGCGCCCCCGCCAGGCAAGGTGGCAACCGATGCGCCTCAAACGAAGGACGCGCCCGCGATGGCGCAGCCGCGCGAACCGGTCGCCGCACGCGGTCCGCTGATGGATACGTCAGGCAAGAGCCTCGTGCGCCGTCGGCGCGTGCGCCCGACGAGCAGATGAACGAACTCGCGCTGAAACTGTTCTGAACGGTGTCTGCGCCGGTGACGATCAGCCATCTCTCTTTCGTCGTGCGTCCGAGCATCGGCATCGCCGTTACCCGGGTACGGATGCACCGTCGATGCGCTGATCCGCCAAGCTCAATGAACCTATTGAGGCTCGATCGCACCTGCTTTTTCAAGCGTGTGCTCGGGCATCTCAGGCGATACGGCCACGCCTGTATCGAATCGGGCCAGGACCTGACGCAGGCCGCGCCCCGTCACGTGAAGTGAACTGCGCTGTGTCGCGCCTTCCAGCGTCACGTCGATCGCGTACCGGCCCGGCAGCAGATCGACGAACAGGTAAGGACCGTCGAGTTTCGTGTCGAGCACGAGATCACCCTTTGCATCGCGAATCGCGACCTGCGCGCCCGCGAGCCACGCACCTGACACCTTGTCGACGGTGACGAGCCACAGCTGATAGTTGCGGCGCTGCGCTTCAAGCGCCTTGACTTCTTCGAGACTGACGCCGCCGGAAACGAACGGTCGCGACTGCTGGGTGGTGCCTTGTTCAAGCGCCTGCGCGGTTCCTGCGAGCCCTGCGATGGCGAGTGTCGCGGCAACGATCAGTGTGGTTCTTGTGGAAGGGCTCATAAAGTTCTCCTTGGTTTCTTCGTGACTTCGGATCGCATCAACCGTACGCCACGCTGGTCATCGACCGACCAACCACCGAGCGAGCTTGTCGAAGTGGATGCAATCGTGGCCGACCACACAGACGTCAAGGTGTTGGTCGGCCCTCAACAAACAGTGATCCTTGCTCGGCAGAAAGTCGGTGCGGTGGCACACCGACCGCGTTGCCGATGGGTCGACCTGGGGCCAGTGACGGCAGTCCTACGCGGCGTGTTCTCGCTCGATCCAGGCCACCACTGTGGAGCGACGCACGCCGACATCCTGATGCGGCGCGGTCGACGAGTGATCGATGGCTGTGCGGCGCCGCTGCGTCCGAGCCGACCTTGCTTCATGCCGGCGTGATCCGTGCCCCTCGCAAGTCGGTCGGGGCCTTCGCATTTATGGACGTGTCATAGGCCCCGGACTTGCCGACCTGCCGCCGTTCGATCACGTCCGGAGAAACGCATGAAGGCCCTGTGCTGGCACGGTAAACATGACATTCGCTACGACACCGTTGCCGACCCGGTGATCGAGGATCCGCGCGACGCCATCGTCAAGGTCAGCTCCTGCGCGATCTGCGGCTCCGACCTGCATCTGTTCGACGGCTTCAAGCCCGGCATGCAGCAGGGCGACATCATGGGCCATGAATTCATGGGCGAGGTAGTCGAGGTCGGCAGCGGCGTTCGCGCCGCCAACGGGCACGCGAAGCTCAAGGTCGGGGATCGCGTGGTGGTGCCGTTCACCATTATCTGCGGCGAGTGCGACCAGTGCCGGCGCGGCAACTACTCGGTCTGCGAGCGCAGCAATCGCAACCGCCGGCTAGGCGACGCCGTGTTCGGCCACAGCACCGCCGGCCTGTTCGGCTACACGCATCTGACCGGGGGCTATCCCGGCGGCCAGGCCGAGTATGTGCGGGTGCCGTTTGCCGATGCGGGCTGCGTCAAGGTCGACGGCAACCTGACCGACGACCAGGTGCTGTTCCTCGGCGACATCTTCCCCACCGGCTGGCAGGCCGCGGTCCAGTGCGACATCGAGCCGACCGACACCGTGGCCGTGTGGGGCGCCGGGCCGGTCGGTCAGTTTGCCATCCGCAGCGCAATTCTTCTCGGTGCGCGCCAGGTGATCGCCATCGACCGCCTGCCCGAGCGGCTGTCGATGGCGCAGGCCGGCGGCGCGATCCCGCTCAACTTCGAAGAGGAGAGCGTGATCGAGCGGCTGAACGATCTCACCGATGGCAAGGGGCCGGAAAAGTGCATCGACGCGGTCGGCATGGAGGCGCATGTCACCCGCTCGATCGACTCGATCTACGACCGCGCCAAGCAGGCGGTGATGGCCGAGAGCGACCGGCCGCACGTGCTGCGCGAATTGATCTACGTCTGTCGCCCGGCCGGCACGTTGTCCGTGCCCGGCGTGTATGGCGGCCTGGTCGACAAGCTGCCGTTCGGGATGATCATGAACAAGGGCCTCACATTGCGCGCCGCGCAGACGCACGTGAACCGCTGGACCGACGACCTGCTGCAGCGGATCGAGGCGGGGCAGATCGATCCTTCTTTCGTGATCACCCACAAGGTGCCGCTCGAGGACGGTCCGCAGATGTACACGACCTTCCGCGACAAGCACGACGGCTGCATCAAGGTCGTGATGCAGCCGTGACCGCGATGCAGACTGACCGTGACGCAGACCTGAAAGAGCGACACGAACTCGACCCCGTCACTCGACCCCGCACTTGACCCCGTCACTCGACGTACAAAGGCCTTCCTCCATGACGCCCGATACCTCCACCTCCCGCGCCGGCGCGCGACCCACCGGCCGCGAAGCCCTGCGCACGCCCGACAGCTTCCGCGAGCCCGGCACCGACGGGCCGCGCGATCTGACCACCGATCCTGCCGCCACCACGCAGCAGGGCCTGGCCGATCGCGGCCAGTCTGCGTCAGCGCAGGCGCCACGCCGCCACGACAGTCCTGCCGCTGCGCGGGCGCCGCTGCAGCGGCCGCCTGAACCGCATGATCCCGCCGCGCAGGATGTGCATGCGTATCGGGCCCGACCGATGTCGCGCAGCGGCCGGCGTGCGTATCGCACCGCGCGCGGGCTCGGCTGGTTCAGCATTGCACTCGGGCTGGCCGAGGTGCTGATGCCGCGGATGCTGGCGCGCAACCTCGGCCTGCGCAGTCCGGCGCTGGTGCGGCTATATGGCTTGCGCGAGATCGCCACCGGCGTGGGGCTGCTGACCGCGCGCGATCCGGCGCCGTGGACCGCTGCGCGCCTTGGCGGCGATCTGCTGGACGCGGCAACGCTGCTGCCCGCCGTCGGGTTGGACAATCCGCGGCGCGGCACCGCCATCGGTGCCATGGCCACGGTGGCGGCGGTCGCCGCGGTGGACGCTGCCTGCACCGGGGCACTGCGTGCCGAACAGCGGCGCCAGGCGCGACCGGTGTACGACTACAGCGATCGCAGTGGTTTCCCGCGGCCCCCCGAGCAGATGCGAGGTGAAGCGCGCGATGGCGCCGCCACGCCGGGACAAGAAGTCGCGGCGGGCACGGGGTCGCAGGTCGACCTGGTGGCGGAGCAGGCTTCGACGCGCTGACCACGGTGAAGTTTGAACATCGTGAAAGTCTGAAAGGTTTGAAAGGTCGATAAAGAAACAGCGCCCCGCGGGGCGCTGTTTCTTCTGACTGCCTGGGTTGTCGCACCCGCCCCGGAACGCCGCAGCGTTCCGGGACCGATAACTTCAACCTGGATCAGGTCTGCTCGGCGGTCGAACGCGAAGACTGACTCGACCCCGTGCGGCCAACCTCCGGCCGCTTGGAGGCACCGCTGGCGGTGGCCGCCGCGCTGCTGGATGCCGACTCGAAGCGCTTGGCTGTCTCCTCGGCGCTGCGCGCGGTGGTCTGTGCCAGTTCGCCCTGCTGGCGATGCGCATCGCGCGTCAACTGTTCGGACTGCTCGCGCGCCACGTTGAACAGCTGTTCGGTGAAGCGCTGCCACTGCTGGATCGACTGCTGCATGGCGTCGGCATACTGGGTGAACGGCGCCTGTTGCTGGTCACCGTCCTGCGATGCCAATGCCTCCACGCAGCGGCGCTGCGTATCGGTCAGGGCCTGCGCCATGTCGCGCTGCGCGCGCATCATGCCTTCCACGGCAGGGCGCACCTGCTCCGGGTCGAGCACCGCCTGCGAGGCCTGATTGGCGACGCGGCCGGCCATGTTCAGTTGCTGGTCGACCACCTGGCGCGTGGCGTCCAGTGCGGTCTGCTGCGCGCGTTCGATCCCTGAGAGCGACGCGGTAGTGAAACTGTGGATACCGGACATTTGCTGCCGATACATTTCGATGAACGATGCCGTCATTTGATACATGGTTTCTCCTGTGAGTCATGGCGCGTACGTTTGCGCCAGTCCCGGTTTGGGCAAGCGCGATGCCGCAGCACACCAAAAACATCGCGGGCGTCGGCACGCATCGCGTGTGATGCTTGCTGCCTCGTTCCTTCGCCTGTCTACGTAGCGGCCAACCGACATTCCGGCTAATGTCGCCCCATGCTCACTGCACCGTCGTTCGCTGCCGCGCTCGACTGCGCCGACCCGTCGGTGGCGCTGCGCACCTGGGGCTATGCGCGGCTGGACAGCGCGCAGCTGCGCGGCACCAGCGGGCTGGCCGATGGAGCGCTGCCGCAGCTGGCATCTCACTGGCACGACCTGCCGCCCGACCCTCATCTGCGCGACGCCGGCGCCTATCGTTCGCGGCGCCATGCGTGCTACATGCTCGAGGTCGGCGAGGACCGGCTGACGCGCACGCCGCATCGCGCTCACTGGCAACCGGTCACCTACAACGCGTTGCACGGCGGCATCGAACGCTGGTTCGCGCCGGTTGACGCCGCCCTGGATGCGACCGCCGCCTGGCCGGCGCTGTTGCACGCCCTCGGGCAAGTGTTCGCCGCCGCCAGCGTCACGCCGCCCGACCTCTGGTTCATCGAAGCGCATCAGTTCCGCATCGACACCGCCAACGGCATCGGCCGCCCCACGCCCGAAGGTGCGCATCGCGATGGTGTCGACTATGTCGCGGTGATCCTGGTCGAGCGCCAGGGCGTGCGCGGCGGCGAGACTCGGGTGTTTTCCGCGCACTCCGCGGCCGATGGCCAGCACGAGGTGCGCTTCACGCTGGCCGAGCCATGGAGCGCACTGCTGATGGACGACGCGCGCGTGCTGCACGAGACCTCGCCGATCCTGCCGGCGCGCGACGGCGACAGCCTGCCGCCGGCAGCGGCCGACGTGCCGGCGTCAGCCGGCGTGGCCGGCCATCGCGACACGCTGGTACTCACCTACCGGCGCGACGGTTTCCAGGCGCCGCCGCCGGTGCCCGGCGCTGCGGCGTAGGCCGGCCGGGTCGGTCGAGCGCCCACCGCGCGGCGCCGCTCAGCGCTCGCCCGTCTGCAGCCGCCACAGCGACGCATACACACCGCCTTGCGCAAGCAGCTGTGCGTGATCGCCGCTCTCGACGATGCGGCCGGCTTCCAGCACGTGGATGCAGGTGGCCTGGCGCACGGTGGACAGCCGGTGCGCAATGATGAGGCTGGTGCGGCCGATGACCAGGCGGTCGAGCGAGCGCTGGATCGCTGCTTCTGTCTCGTTGTCGACCGCCGAGGTCGCCTCGTCGAGGATCAGGATCGGCGGGTTCTTCAGGATCGCGCGCGCCAGCGCCAGCCGCTGACGCTGGCCGCCACTGAGCTTCATGCCGCGTTCGCCCACCGGCGTGTCATAACCCTGCGGCAGGGCGGTCACGAACTCGTGCGCCTCCGCGGCCTGCGCGGCGGCGACGATCGCTTGGCGCGTGGCGCCGTGCATGCCGTAGGCGATGTTCTCCGCCACCGTGCCGTCGGTGAGGAAGCTGTCCTGCGCCACATAACCGATCGCGCGGCGCAGGTCCTGCAGCGCGATGTCGGTGATCGGCACGCCGTCCAGACGAATGCTGCCGGGCCGGGTGTCGTACAGGCGCAGCAGCAGCTTCGTCAGCGTGCTCTTGCCGCCGCCGGTGCTGCCGACAAAGGCCACCGTGTCGCCCGCGCCGATGGTGAGCGTCACGCCGTCGAGCGCCAGGCGCGCGGGGGCGTCGGCGTCGTAACCGAAGCGCACGTCGTCGAACACCAGTTCGCCGCGCACCTGTGACAGCGGCAGTGGCTGGCCCTCGTAGCCAATCGCCACCGGTGTCTGCAGCAGGTTCATCACCCGCTCGACCGAGGCCATTGAGCGCTGGTACAGGTCGGTCAGCTCCGCCAGCCGCGTCAGCGGCCACAGCAGCCGCTGCGTCAAGTAGACGAGCGCCGAGTAGCTGCCCACCCCCAACTCACCATTGAGCACGAGAAAGCCACCATAAAGAAGTGTCACCGTGAAGCCGGCCAGGATCGCCACGCGGATCACCGGCGTGATCGCCGCTGCCCAGCGGATCGCCTCGCGGTTGCGCGCGCGGTAGGTGTCCGACGCCTCGCGGATGTGGCCAAGCTCCACCTCCTCGGCCGCATACGCCTTCACGGTGGCAATGCCCTGCAGGTTGTTGTTCAGCCGCGCCGCCATCGCCCCGGCCGCCTCGCGCATCGCCGCGTAGCGCGGCGCCAGCCGCTGCTGGAACCAGAAGGCGCCGAGCAGGATGAACGGCACCGGCGTGAGCGCCAGGAACGCCAGTTCGGTGGTGAGCGCGAAGAACACCGCGCCCACCATCACCGTGCCGACGAACACCTGGATCAGATCATTGGCGCCGCCGTTGAGAAAGCGCTCCATCTGGTTGACGTCTTCGTTGAGGATCGCCAGCAGGTTGCCGCTGCGGTTGCGCTCGAAGTACGCCATCTGCAGCCGCTGCACGTGGCCGTAGGCATCCATGCGCGTCTCGTGCTGCAGGTTCTGCGCGAGGTTGCGCCAGCGCACCTCGTACAGGTATTCGGTCACCGACTCCGACAGCCAGATGACGATGGTGAGCAGCGCCAGCAGCACCAGCTGCTGCTTGGGATCGACGATGCCGAGACGGGCGAGGAACGACTCGGTGCGATTGACCACGACATCGACCGCCACGCCGATCAGGATCTCGGGCAGCACATCGAAGAACTTGTTGGCCACGGAGTAGACCGAAGCCATCGCCACGTCGCGGCGATAGCTGCGGGCGTAGCCGAACAGGCGGCGCAGGGGGTGCATGGAGGTTGAGCGCGGGCAAGGCCGAAGCGGCGCAGTCTAGCCACGCGTCGTCAAGGGGCGCACTCGGCGGGCCCGGGGGCGGCTTGCCGTCGCCAACGCGTCACCGGCTGCGCCTAAGCTCTCGTCATGAACGACGCAAACAAGAACCAGTGATTGGGAGCGGCACACCATGAATCGCACTCTTCTGAGCATCGCGACCTTCAACCTGTACAACCTGAACGAACCTGCGCTGCCGATCTACACCGACCGCGACGGCTGGAGCCAGGACGAGTACACACGCAAGATTGACTGGACCGCGCGCCAGCTGCAGTCGATGCGCGCCGACGTGATCGGCCTGCAGGAGCTGTGGCATGGTGCCTCGCTGGCGCGCGCGGTGGCGGCGGCCGAACTGACCGACACCTATGAACTTTTGGTGCCGGCGGGCACGACCGGCAAGCGCATCGTCTGCGCCGCGCTGGTGGCCAAGGGGCTGCTCAGCAGCGAGCCGGAGTGGATCAGCGACTTTCCGGAGGGCTTTCGCCTGTCTTCCGGCGGCGATGATGCGCAGACGCCGACGATCGCGGTCGCCATTGCCGGGTTCTCGCGGCCGGTGCTGCACTTCACCATCAAGCCGCGCGTCGATGAACCGGACATCCACGTCTACGTGTGTCATTTGAAGTCCAAGGGGCCGACCCAGGTGTTTCGCGAGCCGTGGTTCAAGGCGGATCGCGACCGCCTGGCGATGCACGCGACCGCGCTGGGTTCCGCGCTGTCGACCATCCGTCGTACCGCCGAGGCGGCTGCACTGCGTTTCATGCTGACGCAGCAGATGAAGGGCAACGACACGCCGGTGATCGTGGTCGGCGACATCAACGACGGCCAGCACAGCAACACCGCCAACATCCTGACCGAGCAGCCGCGTTACCTGGTCGGCGATTCTGTCGGCGGCGGCGACATCGCCCTGTACACCGTGCAGACGCTGCAGGAGTACCGCGACACGCGCGACGTGTACTACACGCACGTCTACCAGGACATTCGCGAATCGCTCGACCACATCCTGGTGAGCGAGCAGCTGTACGACAACAGCCGGCGCCGCGGCATGGCGATCAACAACGATCACCTGAACGACGCCGATCACAAGGTCACCGGCAGCAACGATCACGGCATCGTGCGCGCCGTGTTCAAGCACCGCCCGATCAAGGGCGGCGTCTGAGGCTGGCCGATGCGGCGGGCGACTGCCGCAGCGCCACGCGCAGCGCCTCGCGCCGGGTGAGCGGGGCCAGCTGCGCCGCGTACTCTCGGCAGAACGCCTGCACCTCGTCGGGCGCCGCGTAGGCGCGCTCGCGCAGCGCCCAGCCGATGCCCTTGCGGATGAAGAACTCGTCGGCGAAGCGCCCGCTGCCGATCGACGGCAGGATGCACTCATACAGAAGCACCGCATCGAACCCGGCCTTCAGCCGCCGCTGACACAGGATCGCGGCGCGCCGAAGCCACAGGTCGTCGCCTACCGCCCACGCGCGCAGCACCGACTTCATCTGCTGCGGATCGAGTTGCAGCAGGCGCGGCAGCGCGTTGCCGCTGATGTCGTCGCAGATGTCCCACCAGGCGCTGGCGACGATCATCTCCTCGTACACCGGCAGCAGTGCCAGGTCGATGAGCTTCGCGTGCGGGCCGATGCGTGCCAGCTCCATCGCGGCGTAGCGTTCTTCGCGATGGCGCGCCTCGCGCCACAGGCGGCGCATCGTCGCTGCCAGCGTCGCGGTGTCTTGCAGCGGGTGAGCACGCACCGCCTCGGCCTGCAGCCGGCGTCGCAGCGGCGCGGCGATGCCCAGGAACGGCATCGACGACTTCATGTACGCCTGCATCGGTCCTGCGCGGGCGGCATCGGCCTGCGCAGCCAGGCGCGCGCGCAGGTCATCGATCAGCGGCTGGCCGGGCGCCATGGACGCAAGCAGACTCAGCGAAGACAAGGACTCGAACGGCGCGGGGTCGCAGGTAATCGGTCGCCTGCCTTCACCCCATGCAGAACACGTTGAGCTTGTTGCCGTCGAGGTCGCGAAAGTAGCCGGCGTAGAAACCGTCGCCGCGCGGGCCGGCGGCGCCTTCGTCCGTCGCCCCCAGTTCGAGCGCCTTGCGGTACAGGCGGTCCACCTTGTCGCGCGAGTCCACCACCAGCGCGACCATCACGCCGTTGCCCATGGTGGCCGGGTTGCCGTCGAACGGCGTCACCACGCCCAGGCTCGGCTTGTCCCAGGACACGCCCCAGACGAGGCCGCGGCCCAGATCCATCAGACGCCGGGCGCCGATGTCCTCCAGCAGCGCGTCGTAGAACGCGGCCGCGCGCGCGAGGTCATGGGTGCCGAGGGTGACGTAGCCGATCATTCTTGTTCTCCGTGTGAGTCGCTGGCGGGGCCAGGGGGCCGGATTCTAGGGTGGG